>Ga0105047_10008687_pt1 | contig 16899 bp, 14 predicted proteins | sample MAT04_FD_78384 | JGI IMG/M metagenome (GOLD analysis project Ga0105047, IMG submission 78384) | Freshwater microbial communities from Lake Fryxell liftoff mats and glacier meltwater in Antarctica - MAT-04 (megahit assembly) | ecosystem: Environmental > Aquatic > Freshwater > Ice > Liftoff...
GCCCGGCGTGGACCAGACCTTCAGCTTGAGCTTGCCGACTTTAATTTCGTCCCCTTCATCGATCTTCAGGTCGATCTTGCACTTGGGCATTGGGATGTCGAAGTCCTGGGCCGTGATCTTGGCATAGGTCTCGACAGCGTTGCCCGTCTCGATGGCCTGGGAGGATCGAGGATGCGCCGCGGTCTTCGCCTTGAGGCGTTCGCGAGCCTTGGCGAGCCCCTGCACGTGGTCCGCATCCGCGTGCGTGGCAATCACCATCTTGCACTTTGAAAGCTGGAAATCCATGTCGCGGATGAGTTCGATCACTTCGTCGAGCGTGTCGTCCTGGCCGATGTCGAGAAGCACGTACTCGGTGCCGCCGTCGATGAGGTAAAGATTGACGCCAAGCGGACGGTTCGCCTGGAGGTTCAACTCGATCACGTTGGGGAAGAGATACTTTCGAGTCTGCATTCGAATGGCTCACTGGTCCGGGTATTTAACCTCAAGCTTAGTGTATTCGCGTCCTGCGACACGGTTAGCGGGAAGTCCAGCTGGAGATGCAGCCTCAATTGAGGCCTTCATCGGGCCTTCTCGGCTTCTTCATACTTGCGGGCTACAACATCTCCGCCTGTCCAAACTAGAGTGGAGTGTTGCCATGATTGCCGCTTATCCCAAGCCGACCATTGTGGGTCCGTCGCCCGTCGGCAACTCATTACTGGAGGTGACCGTGCCCCAGCCCAGGATCTTGATCGTCGAGGACGAACGTTCGCTGACGCAAAACCTGGCCTGGTACTTCGGCCGGGAAGGCTACGAAACAATCATTTCGCACGACGGACAGGAAGGCCTTCGCAAAGCCCAGGCCCTGCTGCCCGACCTGATCTTGCTGGACATCATGCTGCCCGGCATGGATGGCCTCTCCGTGCTACGCGAGCTTCGCAACGGTGAGAAGTCGCGAGAGATTCCGGTCGTCATTATCACGGCGAAGTCCGAGGAGAGCGACCACGTCGTCGGGTACTCGATGGGAGCGGACGACTACGTGACGAAGCCGTTCAGCAACAAAGTGCTGCTGGCGAAGGTGAAGGCCCTGCTTCGCCGCGTGGAAGGGAAAACCGATGTGGGCGATGTCATCGAGCACGATGTCGTGAAGATTGACCGCGTTCGCCACAAGGTGATGGTGAACGAAACGCCGATCGAGTTGACGCCGACGGAGTTCAAGCTGCTGGAATGCATGCTCCGCCAACCGGGCCGGGCGTTCAGCCGCCATCAACTCATGGATGCGGCCATCGGTGAAGGGTCGATCGTGCTGGAGCGGACGATCGACGTCCACATCAAGACACTCCGGAAGAAGCTCAGTGCGGAAGGCGCCTCCCCGGAACTCATCGAAACCGTCCGCGGCGTCGGCTACCGCTTCCGGGAGGTGGGGGAAGAGCTGACTTAAAAGTGGTTTCGCGAGTCAGGGACTCTTGCATCGGCGCAATAGCCTGCGGAATCGTGGGCGTCTCGCCGGTGCAAGATGCGACGCACCGGTGCCACACTCCACTGGGGTCTGCGACCGGCACTTTGATCGCTAGTGGATTCGAGTTCGTTGCTCAATAGCGCAGGCCCGAGTAGAAGCTGATGAGTGGCGTGACTTTGCCGGTCACCTTCTTGCCGTCGGAGTCATCCTCACGGCCGCTGATGCCGACACCGACGCCCGCGTTCACGCCGAGCACGAGGCCGGCTCGCTGGCCGAAGCAGTGACGCCAGGCGAGGTCGATCGTGGGGGCGATGAAGGCTGCCTTCCCATCGTCGAAGTTGAAGAGCACATCCACGCCCGGCCCAAAGGTGACGGCATCAGATCCGCCTCGGGTCGTCACCCAGCGGAGGCCGGCCCCGCCTCCTTCGGAGGCTCCGAACTTCGTGAGCAAGGCCCCATAAAAACCTTCGACCACCACCGCGGACCGCTCATTCAGGGCGAACCCGACATTGGGGCGGATACCGGTCTGCATACCAAGCATCAGGTCCAGCCCGACCTCGGGGCCTTGCTTGGACTGTTCGACCGTGGCACGCCAGTCGCCCGAGAGCGTCGCCACGGGATCCGAGGCCGTGGGCGGCGCCGCAGGAGCAAGTGTAGCCAGTGGCTGAGCGGAGGCCGCTGTTGATGTGGGAACCCTCGCCGCCTGCGGGATAATCCCGGGAAGCGGCTCCGCGGCGGGGAGAGCGCCCGCGAGGCCCGCGATGGCCAGTGTCAGGGCGAAGTTTCGCATCGATTTCCCCGGTGCAGGACAAAGGGTGCGGGGATATAAGCCCATGCCGTTCCCGAGTCAATCCCGGGCAAGGTCAAAACCCAAAGAGTCCGTGTTCTTCCCTGCTTGAACGTTGGCCAACCTCGCGAGTTACTTCATCCACTTCGTGGCGGCGACGTATCCCGCGAAGCCCAGCACCGCGATGAGGATCGCCATCAGGGCCAGGTAGCCCAGCTTCGTGGTGGAGCGGTAGCCTGCATCCTCCGCGAAGGCTTCGTCCGTCCAGGCCACGTAGCCTTGCGTGCTCTCGACTTTGCGGAAGAACTCCTTCGCGAACTTCGCTTCGTCCGGACTGGCCTGCGAGACCACGGAGAGGTAACAGCCGCCAAAGGTCGGGGCACGGTCGCCCGGCACGACCGCTCGGCTCAGCAAGCGGGCGAGGTGAGCACCTCGACGGCTTACCTCCGCGAGGAAACGAACGAGGTGGGCGTTGTCCCGCGTTTCCGGGCCGGTGCCGGCAGGGTCGATCTTTGTCAGTCGCAGGGACCAGTACGGCAGCAGGTTGCCGAAGATCCAGGCGACGGCTTTTTCCACCGCCTCGGGAGCGTCCGCTGGCTTCAGTTCCGGATTGAGTGGGAAGCCTTTGCCGAGCCGCTGGTTGCCCTTATCGGCCGCGAATCGTTCGAAGAAGAGTTGCCCACCCGGCAGATCCTCGGCCCCACCGACGACGGCGTAGACAGGGAATTGCAGCTTCAGCGAGGCCTCGGCCACGGCGAGATCTTCGCGGGCCACCAGGCCCCATTGCTGGGCGGATTCGTCCTTGTCGGCTTCGCTCATCGGCACGGCGAGCAAGGCGCCATTGATCGGGCACAGCGGCCAGCGCGTGGCAGCGATGCGATGGCAGACATGCCCCAACCGGGCCGCGGCTTCGCCAGCCACCTGGGGATTTTGCAGGATCGATGCGCCGGACTTTGCCGATGACCCCGCTGGCGTCGGCTTCGGAGCCGGGGCACCACCCCCACCGCCGCCGGAGAGATCACGGACACGAAGCTTCTCCGCGTCCGTGAGAGGTCGATTCTCGTCGCGGGCCCGGCGGATGATGCGTTGAATCTCCTGCAACGGCCCACCGCCGCCTCCCACGCTGCCGGGGCCCACGCTGCCCGCAGCGGCGCTCATGCCGATCGAAGCGCCAAGGCCGATCGACTGCCCGGCACCGATGCTCTGGAGGAACTCGGCGCCGCCGCCGCCGCCGAAGTCTTCGCTGGAGACGCCGCCGAGTTCCTGGATGCCCAGCAGGCTCGCGCCGGGGACGGCGAGGTAGATCCCTTCGCGATTCGCAAAGACCTTCAACGGCGATCCGGCACTTGTTCCGCCCGTCACCGTCAGGCCATGGGGCAGGGCTCGGAAGAGCGGTTCAAAGCCCGCAGGCTGCGAGCCGAAGACGAGGAAAAGCGGCGTATCCGCGAGGCCGATACCCGCTTTTTCCAGGGAGGCGACGATCTCATCCCACGCGGCGTCGAGGTCCGGGAAATCGGTCGTCGGCTGGTTCGGGGCGAGCGCCAGCCACAGCCACGCTACGGCCCAGAGCAATGCGTACGCCAGCAGGAAGAGCACCGGCAACCAATAGGGGCGGAACCAGCCCGGCCCCCGGCCGACGTTCACGGTGACGCCAAGGTGAGGTTGCGCGAAGTAAAGGCCCACGGCCAGGGCGGTGAGAAGTACGAGGTGGACGAACCACGCCAGCCCCGTCGGCGACCCGGGGCGAACGAACATGGGCACAACGGCCCCCATCGCCCAGCGAAAGATGTCGCCGCCTTTGTCAAGCAAGCTCATTCGGGACAACCTCGAGATTGACCAGCGGAGGGTTAGCGAAACATCATCACCACCAGGAACGCCACCACCGGCACGGCGAAGAGCAAGGTGCCCACCAGTCGCTGGGTCATCTTGCGATAGCCCTCGATGCCCGTCAGCGGCGGCACATCGGAGACCGGCGACTTCTCCGGCAACGAGGGCAACTCCTTCCCCATCTCGCGCGTCACCCGCGAACGATGCGAGTGCACCCACTCCTTCAGGCGATCGGTGTTCTCCCCCATCTCGCCACGGAAGCCGAGGAGCACGCAGAGGAGGAACGCTTCCTGGGCATCGGCGGCGGCGGGGGCGGATTCCGCGAGTCGGGCTTGCTGCCAGAAGTTGCCGTAGCGGATGTTGGTGCGGTAAAGGGCCGCCTCGAGCTTGTTCTCGTCCCACTCACGCCAGCCGGCTTCGATCAGCGTTTCGTCCAGCCAGCACGCGAGCGCATAGCGAATGCCGAGGAACTCGCTATTGCCGCCGCCCATGGCGACGGAGACGTTCGGATCGTTCCCGCCGCCCCAGGGAGGTGGCTGGTTCGCACTGCCGAGCATCCCCTTGAGCTTGGCCTGTTCGCCGCCGAGGTTCGGCCGATCGCCGTTGGCAACGCGGTCCCGCAGCTTGAGGCCGTGGAGCAGAATGTCGTACGTTGGTTTCGCGAGATGGTCCCGCATCGCAGCCCTCGGGTGGAAACTGAACGCCATCTTACCCCGGCTTCACGGAAGCGGCCAATTCTTACCGAGAACCGAGTAGCCTGCACACCCGTCCGCGATTTGTCGAGAAGAGTCACTCGTCGGTGGACGTGCGAGTCGTTATCCTCATGGGGAAATCTCTCTTTAGATTCGTGAACGATTCGAGTATCGTATCGACTGAGAGCCGGGTGTTCCCATGCCCCTTTCCGCTTATATGCCCAAAGACCGGGAAAGCCATCGACGCAACCCGGACAGCACACTTTTCGCCCCTTCACTCTTCTCGGGCGATTACGTTTACGTCCAGGATTTCGAGGGCAAAGTCTGGGCAGCGCCTGACGAATGCCACATGCATCCGAAAGTACTCGGGCAAGGCCGGCCAGCGGTTGCGGCCGGCGAACCGACGCTTGGAGCGGCCGGAGAACTGACGCTTGGAGCGGCCGGCACGGTGCTCACGTTGAACAATCTCTCGGGGACATTTGGCTGTAGCGCCGATTCGCTCATCACGGTGGTCGGCGGCCTCGCTCTTCAGGGCGGGATCGTCGACATTCGCGCGGTGGCACCTTAGGGTCAAGGTATCAACAACTGTCCGAGCAATGAGCGAGCCGGCTCGTCGCTCACCGGTTGATTCCAGCGCCGACCCTCCCACCCCTTGGTGGAATCATGTCGAAAGCTGGAATCACTTCATTCTCGAGTTTAACATCATGACCACACTCGATTTCCGAATCGAGCGGTAACTGGAATCACGTCCGGTCACCGACCAAAAAAGCGTCGATGATTCTGGTTCAATTGACGTGGTTTGAAACGGAAATCCCGACAATTGTTGATGCGCCAGCCCTTACGAAGTGTGATCCAATGGAATCGACCGCCACGAACGCTGCCTTCGACCTCTGCGAGCTTCGCCTCACCGGAATTGACGGGCGGTGGTTGAATCTGAAGTTGACCCGGACCTCGCCCTTTGGAGGCGGTCCGCTTGTGGCAGCCGAGGGAATCCCTCTCCACAGCATTCAGGGGCTCAACGACATCGCGGCCTCCTACTCCCTCGCGAACTGGCTCGCCGCCATCACGAGCGGCGCGCTCTATGCGTTCCGGAAACTCGGGCTGCCACGCCGCCATGTAACCGTTCTCGAACTCACAGGGGCCCTTCACAGCACGGACATGGAACTCCTTGCCAACGCTGCGGCACAAGCCATCGCACGGCTGTCGAACCTCAATCTCGCCGCCGACTGGCAAGGCTGGACCGAGACGACTTACGGAAACGAGGTTCCGGCCAAACCTGTCGAGAGCACGGCACAGGCCCAGAACATACTCGAAGCGGTTTCCCCCGCAAGCTTCGACGAGCTCCATCATCACATTCGTGGCCCGGGGCTGACCATCCCGCTCGTGAAGAAGCAGGCCTGAATCGATCACGCCCTGTTCAACGACCCGATCAGGTTCTAATACCAGCGTGTCTCTCGATTCCGTTCCGCGTCCCGAGATCGCCATGACGCCGAGGCCTGTTCACTGGTATGAAGGTGTCTTCCTTCGACCTCACCATTTCCAGGCTTCGGACTGGTTCAACGCCCGACTCGTGGCCCAGAGCACCCAGTCCGCGTGCTGGTATTCCTGGGGCTTTCGCCGATGTGTGATCGATGCCGAGGCCCTGGGCGGCTTTCGGCTCGTCGTCCGGGAACTCGAAGCTCGCTTCCGCGACGGCACGACGCTGAGCCTCCCGGAAGACGCGGCCCTGCCGGAAATGGACCTGAAGACACCCTTCCTCGGCCGCACCTCGCTTGACGTGTTCCTCGCGATTCCAAAGTGGCGGGCGAGCCAGCCGAACGTCACCACGGCCAGCTCCACGAGCCCCGGTCGGTTCAGGGTCGTGCCATTGCAGGTGCCTGACGAGAACACCGGAGTCAACCCGCAGTCCGTGTCGTTCCGTGCTCCGGACGTCCGCCTGCTGCTGGGCGACGATGACCGCTCCGGGTACGAGGTGCTGCCGCTTGCCAGGCTTGAGAAGTCCGAACGCGCCGAAGCGACGCCCCGACTCGCCCCTGGCTTCATTCCCCCGATCGTGGGCTGCGACGCCTGGGCCGGCCTGCAAGTCGAGATCCTCCAGCAGATCTTCTTCCGCCTCAACAAGAAGATCGAAGTCCTCGCGGGGCAGGCCGTTTCCCGCGGCATCTCGTTCGACAGCCACAGCCCTGGCGACGCTCGTCGCATGTACAAGCTCGGCGTGATGAACGAGGGCTACTCGGTGCTCTCGAACATCGCCCAGGCTCCTGGCGTGCATCCCTGGGACGCCTACACAGAGCTTTGCCGGCTCGTCGGCAGGCTGGCGATCCTTGGCAAGGACGCTCGCACGCCGACGATTCCGCGGTACGACCACGACGACCCGGCCGCGTGCTTCTGGACGGTGAAGCAGCACATCGACGCCCTGCTCGAAGGCGACGACCCGACCTACGAGGAACGCCCCTTCATCGGCAGCGGCCTGCGAATGCAGGTGGCCCTCGAATCCGCCTGGCTCGAGACCGGCTGGCAGATGTTCCTCGGCGTGCGCTCGAACGCGACCAATGAGGACGTCATCAAAATGCTGACTCGCCCGGAACGCCTGGGCATGAAGATCGGCAGCTCGGACCGCGTTGACACGATCTTCACCAAGGGACAGGAAGGCCTACGGTTCACGCCGAGCCCCCGGCCACCACGCGATCTGCCCTCGGCGCCGAACCTGACATACTTCGATGTGAGTCGCGAATCCTCGACGAACGAGTGGGCTCACGTGCAGAAGATGAAGACGCTGGCGATCCGCATCCAGGAACGGGATGTCGTCGGCAGCATCGACGGCCAACGCGACCTCACCATCCGCAACGGCGGACAGACAACGACCTTCAGTTTCACGCTGTACCTGGTGCCCGCGGGGAAGTGAATCACGGCGATCCCAGGGCGAACCCGGAGCGTGAGCGACGGGGCGGGGCGCACAGCCACGCGGGTGGGCACATCGCGACCGCGAAACCTTGCCTCACCCCATGATCTCGCGGAGCTTCGCGAGCAGGCACGACGGCTTGAACGGCTTCGCGAGGAAATAAACGCGATCCTCCTCGATTCCGGCCTGGAGCACTTCGTCGGAATGGAAGCCGGATATGAAAAGCACCCGAAGATCAGGTTGACGGGCCAGGAGGCGGTCGGCGAGTTCACGGCCGTTCATTCCAGGCATCAGCACGTCCGTCATGAGCAGGCGGAGCGGTTCGCCGTGAATCGCCGCAATCTCCAGGGCCGCGCTGGCACTCTCCGCAGGTTGCACGCGCCAGCCGAAGAGTTCGAGCACCTGTTGACAGTACCCCCGAACCGCATCGTCGTCGTCGACGAGCAGGATGGTGCCCACCGCTGCCGGGGACGCGAGGGATGTCAGGGAATTCTCGATCACGGTTTTTAAGGAGTTTGAGAAGAAATTGGCGAACATCTCCTATAATATCGAGGTGTCGCAGCTTCGCCACTTCAGCGCTGGCTAAATCCCACGATTCGCTTCGCCTTCGGAGCCCGTTTTACGCTACAGGCGGAATATTCGGCCCGGGCACAACTTCGCGTGGGACCATCCCTCTTCTCACTACCACGGTCCATTCCTGAGGCTTATCGAGGGATGGGGATTGGCAGGATGTTGTCCGAGAAGAGGCGATCCTGGGGGCTCAGCGGTCGGCCGGGGACGTTGATCTGTTCGGACATCTCGAAGTTCATCTTCATCAGTCGGCGGCGCGTCTCCAGCAAGGCGGGGTCGTCCGGGCCGTCGAACTGGCCGACGGTGACGAGCGTTCCCACCCGAGTGTGAAGCACGAACGCTTCTTCGCTCTTACTCCGGCCGTCTTTGTCCTTCATCCCACGGAGCATTCGCACGAGTTGCTCGGCCATCTCGGCGCCGGCATTGAGGACGTCAGCACCGTCGCTGCCCGTGCGGCCCATGCTCTTGGTAGACCCTGCACTCGAAATCGACGCGGGAGCCGAGAACTGCTTCACGGCGAGGGTCCAGGGCTTCTTGGCTTTGAGAAGGTTGTGTGGCCGACCCTCGTTGAGCCTCATCGTGAACTCATCCACGCTCGAAGTCGGGGCCACCGCGGCTCGGGGAATCGTCGGGTTCGGCGTCACGAAAGCCTGGGCATACGGATTGAGGAACGCCTGCTCGATCACGCTCTTGCCGTCGGCTCCGATCTTCTGGATGTCGCTGGCGTCCAGCAGGTTCTTGTTCTTGGGGAGGGGCCACTTGCGGATGATGTCCAGGGCTTTGCGAGCGTCCGCGTCGGTGCGGAAGCCGGCGATGATCACCGCATACTGATCGTTGTAACGCACGGTCTTGTACCGGATCACATCGACGCCTCGTTCAGGTTCGAGGAAGGTCGAGCCCTGAACGATGGCTCGCTGACGTTGCAGCTCCAGGGCCTTCAGGAACGGCTCCTGCTCGCGGCGGGCGGCTTCACGGCGAGCGAACTCGGCCTTCTTCTCCTCGGAAACATGCTCGAAGAGATAAGCCGGGGCCTTTTGGACGGTGCGAATCTCGTTCGCCATGCCCTCGGCGAGGCTCATAGCCGCCGGCCCGTTCGTGACCCAGGCCGGCCGACTGTAGCTGCGAACGCAGATGACGTACGCCCCGTGCTCCGGCTTGAGCGCGAACTCGTGGTTCGTGAGGGTGGACGGCATGAGGACATCGAGCGGCGCCGGCTCGCTGGGCGTGCGTGGCTGGGCCGATGGGGTCGTACGCGCTATGCCACCGGCGGGCACCACCCCCGGAGTTGCCGGAGACGCAGGCTGGAAGCCGGTCGCACTCGGCGCCGCGGGCATCGGCCGTGTGGCGGGAGGCGAGTTCGGCCGATCGACCGCGAACTGTCCTTCCGCGACGGCGCCACCAACGAGAAGCAAAGCCAGTCCGTAGCCCAGGGTTCGTGTCGCAGCCATGCGGCACCTCGCGGAATCGTGATGGAATCGATAGAGGCGCGGCTATATCCCGCCAAGCTCGCGAATGCAAGCCGAGGGGCCCAGCGATCCCCAGCGATCCCGGAGCGTCAGGGGGCGACGGGGTGGCCCACGCAACGGCCTGGTTCGCCACCCATGTTCACCAGTCTCACCATTCTGGTAATCCGGGCAATATCTCCTGTTCGACTTTAACGACGATACCGCGCAGATCGGTCGGGAAAGTTGTAGCTGGTATGACGGCGGCGCCGATAACACCAGCGATCACGGGAGAATTCCCTTTCGCGCCGTCAGTTCGGCTGGTGCGACCAGGGAAGATGGGAAGTCGAGGGAGCACCCATGCGGGTTACAGGTTGCCAACACCGGTGCATCGCCACGCTGATCGTGGGCTTGCTGGCCCTCACGGGCACGGGCTGCGTCGGTGGCGTCATGGGTCCGCATGGCATGGGGCTGCACGGCAGCCCGCCGCCGCTTCAGCCGATCAGCGTCCCGCCCGAAGGGGCCGTGCCGCGCGAGTTGCAGAAGGTGACGCTGCCGCCATATGTGATCGAACCGCCCGACCAGATCCTGATCGAGGTGGTGCTCAAGAGCACAACCAAGGATGACAATGGCCGGGAGAAGGAAACCGTCGTTCCCCTGCCGACTCAGGCGATTTCCGGGTCGTTCCAGGTGCGAATCGACGGCAGCGTGGGTCTGGGCTTCTGGGGCTCGCTGCCGATTGCGGGCCTGTCCCTGGAACAGGCGTCCGACGCGATTCGCCAGCATTTGGCCCAGAACCCGACGCTCAAGGAGTATGGCACGAAGCCTCAGAACATCGTCGTGATCGTGGACGTCCTCGCTTACAACAGCAAGCGATACTACGTGATCACCGATGGCGGCGGTGCGGGCGAACAGGTCTACCCGTTCCCGCTCACCGGCAGCGAGACGGTTTTGGACGCCATCGTCAACATCAACGGCCTGCCGCCGGTCGCCTCCAAGCGGAACATCTGGGTGGCGCGACGCTGCCCGCATCCGAACCATCCCTGGCAGATCCTGCCGGTGGACTGGGTCGGCATCACGCAGCACGCGGTCACCCATACGAACTACCAGATCATGCCGGGCGACCGTGTGTACGTGAAGGCCCAGCGCATCGTCACCATCGATACGGTGCTGGCACGAGTCCTCTCGCCAGTCGAACGTATCTTAGGTGTGACCTTGCTCGGTGCGAACACGGTGAATCAGATTTCGGGTCGAGGATTCGGATTCAACGGCCAGTAAGGCCCGAATGTGAACTATGCTGAGAGGGTCACTCGCGGCTGACCGCGAGATGGTAGACGCGGCCCAATAGGATGGGAAGCGAGACGTCGGGTGTCCGAATCGCTTCCAAGAGGTGATGCCATGCGGGGTCAACTGTGGTTGGCAATGGTTTGTGTAGCGTCCTTCGGGGCGGCTGCGCATGCTCAGGGACAGCAAGGAGCTCCCGGAGGTTACGGCGGCTATGGCAATGGATCGGGGGGAGGCTCCCCGTCCATGGGCTTCGGGTACGGGATCAACAGCAATGCTTACGGGCCGTACACGAACCAGGGGCCGTTCGCGCCCAACCAGTTCAACCGGTCGAGCCAGCCGCTGAGCCCGTACTTGAACATGCAGAAGAACGGGAACCCCGCGGTGAACTACTACTACCGCGTTCGCCCCGGCACCGTCTCGAACTCGATGGGTTCGCAGGGCGCACCGGGGATGGGGATGGGCGGCCAGCGGCCTCCGTTCTTCCAGGAACAGTACGGGCCGGACCCTCTGGCCGAGCCCGATGGGCCTGGACGGCTGCTGCCCCCCGCGGGCCATCCGGTCGTGTTCAGCAACACAATGGGATACTTCCCAACCGCTGGTTCAGGCGGCCGTGGCATGCGGCCCGGAATGCTCGGTGTTGGCAACCAGGGACAGGGACAGGGCGGCGGCTCCGGGCGGCCGATGCCGAAGCGATGAACGAAGTTGGTGAAGGCCCCCGTGGCCGTGCGGACGTGATGCGATCGGTCGGGGATGGACCCCGCAGGTTTTTTCCGAAGGATCGGAACCGTGAATACGAAGGCTTCCACCCCTCGCGGGAACACCCTCTGGACCCTCCGCCGCATTCGTGGAGGAGTGTTCGCTGCCGCGTTCGGGCTGCTCGGGCTCGCTTCGCCCGCGGTCGCACAATCGACCGGCCGGGCCGCGATTCTGCTTCCCCCGCAACCGGTTAGCGATGTTGACATTCGCACCGTCGCTCGCGGCGCTATCGACGATGGCCCCGGCGAACCGCTTTCCACTTCGCCGGTGCCGCGGAAGGCCGGGGCGAAGCCTGCCACCACAGGCCCCACCTGGCTCAACGGCTCGGACCCCACGATCAAACCGGCCTCCGCTCAGTCGCCCTTTTCCAACACCGATCGGGCGACGCCCTTCTTCGGCCGCATCGAGACGGGCTCCGCGAATCTCGTGAGCCCGAAGGCCCCCTCGATGTTCGATCGCGGCATGGACAAGCTGCGAACCGTCTTTACCAGCGAATCGTCAACACCGAAGCCCGCCAGCGTGCCGTCGATGGCACCACGATCCTTCACGGTTCCGCGAGAACTCTGGGATCTTTCACCTCGCGAAGTGATGGCACGGGAACAGGCTCCGCGCGAGATGCCGTCGGCGGCCTCGCCGTTGCAGAGCGTGACACCCACCGGCAACACCGTGCTCGCCGGGCCGCCCGCTTATCGCTGGTATGGCTATGGCACCACCACGCCGGGTGCGAATCCTTACTCGCCTTCCGGGCAGTATCCGCGAGCCAGCGCGAACTGGTACTCGCTGACCGGCGCCACGCCCGGTGCGTTCCCGGTGCCGGTGTCGTCGGGTGACGGTTCCAGCGTGGGGACCGAACCGCCGGCGTATCGTCCGCCCGCGATCACGCGAGTGTCGACGCTGCCCCCGGAGTCGGTCGGCCGCATGGCCTTCACGCCGTCGAGCCCGCCTTCGTTCACCCCGGCACCGATCGCGCCCACGCCGACCGCGCCGATGTTCACCACGCCGCCGGTGCCGACGCCGCCGTCGGTGTCGATGACACCCGCTCCGCACTCGTTCACGTCTGCCACGCCCTCAGTCACACCGCCGCCGATGTTGATGCCGACACCGCCGATGCTGACTCCGCAGCCCTCGTTACCGCTGATTCCGCCGGCCCCGATCGCTGTCACGCCGATGCCTGTGAGCACACCGAAGCTGCCCGTGTTGAATCCGGTGCCCATGCCGATGCTTGCGCCCCCGGTGCCGATGCCGGCGTTGCCTCCCGTGCCGACGAGCCGGGCACAGCCCTCGCCTGCGACAACCCCCCCGCTGCTGCCGAAGTTGCCGGATGGCCGTGCCATCTCCGCGACGCCGCCGAAGCTGATCCGGACGAGCGGGCAGGCTTCGACTTTCGCAGCATTGCCACGAATCCCCGAGTTGCCGCCACCGATCCCCGTGATGCCGACGACGGCCCCCGCGGCCCCCGCGTCGCTGCCGACGTTGCTGGTGACTCCGATTGCCCCGACTCGCCCGGCGGCCCTCAAGGCTGAGGAACAGCCCTGGCAGTCCGTACCGGCCGCCAAGGATATGGGCGAAGGCTGGACCCCTGCCGATGGCCTGCCTCGCACGCAGTCACGCGCTCCGCAGGGCTCGGAGCTTGATGTGCAGTGGCGAATCCAGCCGATCACTCAAAATAAGACGCTCGTGGTTCGAGGCCAGGCCCCGGAGGAACCGCGAGCCGACCCGATCTCGGGCCTCGTGCAATCGCTGCTTCGCGGCCGGGCGGAGGGCATCGATATTCGCTGGAATGGTGAACGACGGCTGATGGTCTGCTTCGAGACGACCTCCGCCCGCGAGGCCAGCCAGATCGTCCACGACCTGAGTGCTCGCCCGGAACTCGCTCCGCTCCAGGTCGATTTCTGCGTCGTCGTGAAGTGAAGACGAACGCCTCGCATTGAGAGACGAGTGGCGAGAACTTTTCAGCCCCTTGAGGCGAAGTGCTGCATTGGGCGGCCGCCTGTTGAGGGACACGAGCTCACTGTCCAACTCCTTCCCCAGTCGGGGTGGTGTCGGGAAACTTACGGTCAGTCCCCGACGAACAACGGCTTGAGATGGCGCTCGAACAAATTCCCCGTCACGTTCTTCGCGATGATGGCTTCATTCGCTTCGAGCATCTTCAGGTAGCGGTCGCCCATCTGGGCCGCGACCTTGAAGCCGACGTGAACGAGTTGCCTTAGCGACGCATTGAACGCGGGGTTCGCAGGCTCGTGGCGAAGGGCGCCGGTGAACTGCTCCGAGCTCCACGCGTTCACCGTCTCGGCGCCCGGCAGCTTCGCGCTGTCGATATCGATGACGCTGGCGTAAGGAGCGCAGAGGTCGTCCTTTTTCGCCAGGGCCTTGGCGTAGATCTCCTTGGCGATCGCGAGCCCATCGCCCCCGGCCTCGGCGAGGCCGATCACTTCCTCGAGCCAGGTCGTGCCCGCGGTCTTCAGGTGCAGCCCGGCGTTAAAGTCGCGGATCGCCTGCTTCATCGGCGCGTAGATCGAGAACTTGTCGCTGCCCGAGTGAACGCTGAGCTTGAGGTTCGCCGGCAGGCCGAACTTCGGGATCGCGAAGGCGATCACGGCGAGGTCGTCCCGGAATTCCTTCTCGAACTGGGCCAGGTCGCCGACGTAGTCAACACCCTTGTTAAAGCGGCCGGTGAACTTCGGGGCGATCGTCTGCACCGGCACCGCCTCGTCCGCGAGCATGGCCAGGATCAGCAGCAATTCCGGCGGCGTCTGCGGGGCGTCCGTCTCGTCCATCGAAACTTCCGGGATGAAGTTCCCTTCCCCCTTCGCGGCGAGGATCTTGCGATAGATCGCCCCCGCGTCCTGCACCGCTTTCAGATACTTCCCAGCGATGCGTTCGACGTCCGCCTGCGTGGTTCGGAACGGCGTGTCGATGCGGGGAATCGTGATGGTGCCGACGAGATCGCGATGCTTCTCGACGAAGGCTTGCACATCCGCGTCCGACGCAGGCTGACCGATGGAGTCCGCCACGTCGATCGTGTAGAAGTCGCACGCGGGGAGGAAGCGATCGACCGTCTCCAGGCGGATGTGGTCCGCATCGACGTGGTGAGACAGCTTCCAGCCGAGGGCCCGCACGGCGGCGTCACCGGCGAGGCGGACGGTGCCCGGTTCGGTGCCGATGATCGTGTGTTCGCGGTTGGACTTGTTCCACACCGGGATGACCTCGACGCCCGCTTTCAGGGCCTGGACACAGGCTTGCAGCTGGGCCCGGGCCTGATGAGCGAAGCGGTCGCCGATGCCGAGGGAATACTTGCCGAGCGTGAGCATGAGAGACGTGCCTTTCGGGAATTAACCATGTCCAGATGGTTATAGATGCCGATCACAGGCACGGGCAGTGGAGCGAACCTTCCTGCGTGGCCCATCGATGCTCCCGGCTTGGGCATGTCCACGAACGTTCAGCCTCGCCAGCGATCCATCAGGTTTTTCGTGATCCGCTGCACGCGAGCATCCGGCCCCTGGCTGCGGCCGTTGTGGACGTAAGGCACCCAGTGGCCCGGCGGCGTGCTCAGCCCCTGGCACCAGAAGATCGTCGCGGCGTTGAAGACCGTGTTCCCCTTCGGCCCCGGGTAGAGCGTGGCCTCGTAACGCGACTCGGCATCGCTGCTGGTGTACGTCTTGCCCGCGGCCACCACCTCCAGGCCGGGGATCGCCGCGGGATCGCCGTGGTGCTCCCACCCCACAAGCCCGGGGATGCGGTCGCCCTTCTTCATGCCGGTCCCCTCGAAGATCCAGTTCTCCGGCTTCAAGCAGATCCAGTCGCCGCTGCCGTTGAACGGGATCACAGTGCGGGCACCCATGAGCGCATTCTCGTTCGGGCCGTCCTCGGGCAGGTCCGCCATCCATTTCTCCTCCTCCGGCCTCACGCCGCCGAAGCGGCCACGACGCTCGATAATGCGGTCCGGCCGGCCGTCGCTCGAAGGAGACATGCCTGTCACAAAGCAGACGGAGTTCCCCGAGAAGAAGCCGAAGTTTACTCCGGCCTTCACCGCGTCAAGGCAGGTGTCGTACTGCTTGCGACTCCAGTACTCGTCGTGACCCACGGAGAGAAACGCCTTCGCCCGCGTGACGAACGGCAGCCCGCCGACGTGGACGTCGTGATTCGAGCCATACGTCAGGTCGTAACCCTGCTGCTCGGCCCAGAACGCGAAGGGGAATTCAAAGGGCAGGAACTCGCCGGAACCGAGCGTCAGCGGGGTGTCCGTCACCTGCACGTACTTGCCGAAGGGGCGATCGAAGCTGGCCCGTACGCCGGAGACGAGAGGCTTTTTGTCCGGCCGATCGTTGGTGTAAAGCGAGTGATCATCCGGCCAGCGGTTGTAAGCCTGCCAGGTATTGGTGCTGCACTGGAAGAGGAAATCCGCGGGGCGATCGTCCTTCACCAGGAAGATGATGGAACTCTGGTAGCGATGCTTGGCCGCCGAGAGCTTCGCAAGATACACGCCGCTGGGCCAGTCTCGTGGCACTTCGAGCGACACACACGGGTCCCAGTGACATTCGCGGAGCCGCATCTCACCGACGGGGGGCGTCGGCTGCGTCTTGCCCTCGAACGGCCCGAGCTTTTGCACCAGCCGGCCGCCTTTGCCCTGGTAGTAACCCAGGCGATAGATGTCGATCGTGACGGGCGAGGGCGGCGTGGTGCTGACGCAGAGTTCCAGCTTGTCACCCGCGGCAAGGCTCGTGCGGGAGGCGTAGCCCTCGATCAGCGACTGGCGGAACTTCCCCTTGCCATCGAACTTCACATAGCTGAGTTGCCAGTCGAGCGTGCCCTCCTTGTCGTTCTCGGCCTTGATGAGGTCAGACTGCCTCGGGGCTGCGCTGAGAGTTGAGCCCGTCGTGAGGGTGGCAAGGGTTCCGAGAGCCTGTCGACGAGTGAACTGGGACATGGGAGCCTCCAAGGATCGCCGCTCGCGGTGAAGCGCTGCGGAGATCGGTCACGAACCACTTCCTGGCTGCTCGCTTGAGCTGCGTACAGGTGTGTCCGGGGATTCATCGTACGATTCTGCGCTCGGCATCGCGAAGCCGCAAGCGGCTACGGCGACAACGTCCCAACGACATCGCGAACGCTCGTTGCACCCAGCGATTCGATGGCGGCGGGCAGCGCGTCGACGATTCGGACGGAGGCGGTGGGATCGTAGAAGCTCGCGGTGCCCACCTGCA
>Ga0105047_10008688_pt1 | contig 16897 bp, 11 predicted proteins | sample MAT04_FD_78384 | JGI IMG/M metagenome (GOLD analysis project Ga0105047, IMG submission 78384) | Freshwater microbial communities from Lake Fryxell liftoff mats and glacier meltwater in Antarctica - MAT-04 (megahit assembly) | ecosystem: Environmental > Aquatic > Freshwater > Ice > Liftoff...
ACTGACCAGATCGTTGCGCTCAGCACCGCACAGGTGGACGTCGTGACCACCGCAGGCATCGCAGCGCTCACTACCGCCCAGGTGGCAGCCTTCGAAACTACAGACGTTGCAGCCCTCAAGACGACACAGATCGTTGCGTTGACGACGACCCAGGTGATCGCATTTACCACAGACCAGGTCGCCGCCCTGACGACCTACCAGGTAGAGGCGCTGACGACCACGCAGATAGCGGCATTCACCACCACCCAGGTCTCGCACCTGGCGCTGGGAACACCGCTGGTCCTTGACCTGGACGGCGACGGCGTGAAGACCATGAGCGTGTCCGCAGGTGTCAAGTTCGACCTCTTCGCCGACGGTACCAGCGTCAACACGGGCTGGGTGAGCAGTGGCGACGGCCTGCTGGTCCTGGACCGCAACCACGACGGGAAGATCGCGGATGGCTCGGAGCTGTTCGGCTCTTCGACCCGGCTTGCCAATGGCAGCAAGGCGGCCGACGGTTACGCCGCACTGCGGGAGCTTGACAGCAGTGGCGACGGCGTTATCAGCCAGTCCGACGGCGTCTTCAGCGATCTGCGGGTATGGGTGGACGCCAATTCCGATGGCATCAGCCAGGCGGATGAACTCAAGACCCTGGATGCCTTGAAGATATCCAGCATCAACCTGGATGCCACCAGGGAGCTCAGCAAGGACAACGGCAATCTGGTGGGCCTGACCTCGACCTACCAGACAACCGACGGCGCCACCCATGCGGCGGCTGACGTCTGGTTCGTCGCGGACCAGGCGGCACCGGATGCGACAGATGCGTCGCTCGACCATGCGATTTCCGCGCTCAACAGCGGCAATGCAGCAGCAGACGGGAAGCCACAGCTGAACGTCCTGGCCGATGCGCCAGCGGAAGCCGGGAAGGTCGCCGCCGCCGTGGACACCAAGGCCGACTTGCGCGCAAGAGTCAGCAGCATGGCGCAGGCGATCAGCTCCTTCGGTGGTGCGGGCCCGGCGGACGATATGCTGTCTGCGCCGCGTCTGGATATTGCGGGTGGATCTGCCGGCTCGGGTAACTCCGGGGTGCTCGCGACGGTGGTGAACATGGTGGACGCGATGAAGCAGTTCGACTCCAATGGCAACGCGGTGGCGAACAAGGGAGTGCTGGTGGCTTCGCTGGACAAGTCCCTCAGCGTCCCCGGAATCCACGACGCCGCCAACAACGGCATGCTGGCGACGGGCGGCGGGAAGTAGCGCAAACCTGCACCGCGGTGAACCGGCCCAGTGTTGGCTCGCCGCGGGTCCGGAACTGCCGAAGGCCGAAACTGGGGCTCGAATCCGGGCTTGTTCGGCCCATTGGTCCAGGGAACGCCATGTTGAAATTCCTGCTCCCTCGCGGGAACTTCAACAATGGCAGAAAGATTTCCCCACTCCACAGTCCAGTGCCTTGCTGCAATCGCCCAACACCACCGCTTACCCGTCAATCCGGAACGTCTGATCGAAGATTACGCGCTGGTGTCGCAGGAGCCGACGCCAGCGACGGTGCTGCGTATTGCGGCTGATATCGGGCTGAAGGCCAAATTCGACAAACTCACATGGGCGGGCCTGCTGGTGCAGGAGGGGGTGTTCCCGCTGATTGCCCGCATGACCGACGGCAATTGCGTCATTGTCATGGGGGCATCTGCCAAGGGGGATGGCCAGGTCGCCATGCTCAATCCGCTGGCCGACAACGCCACGGAAGTGCTGACGATCGACCAGGAAAAGTTCTGCCTGCACTGGGGCGGCGAAGTGTTTCTGATGAAGCGCTTGCATGCTGCTCCGCTGGCCAGCCAGCCCTTCGGTTTCCGGTGGTTCATACCTGAAATTCTCAAGCAGAAAGCGGCATTGCGCGACATCGCGATCGCCGCCATCGCGATGCACCTGCTGGCGCTGGCCTCACCGGTCTTTTTCCAGTTGGTGATCGACAAGGTGCTGGTGCACCAGAGCCTCGCCACCTTGTGGGTGCTGGGGATAGGCATTGTGATTGCCTTGGCATTCGACTCGCTTTTTGGTTTTATCCGCCAGATCCTGACGTTGTCAGCCACCAACAAGATCGACATGCGCCTGACGCGGCGAACCTTCGCGCACCTGATGTCGCTGCCGATCGACTATTTCGAAACCACTACCGCTGGCGTGATCACGCGGCATATGCAGCAGGTGGAAAAGATTCGGTCTTTCCTGACCGGACGCATGTTCTTCACTGCGCTGGACGCGACGTCTCTGTTCATTTTTCTGCCGATCCTGTTCACCTACTCGGTCAAACTGGCCCTCATCACCCTGGTGTTCACGGTGCTGATCGGTGGCGTGGTGGCCGCCATGGTGCCGACTTTCCAGCGCCGCCTCAACGATCTGTATACCGCGGAAGGCGAGCGCCAGTCCATGATGGTCGAGACCATCCACGGCATGCGCACCATCAAGGCGTTGGCGATCGAACCCACCCAGCGCCGCTTGTGGGATCAGCGTTCGGCCCAGTCCATCAACATGCACTTCCGGGTCGGGAAGATCTCCATCACCGGCAATGCCATCACGGACTTTCTCGGCAAATTGTTGCCCGTGGTCATCATCGTGATTGGCGCCCAGGAGGTCTTTGACCAGAACCTTTCCGTGGGCGCGTTGATCGGATTCCAGATGTTGTCCGGCCGTGTGGTGTCGCCCCTGATCGCTATCGTCGGGCTGGTCAACGATTACCAGGAGACCGTGCTGTCGGTGCGCATGCTCGGGGAAGTCATGAACCGACCCTCCGAGGGTCGCGCCAGCGCCGGCGGTCTGCGTCCCGACCTGGCGGGGGAGATCTCCTTTGACGAAGTCACCTTTCGGTACCCCGGCTCCAGTGTGGCGGCGCTCGACCGGGCCACTTTCACCATTCCTGCCGGTGCGGTGGTGGGCATCGTCGGACGCAGCGGCTCTGGCAAGACGACGCTCACCAAGCTCATTCAGGGCCTGTACAGCGTGCAGGAAGGTATCGTGAGATTTGACAGGACCGACGCGCGCGAAATCGAACTGGCCCATCTGCGCCGACAGATCGGGGTGGTGTTGCAGGAAAATTTTCTGTTCCGCGGTTCGGTGCGCGAAAACATTTCTGTCGCGAAACCCGAGGCCACCTTTGAGGAAATCGTGGCAGCTGCCGAGGCGGCTGGCGCAGCCGAATTTGTCGAGCGCTTGCCGCAAGGCTACAACACCCTGCTGGAGGAAAACGCCTCCAATCTCTCGGGCGGTCAAAAGCAGCGGCTCTCCATTGCACGTGCGCTGCTCGCGAAACCGCGGGTTCTGGTGCTGGACGAGGCGGCGAGCGCCCTCGACCCGGAAAGCGAAGCTATATTTATCAGCAACCTGTCCCGCATTGCCGTCGGGCGCACCGTCGTCATGATTTCCCACCGACTGTCCACCCTGGTCAATGCCCATGCCATCCTGGTGATGCAACACGGGCGGCTGGTGGACAGCGGACGGCATGAGGAACTGCTCACCCGTTGTGAGACGTATCAGCACCTATGGAACCAGCAAACAAGCCACCTGTGAAAAAGCGATGGTTTTCTTTTGCGAAGGTCCGCCCTGGCAAGGGGGCGCGCAAACGCAAGAGTAAGGCCATAAATGCCGGCGCGGGCAAGACGGTCATCGAGTACCTGCCCGATGCGGACGAGATCGAACGTAGCCCGGTGCCGCGCCTGGCGCAGACCACCTTGCATCTGCTGCTGCTGGCCGTGTTGGCTTTTGCTGCCTGGGCCACCTTTTCGCAACTGGACCAGGTGGTCGTGGCGCAGGGGCGCCTGGTGAACCCGCTCCCCAACGTCGTGGTGCAGCCACTGGAGACCTCGATTGTCCAGAGCGTGAACGTGCGGGTTGGGCAGGTCGTGAAGAAGGGTGAGAGCCTTGCGGCGCTGGATGCCACCTTTGCTTTGGCAGACGAAACCCAGCTTCAAACCCGGCTGGCGAGTCTGGAGACCCAGATTCGCGGCTTCGAGCAGGAACTCGCCGGTCAGGGTGGGCGTGGCACCATGACGGGTAACGCGGACTCGCAATTGCAGGCCAGCCTGCTCAACGAGCGCAATGCCAACTACAAGGCGCAGCAGATGAAGTTGATGGAGACGGCCGGCAAGTTGCGCGCCGCGCTTGCCACTAACCGGCAAGACCAGCAGTTGGTGGCATCCCGCCTTCGGTCCCTCAAGGAAATCGAGACCATGCAGGAGAAGATGGTGGCCCAGAAGTTCGGTGCCCCACTTCAGTTGCTGGAGGCCCAGCAACGCAGCAAGGAGGTCGAACGGGACCTTGAGCTCACAGTCAGCTGTGAAGCGGAGCTCAAGCGCGAGCTCGCCGCATTTGACGCAGAAAAGATGGCATTCGAGCGGGGCTGGCGTCAGAAGATCATGGAGGACCTGCTCACCATCACGCGCGAACGCGATTCAGTGAAGGAGCAACTGCAAAAGGCCGACAAACGCCATCGCCTAGTGACGCTGGTGGCGCCAGTCGACGCCGTGGTGCTCGACATTGCCAAGCTGTCACCCGGCTCCATCGTCAAGGAAGCAGAGACCTTCTTCACGCTGGTGCCACTCAACGTGACGTTGGAGGCGGAAGTGCACATCGATTCGCTCGACGTGGGTTACATCAAGCTGGGTGACCCGGTGCGCCTGAAGCTCGACGCGTATCCGTTTCAACGCCACGGTACGCTGGACGCTCGGGTACGCACCATCAGCGAGGATGCCTTTCGGCGTGAAGCGTCCGCGAAGGCGGGTACCGATGCCTACTACATGAGCCGGATCACGCTGGGCAAGGTCAATCTGAAAAACATGCTCGACAGCGCACGCATGTTGCCCGGCATGACATTGACGGCCGAAATCGTCGTGGGCCAGCGCTCGGTGATGTCCTACCTTGCCTGGCCTTTGACCAAGGGCATGAGCGAGGCGGTGCGGGAGCCCTGATCAGCTGCCGGGCACCTGCTTCACGGCTTGCCGGGCAGCGTGGTCACACATCTCGCGCACGACGTCGTCCACGTCGTAGTGCGCGTTCCAGCCGAGTTCACGCACTGCCAGCGAAGGGTCGGCGGCTCCGTAGGCGATATCGGACGGACGCAGCAGGGCCGCGTCGGACTGGACGTGCGCGCGCCAGTCGAGATCAAAATGGGCGAATGCCTTGGCCACAAAGTACTCCAGCGAGACAGTCTTGCCGGTAGCGATCACATAGTCGCGCGGCGCGGCCCCCTGCAGCATGAGCCACATGGCCTGCACGTATTCCGGCGCCCATCCCCAGTCCCGGTGGATAGCGAGATTGCCAAGCGTCAGTGTCTCGCCCGAACCAGCCGCGATACGCGACGCCGACTGCACAATCTTCTGCGTGACGAAGCGCCCCGGTCGCAAGGGCGACTCGTGGTTGAACAGGATGCCGGTGCACACGAACATCCGGTACGCCTCGCGGTAGTTCGCCACCAGGTTGTGGGCGCATGCCTTGGCGACCGCATAGGGGCTGCGTGGGCGGAACGCCGTGTCTTCGTTGGCCAGCAATGCCCCGGTATCACCGAAACATTCACTCGACCCGGCGTTGTAGAAACGAATCGGCCGACCGGTGAAGCGAATCGCCTCCAGCAGGTTGAGGGTGCCGATCGAGATGCTCTCGATCGCCTCGACGGGCTGATCGAACGACAGGCCGACCGAGGTTTGCCCGGCAAGGTTGTAGACCTCGTCGGCGGCACTGCGCGACACCGCCTGCAACACACTTCGGAAGTCGTTGCTAGCCATGGACACGATACGCACCTGGTCGTCGACGCCGAGCGAGCGCAATCCGTCGCGGTTGAGCATGGTGGCATCCCGGGATGTGCCCACCACCTCATAACCCTTGGACAACAGAAATTGCGCCAGGTAGGCCCCGTCCTGACCTCCGATGCCACAGACGAGGGCGCGGCCGCTGGAGCTTGTGCTGGCACGGGCTTCGTTCATGGCGACACCCACTCGCCTTGGGCGTTGATTTCCTCTTTGGTGAATTGGGGCGCACGGAAATTCATGCTCGGAATCTGAAAGATGACCGACGTGTAATGCGAAAAACCCGACCACCACGTGGCCCAGGAGTTGATGTGGTAGTTGAATCGCGAGTGCTTCAGCATGCACATGTCCATCGCCACCGGAAGCGCATGCCCGAAGGCGCCGTGTTGGGAACGGTGCGGCAACATGCGCATGCCGTAGCGCTTTGCCAGCTCCAGTTTGAAGGGGTGGCAATCGCTGGTGACCACCAACGGAGATTGCACACGCGGCAGGATGTGCTGCTCGATCAGATTGAAGATGATCGGGGCCTCGGCTTGTTGCAAGCTGCCTTCGGCATTGCCATAGAAGCTGTCACCGCAGCGAACGCTGAGCACTTCGTACGCGTCGGTTTGCAGCGCCTGCGCATTCATGGCTTCCACCTCCTGGCTGAAACGGTAGAAGCCGGTGATGAATTCGCGTACTGCCGCAGGGAGCGTGGTCCGGTTCCATGCGCCAAGGTTGGTGCACACATACAGTTCGGTTTCATCCGAATGCAGGAATGCCACCAAACGGTTGTGCAGCGCAACGTGGTCGACGAAATATTCTTCAGCCGCCGCGATGCGGGTTGCGTCACCGGACTGGAACACGGCGTTGTCCTGGGTTATCAACGCGGCGAAACCCGTCTGGCTGACATCGATGCTCAACTCGATACCGCTGCCTTGCAGCTTCTCGAAGAGATGGCAGGCGCCTCGAACAAAGTCACCCAGGCCGGGTGGGCTGTTGATCCATTGGTCGGGCGCCTTGTAGGCCTGGACCACTCTTTTGTGACCCATCGCTTAGGGCCCGGGGTTGCCGGTTCCGCTGGCGGCGGCGGCCACGAAACTGCCTCCCCACGTCTGGACTTGCGCCGAACTGCCAACCAGGACGCGTTCGCCCAGCTTTTCGTGGCCGGGACCCTGGGCTTTGGTAATCGTGATGATCGAATTTCGGAATGCGATCGAGTCCACCCAACCGTCGAGAATAAAACCGGGCGTCGCTGCATGTGGAAAGAAGGTCCGGAAGAAGGTCTTGATCGACAATTCATCGCGCCAGAACTGAAAGCTGAGCACATCGATCAGCTTCTTGAAGAATGAATAGGCGCCGTATTCATTCAACACTCCCCCGCCGTAGGCGTCGTTGTACAACGTGTGCGCATCTTCCACCACGTACACACCACCCGGCTTGACCAGCGGGAAGTAGTTGACGAAGGAGTTGAGGATGTCCATGGACTGGTGCGACCCGTCGTCGATGACGATGTCGAAATCGGGGCTGATGGCGCGGATGGCCTGGAAAGTGGGCGCAGCGTTGGCGTCGCCGACGACGATGCTCACCCGCGGGTCGTCGTATTGAAGGGCAGCACACCTGGGGTCGATGTCACAGCCGATGAAACGCTGACCGGCCTTGAAAAAGCGCGACCAGGTCTCGAGCGAGCCACCGTTTTGCACACCAATCTCCAGCATGGTGAGCGGCAGCTCGCGCAGCGGTGCGAACAACGCATCGTAGTGCGGCAGGTACGACGCCCACTTGTCGCTGACCTTGCCGGTTTTGTTGCGGTGCAAGGCGTTGATCGATGTCTGATCCATGAGAACTCCGGGGTTGACGTTACGAGGGATTCTGGTTTAGCTCGACGGCCCAATGGGCCAGGTGCTGCCCGACTTCGCGCGACATGCGCGACCACGAAAAAAGATCGGCCTGGCGCAGACCCCGCGCCACCAGATCGGCGCGTATGGCTGGCAGTTGCACGTCCAGCAAAGCCTGGTGCATGTCGTCCACGCTGTCTGGATCGACATACAGGACGGCATCGCCACCGACTTCGGGAATCGAGCTGCTGCGCGTGGTGATCACCGGACATGCGCAGGCCATGCCCTCCAGCACGGGCAGGCCGAATCCTTCATAACGCGATGGGTAAGACAGCGCAATCGCTCCGCTGTAAGCGCACTGGAGTTCTTCATCGGTGAGGACCAGCATATGGAGCTGGGCGTCTCCGATGTGGGCGGCGAGCGCCTCGTCCAGGGGCGGAGCGGCGTTGGTGCATACGACCGCGAGTTCAGACCGTGCATCGCCCAGCCGCGCAAAAGCCTTGAAGAACAATTCGCCATTCTTCTGGCCACCGTGCGCGCCCGAAATCATGAAATACGGTCGCTGGATGCCGAACCTGGTCTTGAAGGCGTGCAGCTGCGTAGCTCCAGCGGGCCGGAAGTCGGAGCCGCAATGTGCCACGGCTTTGGACTTGGCCGAAGTGGCCGGATAAATTCGGACCAGGTCGCGCTCCGTGCTGTGGGAAATTGACAGGAAGGCCTGGGCGTACTCGATGGCATGGCGCTTGCCGACCCATTGCGGGTTGGTCAGGTCGAAACCGAGCACCTCGGGAATCATGTCGAGCACCAGCAGCGCCGAAGGCGTGGTCAGGGGAAGGGTGTAGTAGGTGGAAATGAACAGCGCCACACGCTCCCGGTCGCAGATGGACTGCATCAGCGCGCGGTCTTCTTCGACGTGGTGGTAGTCGTACAAGGGCGCGTCGACATAGTGGATGCTCGGCCAGCGCGGCGCTGTACGTGCCCGGTCGATCACGACCAGACTGGGCGCCAGACTCGACTTGGACCATTGTGCAAGCAGGCTCTTCCATACCCTCGCCACGCCCGACGCGTAGCGGAAAAAGGTGCCGTCGATGGCGATGCGTTTGCCACCCTGGCGCAGGCGGCTGTACGACCACCTCGGTGTTGTCGTCACTGGCATGCCGGTAGGGTGCGCGTGCCCAGGACTCGAAGCTGGACTGGCAGGCCGCATACAGGTTGTTGCTCCAGGTCGTGATGGCGTCCAGCGCCCCGGTTTCGAGAGGGTGGCGTGTGATCAGGAAATACATGCCCACCTGGTAGGCGTGCCGCCCGGCCCGGTGGGCCAGCCATGCGATGGATTCACGCGCATAGAAAAACACATGTTGACCCGAGGCTTCGCTGAGGTAGGGCCATTGCGCGTCCTGGCCGGTGTACAGCCCGGTGCTGCCGACGACCCAGTCAGGGTTGCACTCGAAGACGCGTTGCCACTCACCAGACGGGTCTGCGAAATGCTCGGCCACTTCAAACATCGTGACGAGTCTGCAACCGGGCTGGATGTCGGCCCACGCATAGGCACCCATGAATTCGCTGCTACCGAACTTGTCCGACGTATGGAAGTTGTACCCCGCATCACGTAACAGGCGTGCGAGCAAACCGGTCCCGCCGCCGAAATCCACCGCCAGATCGGGCTTTCGCACGCCGAGAATCTCAAACAGGTTTTGCAGCGCCAGGAAATTGACCAGTGTGCGCGAGGCCTTGCCGGTGTCGTACCACTCGGCCTTGGTCGCATAAGCCTCTTCGAGCCAATGGGGCGTGTCGGTCTGCAACGCGCCGCATCCGGTGCACTCGTGGTAACTCACCCGGTGCCGACCCAGCACGACCTTCTCGAACACGCGCCGCACGGGTGACTGGCAGAGCCGGCATGGCTGCGGCTGCGGTGTGGGTTCAGGCGTGGGTTCAGGTGTGGATTCCGTGGCGGGTCTGTGCAAGTAGAGATTCTCCGAGCGGCAGTTTTTGTCGCCCAGCAACACCAGCAAGCCCTGCGGCCATCGCTTGAGGCTGGAGATGGCCATCGATACATTGGACTCCTGATTGCCCACGAAGTAGTCGCAGCGCGCCGCCAGCAAGGCATCGAGCAGCACCTCATCACCCACCGCGCGTCCGGAATGCCCCTGCATGTGAACACCGGTCGCGGTCGCGCTGCGCAACGCGGGTGTCGTCACCAGACGGTCGGCATACCGTGCACTGAACTGCGTGTGGATGTCGACCGAATCGGTCAGCAGGAAGACACCAATATGCGGATTGAGTTCGATCACGCGGTCGATGAAATCCAGGTAACGCAGGTTGGTCTGATGAAGTCCGGCTGATTCGTGAATTTTGTCGGAACCGCGTATGTGTACCGCGACCCAGTTGCGTCCGGCCATCCTGCTCTGGTAGAAGGCGTCCACGCGGGCCTGCATGCTGGGCAACGGACGGATGTATTTGGCAAATAGTTCGGCGTAAAGCGTGTCTTCGCTTTTGCCGTGGTAGCGGGATTCGGGGCCGATCCAAGGGATCAGCGACGCGAGTGTCATGTAGAAATCGCTCACCAACAGATCTTCAGCTCGCCCGAACAGGAACTGCGCTGCGTGGCGGGAATGCGGGCCCTCCCACTTGTTCACGTTGTCGGTGGCCAGGTTCGCGTGTGTCCATTTCGGTGGGTAGATGCTCAGGTCTTCCGGCAGATCCTTCAGTTGCAAAGCCGACACCGGTTCGAAATACAGCCGGAACGCGTCATCGCCGCCATCGCCGAACAGGCTGTTACGGCCCCATCGGACGATCGGAGTGCGCTGCGTCAGTTCAGCCACCAACAACTGGCCGAGCACATGGTGCACATCGCTCCAGAAGCCGTACCCCCATGCTTTGATGAGAAGGTAGCGCGGTCCGTCCGTCGCAGCGCGATTTTCTTTGAGCCGGAACGTTTCGCTGACGCCGTATGCGCGTGCGACCACGGTCAACAGGCGGTGGGCGGATGGATCCTTGCCGTCCGAACGTAGGTAGCGGCGCAGGTGCAGCTCCGCTTGCGGGTGGTTGGCGGCAAGTACCATCTGTCCGGCCTTGTCGAGTTCAGCCTGGAGTTCGTCGGTCGGGTTCATGCTTCTGGAGTCGGTGCGGCGGAGGGGCTCATGCAGTTGCGCCGGCAGGGGCGTGCAGCGAGGCTAGGGTGGCTTCAAGATTACGGCAGAAACGCTCGGTGTCAAACAGCGGGTGCGTATGCCGGTGGGCGGCGACACGTGCCTTGGTATCGGCCAGGCGTGCCGGATCGGTCCCAAGCTGCAAGGCGAGCGCCTCGTAGTCGGCCAGCGAATGCGTGATCAGTTCCGGTAGCCCGATGGCATGTAGCAGGCTGCCAGCAACCCGGGAAGGAAACGAGTTGCCCATCAAGGTGAGTACCGGCAATCCTGCCATCAGTGCATCGGCGGCAGTTGTATGGGCATTGTAGGGATGGGTGTCGAGAAACAGGTCCGCCTGGCGGTAACGCGCAAGGTGGTCCTCCACCAGTGGGACGCGTTGGGCGAATACCAGACGTTCCGGGCGCACGCCACGTGCCTGCGCTTCCCGGCGCAAGTTGGCTTGTGTTGTTTCGCCGCGTGACACAAGCCATAACACGCTGCCGGGAATCTGCACCAGCAGCCGCATCCAGACATCGAAGACCGGGGGAGAAATCTTGTAGTCGTGGCTGAACGAGCAAAAGACAATGCCGGTCTCGGGCAATCCGCATTCGGCACGCGTCGGCGTACGTTCCGAAATCCGGACGCTGCTGTCAGTTGGCAGGTAAGTGTCTGGCAGGTAGAGCACTTTTTCGCGGTAGAACGCCTGGTGTTCCGTCGGGATGATGTGGCGGTCTGCCAGGATGAAATCGAAATAGTCGGTACCTAGCGTGCCCGGGTGCCCCAGGTAGTTCACCTGGACCGGTACGGGCCGGTACGAGAATATGTCGGTTCGCGTGTCGGAGGTGTAACCGCCCAGGTCCACCGCGATGTCGATCTCCATATCCCGCATCAGTTGCGCGATTTGCTCGGACCCCATGTCGCGCACATCGATGAATCGGTCAAACGCCTGGACCATGCGTTGGCGCAAGCGCCCCTGGTCGTCGATGCCGAGTGAAATTGCGATGATTTCGAAGCGGGACTTGTCGTGGCGTTCGAACACCCCCGCCATCAGGTGGCCTACCGGGTGCTCCCGGAAGTCGGGTGAGACATACGCCAGGCGGATTCGGTCGTGCTGGTAGCGATTGCCCTGCCAGAGGGGCCCGGCACTGCGCGGGCAATACCGCTCTGCAAACAACTCGGCGGCTTTGAGATGCTCGCTTGCCTGGTCTGAGGCTGACATGAAAGCCAGCGACTTGCAGACGCGCTCGCCGGCACGCACGCCATCCACGATGCGGGTCCGCACGGTCTCAAAGTCGGTCCAGTCACAGATGTGCATGCGTTCGTAGAACAGCAGGCCTAAAGCATAGTCGTGCAGCGGGTTCAGCGCAATGAGCCGCTCGAACATCCCGATCGCCAGTTCGCTTTGTTTGAACTCGGTCAACATGATTCCGCAGTTGGCCAATGCGCCCATATGGTTGGGATTCACGGCCAAAATCCGGTTGAAACGCTCCAGCGCTTCCTTGTGCCGGAACATGCCCCGCAAAAGCGCGCCACTGTTGAGGAGCACCTCGACATAGTCCGGTTGCACTTGCAGTGCCGCATCGAAGCTGCGCAGGGCCGATTCCTTGTCGCCGCTGAGTTGCAACACGGTGCCTTGCAAATATTTCAGAGGCGCGAATTGCGGAGCTGCTGCGACACCTTGTTGGCAGAACTCCAATGCGCTTGCCAGATCACCGGCGTTCATCGCCATCAGGCCCAACGAATAGAAGGCATGCGAGTTGGTCGGATCGTGCCTGAGTACCTGCGTGAAGCGGTCGGTGGCTGCCTCGAACTGGCCCTGGTTCTGAAGGTTGATGGCCTGAATCAGCAGATCGGTCACGGACATGGCGGTGGTCCCAATCGGAGATGGTGGTTAGCCATACCGTGTCTCTTGGCGTCAGGCTGCGTTGTCATACCCACCGCCCAGAGCTTTGTAAAGTTGTGCCGTGGCATCGAGTTGTGCCCGGCGTACCTGCATCGAGACTTGTTCGGCAGCGACCAGTTCGCGCTGCGCGTCGAGAACTTCAAGGTAGCTGACCAACCCGGCACTGAAGCGCGCTTGCGCGATTTGCAGTCGGCGGGTCTGTGCCCCGCGATTGGCAACGGATGCCTTCTGCTGCAATGCCAGCGACTCGCGAGCAGACAGTAGATCTGCTACTTCCCGGAAGGCCTGCTGAATCGTCTTTTCATACTCGGCGACGGCAATGACTTTGCGGGCCTCGGCGAGGTCTAGACTGGCAGCGGTACGACCCCCGTCGAAGATCGGCAGCGACACGGTGGGTTGAAAATTCCAGGCGCCACCGCTGAAAAGGCCCAGTAGCCCACGGCTCGCCAGACCTAGCCCCGCTGTGAGAAGGATTTTCGGCAGGAAAGCCGCGCGTGCTGCTCCGATGTTGGCGTGGGCCGCCAGGAGGCGTTGCTCGGCGGCCATCACGTCGGGGCGCATCAGCAATACCGCGGCCGGCAAGCCTGGATCCAGGGCAATATCCATACCCTGTGCATCGAGCGATCCCGCTGGCACTGGCGCAGTGCTAGCGTAGCCCACTAGGAAGTGCAAGCGGTTGGCGGCAACTGCGTGCTGGTATCGCAACGCCGCCAGATCGGCGCGCGCGGATTCCAGGACGCCGCTGGCCTGTTGAAACACGTAGTCATCGGTGCCCCCGAGGTCGCGCCCCTTGGCAATCAAGGCCAGCGACTGCGTGCGCAATGCCACGGTGGTGCTGGCCAATGCCGTGAGTTCGTCAAGTTGAATCAGGTTGAAATAGGCGCTGGCGACTTCGGCCACCAGCGACAGGTAAACAGCGCGGCGTGCCTCCTCCGTGGCCAGATAACTGGAGCGGGCCGACTCCGAAAGATTCGCAAGTCGACCCCAGAAATCGATTTCGAATGACACGGTGGAAACTGACACGTCAAAGCGCCTGCTGGTCTGCGCGGTCCCTGCCGTTCCGAAGTCTTGTGGCGTGCGCGTCAAATTGCCCGACCCGAACAGGTTGACCAGTGGAGACTGGTCGGCGCGGACGACTCCATACTGCGCCCGGGCTTCCTGGACCCTGCCTGCTGCGATCCGCAAATCGCGGTTGTGTTCCAGTGAGGTTTTGATCAGTGCATGCAGTCGCTCATCGGTAAAAAAGCTGCGCCAGTGGGTGCGCGCGGCGTCAATGGCGCCGCTACCGTCGGAAGCCGTCGGCCACACGATGGGAACAGGCGGATCCGGGCGCTGGTACTCGCCAACTTGTGCGCATGCCGTCAGCAGCAGCAGAGCCGACAGTTGGCAGGCGCCTGCCAACCTCGAGCGATCCTGGCGTGTGGGTTCCATGACTCAGTTGAGATGATGTTCATTGAATTATCCCAACGCACACTGGGCAGTAAGGCGTAAATAAGACGCCGATGACCCGCCAAATCTTGGCAGGCAACCCCGTACCGATGGAGGCCGCCTTCCGTTTACCTGGAGGCGGGTGCTGTGGCGCCCGGTGTACCGACTGCAGGTTCCGGCGTGGCGGGGCTAGTGGACCTGGCGCCACCCAGCAGCCGCTCCTCGGCCTCGCGTGTCATCACCAGAATCGTGATGCGCCGGTTCTGGGGGCTCAGGGGGTTTTGCGGATCCAGCAGGGTGCTAGACGCCAGCCCGGTGACACGCGCGAGTTTCTCGTCCGGCATGCCGGCGGCGATCAGCTCGCGGCGCGACGAGTTTGCGCGGTCGGCGGACAACTCCCAATTGCTGTATCCGCGTTCGCCGCTGCCGTAGGGGGAACGGTCGGTATGGCCGTCCAGGCTGATCTTGTTGTCGACCTCGGTCAAGGCGCTGCCGATCTCGCGCAGGATGTCCCGCATGTAGGGTTTGACCAGTGCACTGCCAACATCGAACATCGCGCGGTTCTGGTCGTCCACGATCTGGATCTGCAGCCCGTCGGGCGTGGTTTCGAGGCGGATCTGCGCGCTGAATTCGGCCAGGCGCGGGTTGTTCGAGATGACGGAGGCGATCTTGGCGCTCAGGGCGGCCAGCTTTCTGGCATCTTGCTTGGCCACCTCGGCCTTGGCCGCTTCCAGCGCGGCCTTCTTGGCCAGGATCGGGTCGGGCTGGGTGCTTTCCTTCTTGTTCTGGCCACTGTCCTTGGTGAGGTCGGTCCCGCCGCCCTGGATCACGCTGTTGCTGGCGCCAGCGCCGGTGCCGCCCATCATCGCCACCTTGAGCGGGGCCGTGAAGTAGTCGGACAGGCCTTTCTTGTCGCCCTCGGACGTGGACCCCAGCAGCCACATCAGCAGGAAGAACGCCATCATGGCGGTCACGAAGTCGGCATAGGCGATCTTCCAGGCGCCGCCATGCACCGCATGGCCGCCCTTCTTGATCTTCTTGACGATGATCGGCTGGAGCTTTTTTCCGTCGGTGGCCATGGCGGATTACGACCGGGCGGCGTTCACTTCTTGCCGCGAACGTGGTTCTCCAGCTCCGCGAAGCTGGGCCGCTCGGTGGAGAACAGCACCTTGCGGCCGAATTCGATCGCGGTGGACGGGTTGTAGCCCTGCATGCTGGCGAGCAGCGTGGTCTTGATGCATTGAAGTTCCTTGGCGGCGTCTTCCGATTTTTGCTCCAGCAGGCCACCGAGCGGCTCCACCACGCCATAGGCCAGGAGAATGCCCAGAAAGGTTCCGACCAGGGCCGATGCAATCATGCCACCCAGAATCGCGGGCGGCTGGCCCACCGACCCCATGGTATTGACCACACCCAGCACGGCGGCAACGATCCCGAACGCCGGCAACGCACCCGCCAGGCGGGCGATCGCCGCCACCGGCGCGTGCGCCTCCTGGTGGTGGGTATCGATTTCGCTGTCCATGAGCGACTCGATCTCATGGGCATTGAGATTGCCCGACACCATCATGCGCAGGTAGTCGGTCATGAATTCGACCACATGGTGGTCGCTCCCCACGGTGGTGTACTTCTTGAAGATCTCGGACTCGTCGGGCGTCTCCACGTCCTTTTCGATCGCCATCAGGCCTTCCTTGCGGGCCTTTTGCAGGATGTCGTAGAGCAGCGCCATCAGTTCCATATAGCGCGCCTTGGTGTACTTGGAGCTCTTCAGCGCCTGCGGGATCAGCTTGATGGTGGCCTTGAGGACCTTGGGCTGGTTGTTGACGGCAAAGGCGCCCAGGGCCCCACCGAAAATCGTGATCAGCTCGAACGGCAAGGCCGTCAGGATCACGCCGATGTTTCCGCCGTGAACGATGTACACGCCGAATATGCAGCCCATGGCGACGGTGTAGCCGATGATGACGATCATGTTTGTGCGGGGTCAGGGGCGTGCGAACTGGTCACGCCTGGATTCTGGCAGTTGGATGGTTGGGCCCATTCTATGTAATCACTGTGCCTGCAAAGCGAGAAAAGGGCCCGTAATGGGCCCCTAAATGCGATGTTACCGGTGCGTTTGGCCGAGCTAGTGGACCATGATCCCGCCGGCCAGGGCGCTTTTGCCGGCGCGTGCCGGCGGCTCGCACAGTCCGCAGACGAAATGACGCACGTTTTCGTACGGCTCGGTCACGAAGTGCCCGCCGCACTTCGAGCAGCGGGTCATGGTGAGCATGTTGTTGTTGACGAATTTCACCAGGCGCCAGGCGCGCGTGATCGACAGCAGCGGTTCGACGTCACAGGAGGCGATCTGTTCCAGGTACAGCTTGAACGCCTTCATCACGGCGTCGATGTCCTCCATGGCCGAGACCTTGGTCAGGTACTCGTAGGTGTTGAGGAACAGGGACGCATGGATGTTGGGTTGCCAGGTCAGGAACCAGTCGGTGGAAAACGGCAGCTGTCCCTTGGACGGCGAGCGTCCCGCCACCTCCTTGTAGAGCCGCAGCAGGCGCTCGTACGACAGGTTGGTTTCGCTCTCCAGCACCTGCAGGCGTGCGCCCATATGGATCAGTGCGATGGCGCGCTCGATCTGGCGCGACTCGTTGACGATGCTCTTGGTGGCCATGGCCTACATCGCCTCGGCGAATTTGCCCGACATCAGGATGCTGGCATGCAGACGGGTCGTCGCATCGTTGTTGACCTTGCTGGTGGTGTGGTTGGTCAGCAGGTTCCAGACGATGTCGTCGTCGACACGGAAGCGGCACAACAACATGTTGCCCGAAGCGATCTTGAGGATCTGGGCCGGTGACAGGCCGGCGATCAGAT
>Ga0105047_10008690_pt1 | contig 16895 bp, 11 predicted proteins | sample MAT04_FD_78384 | JGI IMG/M metagenome (GOLD analysis project Ga0105047, IMG submission 78384) | Freshwater microbial communities from Lake Fryxell liftoff mats and glacier meltwater in Antarctica - MAT-04 (megahit assembly) | ecosystem: Environmental > Aquatic > Freshwater > Ice > Liftoff...
CTGCCCACGCGGGCGCTTCATTTGCCAGGATCACTTCACGAAGGCCCCCCGCCGGGGCATATAAAATGGGGTTGTTCCAGGCATCCAACATCGTCGCTTGCGTGGCCTCTTCTTTCAGCCAGACCTTGGTAACAGATGAGTTAGGCTGATTATCCGTCAGCACGGCGTTCGACGCGGTGTGATCGACCGCCGCGATGTAATAGTTTCCCGATCCGGCCGTGGGAAACTCCACGCGATCCAACGCCGTGTAGACTGTTCCGTTCGTCCACAAAGGCGCCGTTGCCGACGTGACGCCCGGCAACAGTTGATCCGGTGGCAATTTGCCAACCATCGATCTATTGGCGGGGACGTTGATCAATCGCTTCATGGCCGAGCGTGTCCACAGCACGGCAGGCCCAGTTCGGCCGGGTTGACCTTCCTGGATGAGGCCCGGCGGGGTCATTGGTCCCCATGAGGGTTCGCTGGGCTGACCGTTTACCTTCCACTCGGTATACAACGCCATCGCATTGGTGAGCGTGACGCGCGTGGCCTTGGTGCGTGACGAGGCGCTGACCGAGCGAATCCCGACGAACAGCAAGCCGATCAGGATCGAGATGATCGCGATCGCGACAAGGATTTCGATGAGGGTGAATCCGCGCTGCCGATTCATGGTCGTTTCATCCAAGTGAGCCATCCCGCCAAACATCCGCCAACTGAATTATTCGCGGTGTCCAGTGGGAATAGTCAGTCGTTCGGACGTCGGACTACGGACTATTTACAACCTCATAACTATAAAGATTGTCATCCCGCGTAAGGAATTGGCCGTCGGGCCCGGCCGAGACGAAGAAGAAGGTGTCGTCGGGGGCCATGCCTATGTCCGGGTGCATCCGCTGCATGAACACAATGGGCGAGCCCCAGGCGTCGCTGAGCGTGCGCTCGTCGTACATGGTGGCAGGCAGGTTGCTGAACAGCCTCCCGGACAGATCCTCGCGCGACCGCAGAGCCCGGATGAAGTCGCGGTTGTTTTTGGCAGCGATGGGCATGAGCGACTCGCTGGGGTGGGCCGGGTCGATACGATCCGGGCGCTTGCCCGGGACGAAAGGCGTGATATCCGGGACAATCCCCGTCGCATCGGTATAGCGGGCCATCGCCTGCTCAAGCTTCCCCAGCACTTCGACGGTCAGCAGGTGGGCGGACCGGGTCCGGACATACCGCGCGAGGCTGACCATCAAACCCCCCACGATCACGAGCATGGCGACGGTGGTGAGGAACTCGATGAGCGTAAATCCACGGTGACGATGGGCAGGCATTTGATTGAAAAACTCACGCGCGATGCGACTTTGCTTTGTTCAACACCGACCTTCGATCATGCGTTTCAGAGGTCGGTTAAATAGAGAAAATACCGCGATTGAACTATCGGAAATTAACCACGTCGTCACAGGACTCGGCTTTTTTGGCCTGACTGTTGAACAGCGCGTCGGTGGTGACAGTGGCCTCGACGACGGGCGGGCCGAATATCCCATCCCGGCCGGCAGCCCAGAGGAGGAAGGGTGCCTCTGTTGCGGTTAGCTCACGCTTGGTCCCGATGACTGCCGAATCAATCTGCCCGTCTGCATCCATGTCCCCAAGCATCGCGCGGATGCGGATCATGGCGTTGACGTCGGTGGCCTCGACGGTCGGGGATTGCAGTCTGAAGGGTACGACGTTGTCGTTTGGATCGTACAACGACGTCGCGTCCGAACTGGCAGCTGCAAGGTTTGCGGTGTGACCCGTCCCTGCGGACAGGTTTCGCTTTGCGGGGGACGCGGGGAAGTAGAGGATGGGATTCCCCTCGTTGTCGACAAGATCGGTCCCGACGACCTTGAATCGGTCCGCCTGCAGATAGGGGCGCTTGGCTGCCGACCCGGCACGGATGCGGAAGCCGGGACCGTTTGCACCATCACCGGTCGAAAAAGGTGCCCACCACGCGGCATTGGTAACAACGGGCGTGGGTGCGCCGCTCAGTTGATAGCGAATGCAGACGTAGGCCACGCCTGTATCGGAGACGGTTTCCCCGGCCTTGTAAGTCAAAGCCGCATTGTACGCGACGGCTGCGGGCGTGGTCGGGGCGGCAACGGTTGCCCAGTAGGATGTGTCGGTGACGGGGTTCCCAGTCGAAGCAGCGATGCATTCGTAATAGATCCCGCCACTCTGCACCATCTGCCCCACCGTGTACGGCGTCGCATTGGCGAAAGCGGGGACAGGATCGCTCCCTGGCCCCAACGCCAAGAGCGCCTTGCCCAGGACCGCAGCGCCCGTGTTAGCGACAGTGACCCGCGGATAGTCGCCGAAGTCGGCTTTGTAGGCCTCCAGCGCCGATGCGATTGATTGCATATCAGCCAGCACCCGGCTTTTGACCGCCTGCCTTTGAGCGCGCACGACAAGCGGCGCGGTGATGGCAATGAGGACCACCAGCAGTCCAATGACCACCAGGATCTCGATCAGCGTGAATCCACGCCGACGATCAGGGGTTGACGTTGCCAAAGCTGGTGATGTCATCCGAGGTTCCGTAGATGCGATCGTAACCGGCACTGATGAGGATGAAACCATCCTTCTGACGGGCGCTGCCGGGTTGAGCGGGGTTGTTGAAATAGGGATAGGCGGAGTAGGGATACTGATATTCTGGATTATCAGAAGGACTGAGCACGTCAGCAGTGCCAGCTCGTCCGACCACGCGTAATCCGTGGGAGGCCGGGCTCGGTGTCGCGATAACGGCACCGTTGGCGTAGTAGGTTGGAACCGTTTTCCCACTACCAATGTATTTTGCCGCGGCATTTGGCTCGGTATATGCTTGAATATGCGCGAGGTCGTACTGACCCGGGCGGGTACCCGCGGGGGTGTTGTTGGTGATGACCGCATTGTCCGCATCGATGGGAGGGGTCGTGACCGAATTCGCTGCCACCCGTGCCCGCAGATAGAGGATCGGCATCGCATCGGTGTAGCGATCCAAAAATTCCGGAATGGGCGTATCCGTCGCGCCGCCCGTATTGGCAGCGGTCAGCGGGGCAGCATCATCAAAATATCGGCCGCTTTTCGTTGAAGTAAAGGGGTTGACCGTCATGGATGAGGGGAGATTTTCCAAGAAGGGCGTTGCCTTTTTGGGGGCGGCCAGGTTCAGGCTTTGGGGACCCTGCCCGACGATGGCGGGATCGTAGCGAACGTCGGGGACTGCACTGGTCCCAATGTTTTTGAGTCCGCCCATCAGACCGAGGAAAAGATTCTCGGCACCTGTGATCTGCGTGGCTGTGAAGTTGGCAGCGACAATGTCGAACCCGGCTGCGGTTACGACGGGTGTCACGCCACTTGCAGCGCGGATTTGGTTATTGGCCAGCGGACCGGGGTAGGCGTTGTACGTGCCATAATACGCTTGAATGGCCGTCTGCAGCGTCGCGATTTCCGCAGCAGTCTCAGCGTTTTTCGCTGCCCGACGGATGCGCGAGACGGTGGGAAGCAAGATGCCAACAAGAACGGTAATGATCGCAAGAACAACCAGGATTTCGATGAGAGTGAACCCGCCGGCGGATGTATCACGCGAGCGTGACGACAGACTGCGGAGGCGCGGCGAAGCGTTGCGTCGCCGAGATGAGGGGGAGTGGGAGCGCGACAAACCTTCACAAGAGCGCTTTCCCGCGTGGGTCGGGAACGCCTGATGTTGATTGAGAACGCACGCACCCATCGAATCCTCCAGTCAAACCGTGCTGCAATCGCACCATCTCATCCGCGCCACAGAATCGCGGGGCAAGCCCCGCGGCGAAACCTGGCAACAAACGTCTCGCGGGCGACGAAGAAGCCCTGTCCGCTCACAACCTCCAACCACCAACAACTAACAACTAACAACTAACAACTAACAACTAACAACTAACAACTCTATTTCTTCCCCTGCGGGCCCGACACTGCCGAGATCAGGCTGATCATCGGGGCGAACAGCGCGATCACGATGAAGCCGACGATCACGCCGAGGATCACGACCATCACAGGTTCCAGAATGCTGATGAGCGAGCCGACCAGCACGTCGACGTCGCTGTCGTAGTTGTCAGCCACCTTCATGAGCATTTTATCGAGATCGCCTGTCTCTTCGCCGACGTCGACCATGTTGACGACGATGGCATCGCAGACCTTGGTGGCGCGAAGCGGGTCAGCCATCGATTCACCTTCGCGGATGGCATCGTGCACCTTGACCAGCGCGCGGCTATACACTTCATTTCCGCAGGTTTCCTTGGTGATATTCAGGGCATCCAAAATCGGCACACCGGCGCTGATGAGCGTGCCGAGCGTACGCGTGAAGCGGGCGATGGCTGTCTTGCCCAGGATGCTGCCGAGGATGGGGATCTTGAGCAGTGCAGCGTCGGTGAAATATTTTCCACCTTCGCTCATGCGCACCAATCGCCACACGAGGGTGAAGACGATGGGCGAAAAGAGCACATATGCCCAGCCATAATCCTTGGCGAACCAGTTGCTGACGTTGAGGAGCACCTGCGTGATACCGGGCAGTTTTGTGCCGAAATCCGTGAAGATTTTCTCGAACTTCGGGATCACGAAAACCATGATCATCGAGACGATACCGACGGCAATCGAGATGACGACTGCGGGGTAGATCATCGCGCCGATGACCTTCTTTTTCAGCTTGGCGGCTTTTTCCATGAAGTCGGCGAGACGCTGCAGGATGATATCGAGCACGCCGCCCGCTTCGCCGGCATTGATCATGTTGACGTACAGTTTGTCGAATGCCTTGGGATATTTCGCCATCGCATCCGACAACGTCCCGCCACCTTCGACTTCGTCCGCAACCCCGCCGATGATGGCTTTGAGCAACCCCGGCTTTTGCTGACCTTCCAGAATCTGAAGCGACCGAAGGATCGGCAGGCCTGCATCCTGAAGCGTGGAAAGCTGACGAGTAAACCCGACCAGCTGCTTGCGCGGCACACCGCCGATCGAGATCGGCATCTTCCGCTTGACCTGCACCGGCTGAGCCTCGCCGCCGCCCTTGGCTTTCTTGGCGACCTTCTTCTTTTCGGCCTTTTCCCGAACTTTTGTAGGGAAATATCCCTTGGACCGGATCTTGGCGATGGCTTCCTCGGACGAGGCAGCATCGACTTCTTCCTTGACTTCCTGACCGGACGAGTTCATCGCTTCAAAGGCGTAGGTGGGCATGGGCAAGCTCTCCGCGCAAAAGAGACTGACAGGTCAATTATACGACCTGTCCAGTCACGGGTGATAAAGATCGCAAGAAGTTTTGTCGCATTCCCAAAAAAAGTCTGAACTTTGGAATTTTAGGCGTAGCGGTCAAGCGAGGTCGAGCGTATACATGCAGTCAGTCGGCGAGTGCCGATGGGTTCCGTACACCTTTAACATTGGAGGACGCCATGCGTCAAACCACACGTCGTATTTTTGCCCTGCTTCTGCTGGGATGCTCGATGATCAGCCTGACTGCCTGCAACACCACCAAGGGAGCCGGCAAGGATCTCGAAAAGACCGGAGAGGCCATTCAGGACGGCGCTGAAAAAGCCAAGCCCTGAGTTGTTCACACTTTTCAAACCCCAGGAACGGAAGGCCCCGGCCTTCCGTTCTTGCTTTGATACGATTCTTCCTTAAAAGGATCATATGCCCAAGCTCACAGTTGACGGTCAAGGCTCGTTCGAGGTGCCTGCGGGGAAGCGGTTGGTTAACGCGCTGCTTGACGAAGCAGGCGTCGACCAGTTGCACGTGTGTGGCGGATTCGCGCGATGCACGACCTGCCGGGTGGATTTTTCGGCTGGCGAGCCCGCGCAGATGACGCAGGCGGAGAAGACCGTGCTGACGCGCAAGCAACTGATCAACACCCCTGGCGTGCGGCTCAGCTGCCAGGTCGTCTGCGATCAGGATATGACCGTCAAAGCCCCGAACCGCCTATCCGGCAGCGGCCTCCCCACCCCCGGCGACCGCCCAAAAGACGAAATGACCCCACCAGCCGTCTGGACGACAAGGGGAGAGGGATCGTCCCCGGACCATACGTCGGGACGATGAACCGATAAGCCCGTCCGCTGGACTATTGCCCCTCCCAGAAAATCACGACTCACGAAGTTTCGCCGTGGGGCTTGCCCCACGCTTCAGTCGCGCATAGGCCCGTAAGCGGAGCAAGTCAGGTTATTCAAAAATACTGCCCACGGCCGAGGGCATTCGTTCAAGCGTCTCACAGATGTCGTAAAACCGCCCGCGCCAGGGAAGCGCGGGGCAAGCCCCGCGGCGAAACATGGATTGCCGACTTGCAATGAGCGCCGCTTCACCCTTCGACGCACCAATCACGCCTAAAGAATCGACCCCCCACGTCCGACTTCCAACCTTCCACCACCCTTACTTCGCCTTCGTCCACGTCGCGAACCTTGCTGCGAGCGTTGCTCCGCCCACATTTCCCTTGCCTGCGATTTTGGCTTCCAGCTTGGTGATGCGCTGGTCGATGCCCGGGTGAGTGCTCAGCCCGCCACCCGCTTTGGCCTTGGGTTCGATGCGCTTGAGAAAGTTGACCAGGCCGTGCGGGTCGTAACCGGCCTCAATCACGTAATCGATGCCCGCGTTGTCGGCAGCGAACTCGCTGGGCTGGTCGTAGCCTGTTTTTGTGATCGCATCGACACTGACATCCGCAGCGGCCTTGAAGAGCTGCCCGCGCTCGGCGTCGGCAGCGGCGGCGAACTCGCCTAGCGCCTTACCTCGCTGGGAATTCTTCACCGCATTCAATCCGTGCTGCAGGCAGACGTGTGCGATCTCATGCGCCAGCACACCGGCCAGCTCCGATTCGTCCTTCATCTGTTCAATGGCCCCGCGGGTGATCATCACATATCCGTTCGGACCGCTGAACGCGTTGATCTCGGCGCTGTTCACCACGCCGAACGACCAGTTCTTCCCGTCGCGCGGAGACCCTGTCACCACTGTCAGCCCGACAAGATTCACGTACTTTTGCAGTTGTGCGTTGTCGGCCAATCCGTATTGCGCGGTCACAGCCACGCCCACGCTCTCGCCGATGGGGTTTTCATCTTTTTCCCCCATCGTCTCGGAGTTGATCAGCGCCTGCGTGCCCTTCATCCCCGCGCCCCACTGCCCGCCCACAACCTCGCCGATGCTGCCCAGCGTGATGGGCGAACTCCCATCACTCGCGCACCCGACAAACAGCGACAGACCTGCGACCAGCGTCACGGCTGGGAGAATCACAACTTGCTTCGTCCAATTTTTGACTTTCATGACATCCCTCATCTCAACAAGCTTTGTATTGACCTACGCACACGCGCGAACACCGCCAGCCTACGGCTTGTCCGGTCCGACCTTGCCTTCCTTCGTGAAGGCCTCCCACTCGGCCGGCTTGATGGCCTTGGTGTTGTTAACCATCTGGTCAAAGGCTGCTGTCGAGTAGCCCTTGTTCTTGCCGTACTCGGCTGTCAGAGGGTCCAGTCCGCGCACCGCTGCCCCGGTGGACACGTCCGCGGTCGCGGGATTTTTAACGTCCTGGATCGAGTTAGCCGGCTTCTTATCCGACATCGATCCGCCATTCACCCAACCGACCAACCCCTCGGCCTGCACCTTCAAAAACTTTCCCTTCCGTTCCAGCACGGTCAGGTGACTTCCCTTCTCTGCGATGCCCACGACGGGATAGGTCGAACCTCGCCCTTCGCGAATCTCAATGGCGTAGTCCTTCACAAACAGTTCCTCGGCCAGCACAAGCGTTGCGCCTGCACCAAGCACACAGGTCATCAGGATGGCGGTTGCTTTACGCGTCATAGTTTGATCCTCAGCTTTCCCCGAAAAAGGCCGGATGCATCATACAAGGGCGCATCTGAAGTTTCACTTATCCTTTGCCACATAGACACCGTCCCAGTCGGAAGGCAAGTCTTCGTGACGCATTTTCTCCACACGTTTCAACAACGCCTCTGCCGGCTTATCCGCAGGGTGTTGCGTCAGCAGGTGCAGGAGCGTCCCTTCGGCATCGTCCCATTTTTTCTGACGATACTGCTGGTACGCGGTCTCGTACGCGCGGGCTCGATCCTGGAGATCAGCCGACCCTTCGCCAACAGCCAGCAGCTCAAACACAGCCATCGGCTTGAGCTTGCCCTTGACGCGCAACAGATCCAACTGGCGCATCAAGAACTTCCCGCGCACAAGGTCGGCAGTGGTTTGCGCGATCATGATCGTACTGCCGTACAGCTTGTTGGCGCCTTCCAATCGGCTCCCGAGATTCACCGGGTCGCCCATCACGGTGTAGTTGAACTTCTGGCTTGATCCCATGTTCCCCACGGTCATGAAACCCGTGTTGATCCCGAGGCGCGTATGAATCCCCGCAGCGCCTAACTCAGCCAGTTGTGGTTTAATTTCCAGCTCCCGCGCAGCCATGCGCAACGCCGCCCGACAGGCGCGCTCGGCGTGGTCGGCCTGGCTGAGCGGCGCGTTCCAGAAACTCATGATCGCATCGCCAATAAACTTGTCGACGGTCGCGCGCTCGTCGAACAGAATCTCGGTCATATTTTCCAGATAGAAGTTGATCATGGTCGTCAACTGCTCGCTGGTGAGCGCTTCGCTGACGTCGGTGAAACCGGCAATGTCGGTGAAGAGGACGGTCATCTCCCGTCGCTCGCCCCCCAGCCGAAGCCCGCGACCCGTTTTGGCGATTTCACGGGCGACTTCCGGGCTGAGATATTGCGACAAAGCCTTGAGCACCAGCTTTCGCGCGCGATCCTCCGTCATATAACTGTACGCCAGCGCACCAAGCGTCGAGAGGATCAGCGCGATCAGCGGAGTGGCCATCGGAAGCCAGACGATCTGCCTGCCCGTGAACGATCGCCCTGCGAGCATAAGCAGGATTGCAGCACACAACAGCGCGCCGGCTAGTTTCCAAGTCACCCGTCGTGGGAATATCCCGCACGCAGCCGCGCCCAGCGACGCAGCCCACGCTGCCAGCAGCGCGGTCGACGCAGGGACGCATCGAACGAAGTCGCCGTGGATGAGGTTATCGATCGCAGTCGCCTGGACCTCGACGCCGGGGTATTCCTTGGTGAGAGGCGATTGCTTGAGATCGAACGTCCCCTGCGTGGTCCCGCCGAAGATGACGATCTTGTCCTTGAACATCGCCGGCGTGATTTTGCCCGAGTCGTCGTCGGAAGCGGTTGAGGCGGGCGCGGTAGTGACAGGGGAGGTGGTCACAGGCGCGATTTTCGTCTCCGGCGCCGCTGCCGCCAGCAACGCCGCGGCCGACACATACGGATAGGTATTGCGTCCGTCCGCGCGTTTGAATGGGCCGTAATAATGCAGCAAAAATGGTGCTGCCATGTCCACCGGCAAAGGCAGCCCGGCGGCGCGGACGGCTGCCCGGGCGAGGCTGTCCATTCCGTACACGGTCGGTTTGTATTCCCGGAACATCACGTCATCCCCGACATTGGCAGCCCCGAATGTGGGGGATTCGATTGGGATGCGAAACGTCCCGGGCTTTCCGTCGGGTGAAGTCAGCGTCGCAAAAACCACCGGCGTGGAGATGCCGGACAGCGGGTCGGCAAACTCGTCATCGTCCAGCCGCGGGGCACGCTCGCTGAACAGCACATCAAACACAATCGCCCGCGCGCCGGCATCATTGAGATATTCGGACATCCGTCCCCAATACCCGCGTGGCCACGGCCACCCTGCGTGCAGCTGGTTGTCGACGATGCCCAGGCTGTACTCGTCAATCGCAACAATCACCACATCCCCTTTGCTGCGATCCGTCTGACTGCGAAACGTGTAGAAGGAATCGTAAAACAGCCAATCCAGCTTGCTCATCGCAACCGACGCGCCCGGCGCCCTTCCCATCGCAAAGGCCACGAGCGTCGACACCAACGCAATAGCCACGCCGGCCAGCACCTTGGTGACAGGAGAGTTTTGATTTAGTCGAAAGGGGATGCGCATGTGCTGACAAAACTCTACTCAACCCGCGACAGCTTCGCACGCGAGACGTACGCACTGGCAGGCATCACTCCTTCTCCCTTGGGGGAGGGTTGGGGTGGGGGTCGACGGGTCAAGCGACTTTGTCGTATCAAACGCTTAGGCAGATTCCCAGTTGAGCCACCTCTGATGACCTGCTCTAATTCATCAGCTTCACGTTGAAACTTTTCATAATCACCGGCGGAACGACCATGACAATTCGTGCCTCTCGTCTGACCCTCCTTTTCGCAGCAGTCATTCTCATGCTCAGTCGCTCGCTCCTGGCTGAGGATGTGCGACTGATGCAGATTCTCTCGCGAGAGAATCCGAACTTCCCCGGGACAGGCGGGGTCATGACGCTGGGGCGGGATGGAAATGTCTATCTCACCGGCAACGCGTATGTGCTGCGCGTCAGCCTTGATGGATCGCAGAAACTTGGCGGGACGGTCGTCTATGCGATGACCGGGCTCGCTGCCAACAAGGACGGTATCCTCGCGACTGCAAACGCGCATTTTTCCAAGTCGGTCAATCTGTACGATCCCCATTTCACGCCTGTCGGAAAGTTGGACGGATTCAGAGGAGGCGACGACACCGGGTGGGACGGGCCTGGCGCGGTCGAGGCCGGCGCAAGCGGGGATTTTTACGCGCTCGATCAACACGCCAACCGCGTGGTCCGATTGAACGCGCTCGGGAAGATCGTCAAAAGCCATCCCTTGCGTGCTGACGGCGAGGCCGACCGACCCAAGCCGAGCATGCTGCGCGTGTGTGAGTCGGCAGAGCTTTTTTACTATCTCATCCCCGGAAAAATTATCGCGGTCGGGTTTGACGGGAAACTGAAGTGGGAGAAGCCTTCGGGTGTCAGTGGCAACCCGTGGGACGGATGGTCGGGTGGATTTGATGCTGCCGACGACGGAACGCTGTACGTCCTCGAATCGACCGCAGAGGCAGTGCAGATCTTCGACCGCGCCGGTCAGCCCGCAGGGACGATCGCATTGCAGATGACCGACCGCAAGCCCACGCCCGGGACGCGCAATGCAGCTGTGCGCGTGACCGATACGACAGTGATCGTTCGGCAGCAATCTCCGACTGAGATGTTCCAGGTATATGACCGCGCGACGGGCGCGCGAAAATCGATCGCTTCCACCGACCATGAACGTCTGACAGTCACCCTGCCAAGCCTCGTGTGGACTGCCGGTGAGCCGACGAAGATCGGAATCGAGTTTGTTACAGGCACCTACAAAGCTGACCCCACCTGGCGGGCATGGATTCGTCCTTTCAACGAGGCCGGCTGGACGCAGCTCCCCATCGTCGACAACGCCGTGACTGCGCCCGCTGATTTTGGTGGGCTGTATCAGTTCAAGGTGACGACAGGTGTCAATGCCACCGAGGCCGAGTACGTCGTCCGTGACTACGTCGAAATCCGCGCGAAGAACGCCGTCGGGTCGGCGTTGCTGCAGACGCCGGGCGCGCGGTTGTTTTATGCAGCCGGCGAGACGATCCCGATCTCGGTGTATCTGCGTGGCCAAAATCTCCCCAAAACGGTCGACCTGTCGATGCTTGATGCAAACGGCAAATCGCTTGTCAGCAAAAGCCTCGCTATCACAGACGGTAAAAGCGAAGCGTTTTCGCTGTTGCCTGAGTTCACGTCGACCTTGTCGACCGGAAAATACACACTGACCACGACGCTGGCGGGCTTCACGGTGATGAAGCAATCCGTCTCGATCGGGCCTGGCGAGCGTGGACGTTCAGCCATCCGATTTATGCGCTATGGCGACTACGGAATGATCCTCCCCGTCGCCCCGCCTCTGCATGTGCTGGCCGATACGATCAGCGACTTTGTTGCGCGATCTGAGAAGATCGGCATCGACTTTTTCTCAGATCGCCTTGGCAATACTCTCAACTGGAGGAGCGTGGAATGGGGCGGCAATGCCTCGCGCGAGCAGCTGGCGGAGCGGTTGAAAGCCGATCCTATTGCGATTGCGCCAGAAGCAGTCAATATCGACCCGCCCGTCCGGCAGATCCTGGGTGCGATGACAGCCATGGGCTGGCGATACATGCCTGTCCCCACGTACATGGATGACGGCTTGCCGATCGGATTGGACTGGGCCGGACGAGGCACCCCCGGCCCCGCTGCCGATAAGCTGATCGCCGACCGTGTGACGTTTGTCACGCAGGCGATCAAGGATTTCCCCGCGTTCACCGGGTGGAGCTGGGCAGCCAACTGGTGGGTCATCCACCTTGGCAAAGCTGCGACGACTTCGGATGAACTGCGCGCCAAGTATGCCGCTGCCCACAAGCAGGCGACCGAAACCGGCGCGTGGGATCCGGTGCTGGATGAAGTCTCGGATATCTGGCAGGGTCGCACGGTAGAAGCTCAGGCCATGCTGCGCACCGCCCTGAACACGATCGACCCATCGAAGAAGTCAGCCGTCTCCGGCCCCTATCGCGCGGTGCAGGTCTATCCCCCGGTAACGTTTTCCAATGTGGATGAAGTCGATCTGCATTATCAAGCCGAGCAGATCCAACCGCCTGGTGCGTACTGGCATGCGGTGGACTATCAAAAGCGCCCGGGCAAGCCGGCGTGGGGGCATCCGGAATTATGGAACGATGACGGAACCGGAGCGCAGATCGGTACGGTGCTCATGGCTATGCTCATGCGCGGTGCCGACGGAATCGGCACATCCGGAGACATCCCCAACTGGCCACGTCAGCCGGAAGATGCACGCAGCGGATATCTCGCATTGCCGTCGCTGTTTCGTGCTGTGTCGCAGTCGGTCAGACCATACGCAACATGGATCGCGTCGATGCAGAAGCGCGACCCGATTGCGATCCTTGCGTCGCGTCGAATGTTCCGGTTTGACGACGGGTGGACCGGCCAGATGGGGGCGCGCCACTTCGACCGCATCTTCGAAGCCTACCAATCGTGCCTGGCAGCCCACATGCCCGCTTCAATTGTGTTTGTAGAAGATTTCACCAATGAGACCTTTGCGAATACGAAGGCAATTCTGCTGGTGGACGAGCGCGTCGAGCTTGAGCCGGAGGCCCGCAAGGTGCTGGATGCGGCCAAGTTGGCCGGGGTCAGGATTTTTTATGATGGCACGTGTCGCAAGGAGGCCATGGGCGACTTTTCGCCACTGGGTGTGTCGTTCGACAAGGTCGATAAGGATGAAAGCGCGTGGCAGGACGATTCGTCCTACTACCGTTTTGCGACGTATCTATCAAACAACGCCCAGGCGCTGCGCGAGAACTTGAAGGACGTCGTCAAACCGATCGCGCAGATCGACGCGCCGGGGATATTGGTGAGCGAAAAGGTCGTCGGGACAACCCGCGTACTGTGGGTCGTCAACAATCGCGTTCCCGATGCCGACCCTGGGATGCTATGGCGAAACAGTGCGTTCATCACCGCACGCGTTCCACAGGTGGCCCGGGTGAAATGGGATGCCGGATCGGACATCTACGATGCCACATCATTGAAGCGGGTCACGGTTGACGCGGACGGCAGCTTCGCGGCAGACCTGCGACACGTGCCTGCGAGGATCTTTGTCGCGCTCGAGAATCCGCTGCCCGCCGACGGTGATTCGGTCACGGCAGAACAACTCGGTATCACTGCACCGGGGGCCTCACCCGGTCGGGCAATGGAATCCTGGTTCGGCCCGCGCCTGCGCGATGTCGCCGTCAACACTTCCACCAATGTTGCGATTTTTTCTTCGATGAATGTCGATCGCAACATCTTCACTGTCGACCTGCAGACGGGTCAGGCAAAATCATCGCGCGTGGGCGATTCATATGCATATGCCCCCTCCGTTAAAGGCAAGGGGCAGTGGGTGACGGGTTTCGATCAGTCGTCGCCCGAGGGATATGCGCTCTATCGGATCGGTCCGAACGAAGTCCAGCGATTTGCGCAATACGGGCTGCCCAATCGTCCCACTAATTGGGCGTTTCCAGGCATGCTGGTCGACCGCGCACCTGCGTTTGCCATCGCTGATGATGAATCGTGGGTCGCATCGGCCGGCAATCTTGGGCTGGTCGTCTGGTCGCCCGATGGGAAAATATTATGGCAGCAGGATTGGTGGAAGGATCGCAGGCACAACGCGCTGACGGCTGCGATGGGTAGCCAGACGCTCGTCGTCGCTGACGCGATGTCAGTCATTGCGTACGACGCGCTGACCGGTACCGAGCAATGGCAGGTGACGCTCGCACCCACAGGCGCGATCCAGCAGCTGGATGTGTCCGCCGACGGGCGCACGCTCGTCGTTCGATCCGACACCGAAGGCGGGCGCGTATTTGTCGTGCGCAACGGGAAGATCATCAACACCTTCGCCACGCCCGTCGATGTGCTGACCGTCTCCCCTGACGGTACGCGCGCGGCAGTGATCGCAGGTGCGCAACTGAAGGTTTACGACAGCATGCGCGGATTGTTGTGGCATTTCACAGCCGATGACTCGCTCCATTCTCCGCGATTTTCTGTCGATGGGTCGCGCATCGTCGTCGCCAGTGAGCTTGGTTCGATCTATGTCCTTGATCAAGCCGGCAGCGTGCTCCTCACGCGCGATGTCGAATCAATCGCGGCCCCGGCGTGGCTGGCGGACGGGTCGCTCGTCGTCGGTACATGGAACGGCGACGTCGTTCGCCTGGATGCCAATTTCGCGGAGGTTTGGCGCGTCAAACTTTCGTCCGATGAAACAGATTATCCGCCCAAACAAATCCAGTCCGACCCCGCCCCGGCGCACCGCGTCAGCAGTTGGGGCAACGCTGAACCCACAGCGCGGCCTCTGGACGATAATCTTTTGAAAACCACCAACGCGCTTATCAGCGTAAACGAGGGAGACTTCAAAACGACCCTGAAGATCGACCCTGCCATTCTTGTCGATGGAAAGACTGATGCACCTGACCAACCCTGGCTCACATGGGGCACGATCAACTACATCGATTCCGGATGGCGGGGATCGCTGGCGATTATCCTCGACACGTTTCGTACGCAGGTGCGCGTCGAGGCCATCACCCTTGTCGAAGACCCCGCCCACCCCGAATCGTGGTTGCGCGACTGCGTCCTGCAATACTGGGATGCCCGAAACGAAAAATGGATCGCTGCCGACAATTTGCTGGCCGATCAGGCGACCCATACGCACGTGCTGAAAAAGCCCATTGAGGCCGGGCGATTCCGACTCGTCAGCTCTGCCCTCGGTGGGACCTGGCCGGCGGGCAACATCCGGCTGGGCGAGATCGTTCTACACGGGCAGGTGCTGGGCGCATCGGCACCCGACATCGTGGAGAAGAAGCCGGTTGCCGTTCTGTTCGACGAAAAAATTGCCGACCTGCTGCCGGCGTTTGTCAACGGATTCAATCCCGGTCTGACCCTGCCCAGCGTCCCCGACGCATTCTCCGGCGCGACCGTCCTGCAGCTCGATCCGCTGGACAAACCTGGCATTGGCGCGGGTCCCCTGTACAACGACAAGTTTGAACACACGATCCCCGGGTGGGACTTTGAAATTGCCGAGCACCCCCAGCCCGGCCAATACCGTTACCTGCGATTCGCCTGGCGGGCGCTCTCGCCGAAAACCACGGGCGTCTCCTTTCGTCTCGCTGAAGCGCACGCAAGGGGCATTACATGGAGCGCCGGAAAGCCGACCGAGTTTGAATTGGCCGAGGCAGTGACGCTTCATGATGCGGCGCCTCAGGCATGGCAGGTCGAAACGGTCGATCTGTGGGAGGCCTTCAAACACAACCCGCCTCGCATTCGCGCGATGACGGTGGGCACGCAAGGCGGGCCGACAGCATTCGATCGCATTTTGCTCGGCAAATCGCTGGAAGATTTGGATGCCAAGTGATGGCTGCGCCCGATCAATGGATCGAGTATATCTATCATTCGCACCATGGATCACCCGCAACACACCTTCTGGATCGCGCCGGGATATGAGCAGATAGTCGAAGAGATAGGTTTGTCCCCACAGGATGTCTTTACGCGCCCGGACATTGTCCGCTGGCGGACGGTCGACACGCGCGACAATTGCACGCTCGATGCGCAACTGGCAGACGGGAGAAAGCTGCGCTTGCATATCAAGCGTCACCAGCCAGGCTACGCCCGCGACACGCCTGCCCACGTGGAGTATGCCGGGTATGAATTGTTGCGCGATGCCAACATCCCCACCGCCAACCTCGTCGCCTTCGGCGAGTTGCTTGATCGACGCAGCTTTCTCGTCACCGAAGACCTTGCCGGTTTCTCCGCTGCCGACAAGTTGATCGAGCACGGCACGCCCTTCCCGGAGTTGTCAAACACGCTGGCCGACCTCACCGCCCGCCTGCACAACGCGGGCCTGCATCATCGCGATCTCTACCTCTGTCATTTTTTCGTCAATCCCCAATCAAATCCCCGCGACATCCGCCTGATCGACATCGCCCGGGTCGCAAAACTACCCCGATTTTTCCGTCGCAGATGGATCATCAAGGATCTCGCCCAATTCTGGTACAGCACCACCAAACTGCCGATCCCAGAAAGCGACCGCGTCGCGTGGCTTGAGCGCTACGCCCAATCGCGAAATATGTCCGGCAAACAGCTTCTCTCGCGTATCAAACGAAAGGCCCGCCAAATCGCCCGCCACGACAAAAACCTAACCCGTCGCCACCCCAGCCGGAATATCTCCATCGAGGGTTGATCGTGTTGATCGCCGGCCGACATTGCTGCTTGCAGTCGCCGTACAACATTGGCCGTGCCCGGTTATCCTTGAGACTGTGCAGATCGCCCTCGTCATCCTCCACGCCGACCCCCGCCGAGGGGGGGCGGAGCGGTATACTTTCGATCTGGCAGCAGCGCTGCGGGGGGCGGGGCATGACGTTGTTCTCATCGCGACTACGCGGGCCGATGAATTGCCTGCCGGTGTGAAAGTGCTGGTGCTGGGGGAGCGCGGGTGGACGCGCACCCGGCGGTACGTGAACTTTCTGGATGATCTGGATCGTCACCTTCATGC
>Ga0105047_10008693_pt1 | contig 16892 bp, 15 predicted proteins | sample MAT04_FD_78384 | JGI IMG/M metagenome (GOLD analysis project Ga0105047, IMG submission 78384) | Freshwater microbial communities from Lake Fryxell liftoff mats and glacier meltwater in Antarctica - MAT-04 (megahit assembly) | ecosystem: Environmental > Aquatic > Freshwater > Ice > Liftoff...
GGAAACCCTGAGCGGCGCATCCTGCAGGGGAAGGTGCTTTCGATTCTTCGGGCCGCTGCTCATTCGATCATCTCCGCATCAGCCACACTCAAGCCTAGGTCGCCCCCCCGGTCGACGTGACTTCCTTCAAGACTCATCATTCGGAAATCACTCCTCATTGTCCTTGAGGACGATGAGAATGTCAAAGAAAATAGACAGATGGTGGCCCGCGCCCGTATGGTCCGCGCCCAACTGCCGCAAGGCTTCCAGTAACCATATGAAATTGTACACTTAATTTCGAAATAGCAGCGTGCGTAGAAACAGGGCGCGACAAAATTGTCCGTCGCAAGTGTGTAAGTTTTTATTGACACTTCCTTCCGCGAGTCTAGGCTCACGTCATCGGCACTGCCCAAGGAAACCTGCACGACCATGCACACAGCCCGTCCCGCCACCGCCCGCAAACGGCTCTACACCCCAGAGGAGCGCGCCCGCCGTGACGCCACGCGCTGGACGCTGGTGCAGGGGCTGCTTGCGCCGGTGCAGTTCGTGGCCTTTGCGGTTTCGGTTGTTCTGGTGCTGCGCTACCTCGCGACCGGCGCGGGATATGAGGCCGCAACCCTTTCGATCCTGATCAAGACAGCGCTGCTCTATCTGATCATGGTCACCGGTGCGATCTGGGAAAAGAAGGTTTTCGGACAGTACCTTTTTGCGCCCGCCTTCTTTTGGGAAGACGTCTTCAGTTTCGCCGTCATTGCCTTGCATTCCTTGTATCTTTGGACGCTCTGGACCGGCGCGCTCAGCCCGCGCGACCAGATGATCCTCGCGCTTTGCGCCTATGCGACGTACGTCATCAACGCAGGTCAATTCCTGTGGAAGCTCCGCCTCGCCCGGCTCGATCAGGAGATGGCGACATGAGCCTCGACACACCTGCGCGCGGTTGCCGCGAGACGCCGGTGCTGAAACAGCGCGGCCAGCGCGAAGTGTTCTGCGGCCTGACCGGAATCATTTGGCTGCACCGCAAGATGCAGGACGCCTTCTTTCTGGTCGTGGGCTCGCGCACCTGCGCGCATCTCCTGCAGTCGGCGGCGGGCGTTATGATCTTTGCCGAACCGCGCTTCGGCACAGCGATTCTCGAGGAAAAGGATCTTGCGGGCCTCGTCGACGCCAATACCGAACTGGACCGCGAGGTGGCGCGGCTGCTCGCGCGGCGCACCGACATCCGGCAGCTGTTCCTCGTGGGCTCCTGCCCCTCCGAAGTGATCAAGCTTGATCTGGCGCGCGCGGCCGAACGGCTGAACGGCCAGCACGCCCCGCATGTGCGGGTCTACAACTATTCCGGCTCGGGGATCGAGACGACCTTCACCCAAGGCGAAGATGCCTGCCTTGCCGCGATGGTCCCCTCGCTGCCCGAAACGAGCGCGCGCGAACTGCTGATCGTCGGCGCTCTGCCCGACGTGGTTGAAGATCAGATGCTGTCGCTCTTGGCAGAGCTTGGCATCGGTCCGGTGCGCACCCTGCCCGCCCGCCGCTGCTCCGACATGCCCGCGGTGGGGTCAAATACCGTCTTTGCCCTGGTGCAGCCCTTCCTCGGCGATTGCCACGGGGCGCTGGAGCGCCGCGGCGCGCGCCACTTGCCCGCGCCTTTCCCCTTTGGCGAAGAAGGCACCACCGCCTGGCTTCAGGCGATTGCCACCGAATTCGCCGTGCCACAGGACCGGTTCGAAGCGGTCACGGCCGCCCCCCGCTCCCGCGCACAGCGCGCCATCGCCGCCCACCGCGCCACGCTCGGCGGCAAATCGGTCTTCTTCTTCCCCGACAGCCAGCTCGAAATCCCGCTCGCCCGCTTTCTCGCCCGTGAATGCGGCATGACCCCGCTCGAAGTTGGTACCCCTTTCCTGCATGTGGCCCTGATGGGTCCGGACCTCGACCTTCTGCCCGAAGGCCCGGTGATCTCCGAAGGCCAGGACGTGGACCTTCAGCTTGACCGCGTCCGCGCCGCGCGCCCCGACCTCACGATCTGCGGCCTCGGCCTTGCCAACCCGCTCGAGGCCGAAGGGCTCGCCACGAAATGGGCGATCGAGCTCGTCTTCACACCGGTGCATTTCTACGAACAGGCGGGTGATCTCGCAGGCCTCTTCAGCCGCCCCCTCCGCCGCCGCGCCCTCCTCGCCGCGGAGGCCGCAGAATGACCCGGCCCCGCTTCATCTCTTCAGAAATATCCCACGGGAGGTCCGGAGGGTGTGAAACCCTCCGGGGCCAGGTCGAAGGGATGACGCCATGAAGCTTACGCTCTGGACCTACGAAGGCCCGCCGCATGTCGGCGCCATGCGTGTGGCAACCGGGATGACCGGCTTGCATTACGTTTTGCACGCACCGCAGGGCGACACCTACGCCGACCTGCTGTTCACCATGATCGAGCGGCGCAATCACCGCCCACCGGTAACCTACACTACCTTCCAGGCCCGCGACCTCGGAGCCGATACCGCGAACCTGTTCAAATCCGCCGCGCGTGACGCGTATGAACGCTTCAAACCCCAGGCGATGATCGTCGGCGCCTCCTGCACGGCAGAGCTGATCCAGGATGACCCCGGCGGCCTCGCCGAGGCACTGGACCTGCCGATCCCGGTGATCGCGCTCGACCTGCCGAGCTATCAGCGCAAGGAAAACTTCGGCGCGGATGAGACGTTCCTGCAGATCGTGCGCACCCTCGTCCGTCCGATGGCGCGCAGCGAAGCGATCAGCTGCAATCTGCTGGGCGCAACCGGCCTCGGCTTCCGCCACCGCGATGATGTCGAGGAGGTGACGCGGCTTCTGGCGCTAATGGGCATCGCCGTGAACGTGTCGGCGCCGATGGGTGCCAGCCCCGCCGACATCAAACGTCTGGGTGCTGCGCATTTCAACGTCCTGCTCTACCCCGAAACCGGCGAAAGCGCGGCCCGGCATCTGGAGCGGGTCTGCGGGCAGTCCTATACCAAGGTGGTGCCGATCGGCGTGGGCGCCACGCGCGATTTCATTCATGAGGTCGCGGGCTTGACAGGCGTTTCTGCGAAAGTGGATGAACGTGGGCTGAGGCTCCCCTGGTGGTCGGCTTCGGTCGACAGCACCTATCTTACCGGCAAGCGCGTCTTCATCTTTGGCGATGCGACCCATGTGATGGCCGCCGCCCGGATCGCCGCGACTGAAATCGGCTTCGAAGTGGTGGGGATGGGCTGTTACAACCGCGAGTTTGCCCGCCCCATGCGTGCGGCCGGCAAGGCCTGCGGGCTGGAGGCGCTGATCTCGGACGACTACCTTGAAGTCGAAGCCGAGATTGCCCGCCTGCAGCCGGAACTGATCCTTGGAACCCAGATGGAGCGCCATATCGGCAAGCGCCTGGGTATCCCCTGTGCCGTGATCTCCAGCCCTGTACATGTGCAGGACTTCCCCGCGCGCTACAGCCCGCAAATGGGGTTCGAGGGTGCGAATGTCATTTTCGATACCTGGATCCATCCGTTGGTTATGGGCCTCGAAGAGCATCTTCTCACGATGTTCCGTGAGGATTTCGAATTCCACGACGCGGCCGGCGCGAGCCATCATGGAGCCAAGGCCACTCCCGCGCCCGCAGCGGCGGTTGAGGGCTTGAAAGCCGCCGGTGAGGAGAGCTTGGTTAGGCTCAAGGAGCCTGAGGCGCACACCGTAGCGGGCGAACTCATCTGGCAGACGGAAGCAGAGCGTGAGTTGAAGAAGATCCCCTTCTTCGTGCGTGGCAAGGCAAAGCGAAATACCGAGAAATACGCCTCCGACAAGGGCTTGGATGCGATTTCGGTGGAAACGCTGTATGAAGCAAAGGCACATTATGCGAGATGAGCACCCGGCTTTGGTAGAGCGGGAAGCGCAGGCTGGCTACCGCTTCGTGATCATCACGCTCGATGCGCACGCAGCCGGACCCGCGGAGCGTATCGCCCCTCGTCTGCAAAAGGATTTCCCGGGGATCGTCGTTTCGGTCCATGCCGCGGCCGAATGGGCGGAGAATCCGGCGGCGCTGGCTCGGGCGAAGGCGGATGTGGCGGCCGCGAACGTGATCGTCGCGAACTTGTTGTTCATAGAAGAGCATATCACCGCGATCCTTCCCGACCTGCAGGCGGTACGCGATGGCCTGGATGCGTTTGTCGGCGTGATCGCCGACCCGCAGATCGTCAAGCTGACACGGATGGGCGATCTGGACATGTCAAAGCCCGCGTCGGGCGTGATGGCTTTGCTCAAGAAGCTGCGCGGAACCAAGGGGCCTTCTGCCTCGTCGGGCGAAAAGCAGATGTCGATGCTGCGCCGGCTGCCGAAGATATTGCGCTTCTTGCCCGGCAAGTCGCAGGATCTTCGGGCCTGGTTCCTTTCGATGCAATATTGGCTTGGCGGGTCGGACGACAATATCGAGGCGATGATCCGGTATCTCGTGTCGCGCTATGCGCCGGATCGCAAGTGGAAGGCCATCAAGGCCGCAGCGCCGATCGATTACCCGGATGTGGGCGTTTATCACCCGTCGCTTCCAAACCGGATTACAACCGATGCGACTTTGCTGCCCCGCCCGGCAGAAACGCGCGCCACGGTTGGCCTCTTGATGCTGCGATCTTACATCCTTGCCTCCGACACGGCGCATTACGACGCCGTAATCGCCGCTTTCGAGGCCAAGGGCATCGCCGTGATCCCGGCCTTCGCCGGTGGCCTGGACGGCCGCCCCGCGATTGACGCTTTCTTCAAGGGCCGCATCGACGCGATGGTGTCGCTCTCCGGCTTCAGCCTGGTGGGTGGCCCCGCCTATAATGACAGCCCTGCAGCGGTCGCGGCGCTGGAGGCGCTGGACGTGCCCTACATCGCGGCGCATCCGCTGGAGTTCCAGACGCTCGGCCAGTGGGCTGCAAACCTGCAAGGCCTTGGTCCGGTTGAGACAACCATGCTGATCGCCCTGCCAGAGATTGACGGAGCGGCAATGCCCACACTCTTTGCCGGGCGACACGGGGCCGAAGGCTGCACGGGCTGCTCGCACATGTGCAAGCAGATCTCGTCCGACAGCCGCGCCATGGCACCCTGCCATGAGCGGATCACCTCATTGGCCGAAAAGACGCTGCGGATGTGCAGTTTGCGGCGCAAATCGAATGCCGAAAAGAAGGTGGCCGTAGTCCTGTTCGGCTTTCCGCCCAATGCGGGGGCTGCCGGGACAGCGGCCTATCTCTCGGTATTCGAGAGCCTTTTCAATACGTTGAATGCCATGAAGGCTGATGGTTACACGGTCGATGTGCCCGGCTCGGTCGCAGAGCTGCGCGAGGCGGTGTTGGGCGGCAACGCAAAGTCCTATGGCCAACCCGCCAATGTGGCGGCGATGGTCGATGCCGCAACCATTGTGCGCACCACGCCGCCCATCAAGGCGATCGAGGCTGTATGGGGCCCCGCCCCCGGCCGTATCCAGTCAGACGGGCGCAACGTCTTTGTGCTGGGGCGCGACCTTGGGAATGTGTTCATCGGCCTGCAACCGACTTTCGGTTATGAGGGCGACCCGATGCGCCTGCTGTTCGAACGTGGCTTTGCGCCGACCCATGCGTTCGTGACCTTCTATCTGTGGCTGCGCAACACCTATAAGACCGATGTCGTGCTGCATTTCGGCATGCATGGCGCCCTGGAGTTCATGCCGGGCAAGCAGGCAGGCATGGGCGCGCGTGACTGGCCCGACCGGCTGATCGGCGAGATGCCTAATGTGTATCTTTATGCCGCGAACAACCCTTCGGAGGCGAGCCTTGCCAAGCGTCGGTCGGGTGCAATTACAATCACCCACCTGACCCCGCCCCTGGCTCAATCGGGCCTGTACAAGGGGCTCGCGGATGTGAAGGACACGCTGACGCGCCTGCGCTCCCTGCCGATGGATGCACCGGAGCGTGACGATCTTGCAATGCTGGTGGTCGAGCAGGCCAAGGCTGTCGATCTGGATGGGACCAACCTGGAAAACCTGTGGATCAAGTTGCTGGAAACCGAAGGCGCGTTGATCACGGATGGCTTCCACATCGTGGGCCGCAAGATGAGCCCCGAGGCCCGCGCAGCGATGATCGAACTGATGCCTGCAACGGCGAACCGGGAAGAGGCTGACCGGCTGCTGCAGGAAGAGCATGAAATCCCTGCGCTGATGCGCGCCCTTTCGGGCCGTTTCATCAGCCCGGTGCCAGGGGGTGACTTGATCCGCGCGCCCGAGATTCTGCCGACGGGCCGCAACATCCACGCCTTCGATCCCTTCCGCATGCCGACCGCTTTCGCCATGAAGGACGGCGCGGCGCAAGCGCAACGTCTGCTGGATGCGAGCGAAAAGCTGCCGCGTACGGTGGCGGTGGTGCTTTGGGGCAGCGACAACATCAAATCCGATGGCGGGCCGATCGCGCAGGCCCTGGCCTTGTTGGGAGCGAAACCGCGCTTTGACCATTACGGCCGCCTTTGCGGCGCAGATCTGATCCCTCTCTCGGAACTTGGCCGCCCGCGGATCGACGTGGTGATGACGCTTTCTGGCATCTTCCGCGACCTCTTGCCGCTACAGACGCGGATGCTGGCTGAGGCTGCATGGAAGGCTGCGAGTGCGGATGAGCCTTTGTCGCAAAACTTCGTCCGCGCCCACTCCCTCGCTTATTCCGAGAAGATGGGTGTTGATCTCGAAACCGCGGCACTTCGGGTTTTCTCAAACGCTGAAGGGGCTTACGGGTCGAACGTGAATACACTCGTCGGCTCTTCGGCCTTTGGGGAAGAGGACGAACTGGCTGATGCTTACGAGGCACGCAAATCCTTTGCCTATGGTCGCAACGGCAAGGCGGTGCAGCAGGTGCTGCTGATGAAAGCGGCCTTGAAGGACGTGGATCTTGCCTACCAAAACCTCGAGTCGGTGGAATTGGGGGTAACCTCGGTCGACCATTACTTTGACACGCTCGGCGGAATCGCCCGGGCAGTGAAACGGGCGCGTGGCGGGGTGGATACGCCAGTCTACATCGGCGACCAAACCCGAGGCACAGGCCAGGTACGTACATTGCGCGACCAGATCGCGCTGGAAACCCGCTCGCGCAGCCTGAACCCGAAATTCTACGAGGGTCTGCTGCGCCACGGCGCGGAAGGCGTGCGGCAGATCGAGGCGCAGGTGACCAATACGCTTGGCTGGTCAGCGACGACCGGGCATGTGGATCCTTGGGTGTACCAGCGGCTGTCGGAGACATTCGTGCTGGACGAGGCGATGCGGCGCAGGCTGGCAGAGCTGAACCCCGAGGCGTCGAACCGGCTGGCCACGCGCCTGCTGGAGGCGAGCGACCGGAACTACTGGCAGCCCGATGCGGAAACGCTGGCTGCCTTGCAAAAAGCTGCGGACGAGCTGGAAGACCGGCTGGAAGGGATTGCGGCAGAATGAAGCGCGGGCACCCTTTGACATCCTTCGGAAGCGGGGGGCTCACCCCCCGCACCCCGGAGGATATTTTTACAAAGATGAAAGGGGCAGCAGCATGAGCCCGAGAGACGAGATTCCGAACCTGCGTGGGATGGACGGCGAAGGGTCGGTGCAGGTGCATCAGGACCAGGCGGTGAAGATCGAAGGGGCCAAGGTCTTTTCGGTTTACGGCAAGGGGGGGATCGGGAAATCGACCACCTCGTCCAACCTGTCGGCCGCCTTTTCGATCATGGGCAAGCGCGTGCTGCAGATCGGCTGCGATCCCAAGCACGACAGCACGTTTACCCTGACGGGGCGGTTGCAGGCGACGGTGATCGACATCCTGAAGGAAGTGGATTTCCACGCCGAGGAGTTGCGCCCGGAGGATTACGTGGCGACCGGCTTCAACGGCGTGAAGTGCGTGGAGGCAGGCGGTCCCCCGGCAGGCACCGGCTGTGGCGGCTATGTGGTGGGGCAGACTGTAAAGTTGTTGAAACAGCATCACCTGCTCGAAGATACCGATGTCGTGATCTTTGACGTGCTGGGCGATGTGGTCTGCGGCGGGTTTGCGGCCCCCCTGCAGCATGCCGACCGGGCGGTGATCGTGACGGCCAACGACTTTGACAGCATCTATGCGATGAATCGCATCATCGCCGCCGTTCAGGCGAAATCGGCCAACTACAAGGTGCGGCTGGCCGGGTGCGTGGCCAACCGCTCTCGTGAGACGAACGAAATCGACCGGTATTGCGCCCGCGTCGGGTTCAACCGCCTTGCGCATATGCCTGACATCGACGCCATCCGTCGGAGCCGTCTGAAGAAGAAGACGCTGTTTGAGATGGACGATGAGCAGGACATCGTGATGGCCCGGGCCGAGTACATCCGGCTGGCCGAGACGCTGTGGAACAGCACAGAGACGCGGACCCCGGCGCCCTTGCCAGACCGCGAGATTTTCGAGCTGCTGGGGTTTGATTGAGAATGGCTGACTATTCCGCCACACGCGCCCGGGTCGAGCACTACTTCGACCGCACCGCCACCACAGTGTGGGAGCGGCTGACCTCGGACGCGCCCGTCAGCCGTATCCGCCAGACGGTGCGCGAAGGGCGCGACCGGATGCGGGCGCTGATGCTGTCGCGTCTGCCTGCTGACCTTACAGGCGCGCGAGTGCTGGATGCAGGCTGCGGCACCGGCCTTATGGCGGCGGAACTAGCTGCGCGCGGGGCGGACGTCGTAGGGGTGGACATCTCTCCGCAGCTGATCGGCATCGCTGAGACGCGGCTTGCTGACGGTCTGCGCGGGCGGGTGCGGTTTGTCGCAGGTGACATGACCGCATCCGAGCTGGGGGAGTTCGACCATGTGCTCGCGATGGACAGCCTGATTTACTATGACGAGGCTGACATAACCGATGCATTGCGACGCCTTTCGGCCCGAACGGCTCACTCGGTGGTCTTTACCGTGGCACCGCGCACGGCGTTCCTGATGACGTTCTTTGCCGCCGGAAAGCTGTTTCCCCGGGCTGACCGCTCACCCGTTATGGTGCCGCATGCGCATGACCGGTTGCGACGCACGCTCGGCTCCGGGCTGCACCGGGTCGGCCGGGTCTCCAGGGGCTTCTACATTTCGGAATGCCTGGAGTATCGGGCATGAACCTTGGCAAAAGCCAGTTGAAGACGCTGACATTGGCCTCGCTGCCGTTCGCGGATGCGGTGTCCGAAGGACTTCCGCTGTCACAGCTTCTGCGGCTCTCGTTGTTTCAGGTGTCGGTGGGGATGGCGTCGGTTCTGATGATCGGCACGCTGAACCGGGTGATGATCGTCGAGTTGGGGGTCGCGGCTTCGGTTGTGGCTATCATGATCGCGCTGCCGGTGCTGGTGGCGCCGTTCCGCGCGCTCTTGGGGTTCCGCTCCGACACGTTCCGCTCGGCCATCGGATGGAAGCGGGTGCCGTATCTGTGGTTCGGCTCGCTGTGGCAGATGGGCGGGCTTGCGATCATGCCCTTTGCGCTTATCGTGCTGTCCGGGGACCAGGTGCTGGGGCCGGATTGGGCGGGCGAAGTGCTGGCGGCACTGGCGTTTTTGATGACGGGCCTTGGCATGCACATGACGCAGACCGCGGGGATTGCGCTGGCTGCGGACCGGGCGACCGACGAGACACGGCCACGGGTCGTGGCGCTGCTTTACGTGATGTATCTGGTGGGGATGGCCGTCTGTTCGGTCGTCGTGGGGTTGCTTTTGCGCGATTATGACCCGCTGACACTGATCCGTGTCGTGCAAGGCTGCGCATTGGTCACGCTGGGACTGAATCTGGTCGCCTTGTGGAAACAAGAGCGGATCCGCCCGATGACGCTGGCCGAACGCGCGGCACCCCGGCCGAAGTTCAGCGACGCATGGGCCGACCTGAAGACCGTGCCGGATGCGCGTCGGCTGATGGCGGTGGCTGCGATCGGCGCGCTTGGGTTCAACATGCAAGATGTGCTTCTGGAACCCTACGGTGGTGAGGTGCTTGGGCTATCTGTCGCCTCGACGACGCTTCTGACGGCCAGCATGGCGGTCGGTGCACTTACAGGCTTTGGCCTCGCCGCGCGCTGGCTGTCGCAGGGGCGCGACACGTTCCGGCTGATTGCCCGCGGACCGCTGGTCGGGATCGGCGGCTTGTCGGCAGTGATCCTCTCGGCGCCTTTTGGCTCTGTGCCCCTCTTCTTTGCGGGCGCGATGGCCATTGGCCTTGGCGGCGGCATCTTTTCCGTGGCCACGCTCACGGCGGCAATGAACCTGCCTGAACGCGGGCTTGCGGGTCGTGGCCTTTTGCTGGGCGCCTGGGGAGCAGCACAGGCGACGGCGATGGGCCTGTCACTCGGTCTTGGCGGGCTTTTGCGCGATGGTGTAGGAATTCTTGCCGCCTCCGGGCAACTCGGGCCTGCGCTGAGCGACAGCACTATTGGCTATACTTTTGTCTATCACCTCGAAATCGGACTCTTGTTCGCGACGCTGATCGCTCTGGCGCCGCTTGTGCGGGTCCGGGTTCTGCCTCCTACCCCTTCTTCACCCGACAACGCCCGCTTCGGCATTGCCGAATTTCCTACCTGACACGCGGAGGACCATAAACATGGTTGGCTTGAACTTCTTCGGCAACTTCGACCTCGCGAGCCTGGCGATCTGGCTCTTCTGGGGGTTCTTTGCCCTGCTCATCTACTACCTGCAAACCGAAAACATGCGCGAGGGCTACCCTCTGGAGACGGACGACGGCAAAGCCGCGCCGAACCAGGGGCCTTTTCCGCTGCCCAAGCCAAAGACCTTCAAGCTGCCCCATGGCCGTGGTGACGTGACTGTACCCGACATGGCACGCGAAAAGCGTGAACTGGCGCTCGGCCGCACTGCGGTTTCCGAAGGTTTCCCCTTTGCGCCCACGGGCGATGCGATGACCGACGGGGTGGGTCCTGCGTCCTGGGCACCGCGCCGCGACGAGCCGGAGCTTGACGGACACGGCCACAACAAGATCGTGCCTTTGTCCAAGGCGCATGGCTTCTCGGTTTCGGCCGGGCGCGACCCGCGCGGCATGCCGGTGCAGGCGGGTGACCTGGAGGTCGTGGGCCGCATCTCGGAAATGTGGGTCGATGCGCCCGAACAGCTCGTCCGATATCTGGAAGTAGAACTGAACGGCGGCGGCAAGCGCCTCCTGCCGATGACCATGGTGAAGATCTGGGCCGACCGGGTCCGCATCAACGCCATCACCTCGGATCGTTTTGCGGGCATCCCGCAGACGAAGTCAGCCGAGGAAGTGACCAAGCTCGAAGAAGACAAGATCGCGGGCTACGTCGCCGGCGGTTGGATGTATGACGCCGAAAAGCGTAAATCCGGCTTCTGAACACTGACTGGCATAGCCTGCGCCCGGGCTGTGCTTTTCACCCCAAAAACGGAGGGTCTGTAATGTCAGGCCATGATGACTTCGCTTTCGAACCGGTGCCGGGTCTGCCTGAGCGTCTGCCCCAGGGGGAAGACATGCTGTGGCAGGGACGCCCAGACTCCCTCGCTCTGGCGCGGGAAGCCTACAAGATAACCTGGATCGCCGCCTATTTCGCGGCTGTTGTGGTTTTCAAGGCCGGGTCTGCCCTCGCCACGGGCGGCCTTGTCTACGCGCTGGCCATCGGCCTACCCTACCTTGGTGTAGGTCTGCTCTGCCTGACCATCGTCTTTGGCCTTGCCTGGGCACAGGCCCGCAGCACACTTTATACCATCACGTCCGCCCGCGTCGTTATGCGGATCGGGGTGGCGCTGCCGGTCACCTTCAACCTGCCCTTTGCGCAGGTGGGCGCGGCTTCGCTCGACCGTCGGTCCGGCGGTACGGGCACCATTGCGCTGTCCCTTCTGGGCACGACGCGCATCAGCCTTCTGGTGGCCTGGCCGCATGTGCGGCCCTGGCGGCTGGCCAAGACTGAACCGGCGCTGCGCTGCATTCCCGACGCCGAAGCCGTCGCGCGCCTGTTGGCCGAGGCTGCGGAAACACGGCTTGCCATGCCGGTGATCCGCCGATCTGAAGCGGGCTCGCCCGCGTTTGCCGCAGAATAAGGAGAGGCAGATGACACTTTCCGACCCGACCCTGACCCACCCCGCCCCACGCCAACCCGGCACTCGCCAACCCAGCCTGCGCAGCCAAAGCACCGAGATGATCCCCAAGAGGCTGGTGGGCGCGATGTTCGCGCTGGCAATGGCCTCGCTTGGCCTCGTGACCTTTGCGGCCCTCACCAACCGTCCCCCTGTTGGCGTGCCCGAAGCCAGCACGGCAGTGCGCGAGAAGTGGATCGTCCTTGAGGGCCTGAGCGCGCAAGCGGTGATCGTCCGCAACCCCGATGGCACCGTGCTGATGGACCTGCCGCATGGCGGCTTCATAACCGTGATCCAGTCCGGGATTGCGACCGAACGGCGCAAGTACGGAATAGATCCCCTGAAGCCTGTCCGGATCGTCCAGTATGCAAATGGGCGCCTCGTTGCCGAGGACCCCGAAACGGGATGGAGCGCTGAGCTCTATGCCTTTGGTGCAGACAACAAAGCCGCGTTTGAACGGCTACTCGATCGATAAGGGAATCAGATCATGCCACTTTTCAGCAAAACGAAGGAACGCGTCCCCTGTACCGTCGAAGTGAGCCATCGCTTCGAGAGCCTGCATGCGCATGTCCGCTTCAATAACGGCGCTGTCGTGTATCCGGGCGATGAGGTGCTGGTGCACGGCGCCCCGGTGTTGGCCGCATACGGCGAGGTTATCGTCGAGGACCGCACAGCCACGATCACTCGGGCAACCTGGCTTGAACGTCAGTGGACGCGGATGACCGGAGATTTCGATTTCATGGAACTATGTGAGTTTTCATTCTCTGAGGAGGTCCGGCTTTGAACGCGCACGCAACAACCCACGACGAATTGCACGCCGAAGTGGCGTCCCAGTTCGACACGACCGCGATGGCGACGGAGACAACGCTCCTGAACCCTCGGTTCTATACCACCGACTTCGACGCGATGGACCGCATCGATGTAACACCCGTGCGCGCCGAGTGGGACAAGTTGATCGCCCAGATGAAGTCGGACCCCAACAAGGGCCATTTCAAAAAGACCGATGCATGGGACAAGGTGGATTGGGAGGGTATGGACCCCGCGCTCCGGTCCGAGTTGATCGACTTCCTCGTTTCCTCCTGCACGGCCGAATTCTCAGGATGCGTGCTTTACAAGGAAATGAAGCGTCGCGGCGCAAACCCCGACATCTGCGAGCTGTTCAACTACATGGCCCGCGATGAGGCCCGCCATGCAGGCTTCATCAATGACGCACTGCGCGAGGCAGGCGTGGCGGTGAACCTCGGATTTCTGACCAAGGCCAAGAAATACACCTACTTCCGGCCGAAGTTCATCTTCTATGCCACCTATCTGTCGGAAAAGATCGGCTACGCCCGCTACATCACGATCTTCCGCCATCTGGAGGCGCACCCCGAGCAGCGCTTTCATCCGATCTTCAAATGGTTCCGCGAATGGTGCAATGACGAGTTCAGCCATGGCGAGGCCTTTGCGCTTCTGATGAAGACGGACCCGAACCTGACCACCAGTTTTTCCAACAAGCTGTGGATCAAGTTCTTCCTGACAGCCGTCTATTCGACCATGTGGGTGCGCGATCATGCTCGACCCGAGTTCCACAAGGCGCTTGGCGTGGACATCGGCTGGTACGACCAAGAGGTGTTTCGCAAGACATCGACCATCGCGCGGCAGATCTTCCCGATCGAGCTCGACATCGATCACCCGGCGTGGATCCCCAACCTTGAACGGATGAACCGTGCCTTCATCGCAATGGATGCGGCGCGGCGCGAGGGCGGCGTTTCTGGCAAGGTCAAGGGCTGGATCGCCTCGGCCAAGGCGGCGCTGACCTTTGCGCGGCTTTATACCATTCCGGCCAAGCGACACGCCCTGCCCGCTTCCGTCCGTCTGGAGCCGAGCTATTGAGCGAAAATTCCCATACCGCGGCCACGCGCCGGGGTTCGGGCGGCGGGATGGGCGCGTCCCTCCGTCTGGTGCGGCACCCCTTTCATCGGGGGTGCCGCGCATGACCAATCCATGGATAGCCTCGCTTGCAGCTTTGTTCCTGTGGTGGTTCTCCACTGGGGTGATTCTGTGGCGCGTGCGGTGGGCCGATCAGGCGGGCGGCATCCAGCACCTGGTCTCGGTGATCCTGAGCCTGCCTCTGCTCGCCCTTGGCATCCTGGGGTTGTTGCATTCACTGAACGACACCACAGCATACGGTGCCTATGCCGCGTTCCTTTCGGCGCTGGCGATCTGGGGCTGGATAGAGCTTGCGTTCCTCTCGGGCATCATCACTGGGCCGAACACCCGCCCATGCCCCCCCGGTATCCCGGAGTGGGAGCGTTTCGTTCGCGCCTTCGGCACTTTGGCTTACCATGAGGTCTTGCTCGCCGTGACAGTGATCCTGATCGCTGATGTATCGCTGGGAGCTGAAAACATCATCGGGCTGTGGACATTCGTCATCCTGTTCTTTGCCCGCGTCTCGGCCAAACTGAACCTGTTCTTTGGTGTGCCGCGCATCCATACCGAGTTCCTGCCACGTCCGCTGTTGCATCTGGCCAGCCACTTTCGCCTGGCGCCGATGAACTGGGTGTTTCCCATCTCGATCACCGCTTTGTCCTTTGCCGCGGCTTGCTGGATCGAGCGGGCGTGGGCGGCCCAGACTGAAGAAGCCTTCGTCGGTCATGTGCTGCTGGCCGCGATCACACTGCTCGCGCTTTTGGAGCATTGGTTCATGGTCCTGCCGCTGCCGGACCAGAAACTCTGGCGCTGGATGCTTCCTGCGCGCAAACCGGGGGTGCATCTGGCCCCCGCAATCACAACAGGCGCAACAGCGCCCGACACGACTCTGACAGTGAGAAAGTGAACCCCATGGATTTCGAGAGCCACTTCAAAAGCCAACTCGACGCGCTGAAGGCAGAAGGCAACTACCGTATATTTGCCGATCTGGAACGGCGCAGGGGCGCCTTTCCGCAGGCTGGATGCCACCGCGATGGCGCGGTGCAGGATGTGACGGTCTGGTGCTCGAACGACTACCTTGGCATGGGGCAGCACCCTGATGTGGTTGACGCGATGATCGACACGGTTCAAGCCTGCGGCACCGGCGCCGGGGGCACGCGAAATATCGGCGGGAACACCCATCACCACCTGCTTTTGGAACAGGAACTCGCCGATCTGCATGGCAAGGATGCGGCGCTTCTGTTCACCTCGGGGTATGTGTCGAACTGGGCGGCCCTCGGCACGCTCGGCTCGCGCATTCCGCGTGCGGTGATCCTGTCGGATGAAAAGAACCACGCCTCGATGATCGAAGGCATCCGCCATTCGCGCGCAGACAAGGTCCTTTGGCGCCACAATGACTGGCGCGATCTGGACCGCAAACTGCATGCCGTCGGTGACCGGCCCAAGATCGTGGCTTTCGAAAGCGTCTATTCCATGGACGGTGACATCTCTCCCATGCGCGAGATTGTCGAGGTTTGTGAGGCGCATGGCGCGCTGAGCTATATAGACGAGGTCCACGCGGTCGGCATGTACGGACCCCGTGGTGGCGGTGTCTCGGAAGAGCGTGGGTTGGCACATCGCATCGACCTGATCGAAGGCACTCTCGGCAAGGCGTACGGCGTCGTAGGCGGTTACATCACAGGCTCCACCGCGCTTTGTGACTTCATCCGCAGCTTTGCGTCGGGCTTCATCTTTACCACCGCGTTGCCCCCTGCCGTCGTCGCCGCTGCTGCAGCGTCGATCCGCCACCTCAAAGGAAGCCAAGTCGAGCGAGACACCCAGAAAGCCCGGGTGTCACAACTGCGCGCCCGGCTTGACCGCGCGGGCATCCCCCATTTGTCGAACGAGAGCCACATCATCCCGGTGATGATCGGCGATCCGGTCAAATGCCGGATGATTTCCGATATCCTGATGGATGACTGGGGCATCTATGTGCAGCCCATCAATTACCCCACCGTCCCGAAGGGGACCGAGCGGCTGCGCATTACACCTGGCCCCCACCATTCCGAGGCAGATATTGATCGGCTGGTCAGAGCGCTAAGCGCGCTTTGGTCGCGTTGCGCCCTTGCGCATGCGGTGGCGTGAACCGCGGACCCTTGCTCTTGGCCGCGCGTTCTCGCGGACGTGAAAATTTCCGCCCATGCCGGCCTTGTGTCCGGCCCGCAACGGGCTAGTATCCTTTTATAAAATTCGGAGGAGCCTTCCATGAAATTGACTGCAACTGCCATCTTACTTGCCGCCTTTACTTCCGCCCCGGCTTTCGCCGCAGGTGATGTAGAGGCGGGCGCCAAAGTGTTCAATCAGTGCCAGACCTGCCATGTCGTCAAGAATGAGGCGGGCGACGTCCTCGCTGGTAAAGTCGGCAAACTCGGGCCGAACCTTTACGGCGTCGTGGGCCGTGCGGCCGGCACCTATCCCGAGTTCAAATACGGCGAATCTATCGTGGCGCTTGGCGCGAGTGGTTTCGTCTGGGATGAAGCTTCCCTCGTGTCCTATGTGCAGGATCCCGGCGCCTTTCTGAAGGACAAGCTCGTCGATCCCAAGGCGAGGTCGAAAATGGCCTACAAGGTGAAAAAGCCAGAGGACGCGGCTAACGTCGTAGCTTACATCGCGTCACTGGCACCTGCCCCGGCGAACTGACTTCCGCGCAACAGCGCCGCCTGTTATAACCAAGGACCATTCCCTCTCTCGCGGAAACGCGGAGGGGGTTTTCGTTGACATCGTCTGCTTCACCTGAACCACAGTTCCGCCAGACCGAAAGTAAGCGTCCGGGCTGACCGCTCTGCTGCGGCATGGGAGTGTCGGATAGTGTCCACCATCGATAGTGGACACTAAGGTGCGGGCGTGGCGCGGCGGACGAGGCGACTTTGGACGGACGAGAAGAAGCGGTCGATCTGTTCGCAGACGACTGCGCCCGGCGTTTCCGTGGCTCAGGTTGCGCATCGCTA
>Ga0105047_10008694_pt1 | contig 16892 bp, 11 predicted proteins | sample MAT04_FD_78384 | JGI IMG/M metagenome (GOLD analysis project Ga0105047, IMG submission 78384) | Freshwater microbial communities from Lake Fryxell liftoff mats and glacier meltwater in Antarctica - MAT-04 (megahit assembly) | ecosystem: Environmental > Aquatic > Freshwater > Ice > Liftoff...
CGTCATTCACGTCATTCACGTCATTCACGTCATTCGCCAGTCCGTCCATCGTCATCAAATCGTTGATTTGCACGAGTTCGGCAAGATCGACAGTGGCGTTCCATGAATCGGTCAACGATTGCAGATAGCTTGTCACGACCGTGGCCAGGGTTTGCTGAACGACGACGACCTGAGCAAAATCGATGGATTGTCCATCGAGCAGAAAACGATTGTAAACTCCCCGGTAGACGCGAACCTGGTCGGGAAGCAGATCCGTGCGGTAGCTTTCCGAGATCGTGCGATTGGATGCATACCTCGCAAAATTGTCTGCCAGGCTGGACATCAAACCGTTGTTGGCATCTGTGAAATCCTGTTGTGCGCGGACAAGCGTTGCATGGGCCGTGGCGATATTGCCCTGATTGCGATTCAGTACGGGAACGGGGGCAGAGATCTGCACGTTGGTGGAGTAGTCGTTTAACGGTGTCGTATCATCTTTCTGAAACGCCGCATACACCTGGATATTCGGAATCGGTGTGACTTCCTGAAGCTGCAGATCGAATCGAGCTGCAACAATTCTCGCCTGTGCCGCCATCAGGTCGGTGTGATGCTGCAAACGCTCTACCAGTGTCCTGTATTCGATATCAGGTGAAAGCGCTTCCACTGACCCGGCAACTGGCTGACTTTCCATGCGAGGCAGACCGATTGCCGCTGCCAACTGCCGCCACGATGCATCCAGACCATTTGTCGCGAGGATCACATTGTTCCTTGCCTGTACCGCAAACACACGCAATTGTAACGGTTCGTGCGCTGCCGCTTCGCCTCCGGCCACCAATTCCACCTGCGCCTGATAGACTTCGTTGCTGAGCTTCGCGATGGACTTACTGAATCGTAAACGCTCCTGTGCGATCAGGACGTTGAAGTAATTCCGACGAACGTTGCTGGCAAGGCGAATTCTGGCTTTCCGCAAGTCCGCCTCTGCCGCTCGCATTGTGTACATCGCAGAATTCTGAGCGAGCGTCAGTTTTCCAGCCGTGACGAACTCCTGTGTCATAAACACACCGTTATAACCATCCGTAGCTGCTGTCCCGATTGTGTCACCTTCGTAACCAATAACCGGGTTTGGATACAGACGCGCCTGGACTGCGGCACCCCGGGCTTGTTCCACATTGGCAGCCGCTTGTCGCACAATCGGACTATTGTCGAGCGCCATTTGCTGCAGGCTGGCCAGGGGCAGTGCAGTGGCATCGACCGTATAGGGTGCGACATCAGCAGCAGCCATAACCTCCGGAAACAGTGACTCCACAATTGACCGACGGTCGGCGGCAGATTCCGTCGCGTCCATTGGAGGCAGTGTCAGCGGCGCCGCGTCAGCCCCCGGAAGATCCTCCGGAATCTTAAATCGTTTCCTGACCGGAGGATGGTCATCCAATGTTTCATCGGTGCGATGAATGGTGGTCTCGTCCGTCAACGATGTTGGACGAATCGGCGAAACACGCTCAGGTAGCTCTGTCGTGTCAGCAACGCTGGCTGCTCGACCAGCGAACCAGCCTGTACAGCACTGCTGTGTTGACTGACAGCCGGCAACAAGCAGCAGACTTGTCGCGCCAAACATTAACGTGAAGGCAATGCGAATAGGCATTTTGAAATCCGTGTTTATTGCGGTCATGCATCCTGAATCAAAGCCGGGTGTCGACGTTGCCGCACTTTCTGACATCCTGCAGATCTAAATGATGCTGGTGATTCGCTCACTAATTGACTTTGCAATATGTGGTTGCAAAGTCATGTTCTCAGCGGATGTGGCAACGTTCAGTCATAACGGTTGAATCGACTGTTGTTCCAACAGGACTGAAACGACATGCAACACGGGAAGCGGTGGATTGCAATCTACGGATTTCTCGGGCCGGACAGTCGATTCAATTGTCAGGACAAGACCGCGAGAGTCGGTGTGATCGATACCTTAAGTCCAAATCACCCAAACGTTAAGGTTCCCGCCACTTTCGAAGCGTCCATGGGGAGAGGGTCTGCAGTTGAAAAAGTCCGATGTTGTGGCAGGAAACGCCGAAGGGTATTGGTTCCGGGAAATCTCGAATCTACAGTGTTGGTGGGTACGATGAGCGAGTGGAACGGCGTCAGACCTGCGAGCATTCGCAAGACTCAGTGAGCTGACGCCGACCGCTCGTCGAACAACACGACTATTTCCAGAACACAAGTGTTGACAGCAGGTACGTCAAGCCCTCGTATTCGTATTCTGCTTCGCCAAAGACCGCAACGCGCTGTTCGCCTGTCCGCTGTGCCGCACCGCTGAAGCTGCCGTCCGTTGCCGACAGTTCCTGGGATTTCCATTCTGAATCGCGGAAGTCATTGGAAGCAGATCGAGCGACCCACATTCGGACCGCGTGCGGATTTTCGGATGGTGTCATGGTCAGACCAACTTCCGAATCTGTCACTTGCGGTTTCCAGTTGAATTCCGGCAGGGTCTTCCCGGTCGCCGCATGTTGAAAGAAAACAGCAATCGTTCGGAGAGCATTGTCTTTGCCGTCATCCAGGCCGTGGCCGCCGTTCGGAGCGCGATGGATGTGTTTTTGCCCAACAAGATCGTCCCAGTAAAGATTCATCGCATCCACGGACCAATAGCGGTCATTCGCTCCTACGACAAGTAGTTTTGGCAAAGTCAGTTGAGCGCGATAGGTGTACGGATCCATCATTTTCCAGAGTTCCTCTTCACGGCCACCTTTTGGAATTCCGTCTTCGTTGACAAGACCTTTGCTGGTGTAGTCCGCAATCTGTTCGCTGTAATAGCCCCACGTCTTCTTCTGATGGTTCATCTGTACTGGGAAATTGAGAGTATCAATGACGATCGGTGCCGTCGCGATGATACGTTTATCGACAACTGAAGTCAGCCAGCTTGTCCAGCCACGCTTTGATGCGCCGGTGATGACGAAACCTTTTACCGGCTGCTTAAATTCCTGTTCCGAAAATTGTTCCAGCGCATCCATTGCCTTCACTGCACTTTTGGCCATCGGAAACAGCAGCGGCCAGGTGGAATCGCCTGTCTCCAGATATTTCAGCCACGTTTCAGTGATCAGATCGTCTTCTTTTCTATTTCCCATCAGCGGCTGATTCGGAACCTGATGCAAAGTAGCAACTCGTGCGCCGCAACTATTTGCAATGGCAATCCCCATGGCCATGTCTTTAATTTCCAGCGGCTTGCCAACACTGTCAATGCCACCTCCATTGACGAACAACAACACATGATCTTTGTGAACTAACTTTGCTGGTTCGTAAACGATCAGATTGTGTTTCCAAACAATGTCCTGCCATTTCTGTGATGTCAGCACCAGGTGATGAACCCGGTTTGGTCCAAGTTGGCGAGTGTCTTCCAGCTTCCATGCGAAATCCGGTTCAGGGCGTTCGATGTAGCGATAGATCTCGGTCGGCACCGGGGTGACAACCGTTTTGTCTTCTGCCATGGCGGCAGAAAACAATGCAAATTGGAAACAGCATAAAATCGCCAACCACCATGCATTTTTCTTCATAACTGCATACACTTCCTGAAAATGCCAAACTAACCGACCGACCGATCGGTCTTTCTTGCAGCGAACAGTCTGACGTGAACAATAGTGGTCGTCAATCGCGTGCGGCAAAAAAATTCGCCAAACGCAGTCCGACCTGTGCTCAGGTCGGAATCTCTGGACGTGGCCCGGTGTCCGGCTCCCGATCAGAGGACAGATTGGGCCACATTTCTGTCGCTCGTCTTGCAGGTACCAAAGCACTGACCCATTAAACGGCGTACTTTCTGACGGTGTCTTCGTCCACTTCAATTCCCAGCCCCGGGCCGGTCGGGACACGGATCATTCCGTCTTCAAGCGGAAATGTGCCTTTAGCCAGTCCGTTTCTCCATGGGTTTTCGGATTGATCAAGTTCCAGCAGTGGAGTATCGGTCGGGTAACCCCAGTGCGGATCTGGTAATAGCGAAACCAGATGGACGGTCGCAGCGATGAGAATGTCGCTGCCCCAGCAGTGAGGAAAACAGCGAATACCGGACAATGCAGCCATCTCTGCAATAAAGAGGGCCTCGCCAATTCCGCCACAAAGGCTTACATCCGGCTGAATGATGTCCATCACCCTTCGATCAATCAATTCCTTCGCAGAAGCGCGTGAATCGACGGCTTCACCTGCGGCCAGTGACAGGGGAAGCCGACGGCGCAGTTCTTCATACGCGGCGTATTTCGGAGATTGTGGCATTGGCTCTTCAAACATTTCGAAATCCAGATCTTTGAGCACGTGCCCCATTCTGACGGCAGATTCCATTGTGTACCCCGCGTTTCCATCCACCATAAGCATCACGTCTGGCCCCACAGCAGCTCGGACTGCCGCTGCAATTTTCTTCTCGCGAGAAACCGCATATCGGCCAAGTCGCATTTTCATCGCGCGAAATCCCTGCCTGGCGAAGGCTGCTGCTTCTTCCGGAAAATGATCTTCTGGCTCCTTTCCGTCGAGATAATTCATACCTGACGCATAAACTGGGACACGATCTCGGAGTCGCCCGCCGAAGAGTTCGGCGACCGAAACATTCAATATCTTGCCTCGCAAATCATTGAGCGCGATATCAACTGCGCCGACAGCAAGTGCGTTTCCAAAGTTCGCTCCCCACATGCTTCGCCAGAGTCGTCTATGTTCAATGGGGTTCTGTCCAATCAAATTTGGGCCGAGTTGTGAATCGATCGTTGCCCGAGTCCCGTTGATCGGCGATGTTTCGCCCCAGCCCACCAGTCCGGAATCTGTTTTAATTCTGACAAGCAGTGCTTCTCTGGTCGTATCGAGCGGGACTGATACGGACACTCCGAAAGGTCGTTCCAGCCTGTGCCGCAGCAGGAAGGTTTTGACCGATGCAATTTTTTGTTCGCGAATGACGGACGGTGTCGCCTGTTGCGCCAATTCAGCGGGCGAACGCGCTGCGAACGTGCTGCCAGCCATGAACGCCGCTGCATGGAACATCGTTCGCCGCTGAAATTTTGAATCGACCATCGGGATTCCTCATACGTTTCACATGCTTCAACAATCGTGCCGCTACGGCAATTTACCCCAATGCCTTAGTGAGCGGCAAGGCTACGCCAGTCGCAATTTGCCCGGCTGGGTGACACAATCAAACGCTCTCTGCCGTAACACTGAATAAGCTTTGAAACTCACCACACATGCATTGCATACTCTGAAAGCGTTGCAGCATTGCTTCTGCTGCGTCATTGTTGGTATCCATGCAACGAGCGACGAAATTGCCCATAAGGATCGGCAGCCTGTTCAGTGCCGCCGGGTAACTCTACAATCCGTGGCAAAACATCTTTACCAACTAAGGAATGCGTCTCATGCAACCAAACTTCCTGTCGTGTGCATCGTTGCTCTGTGCGTTATCTGTTGCGAACTTCGCGGTGGCGGACGATCCGGCAAATGAACCCGTGAAGCCCATAAAAATTGGCATGATCGGACTGGATACGTCTCACTGCCTGGCTTTTGCTGAACTGCTGAACAAACAAGAACCTGATCCGGAAGTCGCAGGCTTTCGCGTCGTGCTCGTGTATCCCAAGGGCAGCCCCGATATTGAGAGCAGTGTCACGCGCGTGCCGGATTACACGGTGAAGATCAAGGCTCTGGGCGTTGAAATCTGCGAAGATCTTGATGTGATGATTTCACAGGTTGATGCCGTTCTGCTGGAAACCAATGACGGACGACCTCATCTGGAGCAAGTGATTCCGGTGCTGAAGGCACGGAAACCGGTCTTCATCGACAAACCAGTTGCCGGGTCGCTGGCCGATGCGATTGCGATCTATGAACTGGCGAAGCACTATGACACGCCAGTCTTCAGTTCATCCTCGCTTCGATTTTCAAAATCGGTCCAGGAAATTCGCAATGGATCGATTGGAGAAGTCATGGGTTGTGATGCGTATTCTCCCTGTTCACTTGAGGCAACTCATCCCGATCTTTTCTGGTACGGAATTCACGGCTGCGAAACACTGTTTACCGTGATGGGTGCCGGTTGTGAATCGGTGGTACGAACATCCACAAAGGATTTTGATCAAGTGACCGGGATTTGGTCGGGCGGTCGTATCGGGACATTTCGCGGCATTCGAGGGGGAAGTTCCGGATACGGCGGTACTGCGTTTGGCAGTAAGGGAATTGCTTCACTTGGCGAATCCGGTGGTTATCGTCCGCTGGTGGTGGAGATTGTAAAATTCTTTCGCACAGGGATACCACCTGTGTCTGCAGAAGAAACCATCGACCTGTATGCTTTTATGGAAGCGGCGGACGAAAGCAAACGCCAGGGCTTTGTCCCTGTCAAAATTGCTGACGTGAAAGCCGTCGCGGAGAAAGCCGCTGCTGAGAAATCGGCAGCAGTGATGAAATCGCAACAATAGCAATGACCAAGGCAATTGTTCTGAAATAAGTTCCTGTATCGAGTAGGCCGAAAGCTCGCCGCATCTCCGGAACTGCGGTCGCTGTCTACTGACATAGTGAATGATATGGTTTTCGACAATGAATTGTTCAGCGAGCGATGTTCCGGCACCGTGCGACCTTGGTCCGGCCTACCCATCTTAGTTCAGAACTGTTTCTAAACAGCAGTGGACACTAAAATCGTGGCAAATTCGGCTGCGAGCAAATCCTGAAATCATTTCAGGTCAATTCCTGCGCAATCAGCAAAGATACAAGTCATGAAAGCAATCGCAGTCCGGCCCGGAACTCCCAACAGTGTCCATCTGGCAGAACTGCCAAAGCCGTCGGTCACGGATATTGCCGACGGTCGTGGCGTATTGGTTCGCGTGTTGAAAGTGGGTGTTGACGCGACCGATCGCGAAATCAATGATGCACTCTACGGCAATGCTCCGCCGGGATACGACTTTCTGGTCATCGGCCATGAATGTTTCGGCATCGTTGAGGAAGTCGGGCCAAATGTGCGTCGAGTCAAAGTCGGCGACTATGTGACGTGTACCGTGCGGCGTCCCGGTGGATCAATCTATGATCGAATCGGGCGATCCGACATCACCAGCGAAGAAGAATACTACGAGCGCGGAATCAATCTGCGGCATGGATATCTGACAGAATACTTTGTAGATGACGAAGAATTCGTCGTGCGAATTCCGGTGGGACTCAGACACCTGCATGTCCTGGCAGAACCGATGAGCTGCGCGGCCAAGGCGATTGACCAGGCGTTCCTGGCTCAGAAACGACTTCAGGTGTGGGAACCGAAACGTGCGTGGGTCACCGGTGCCGGGCAGATTGGCTTGCTGGCCACTCTGATTCTTCGATTGCGAGGAATCGAAGTCATTACGCTGGCTCGAGGAAGCAAGCCAAACCTGAAATCGGAAATCGCTGAAGGTTTTGGGTCAACCTACATCAGCACTCGCAGTATGACGCTCAAGGAAGTTGCCGCCATGCACGGCAAGCCCGATCTGATTATCGAAGCAACTGGCAGCAGCGCGATGGCGTTCGAGGCGATGCAGATTCTTGGACACAACGGCTGTATCGTCTGGACGAGCATCACTGGAGGCACAAAGAATGTCGAAGTCCCCGGCGACAGTATCAATCTCAACTGGGTTCTGGGGAACAAGCTTCTGGTGGGTTCCGTCAACGCCAATTTCCGTCATTTCGAATCAGGGATCGCCGATCTGGCGCTGGGCGAAGCCACATGGCCGGGAGTGATTCAGAAGATTCTGACAACTCCTGTTCAAGGGCTGGACAACTACAAGGAGATGATGCGACTGCTTGTGGAAGACAAGGAAGCCCTGAAAGTTTACGTCAACGTGGCTGAGGGTTGACGGGACTTTAGAGAAGTTGCCTCGAAACCGGCTGTTTTTGCGACGCATTTTCAAATCGACAAAGATGTTTCGGCAAAATCTGCCGATTGATGTTCGCTGCATGAGATTTGGTGTCAATCTCCGCCGAATCGGCGTTGCCTGAAAAATGCTGTGGCAGTTATCCTGCTGTCCTCTCCTCGACTCTCAATCGGTCGAAAGCAGGGTTCTCCTGTTTCTCGCCACGCACATTCACCTTTCCAGAATTCTCTGAAAGGCTCGCCTCATGTTCTCCCCTCGCGCACATCTGCGATTTTCCTGTCTTCTCGTGCTGGTGTCGATCAACGCTGTTGGCTGTCACACGATGAACGGCTACACAGCGAATTCGTCAGGGATGGCATATTACGAACAAGGCAATTTCACGGCGGCAGCCACGGAGTTCCAGCAGGCGATGCTGGTGAATCCAGCGAACCCGGACTACGTTGCCAACTTCGCTAAGGCGAAAATGAAGACAGGCGACTCTCAGGCCGCAGAGCAGCTTTACCGCCAGGCAATCGCCATGTCACCATCGCATCAGCCAGCTTATCACGGATTGGCAGAAGCGATGATCAGTCAGGGACGAAGTGATGAAGCGGCAAGCCTTTTGACGACATGGGCGGCAACGCAGCCTTATGTGCCGGAATCGCACGTCGAGCTGGCCTGGATCCAGCGCGAAATGGGTCAGCCGGAAGTGGCCGTTCAATCACTGCAAAGAGCGCTTCAGGTGAACCCAAGCCATCCGACGGCGCTCGCTCATCTGGGACAGTATTACGAAGAGAATGGTCGCCCGGATCAGGCTGTGGCCGTCTATCAGCGTTCGTTGCAATCGGACTGGAATCAGCCAGAAGTGCATTCCCGAATTGCCGCCGTATCACAGAGTGCGGGTTCAGCCAGTCCGATGGCGGCCACAGCGATGGCTCGTGGAGTCCATCCGTACAATGTGCCGCGTCAACAGACTGCCTTTGGCCCGCCGTCACGTGGTGCTCAAATGGCCCGGATGCAGATGGCGCAGACTCAAATGGCGATGTCAGGAAATCCGATGTCCGGCTATGGCAGTCAGATGGCAATGGCACCCGGACAGCATATGACTCAGATGCCAATGTCTGCGAATATGCCAATGTCACAGAACATGAACCAGAGCTTAATGTCATCCTATTACACCCCGAACAACATGCAGTCCACAGGCGACAATCCATCGCACGGTGGCTGGCAGCCTGCCGATTCATTGATGTCCACACCGCCCGATCAAACGGCTTCCATGTCATTTGGCACAGGATCATTTGAACACGGAGGGGCCGAAATGCCGCCATCTGGACAGGAATGGTCGTTCGAGATTTCGTCGCCGTCAACCACACCATCTGCAATGCCGCTGCACTCAACTCCGAACACAGCCGTTGCTCCAACACCCGACCCAGCATTCTCGACCGTCAAGTCACCTTCCAGTATCGCTCAGGCCTCATGGTCGCCAGCAACCACAAAACAGCCGATCACCCAAAAGACATCGAACGAGTTGCCGCTTGTTGAGGCGTTCTAGGCTCTGCGACCAGCGGGTTGCCTTACTGATCCGCGAGCACTTTCGCATACACCTCGCGGATTTGATGCGTCATATTCTGATGACGGAATTGCTCCGTAAATCGCTCTTTGCCAGTCCTGCCAAGACGTTGACGTAATGCGGCATCCTGGGCCAGGCGAATCATGGCTTCTGCGAGTTGAGGGATATTGCGTGGCTCCACCAGCAGTCCTGTTTCTTCAGGCACACAGACTTCCGGAGCGCCATCGATCGCAAAACTGATCACCGGCTTACCGGCAATGGAACCTTGAGGGAGGACTCTTGCAAGTCCTTCCCACACGCTGGTATGCACAACGACATCCATGGCGTGCAGATATTCACCAACGGCTTCCGGAGCCACCAGGCCAGCAAACACGAAATGTTTTGTCAGCCCGAGTTCGGCAATTCGCGCTTGGAATTCGGACTTCAGAATTCCGTCGCCCACCAGCAGGAATCGTACATCAGGCACGGCTTTGACGACCATTGGTGCCGCCTCAATCAAATACTCGTGTCCCTTCAGATGAAACAAGCGAGCGACTTTGCCAAGCACAATGTCAGTCGGTGAAATGCCGAGTTCGGCCCGCAGAGTTGCCGGATCTCGACGCGGGGCGAGAAAATGATCAACGTCCATTCCGCTGTAGACTGTCGTAAACTTTTCACGCGGAGCGATACCGGCTTTCACGTATTGATCAGTCATTGCGTCGCAGACACAGATATAATGCTGGCACCAGTGAGCCGCACGTCTTTCAGCCCACTTGTAGGCGGTATGAGCGACCAGATTCTGGCCATAATGAAATGATGCTCCGTGGACTGTATGCACGGCGGGAATTCCTAACTGGTGGGCCGCAAGCCGACCGAGAATACCGGCCTTGGAACTGTGCGTGTGGACAAGCTGCGGTGCAAAGTCCGCGAACACTTTGCGAATCGCCCTGAGGCAACGCCAATCCTGCAGTGGATTCAGGCTGCGTCGCAGTTCAGGCAGCACCCGCAGGTCGAGACCGCGCTCACGTGCTTTGGGTTCAAGCGAGCCTTCCGGCCCCAGGCCCGGCCCGGTGATCAGGCAGACGTCGTCCTTGAACAGATGATGCTGGTCATCAACATTGAACAATGTGTTTTCCTGCGCTCCGCCGATGATCAATCGCGTGATAATGTGGGCGATTCGCATGAAACTTTCGCAATTCTGGTGATCGAAGAAATTGGTTGGCCAGTCAGTATCGTAATCGTACAAAGTCCGCATTCTCGTATGAACTCTGTTCGGACATGGTTGTTTTTCACCCGTAGTCGCGTTTTTGCATCGATTCCTGGAATGGCAGGAACTCGATAGAATTGCAGGCGGGCGATCTGTGTGGTGACTTGGTAACGTTCATTCAAATGCAATCACTTATGTCAAACGATCATTCAGGCTCGAAAGTAATTTCTGCCAACGTCATCGACTATCCAGCTCGCGATATGACGATTACGGTCGCTGCGGCAATGACTGTTGGTGAGCTACGGGAAGTTCTCAGGCAGGAACAACAGCAACTTCCGGTGGATACGCCGGATGACAGCATGACGATTGGAGAAATGGTTGCATTCGATATCAGTGGACCTCGGCAGTATGGTTATTTCACGTTGCGGGACTACTTAATCGGGATTGAAGCGCGCGACGGGAGTGGGCGCGTGTTTCATGCTGGGGGCAGGGTTGTCAAAAACGTCGCCGGCTACGATCTGTGTCGACTGCTGATAGGGGCAGAAGGCAAATTGGGAAAGTTGCAGCAATTGACGTTTAAGCTGAATCCGCTTCCGGCCGACCAACATGTTTGCGTGGCCTCCTTTCGAACGCTGAAAGATCTTGAAGCTTCATTGGAGACAATCAATACCACTGCGACAACGCCACGGATTCTCGATGTGGTGAATTCTGTTGCAGCCAGGTTGCTGCTGCCAGCGATTGATTCCAGTTTAACGACTCAATCTTCGGCGATGGCCGAGGCGTTTCTGATAGTCGGGTTTGATGGCAGCCGGAAAGCGTGCGACTGGCAGACGAAAGCGATTGCCGAAGAGCTGCATGGTCTGGCGAGTGGGATCACAACCATTGGGACGCCTTCTGCCGTTCCGGACTACTGTCGCACGGCAACAAAGTTTTCTCAGTTTGACAACGATGCAGCGACAGGCTGGTGGACCCGAGTCGTGACGTTGCCGTCTCAAGTGGTCACCATACTGGAGATTGCAAACGAGTTGGGTGTATCGGCGTGCGGGCGAGCGGGAAATGGAATCGTTTTTCTGAGTGGTGATACTCAGATCCGGACGGAAGATTTACGTGATCGGCTGACGCGACTGATTGACACAGGATGTGGCCATTTTCAATTTCGAAAACAGAATTTTACTGTGCAGCATCCGGTGATCTCTTCGCAGGTGGAACGGTATTCCACAATGCTGAACGAGTTACTGGGATGAATCGATCGTATTATTCCATCCACATGAAGCCGAAAAGAACGCCAATTTATGTCTGAACCAGGTGCTTCAAAGTCTGAATCCAGTGCTTCAACTTCCGTCGAGCCGCAGAATTCTTCAGGTTCGACAATCGGCCAGTCGATTCCGTATGAACGATTTCTGGACTGCGTCCATTGCGGGCTGTGTACATCCTCATGCCCTACATACGTGGAAACCGGCGACGAAAATGACAGCCCACGCGGACGGATTTATTTGATGCGATCAGTGGTCGATGGGCGGCTGCCATTGACAGACAACGTGCGGCGACATCTGGACCTGTGTCTCGATTGCAGAAGTTGTGAGACGGCGTGCCCGAGCGGCGTACAATACGGACGACTGATAGAACCGTTTCGCGTTGAGATGCACGAACAGGCTTCTGCGCATGCTGCTGATCCGCAACGCAACGCAACAGGACCACGTAGCGGTTCGCGGCCAGACTGGTTCCACCGCTGGATTATGTACGGATTGTTTCCGCATCGCGACCGAATGCGATGGGCATTGAAACCAGCGCGACTGATGCAATTACTGGGGCTCGATCGATTAGCAGACAAAACGGGCATCATGCGGCTGCTGCCATCAAAGCTGCGCAGGATGCAGGCTCAACTTCCCAGACTGAAGCCGTCTCTTCCGGCACTTCCGCCCTTCCTGCCAGCCACAGGCGTTCGTCGGGCCAGAGTGGGTTTGTTTATCGGCTGCGTCGCAGACGCCATGTTTCGACACGTTCACTGGGCGACGGCTCGCGTGCTTCAGGAAAATGGCTGTGATGTTGTGATTCCGCAGAGTCAGGGATGTTGCGGTGCGATTCACTATCACAGCGGAGCGTCTCAGCCGGCGCTGGGTCTGATGCAGCAAAACTTAAACGCCTTCCAGGACGAGAAACTTGATGCTGTAATTGTCAATGTCGCAGGTTGTGGCGCGATGATGAAAGACTACGATCACATACATCAGGAGTTGACCAGTCACAAGGCCGATCACGACGACAAGAGCAGTTCCAATGAAGGGAAATTCTGCCACTTAGTCAAAGACATCAGCGAATTCCTGGTAACGCTGGGACCGATCAAACCGCAGGGACGCATCGAAGTCGTCGTCGCGTATCAGGATGCCTGTCACCTGCAACATGCTCAAAGAATTCGTCAGCAGCCTCGGGATTTGCTGCAACTAATCCCAGGAGTGACACTTCGCCCTATTGCCGAAGCGGAACTCTGCTGTGGGGCCGCTGGAAGCTACAATCTGACGCAGCCAGAAATGGCCGATCGACTAGGAACCCGGAAAGTCGGATGCCTGATGGACGTTAAGCCAGATGTGGTCGTTTCTGCAAATGCTGGCTGTTCATTGCAACTTCAGGCGAAGTTGAAGGAAGCAGGTCACAGCATCGCCGTGCTTCATCCGATGGAACTTCTTGACCTGAGTTACCGAGGCGGGCGATTGGCAGAGATTCTATGACGAAGCAGCAATTCGTGAGTCAACATCCGGAAATCCACGCAGTGGTATTCGATATGGATGGGTTGATGTTGAACACAGAAGACGTGTTTGACATTGCTGGACAGCGGTTGCTGCAGCGGCGCGGCCTGGAAATGACGGAGGTCATCCGGCACAGCATGTTGGGGCGGCGTCCGGTTGAAGCATTTGAGGCATTGATTTCACATACTGGCATCAAAGATCGTATCGCAGATCTGATGCAGGAGACCAAAGAACTGTTCGAAGAGATCGCTGAGAATTCCCTGGCGACCATGCCTGGTCTGCACGAATTGCTGACGCTGGTCGAATCACGAAATCTGCCGCTTGCGGTTGCCACGTCTTCACCGCGAGATTACATGACCGGATTGCTGGAACGATTTGATTTACTCCACCGATTTCATATTACGCTGACGGCGGAGGATGTAACGCATGGCAAGCCGCATCCGGAAATCTATGAGACCGCAGCGAGACGATTAAACGTTTCGCCAGATCGCATGTTGGTCCTTGAAGATAGCGAAACCGGCACGCGGGCAGCGCACGCAGCGGGAGCGTACATTGTCTCCGTTCCGAATCGCCACACCGCAGTGGGCGATTTCAGCATGAGTCGAATGCGGATCGACAGCCTGCTGGATCAGCGGCTTCACGATCTGGTACGACGAACGTGAAGAATTGTCCTGCAACAATTTTCGGACATGTAACCGGCGGCAGGGTGTGTGAAGCGAAGTGAAACGCACCATTGCACATTTCTCGCATTGCGTTGATTCACGCACCCCTCGATCAATAACCGTCGTAGCGCCGCTCACCGGGGCTTCAGTTTTCATCGCGTCAAGCGTTACAACCGGTCCCTGTTTGCTTGTCCGCCAATCCTGATTATTTGTAGAACTGGCCGTTCGTTTTCGCAGATCTGTGACAACTGACGTCGGCTTTTGATCGTGTGTGAACCGATAGATTCAGTGGTCAGGCGTGGAATCGCCTGTGCAAAGATGTATTCCGACGCCGGTCTTGCGACTGCCGGAATTCGAATCAGGAGTCCGCTGCCATGCGATTGAATATGATTTTTCCGGCGGTACTGATCGGAGTCACTGCTGCGACCTGTCAGGCACAATCTCAAGGCTGGCACACAGGTTACGAACAGGCTCGAACGGCAGCAGAATCCAGTGGACAGCCATTGCTCATACATTTTCATGCCTGGTATTGCGGGCCATGCCAGAGAATGGATCGCGAGATCTTCGCCGATCCTCAGGTTCAGCAGTCGCTGATGGACGGCTTGGCATCGGTAAAAGTGGATGTCACGCACGAACCAGATCTGGCATCTCGCTGTGGAGCAACCTCGGTTCCACGTGATGTCGTCATGTTTCCGGACGGGACGATCGAAACGCTGAATACTGGCTATATGCAGAAGGCACAATACATGATTCTGCTCCGAAGCACTGCAGAACGGGGAAAACGCATGTACGTACCCAAGCCGGCAGATCCCGCTCCGGCGACGTCAATTGTGTCCAACGATCCCGTAGATTCTGCGAATCCTGCCACCACGCTGGAAGAAGACAGCGGAAAATCTCATCCGGTCGTGGTTTCGGAAGCATCCGAGCCGTCGATCGACCCGCCATTGATCGGCCTGGAAGGGTTTTGTCCTGTTCTGCTTCACGATAAGCGTAAATGGACGACGGGCAACAAGGACATGATCGCCGACTATCGTGGTGTGCGTTATACGTTCTCCTCCGAAGCCACTCGCGACCAGTTTCTGAAAAGTCCATCATTGTATGCACCTCAGGATCTGGGCTGCGATGCCGTCGTGCTGACAGAAACTCAACGTGCTGTGACCGGAAGTATTCGGTTTGGTGCGTTCTTTGACCAGCGGCTGTACCTTTTTCAGTCACCGGAAAACCGAGACGAATTCAAAAAGAATCCTCTGAAATTCGTGCGAATTCGCAGTGCGTTGCGAGCTGACAAGATTGAAGGCAGTACGTTTCAATAGCAAGTTTCGGGAAATGTTGGGTATTCTGAGACAGAGTACAATTGACACGGAAGTAAAATCTCACAATACTAGCCGGCAGTCAGCCTGATGTTCAGTTTCGGCAATTGGCTCTGGACAAGGCGACGTCAAGTTCATGAAGCATCGGATACGGTGCTGGTTGGTTTTGACGTATCAGACTTCCCTTAATTACAGGTTGTCGATACGTTTGTTTTCATTGCTCAGTGGAACTTCCTGATAAGCTTCCATTCGCTGTCTGAGCCTTCCGGTTGGTGTCTCCCGCAAAAATTATGCGGCACTCGAAACAAATGGTCCCGGAATGTTCTGGCAATTGAAGGCTTTTTTTCGCTCCTCAATTGTGTGTTGAGCACTCTCCTGAAATCCAGGTTCGCGTCCAGACTTTTTTTGGCGGTTATAGTCTGGTTCGGCTTGGGCGTACTGGAATCTCGGGAGTGGCTGGGCAGTCATATATTGTGGACTTGGCAGATGGGACTACCTGTCTGTGAGGAAACAGTTTTTTCGCAGACGGCAAATGCGGTCTGTATTCCAACGACGTCCGAGTCAGGACGCTTAGCTTAGATTCATGCGTGAACTTCCGATTTTTCTTGCGGCGACTGCCGTGCATACTGCCAGACCTCAGGACGCAGCGATTGTTCGCAACGGCGAGTCTGTTGAAATCGGAAAAATCTTTTGACCGAGGTCTGAGACGAAACGTTCGTCCATCGCCCCGCTCCTTTTCAAGGCTCAGTCAGGTTTCCATCTATGCCGACAAGCAGTTCCGATTCTGAAGGAACCAGCCAGCGAACGCCACGTCGTCGCAGCACCACCGTTCGTCCCGCCTCTACTCGATCTCGACGCAAACCTGCGGACGCCGCCGCTGAAACACCCGCCAGCAGTGACGATTTCGGTTCTGGTGTTGCGGAAGAAAAATCCACTCGGGAGGCCGGGGCAGCGCGTCGCTCCCGCAAGACCGAAAAAGATGATGCTCCACCCCGCGATGCGGAACAGTCCGAGCCGACCGAGCAGCCGCGTCCTGAACGCAGGCCACGCAGGGAGTCAAAAGCGAAACCACTGGCCCAGGATTCACCGGACTCGGAATCAGGCAATGTGCTTGATCGTTCCTCACGCGGAGAACGAACGTCCAATCGGCTGGAGCGACAAATCGCAGATGTCGAATCGCAGACGGGGATGCGTTACTTCAGCACCGACGAGCTGGATTTTGGCGACGACGACGACAACGAGGCACCACGTACTCAGGGGCGTTCACATCGTTCGCAGAGTGATGACAATCGAGATTCTCGCAGCGAACCTGGAGATCGTGTCCCGCGAGATGACTTCGATCAAGCGTCGTATTCGGACGATGGGCCTTCGGACGGCGAATCCGGCGACATAACCGACCCGAGTGGACCACGTGGCGATGCAGATGGCAACGATCGCAGGCCACGCCGTCGCCGTCGCCGTCGCCGTCGTGGACCAGACGGACCGGACGGACCAGTATCTGGCGAGCCGAGCGTTGTGAATCGTGGAGGCGAAGTGCGGGGTGGTGACAGCCGCGGGGGAGACGTCCGAGGTGGGGATAACCGGAGTAGTGACACCCGTGGCGGTGACACCCGTGGCGGTGATAACCGTGGCGGTGATA
>Ga0105047_10008696_pt1 | contig 16890 bp, 7 predicted proteins | sample MAT04_FD_78384 | JGI IMG/M metagenome (GOLD analysis project Ga0105047, IMG submission 78384) | Freshwater microbial communities from Lake Fryxell liftoff mats and glacier meltwater in Antarctica - MAT-04 (megahit assembly) | ecosystem: Environmental > Aquatic > Freshwater > Ice > Liftoff...
CTGCACCGTTGTTCGCGAGCGCCTTGGCCGACTGCTTCGAGCTGCCACTCTGCGCGTCGTCCTGGCACGTGCCGCTGACGTCGGTGATGAGCTGGTAGCCGCCCTCGGCCGCCACGGTCGGGTAGCCTTCGACCTTCAGGAGCCAGCTACCCGGATGCCCAGCGACGGGCACGTCGATGTACTCGGTCGGCTCTTCAGTGAAGGCCGACGCGACCGGCTCGCCGGTGCCGGAGGTGTTGTCGTAGAGCGTCAGGTCGAGGTCGGTGGCGACCAGGATGTCCATGATGACCTCGACACGCGCGCCGCAACCCACCGAGAATACCCAGTAATCGGCGTCGCCCGGGCAGATGGCGAGGTTGGTCGACTGGGCTGTGTCATCGAGCGGCTTTGCCTGGAACGGCGAGTCGTTGTCCTCGTACGCATCGTCGACGCACACCTGACCTGCGGCCAGCGAGGTCTCCAACGTGTACGTCAAAGAAAGCGGCTCGAGCCCATAGCCGAACACCACGACATAGACCTTGGCCTCGGCCGTCGCGGTGTAGCGCAGCTCTTCGACGCCGGTGACGCCATCGCTGAGCGCGATGAAGTTGTCCCCGTCATCGACGAGGGCCAGGTCGAGGTCGCCGAGCGTCACGTCGAAGGTCAGCTTCGCGCGCAGCTCCTGACCCGCGGGGATGGTCACCGCGTAGTAGTCGCTGTCGTAGGTTGTCGCGGTCTCGCACAGCGTCGCCACGCGACTCCCGAGCGTCAGCGGGGTCGCGCTCGCGACGTCTTCGTTGGGCTCGTTGGTGTCCGGCGTGCAGGTGCCGGCCTGGCCCGAGGTCACGCTGATCTTGACCATCGTCACCGCGGTGAAGGTCCCATCGCTGGCCGCGAACGTGAGCTGGAAGGTCTGCCCGACGTCGCTCGCCTGCGGCGTGTAGGTGAACGTCGCGCCGTTGAGCGCGGCGCCCGACGGCAGCGCGCCCTGGGTCGAGAAGGTCACCGTGTCGCCGATGGGGTCGGTCGCCTGCAGCGTCAGCGACAGCGTCTCGCCGACCTTCGCGGTCTGCGGTGCTATCGCCGTGAACACCGGCGGCTTGCCCACCGTGCCGCCGCCATCGTCGACCACGAAGCGCACCGGCAACGTGTCCGAGGCCGACCCATCGCTGACCGTGAAGGTGATGCGCACGGGCGCGCCGACATCGCTCGCCGCCGGCGTCCACGAGAAGACGCCGCTTGTCGCGTCGAGGCTCGCGCCTGTCGGCAACGTGCCCTCATGACCATACGTGAGGCGGTCGCCATCGGGATCGGTCGCCGAGAGTGCCAGCGTGTAGGGCTGGCCCACGGGCAGGATCTGGTCGCCGACATCCGCGAACGTCGGCGGGTTCGAGGTCGCCGTCGCGGTCACCTGGATGCGCACTGTCCCGCGATCGAAGTCGGTCCCGTCCGAGACGACAAACGTCAGGAAGATCGTCTTGTTCGACTCGGTCGGCGCCCACTCGAAGCGATGCTCGCCCTTGTCGAAGCGGGCGCCCTCCGGGAGGTTGCCGAAGACCGAGTAGGTCAGCTTGTCGCTGTCGGCATCCTTGCCCTGGAGGGTAATCGACAAGGTCTCGCCGACCGCGACCGAACGATCGCCGATGCGCTCGAGCTCGGGCGGTCGATTGCCACCGCTCGTGTCGCCCGGCACGTCGGGCTTGGGGTTGGTGTCGAGCGGCTCGTCGGTGTCGCTCTGCGTGTCGTCTCCGACGATCTTGCCGGGGTCATCGCCGCAAGCGACGACGAGCAGGGGAAGCAGGGCGAAGATCAGATGACGCATGGGCGGCCTCGAAGGATTCTGACCGTGCAGCTCACCGGGACAAGGCCTGGCTCACTGCTCGGCGCGCGGTCGCGAAACGGCGATGACCTCGGCACGGCAGCCGAAGGCGATACGACGCACCCTTATAGTCAGGCCGGCCGTTCGGGGGAAGGGGACCGCGTCGCTGCCCCTTCGAAGAGCGCCGCGTGCAGGCGCTTGACCGCCTCGTGCACCGCCGCGCGCGGCAGGATGAACGCCAGCTCCAGCGGGCCGAGCACGGTCTCCGCATCCTGCACCAGCTCGCGGATGATCCCGCTCGCGCGCAAGAGCACGTCGGGCGCCTCGCCGAGGCCGGGCCCGACCAGCGTCACGCTGCCGCGATCATCGCGCAGCACCGCCGCCTCGCCGAAGCGCTGTGCCAGCCGCTCTTTGAGGAAGTCCGGGCGGTGGCAGTTCTCGGGCGGGATCTGGGCCCAGATAGGCCGCTGATTGCCACCCGTGAGCGCGTGCGGCAGCGCGCCGACCTGTGTGAGCACGTCGAGCAGCGCGCCCGGGTCGTGGCCCGCCGGCAGCTCGATCTCGAGCAGCTTTTCGCGATGCGCGATGGCCGTCAGGATGCGCGGCTCCTTCGCGGGATTCGTGCGCACCACGGTGCCGGTGTCGTCGCGCGGGCCAAACGTCGCCTTCGCGAAGATCGCCACGCCGTTGCGGGCGGCGTGCTCGACGCAGTCCTGGTTCAAGACCTTCGAGCCCGCGCGGGCGAGCGCAATCATCGCGTCGTGCGACAGCTCCGGGATGCGCTCGGCCGCCGGTGCGAGGCGCGGATCGGCCGAGTAGACGCCGTCCACGTCGCTGCAGATCTCGCAGTGCTCGGCGTTCAACGCGGCCGCGAGGGCGACCGCCGTGGTGTCCGTGCCACCGCGGCCAAGGGTCGTTATCTCGCGCGTGTACGAGACACCTTGATAGCCCGCGACGATGATCACCTTGCCCTGGTCGAGCTCGTCGAGCAGGCGGAAGGGACGCACCTCGACGATGCGCGCGCGGTTGTGACGGGTGTTCGTGATGATGCCCGACTGCGATCCGGTGAAGGACACCGCCGGGATGCCGAGTTCGCCGAGCGCAATCGCCAGCAGCGACACCGACACACGCTCGCCGGTCGACAGCAGCATGTCGAGCTCGCGCGGGTTCGGGTTCGACGACAGGTCCTTCGCCTGCGACAGCAGCCCGTCGGTCGTCTTGCCCATCGCCGACACGACCGCGCACACGCGATAGCCCTGCGCGACGGTGTCCGCGATGCGGCGCGCGACGGCCTGCATCTTTTCGAGTGTCGCGACCGAGCTGCCGCCGTACTTCTGCACGACGATGGGGCGCTGGTCGCGGGGGGCTTCGATCGATAATGGAGTATCTGAGGGGCTCATGCCTTGGCGAATGCCCGAGCCCATTGATCCCGTCAACTCTCCAGCGGCCCAGCAGCCCAGGGCAGGAGCTCTGCGGGCAGCGGCCTTGCCAGCAGCGGCAGCCAAAGGCGATACGGCTGCCTTGCCGCGCGCGACCGGATGTGGTTTGACACTGCGTCCCTGGCAGCCCCCAGGGCTGGGATGACGGAATGAACGTCGCACTCGACAACAGCGCCTTGGCCGACCTCGCGACCCCGCTCCTCGCGGTCGCCTACTTTGCCGATGACGACGCCCACGGGGCGGAGTTCGTGGCCCTCGACGCGCGCGCCAACGGCCGCCTGTCCCAGCTCGCCAGCGAGGAGGGCTTCACCGGTGACGCCGGCAAGACGCTGCTCGTGCACACCTCGGGCTTAGCGCAGAAGCGCGTGCTCCTGGTCGGTGTCGGCAAGGCGCAGGACCTCCAGCCCGTCGACCTGCGCAAGCTCGCCGCCGCCGTCGCGGAAGAGGCCGACAAGCGCCACCTCGCGACCGCCGTCATCGCCTTACCAGCCGCGGTCGACCTGGCCCTGGCCGTGCGCTACGCGGCCGAGGGTGTCGTGCTCGGCGCCTATCGCTACACCGCGTGGCTCACCGACGAGAAGGACACCAGGCGCTACCTCGAAGGCGTGAGCCTCAGCGTGCCGGGCGCCGACCTCGCCGCATTGAAGCCGGTGCTCGCGCGCGCCAACGCCGCCTCCCACGCGGTCAACATGGCGCGCGACCTGGTCAATTCGCCCCCGGTCGAGTGCACGCCGAAGTACCTCGCCAACGTCGCCGCGACGATCGCGAAGGACGAAGGCCTCGAGTGCATCATCTTCGACGAGGCGCGCATCGCTGCCGAGAAGATGGGCCTCCTCCACGCCGTCGGCATCGGGTCGAGCGAGCCGCCGCGCTTCATCCACCTCACTTACCGGCCCGAAGGCGCCGACGCCTCGACCCCGCAGGTGGCGCTCATCGGCAAGGGCCTCACGTACGATGCGGGCGGCTACAACATCAAGCCAACCGGCGCGCTCGAGGACATGAAGATCGACATGTCGGGCGCCGCCGCGGTGCTCGGCGCGATGAAGGCTATCAAGGCCTTCGCCCCGAAGGTCATCGTGCACGGCATCATCCCGTCGGCCGAGAACCTCGTGTCGGGCAACGCCTACAAGCCGGGCGACATCATCCGCTCGCACAACGGTAAGACCGTCGAGATCATGAACACCGACGCCGAAGGCCGCCTCATCCTGGCCGACGCGCTGAGCTACGCCGAGAAGCTCGGCTGCCAGAAGCTGGTCGATCTCGCGACGCTCACTGGCGCCTGCATGATCGCCCTCGGGCCCTTCACGGCCGGCCTCTTCGCCAATGACGCCGGCTGGCGCGCGGCGATCGAAGCCGCCGCCGTTCGCGGTGGCGAAGACTTCTGGGCATTGCCGCTCTCGAAGAAGCTGCGCTCCATGCTGAAGAGCCCGATCGCCGACATGAAGAACATCGGCGAGCGTTGGGGCGGTGCCATCACCGGCGCCCTCTTCCTGCAGGAGTTCATCGGCAAGGCGACCTGGGCCCACCTCGACATCGCCGGCCCCGCCTCGAACGACAAACCCGAGCCCGGCACCCCGCGTGGTGGCACTGGCTTCGGTGTGATGACCCTGCTCGAGCTCGTCGCGCACGAAGCCTGAGCACAACCAGCATTTCGAGTGGAGGCAAGAGGATGGCCGGCAGCGTCAATAAAGTGATTATCATCGGCAACCTCGGGGCTGACCCCGATGTGCGCACGACCCCCTCGGGCCAGATGGTCGCGACGATTTCGATCGCCACCTCCGAGACGTTCAACAACCGCGAAGGCCAGCGCCAGGAGCGCACCGAGTGGCATCGCGTGCAGCTCTGGGGCAAGCAGGCCGAGCTCGCGCAGCGCTACCTGTCGAAGGGCCGCAAGGTCTACATCGAAGGCCGCATCCAGACCCGCTCGTGGGACGACCAGCAGAGTGGGCAGAAGCGCTACGCGACCGAGATCGTCGCCAGCCAGATGGTCTTCATCGACAGCGGTGGCGGCGGTGGTCGCGACGCTGGCGGCGCCCAGGACGATGCCAACAGCGCCCCGAGCTATGGCGGTGGCGGCGGTGGCGGTGGCGGCTACACACCCCGCAGTGGTGGCGGTGGTGGGGGCGGCGGCAATGCGCCGCGTTCGAACGCGCCTCCTCCCCGCGCGGGCGGCAACGCTCCTCCGCGTCCGGCCGATGGCGGCGGCGCGCCCCCGCAGCAAGCCGACGACCCCGGCTACTTCGACGACGACGTCCCGTTCTGAGTGATCACGCTCGCGTCACCAACGGCCGGGTAGAGTCCCCGGCCGTTTGTGTTTCTGCTTGGTAGTGATCAGCGCCCCTAGCAAGCTCGACCGCTGATCCCCAAGCGTCCCGCCCGAGCAAACCGCCTGAGCGCCGAAGACGGAATCCCCGAATCGTAGCGGCCGAGCTTGCTCGGCCGACACCTCAACGGATCAAAGCCGCTCGAGCAGCGCCTTCACCTCGGTCGCCTTGCGCCCGCTGGGCGACGCGTCCAGGTAGCGCTGGTAGAACCCACGCGCCTGGTCCTTCTGACCAAGCTCCTGGCTGATCGACCCGGCCAGCAACAGCGCCGTCGGATTGCGCGGCTCGGCGTCGAGCACCGCCTTGATGTCCTTCAACGCCGGCTGCACCTGACGCAGCTCGAGGAGCGACCGTCCGCGTCCGAGCAACGCCCGCGTGTTGCCTGGCGAAAGTGCCAGCACCTTCTCGTAGCCGCTCTTCGCTTCGGCCCAACGACCTCCATCGAGGTGCGCCTTCGCGTCCGCGAGCGCCTGATCGACCGGCCCCTTGAGCTTCGGATCCTCGACCACCTTTGGATCCGCCTTCGGCACGACCTTGGGCTCGACGACCTTGGGCTCGGTCACCTTCGGCACGACGACCTTCGGCTCGGTCACCTTCGGATCGAGCTTGAGGTCGGTGACCTTTGGCTCCTTCGGCTTGGGCTCGACCTTCGGCTTGGTGTCCACCGCCGCCACCGTAGGCCCCGAATCGACCTCCGCCGCATCGCTTGCAGCGACCGCATCGCTAGCACCGGCATCCGGCGCCGACACCACATCCGCGACTGGCGTTGGCTGCGGCATCGCCGTCACCAATCGCTCGAGCCCGGTCAGCAGCGTCTCGCTGCCACCCGCTTGCAGCGGCGTCGGGCTCGCACTCGCCCGTGCTCGCTCGCGCAATCGCTCGAGGTCCGGCCCCGGCGTTGCCTCCGCACCGGAGAACGCCCCAAGCACGATCCCCAGCAGCAACAGCGCGACCAGCACCACTCCGAGAATCACGCGCGCCTTGCGATCACGCGGCGCGCCGGGCGACACGCCACCCTCGTCGAACCATGCGTCATCGTCGTGACCCCGGTCCGCGCTGTCGAAATCGGCTTCTCTCGGCATGGGGCCTCCCCTTTGGCCGCGGGACGATAGCAGCCCACCTGCGACCGTACCAGCAGCAGAGTACGGCGATCACCCTGGAGCTTCACGTGCGGTGCGCGTTCGCTCGCTCCGGCCCTCCGCCGCGCCCCGGCCCGCGCGGTTCGAGATTCCGGCCGCGTGGCGCTTGACGATTGTTGACCCCCTACCGATCATCTCGCCATGCGTCATCCCCCTAATCCAATTGCTCGCCTCCTTCTCCCGAGCCTCTTTACGGGCCTCCTCGCCATCGCGCTCGTCGCCTGTGGCGGCGCTCCCGAGGAGGCCGACCTCCAGAAGTGGGCGGGCAGCGAGGCCGGCTTCCAGCGCCTCGCGGTCGTCGTGCGCGACAAGGAGCAGCCGCTCGAAACGCGTGTTCGCGCCCTCGAGGTGGTGGTCGAGAAGCAGCAGGAGCTGCGCGTGCGCGGCATGGTCGAGCTCATCACCGACATGGCCGACCGGCAGACCGTCGCGCGCACTCTCGTCGACAAGCTCGCCAAGCAGGTCGAGTCGCGCGCCCCGTCGCAGCTCGCCGCGAAGGACACGATCCTGATGCTCGCGCGCTACCTCGCGCCCGAGCAGCTCGACCGCGTCCAGAAGGTGATCGCCGCGTGGGCCTTCTCCGACATCACCTGGGAGACGCCGTCCGAAGAGCTCAAGACCAAGCTCGAGTCGCGCATCTCGGCCGGACAGATCGCCGACCTCGGACCCTATGGCCTCGAATCGGCTGCCATCCTGCTCGCCAACGGCTTCATCGCCGAGCAGATGGTGCGCTACCTCTCGGGCTCGCCGTCGCCTGACGCGAAACCCTTGCTGCTCAAAGCATTTCGCCGCTTCTTCCCGGCGTTCCTGAACGTCAATCCGTTCTATCTCGACAGCATCCGCAAGACCCAGGACCCGGCCGGCGCGCAGCTCCTGTTCCAGCTCTATCAGGACACCAAGCTCGACCAGAAGTCGCGTGATGCGGCCTTCACGGTTGGCGCCATGATGCTCGACCAGCCCACCATCAAGGGTCAGCTCGAAGCCTCGAAGCCCATCGTCGATGAACTCGTCAAGATCGGCTCGACCCCCCTCATCGAAGACCGCTGGCTCGCCGCCGCCAACATCCTCACCATCACCGGTGGCGCCGGCCTCGGCCAGGTGCTCGACCTCTTCAAGGACGACAAGACCTACACCGAGCCGGCAGCCAACGGGAACTCGATCCTCGACTTGTGCTTCGAACTCTACAAAGAGGCCAAGCCGTCTGCCTCACAGCCCGCGATCGAGAAGGCCCTCGCCAGTGGCAATCGCATCCAGAAGTCGATCGCCATCTTGTGCTCGAAGACGCTCGTCATGGCGGACATGAAGCCGGCGCTCGCGCCGATCGCCGCAACGCTGAGCGGTAAAGGCGACACATCACTCGCTGACTTCCTCGGCGAGGTCGACAGCGACGGCAAGAAGTCGCCGCTGACCCTCGGCTTTCTCGCCCAGAATGCCATCGAAGGCATCGACCTGCTGGTCGCCTCGAAGCTCGAGACCCTCGACGAATCCAAGCGCAAGGCCCGCCATTTCGTCATCGCGGTCGAATACAAAGAGCTCGGCGCCCAGTACGCCAAGGACATCGAGGACCGTTACCAGCAGTCTCTCAAAGCCCCCGCCCCGAAGTGAATTCGCCGAGCAGGCGAAGCCGTGGCGAGGCGAGAGCAATCAGAAATTCGCTCCCGAATCACGTTGGCCCGGCCTGCGGCCTCACTCGGGCAGGCCGCTCACCTCGACCGCGATGATCGCCACCTCGTTGTCGCCCACCACGTCGTCGCCAATGTCCTCGAGTACGACACTCTCGAGGTCTCCGAAGAGACCTTCGCTGTCGCTGCCCCAGGCGCGCGGACGCTCTCTCAGATAGCGCATCAGCTTGTCGGTCAGGGGTCGCAGGGTGCCGCGGTCATACGCGCTGATCGGCACCGCCTCCCATTGCCGGCAGAGTGCCAATGCCTGCGCCCGGTCTTCGAAACGATCGACCTTGTTGAACGCTAAAATGACTGGAGTATCGCGCAATGACAGCTCGCCGAGGATCGCATTGACCGCGTTCATCCGCTCTTCCCAGGCGGGCTGACTGATATCGATAACATGCACCAGTACGTCGGCCTCGCCGAGCTCCTCGAGCGTCGCCTTGAACGCTGCGACGAGGTCTTCCGGCAGGTCCCGGATGAAGCCCACCGTGTCGGTCAGCACGAACTCCATCTCGTTGGGGAAGCGCAGTCGCCGCGCGGTCGGGTCCAACGTCGCGAACAGCCTGTCCTCGGCTAGCACGCCGGCCCCGGTCAGCGTGTTCATCAACGTCGACTTGCCGGCGTTGGTGTAGCCGACGATCGCCGCCACCGGCACACCGCCTTGCGCCCGCTTTGCACGCCGCTGCGAGCGCTGTCGCCCGAGGTCGTCGATGCGTCGCTGCAAGAGCGTCACGCGCTCTTTCGCGCGCCGTCGATCGATCTCCAGCTTCGTCTCGCCCGGCCCGCGCCCACCGACGCCGCCCATGAGGCGCGACATCGAGGTGCCCTTACCCGACAGGCGCGGCAACGCGTACTTCAGCTGCGCCAGCTCGACCTGGAGCTTGCCGTCCATGCTCTTGGCGCGCTGAGCGAAGATGTCGAGGATCAGCTGGGTCCGGTCGATCACCTTCAGCTCGACGTTGTCCGCGATGGCCCGTGCCTGCGACGGCGACAGGTCCTGGTCGAAGATGACCAGTTCCGCATCGTGATGTAGCGCCGCCAACGTCAGCTCCTGCAGCTTGCCCTTGCCGACCACGTAGCGCGGGTCCGGCTCGTGCCGTCGCTGTACGATCGTCTCGACCAGCGCGACGCCGGCCGTGCGTGCGAGCTCCGAGAGCTCTTCGAGGCTACGCTCGACCTCGGGTCGCTTGATGCTGCCCGACGTGACGTGCACGGCGATCGCCCGCGTGAGCCCCTCCGCCGTATCGACGCCCTGCGTCGCCGCCGCGAAGCGCCCCTCGAGCTCATCGATGAACTTGCCGCAGTCCATCTCGAGGCGCCCGATCAACACCGGCGCGTGGACCTCCCAGGCGACCCCGTCGGGGCCGGGCGGCACCAGATTGGCGATCTCGATGGTGCTTGCGACCCCGCTCGGCGCGGCCTGGATCGCGGCAATCAGGTCGAGCTGTAGCTTGGTCAGGTCGGTGATGTCATCCTTGGTGATGCGTTCGCCGAGCACATGCGTGTGCACGAGGCGCACGCCGCGTAGCCGCGATCGCCCTGCGCGATGGCGTCCAAGGTCCGGCAGGAAGAGGCGCTCGTGGTCGCCGACCACGACATGCTGAACGCGCCCGCGCCGGTCGATGACGACCCCGACCTGGCGATTCATCTCCGCCGAAATCTCGGCCATGAAGGTCGCGAGCTCGACCGTGATCACCTCGCTCGGCGGCACGGTCCGGCGATATACCCGCTCCAGCGCGTGCTTCTGGGCGGCCTTGAGACCTACTAGATGTCCGGAAACAGCGGTCGAGATGGCCGACTCCTCGCGTCCTGGGGTTGCGCTAGGCCCCCCGATCATCGCCTGCGTTGCCGTCCGATCCCTTGCCGATGCCGGTCGCAGGCCGCTCTTTACGCACCCTGAGGGAGACGGTCCAGAGTTCGCGTCAGCGTACGCCCTCCGGGCCGCATCGCAAGCGGAGATCCGCGTTCGGGTTCGCCCAGGTCGAACCCGGTTCGGATGCAAGAACTCACCAAATATCGAGGGATATCAGCGGGATGGCAAGCATCCGCTGGCTTGTGTCGGGAGCCCTCTTTTGCGCATAGTCCCGACCGCCAGCAGCCCGGCCGGACGGCCAAGCAAGCCAGGCTTTCGCTTGACTTTCTCGACATGCACTGTTTATACGCCCCGTTCGCGCATCATGGGCCCTTTGACGAGAGCCTCCACCGGCCGCGTCGAGGGCGGTGGAAGCAGCGAAGCGGACCCATCGCAAGTTGATGGCAAGAGGATCGTCGTGACCCATTCGCTGCTCGCACGCACTTCCGGACTTCGTGGCCAGCTACAGCGCGGACCGCGCGCAATGGCCGTCGCGCTGGCCTCGCTGGTGATCGCGTCGCCGGCCTTGGCAGACGCTCCCGAGCCGAAGCCAGCCGTCCTCGCCGAGACGACCGCGCCCGACAACCCCACTGCTCCGGAGTCTACCCCCATCGTCGAGCAGCCGACGGGTCCGACCACGACGCTCACGACCTCGGACGTCACCCCGGCCGAAGAGCCGTCGAAGTTCGGTGGCTCGCTCTCCATCGAGACCTCGGTCGGCATCGGCACGTTCGTCTCGGGCCCGCAGGAGAACTCGGTCGTCACGACCTCGTTCTCGCCCAGCGCCTACTACCAGATCGCCAAGGACCTCCGCGTCACTGGCGCGCTCTCGCTCACCTGGTATCAGGTGCTCGACGTCGACACCCCGCTCAGCGAAGGCGACGCCCTCTTGAGCGACATCTCGCTCGGCGTGTCGCACGGCCGCATCTACCATCACGAAGACAGCGGCTTCAACCTCGCCGGCAGCCTCCGTCTCGGCCTGCCGACGTCGCTCGCGAGCCAGTTCCAAAACCGCCTCTTCACGCTCTCGAGCGCGCTCACGGCCAGCATCCCGGTCGGCCCGGTGTCGTTCTCGTACTCGCTCGGCTTCGGCAAGTACTTCAACCTCACCGCCACCCCGACCGTCGACTGCCAGGACTTCTCCAACCCTGACGAGTGCATCAGCGGCCGCAATGCGAACCCCAACTTCGGCTTCGAGTCGGAGCGGCGCGGTCCCGAGGTCTATCTGCCCGGCGCCGGCGCGACCTCCTTCTATGTGCAGAACTCGTTCGGCGTCACCTGGACCATCATCGACGAGCTGTCGCTCTCGCTCGGCCTGGCGATCTCCAATTCGTATGGCGTGCGCTCGTTCCCGAAGGACGACCTGTCGGGCGACAACGCGTCCGCCGGTCGCTCGCACCGTGACCGCCTCTCGAGCTCGCTCGGCCTCGACTACACGATCAATCGCCACCTCGGTGTGGGTGCGTCACTGACGACCGACACATCGACCCCGTTCGGCGCCAACGGAGACGACTTCCCCGTCATCTTCGACTTTACGCGCGCCTCGGACAACATAACGAGCATCAACATCTCCGTCACCGGCTCCCTCTGAGTCGGCACCCGCGGTGAGCCAGCGCTCGCCGCATCGCCTGCGGCTGCCGACGCAGCGCTGGCGAGCCCGACGTAACGGTTCCATCAGTCCCAAGTGTCTTCAGGCTCGGCGTAAGCCGACCCCCAGTGGAGGTCTCCCACATGTCAGCCAGCTCCCCGCCCAACCGATACCAGCGCTTGTCACGCGCCCTCGTATGGTCCCTGGTGGCCGTCTCCGCGAGCCTCGCCGGCGGCGGTGCGGCCTGCGTCGATGACGTCGGCCTGGTCGACCGTACGGAACCGTACAAGCTCGACAAAAAGATGTTTGAAGGCGTCTGGATGTACATGCAGACGACCATCGACGTGCCGTACAGCTCGGCCGTCAGCTTCGCGGGTGAGCAGCCCTTCCTCGGCGGCACGAAGAAGATCGTGTTCGACGTGCAGGAGGAGTGGCTCATCGCGTACCCCGTTGTCGAGACCATCGACGGGACCGAGGCGAACTGGAAGACCCACTCGATCCGCAAGTACTGGGACCCCGACCATCGCGACGAGTTCGTCCAGATGTACGTCGGCGCCCCGGTTGCGCGTTGGCCGATCGCCTCGCACTTCGACGTGCAGCGCTCGTACAACACTTTCAACGGGTCGCAGTCGAACGAGGTCGTGGAGAACACCACGGACCGCCCTTGGTACATGCGCGACTACATCCGCGTGCAGTGGCACCGCCAGGGCGTGCAGGACTTCTTCTTCTCGTTGAAGGGCGGCGGCGACAGCTACTTCGTCGGCGAGGAGCGTCCGTGGGACCCGGACGAGTTCTCGACCGACCCCAACGGCGGCTACTTCGACTACGTCATCCGCACCGTGACCTGGTCGGTTGGCCAGGACCGCTGCAACATCTATGACCTCAGCGCCTACGACTGCTCGCAGACCGAGGTGAAGGTCCGCCACGCGTTCAAGCGCTTCGACCCGCGCCGCGACTACGAGCCGATCCGCTACCACAACGACGAGCATCAGGACCGCTTCGGCTTCTTCGCGACCGAGCGCAACGCGTACGACTTCGATTGGGGCCCGACCTACAAGGGCACGATCGCCTTCGCGAATCGCTGGAACATCTGGGACAAGACCTACGGCTTCAAGAAGCCCGTCGACGCCTCGAAGAACGAAGTGACCGTCGCCTGCATGCTCGACAAGGAGTGCGACCGCGACAACGGCCAGCGTTGCCAAAAGGACGACACCTGGTTCTCGACCGGCTACTGCGCGACGCCCGAGCCCAAGCCCTACGCCGACCGCGGCGTGCGCCCGATCATCTACCACCTGAGCGCCGACTGGCATAAGGACTACGTCGAGTCGGCCTATGCGACCGCCGACGCGTGGAGCGACGTGTTCAAGGACGCCGTCGCCTGGGCCCGTCTCTACGAAGAGAAGGGAGTCGCCACGCCGAAGGGCTGCGAGACCCACGCCGACTGCGAGAACTCCAACCTCCTCGCGGAGCGTCTGGTGTCGGTGCAGGACCAGGGCATCCTCTGCCACGGCGACGGCGACTGCAGCGCCGGCTCTTGCCAGGAAGGCTATTGCGCAAGCCCCCGCTCGTGCAGCGCGGCCTCGCCGTGCTCGCTGGGTCAGACCTGCGGTGGCGGCGTGTGCCTCGAGGCCGGCCAGCCCGTCCTCCAGCGCGGTCGCAACCAGATCGCCCACTCGTCGAGCTTCGTCGTCGGCAACGGCGTCTTCGCCTTGACCCACGACACCTTCACCTCCGCGCTGCGCTCGGCCCTGCCGGCCAACCACGCCTACGTGCGCTTCCTGAACCTCAGCGACGAGTCGCTCTCGCTCACCGTCAATGGCGTCACGATGAGCGGCGGCAGCTACAGCGCTGACCGCGACCTCGACCCCGTCGACCCCGCGACCGCGCCTTTCATGGCGGCCGTGCCCGCAGGCACCGCCATCGAGGCCTCGGTCGCCGCCGGCGGTGCCGTCAAGGCCACGACTCGCTTGGACGTCCGCTCGACATCCCACTACCTCATCGTGTGGAACGGCCAGGAGGTCGTCGTCGCCGGTGTGAGCAACACCCAGACGACCCAGGGCGTGCGCGTCGTCCACGCCGCCTACGGCGAAGGGCCGGTCGACCTCGGCGTCGAGGGTGCGCGCGTCGCCCACGACGTCGCCTACAAGTCGGCTTCGGGCTACCTCTACAACGCCGGCGCACAGCAGCGCGCGACCATCTCGCGCAGCGGCGGCCGCGGTGACTTCACCTGCTACCACAGCGACACAACCCTTGGTTATTGCGCCGGTTGGGGCCCCGAGGTCACCGACGCCGACCGCGATCGCGTTCGTCAGCTCAAGGCCGAGCTGCCGGAGATGTTCGTCCTCTGCGAGAACAAGTTCAATGCGATCGCCGCGGCTCAGACGGTGCCCGAGGCCGATCGTGCGACCTTCTTCGGCGACGCCCGCTACACCCGCGGCAACTACAACATCTGCGGTGACGCGACGCGCGTGCCGCACCCCGACCAGCTCAAGAAGATGGGCGACGCGCGCTACTCCTACTTCTACTGGGTGACCGAGCCGCAGCGCTCGGGTCCGCTCGGCTACGGCCCCGCACAGGCCGACCCCGAGACCGGTGAGGTCATCGTCGCCAACGCCAACATCTATGGCGGCGCGATGCAGACCTACAGCCAGTACGCCCAGGACATCATCGACCTCGTCAACGGTGACCTCGTCGCCGCCGACGTGATCACTGGCGAGTTCGTGCGCGACTACCTGAAGAACCAGGCGCAAAACGACGCCGATACCGCCGCCATCTTCGGCTCGCTCGAAGCTCGTCGCGGCCATGCGCACGACAGCGACTTCCACGCCGACGATCAGCCGAAGGCGCCGGAGACCAAGCAGGCCCCGATCTCGCCCGAGGAGGCGACGTTCCAGCGCGCCATGTCGCTCAAGCTCAAGGCGCCGACGCGCGTCCTGCAGGACTACGAGATCCCCGAGCTTACCGAGCTCCTGCGCGATCGTCCGCGTCTGCAGCAGGCGATGGAGGACTCGCTCCCGCGCGTCGACCCGAAGTTCTACCACGACCGCCTGAACCGCATCTCCGGCACCTGGATCGAGGATCTCATGATCAACGACGAGGTGAAGCTCGCGGCCGAGTACGTCGACCCGACCGGCACGATGAGCCAGGGCGACCTGCACAAGGCGCTCTCGCCCGCCACCTGGAGTTCGAAGTTCGCCCTCAAGAAGGAGGACGACCGGATGAAGCTGCTCGGCAAGAACTGCCTCTATCTCGGTGAGTTTGCCGACGACGCGGTGTACGGCCTCGCCAAGGAGATGAAGGGCTCCGGCAAGACGCGCGAGGAGGTCCGCAAGATCGTCGCCCAGCGCATTCTTCAGGGCGTGCTCGAGCACGAAGTTGGGCATACGCTCGGTCTTCGCCACAACTTCTCGGGCTCGACCGACGTCTTCAACTTCTTCGACGAGTACTACTCGGTCCGCGAGAAGGAGCTGATGCTCTGCCAGAACAGCGACTGGTGCGATTCCGTCGCGACCGAGACGTGCGCGTTCAAGACCTGCCAGGCCGACGGCGACTGCCCGGCCGGCACCCTCTGCAACAACAACCAGTGCGCCGCCCCCTCGGGCGTCGGCACGCAGCTCGTCGCGACCGGCACCTGCGCGACCCCGGTCCCCAACACCGGCAACTGCACCGCCGACGACGACAACACCGCCTGTGGCCAAGGCAACTACTGCTTCGAGAAGCGCTGCTACGCGCCCAACGCGCAGTTCGCCCCGCGCCCGTGGATGACCGACGCCGAGCGCGCGAACAAGCGCACCGAGTACCAGTACTCGACCGTCATGGACTACGGCGGCCGCATCAACAGCGACATCCACAGCCTCGGCAAGTACGACTACGCGGCCATCAAGTTCGGCTACGTTCAGCTCGTCGACACCTACACGGACACTTCACGCATCGATAAGCGCATCGAGACGGCGTCGTCGATCTTCGGTGCCGCGCCCTCGCAGTACTCGTTCTACAAGGACTCGCGCGGCTACTGGAACAACCGTGGCGTCGGCTTCTATCACGCGTTCACCTACCTCACGCACTACATCGGCGTTGAGGAAAACCTGAAGCGTACCCCGACTCCGTACCACTCGGTCCGCTTCCAGCAGGACGCGACCATCAACACGGTGCGCCAGTACCAGGACCTGACCTACGTCGAGGTGCCGTACGCCTATTGCTCGGATGAATACCGCGGCAATATGGGCTGCTACTATTTCGACCAGGGCATCGACATGGGCGAGATGGCGGGCGGCGCGATGGAGCAGCTCTCCAACTACTACATCTTCGACGCCTTCAAGCGTGAGCGGCTCTTCTACGGCAGCTACGGCAATCCGATGGGCTACTACGCGCGCATCATGGACCGCTACCTGCGCGTCCTCGGCGACGTCGGCATGTACTACGCCCTCTACGACAACCTCCTGTTCCGCTACTCGTTCTACCCCGCGTGGAAGAACATGCCGCTCGGCGGTCGCTCGATGGAGCAGGCGGCGCTCGATGCGTTCGACACCCTGAAGGACATGATCGCGTCGCCGGCCCCGGGCTCGTACAAGCTCGACCCAGACACCGGCTCGTACGTCAACGTCAGCTTCAAGCCGGGTGCCCCGGGCGCCGACTTCGAGGTTCCGTTCGGTGTTGGTCGCTTCCCCTACACGATGTTCGGTGGCGATCTCGGCTACTACTACTACCAGCACCCGCTCTGGTTCGGCTCCTTCTGGGAGAAGCTCGGCGCGCTCGTGACGCTGACCGACTCGACGGCCTACTTCGTCGACACCTACGTCGGCGAGCAGATCAACATCGGCGTCGGCACCTCACTCGGCTTCAACACGGTCTTCGCCGACAAGCTCAACAACTTCCTCGGCGGCATCATCACCGGTGACCTCGACTTCTACGCCGGCCGCAACATCCAGGGCCGCTACGTGCCGCCCTCGATCTCGTCGGATGTCGTCACCAGCAAGCCGGTCCAGCCGTCGATCAACAACTTCACCCTGAAGCTCTACTCGGCGCTCTACGGCCTGGCGTTCATGCCGGCCGGCTTCGATCCGCAGTTCGTCGATCGCCTCGC
>Ga0105047_10008697_pt1 | contig 16890 bp, 16 predicted proteins | sample MAT04_FD_78384 | JGI IMG/M metagenome (GOLD analysis project Ga0105047, IMG submission 78384) | Freshwater microbial communities from Lake Fryxell liftoff mats and glacier meltwater in Antarctica - MAT-04 (megahit assembly) | ecosystem: Environmental > Aquatic > Freshwater > Ice > Liftoff...
ATCTTCTCCCCGCGTATCAACACGCTGAACGCATCGTCCCCGTCCATCTTCCAAACCCACAGCCCGAGCGCGGCAATCCCCGGGAGCAACAGCAACCCCAGAACGATTCTCAACATCCGCTTCACGCCCGCATCTTCGTTTCCAAAACCCACGGTTTCAATCCTGGAAAAATGCGAAGGACATTAGCGCGAAATGGGGATTTTGGGGGGAGATAAGACAGGGGACTGAAGTCCGCTGCCCTTGGTAGGCTGAAGCCTACGCTCCCTTCCCTATTGCGGAAGCTGGTTGGCGGGAGTTTCCACTTTCCCGTCCATCCATTTCTCCAGGGCGGCTTGCATGGGGGCGAGGACATCGGGATTCTCGGCGGAGACGTCCGCCTCGCTATCTTCATCCGTAGCGCGGGAGAAGAGGGCGAAGTGTCTGCCGCCGTCTTTGGTGGGGGTGCAGATGAGCTTCCACTTGTCGGTCATGAGGCAGCGCTGTTTGGCGGCGACTAGGGGGGCGGCCCATTCCTTTTTCAGGACGAACTGGTAGTTGAAGGAGTCGTCAATGCCGGTCATGCCGTCCATGGGGTAGGTGGGGGCGCTCGATGCCATTGACGCGGAACTGGACGAAGGGGAAGCCGGTTTCCCCGTAAAAGGCGCGGGAAACCGGCTTTTCCTTGCCGCTGAGCCAAAAGGCGAAGCTTTGCCCCTCCCATGAGGCGGGCTTTTCCACGCCGGTGAGATCGGCGATGGTGGGGGCGATGTCGATAGTGCGGACGTGGGAGGGGATTATCGCGGCGGCGGTGCCGGGGATGTGGAAGACGAGGGGGACGTGGTTCGCCTGCAGGCCGCCGTTGAAAGTGAGGCCGTGGCCGAGGGTGACGCCTTCCTCGTAGTGGTTGTCCCCGTGGTCCGAGGTGACTAGGACGATGGTGTTCTTGTCGAGGCCGTTGGCTTTGAGGGAGTCGAGGATTTTCCCGACCTGGTCATCGAACTGGCGGGTGCAGCCATCGTAGAGGTCCCGGATCTGCCGGATTTCCTTTTCCGGGAGGGCTTTCCATTTGTTCTCCAGATCGGTGCCGCCGATGAAGGAGTCGATGTCGAAATCGACTCCGGTTTTGTTCGGGCCGGTGTAGGCGGGGTCGGAGAACATGGAGTTGTATGGCTCCGGGGTGCGGTATGGGAGGTGGTTGCAGGAGTAGAAGACGTGCCAGAAGAAGGGCTTTTCCCCGGAGGCCATCTTGGAAAGTCGCTTCTCGACCCGGGCGGTGACGACGTCCGGGGTGACGAACTGGGCGAAGGAGCCGAGCTGCGGGAAAATGGCGTAGCCGGCGGGGTGATCGAAGTAGAGCGGGATGACGAAGTGGGACATGACGACGGCCTGGGACATGTAGATCTTGAAGTTGTCAAAGGAGGAGACGGAGACGGTCTCCATGCCCATGGGCATGAGTTCGTAGTAGCCGGCGCACCAGTCTCCGAAGGCGGCGGTGTCGTAGCCATCTTTCCGCAGAAGAAGCGGGAGCGGGTCGATGGCTTCCTTCGCGGCGGTGACGGTTTCCTCATCCGGATACATGGTCCGCAGGCCGTGGCTGTGCGGGTAGAGGGAGGACATGAGGCTGGTGCCGGACTCCAGGGTGGAGGCGATGGGGGTGAAGCAGTTGGTGAGGTTGACCGAGGCGGCGGCGAGGGCATCGATGCGGGGGGAGACTCCTCCGGCGGCGGGGCCGTCGGTGCGGCGCGGGGTGTAGCCGGTGCAGCCGAGTCGATCCCCACGGAGGGAATCCGAGCCGATGATGATGACGTTCGGCTTGCCGGGGCGGACGGCGGTGGAGGTGGCTCCGGCTTTCCCGTAAAGGATGCCGGTTTTCCAAACGAAGATGGCGGCGGCGGCGGCGGCGAGGACGGCGGTGGCGACGATGGCTTTCCCGGGGAGTTTCCTGAAATGCCACCAGAGGACGTAGAAGAGGATGGCGAGGGGCAGGCTGGTGAAGAGGAGGAAGAAGGCGGCGGGCTTGGCGGGATCCGGGATCGCCTCGAGGATGCGGTAGTACCAGTGGCCGAGTTTGGCATTTTCCAGGAAGTAGGGGCGGGTCTCGGCGAGGCGGAGGACGAAGAAGCCATGGATCAGATAGGAGCCGGCGGCGGCGAGGGCGACTTTCAACCAGAGCGGGCGGATGTCCATTTTCCGGCACGCGCCGGAGACGAATGGCTGGAGGACGAGGCTGAAAAGGATGGCGAGGATGGCGTAGGCGATGAGGACGTGGACGTTCTGCCAGATGAGGAAATCGAGGTACTTGTCCTGCGCGAGGGCGCTGAACTTGTTTTTCATGGAGGCCGAGCCGTTGGAAAGGGTCCGGAGGGCGAGGCCGAACTGGAAGAGGAAGAAGACGGAGGCACCCGCCAGGACGCTCGGGAAGCTGGCGCTGGTTCCGCGGGTGCGCTTGGAATGGTTGGGCTGCATGGGATCTCAGGGTTCCTCGGTAGCAGGTGGCTCCACGAAGAGCCAGCGGGGATTGACCAGTTTCCGGATCAGGACACCTTGCCTGGAGAGGGTGTTTTCCGGAAGCTCAAGCTTCAGAATCATGGGTGTCGCGCCTTCGCCGGTTTTCTCGATGAGGCTGTCCAGCCGCTCGGCCAGCGTCCCGTTTCGCTCCACGTAGCCGTAAAGGGTCTGCTCGGAGCGGAGCGCGGTCAGTCGGTAGCAGGTGTATCTCCAACTATCCGCGAACTCGTGGCTGTAGAAATTGTCTTTCTCCACATAGACGCGGAAGTCCCCGGTGTATCCCGGCGGGCGGCTTTCCGCGAAGGCGTCCCATTCCATGGGCTGGTAGCACACGAAGGTTTCCCAATCGACTTTCGCCGATCCATCGGAGGCCGTCTCGACAAGAACCTGCCGGGATCCGGCGGTTTCCAGCTCGCAGGAGGCCATCCAGAAGACGGCTTTATCCTCGATGGTCAAGGGATCCAGGCTGGAGATTTCCTTCACCCGGTTCGCCACGGGTGGTTTGGCCGAGTAGTATTTCTCCATCAGAGGCCGCACCCGCTCGGGATGCCTGACGTAGCGGATCATCTCCTCGACCGATCTGGAGTCGAAAAAATCGTTCGCGGACTTCTCGATGGAAGCGATAGTCCGCCCTGCCTCCAGATCCGCCTCCTGCTCTTTTTGCAAAATACTCCTGGCCTCGGCCGCCAGATCCTCCCGCTGGCCTTCGGAGCGGTTCACCTCCACGAGCGACCAAAGAATCCCGGCGGCGAAGGCGCAGGCGACCAGGGCCACCCAGCCCCAGGGCACCTTTCTCCGCAAGGGAGCCTCCCACTCTTTCTCCACGGACTCCACGTCCTTCTCGATCAAGGCTCCGACGTCGGGTTCGTTCGAGCGTGTTTTCTTCTCGTCCCTGGAGGCCACCCCGAGACGCGCCTCCGGGAAGGGGGTCCCGCCGACACGCACAGTCGGCAGCTCAACAGCGACTTCCTCGGCGCTATCCTTGTGAAGCCTGACCAGCCGGACTTTGGAGTCCGCCTCCTCGTCCACGGGCTTGAGTTCGACCTTTTCCTTATCCTTTGCCATCGGCGGGACTAGGAAAGCAGAAAAGTCCATGGACGCAATGCCTCGTTGTCAATTAAAGTGCGCCCGGAAGCAGCCAAGCATGACCCGGAAACCACGCATACTCATCATCACCGCCGCCTTCGGGGAAGGTCACAACAGCGCCGCCCGGAATCTGGCGCTCGCGCTAGATGCCGCTGGCGCGCAAACCAAGGTGGCGGATCCCTGCGTGCTTTCCGCCCCGCATGCGACCTCTGTGATCCAGTGGGGCTACCGGATGGTGACCACGCATTTCCCGAAAATCTGGGAGCAGATCTACATCGCCACGGACAAGTGCGATTTCTCCAACCCGAACATGCCGCTGATGCGCAGGCCGGAAAGTTTCCTGCAGACGCTTGTGGATGAGTTCATGCCGGACGCGATCGCCTCGACCTACCCGGTCTATCCTTACTTTCTGGAAAGGCATTTCAACGAAACAGGAAAGCGCGTCCCGCTCTTCACGGCGGTGACGGATTCCATCGAGATCAACGCCTCCTGGCTGCGCGCCCCGACGGATTATTTCCTGGTGACCGATCAGGCGACTCTCGAGACGATGCGCTGCTGGGGCCTTCCCGAAGAAAAGATCATCGTCACCGGCTTCGCGGTCAGTCCGGTCTTCTCCGTGCTTGATCCCGTCCCGGCGGACGACCCCTGCAATCCCTTCCGCGTGCTTTATTTCCCCACCGCGAAGAAGCCCTTCATCCGCCGCCACAGCCGGGCCATCCTTGATTCCTCTCCGGATGTGCAACTCACCATCGTGATGGGGAAAAATTTCCGTCTGCTCCAGTCCCGCGCCCGCGAGATCAAGAAAGCCTACCCCGGCCGAGTGAAGCTGTTAGGCTGGACGCGCAAAGTGCCGCAGCTCATCAACAGGCACCACTTAGTCGTGGGGAAAGCAGGCGGTGCCACCGTCCACGAGGCCATCGCCGCCCGCTGCCCCATGCTCATCCACCACCTCGTCCCCGGCCAGGAGGAAGGAAACCTAAAACTCCTCCAGCAGCTCGGTGCCGGGGATCTCACGGAGGAGCCAAAGGATCTCACGGAAGCCATATCCAACATGCTCGCCGACAACGCGGCCAAGTGGCGGAAGATGAAATCCAGTCTCGCCGCTCACGGCTGCAATGACGGAGCGATCGTTTCCGCGAAATTCATCCTGGATCACATCAAGCCATCCTAACTCCCAATGCCCCATCCCGACTTCCTTTTCGACATCGGAAAAGTCCTGCTGGACTTCGATTTCGAGAAATCCCTCACCACTCTCCTTTCCGTCGATCATGCCAATCCGCGCGAAACAATGGAGAAGCTGCTGGCGAGAAAAGACGACTTCGAGTCAGGGAGAATCGCCCTCGGCGACTACACCGAATGGGCCATCGCCGAGATGGCCACCACGACAACCCCCGATGAATTCCATGCCGCGTGGAGAAACATTTTCACCGTCAATGAGCCAATGTGGAAAACCGTCCGCCGCCTCCACGCCGGCGGCCACCGCCTCATCCTTTTCTCCAACACCAATGCGATCCACTGCCCGTGGATCTTCGAGGCCTATCCGGAGTTCTCCCTCTTCCACGGCTCCATCCTCTCCTTCGAGGTCGATGCCATCAAGCCAGGGCCGGAAATCTACCGGCACGCCATCGAAAAGTATTCCCTTGTTCCCGGAAACACCCTCTACATCGACGACCTCCCCGCCAACATCGCGACAGGCGTTGACTTCGGCCTCCGCACCCATCAGTACGACCTGAACAACCACGCCGCCTTCGAGCAATGGCTCGCGGAGCAACTGTCTTCCTTGAAACCTGAACACTGAAACCTAGCAAACTTTGATGCTACAAATCGCCAACCGCACTTTTAACAGCCGCCTTTTCCTTGGCACCGGAAAATTCCCATCCAACGAATCCATGCGCGACGCCCTCGCCGCCTCGGGGACGGAGATCGTCACCGTCGCCCTCCGCCGCGCGGATCTTTCCGGAAAGGGCGACCGCTTCGCCAACATCCTCGATTTCGTGGATCCGGAAAAATACCTTCTCCTCGCGAACACCAGCGGTGCGATGAACGCGGACGAAGCCGTCCGCCTCGCCCGCCTCGCCCATTCGGCTGGCCTGCCGAAGTGGATCAAGCTGGAGATCCATCCGGATCCAACCTACCTCCTGCCCGACCCCATCGAAACGCTGAAAGCTGCGGAAATCCTCGTGAAAGAAGGCTTCACCGTCCTCCCCTACATCAACGCCGATCCCGTCCTCGCCAAGCGCCTGCAGGAAGCCGGCTGCGCCACAGTCATGCCGCTGGGTTCACCCATCGGCTCGAACAAGGGCATCACCACCCGCGACCAGATCGCCATCATCATCGCCCAAGCTACGGTTCCTGTAGTAGTTGATGCGGGGATCGGTGCTCCTTCCCACGCCGCGGAGGCCATGGAACTGGGAGCCGACGCCGTTCTCGTCAACACCGCCATCGCCATCGCTTCCGATCCTGTGAAAATGGCCGCGGCTTTCAGACAAGCCGTCGAAGCGGGTCGCACTGCCTTCGAGCTGGGCCTGCCGGAAGCCTCGGAGACCGCCCACCCCACCAGCCCGCTGACGGCGTTTCTGAATCAAGGGTAGCCTTCCACCTTGCCCACGAGGCGAATGAAAGTTAGTTTCCTCCCATGAAAACCATCACACTGAGCGCCGATGAAGAGATGCTCGAGGTCGCCGAAGCACAGGCCCGCGCTAGGAAAACCACGTTGAACGGGCTTTTCAGGGAATGGCTGCAGGAGATTTCCTGCCGCGACCTTGTCTTGAAGAAAGCGGACGAAGTGATTTCCCGAATGTCGGCGTTCAATTCCGGCGGACCTTTCACGAGGGAGGAAATGAATGAGCGCTGACAGTTTCCTCGACACTAATATTCTCGTCTACGCATTCGACCAGAATCATCCGGCGAAACGTGATATCGCTTTGTCCCTGATACGCCCCGGGGATTCCTGGGCGATCAGTTGGCAGGTTGTTCAGGAATTCCGAAGACCTCCAGCATGACCGCCGCTTCGGCGAGCTGCGCATCGTGAACCCATTCCTCTAACAACCCATGGCACAAAAGGTAGTTCATTTCCCCAACAAGCAACGCTTCGAGCTGAAAGCCGGTCCCGGCGAGCCAGCGATCCTCTCCTATCACAGCCGGGGAGAGGCCATGGTCATGGATCATACCTTCGTCCCCGTTGCCATGCGCGGCCAGGGAATCGCGGCCATCATCACCCACGACGCGCTGCTGGAAGCCCGTCGCCTTGGCTGGAAAGTCGTGCCCGATTGCTCCTATGTGGAGAACTACATCCAGCGCAATCCGGAGTTCAGCGATGTCCTTTACCGTTCTGATGCCTGAAGTGGCTGCCTCACCCTGACCGTGAAATTTCCTTCGAACTCCAGTTCGATATCGGTTTCCACCTGACCGAGATCCGCGCCGTGCAGACTCTCAAAGCTGTGTCTCGCCTCCGTTTCCTTCCAGTCGCCATCGCCGGACTTCCAGCGGACCTTCGTCGGCTTGTCTGTTAGAACCATCAGGCGACTTCCTTTCGGGATTTCCGTCGTGCGATGCGCGGGCGTCCAGAAATACGTTCCGACCTTCGGAGGTTCGTTCTCCACATACCGCGTGAACGCCTCGGGAATCCTGTCGAGCGGATATCCGGCTCCCGCGCTTTGAACCAAGGTGATATACTCCGCATGCGCCCAGCACAGCGGCATGGCGGAGCCGACGGGTTCGCCTTTCCTCAGCCGGCCAGTATTCTCCAGAGGCCAGACTTGCTCGGGAAACATCCCGCCGGCATTCGCGAAACTCTCCATCGCCTTGATAAATGGAAGCACATCGCGACCGGCCGCGAGTTCGGAATGCGCACGCTCCCCTGTGAGCAATGGCCAGCTCCCGCCGTATCCGCTGCCATCGAAGGCCGCGCCGTCCGTGTGGGTGCCGTAGCCATCGTACTGGTATCTGCGCCAGCATGGGCCGCCTTCGAAATCGTCTTTCAGCTCGCGGTCGATCAGTTTCAGGGAATCCACCACCAGCTTGTCCTTTGCGTCAAGGAAACCGAAGCGCACTAGATTCAGAAAACCCGCATCGACGATGTCGGAGGCGCGGTGCTCTCCGCCGCCATTCGCGATATGGATCGTGAGATCGGCGGGATCTCCCGCCGGGCCGGACTTGTCCGCCGCCTTATGAACGATCCTCACGAAATGCTTGGGGATCGCAGGATCGAGCGTGCCTTTCCCGGTACAAGTCCATTTCAGCGCACCATCCCGCAGCCAGTCGGAATAGGAGAAAAGCAGATCGCGGATCGATGTTTCATCCCGCTCATCCGCAAAGGCAGCGGCGGATACCACAGCGGCCAGCACCGCCGCCAGAGTGGATGGCGAGTAGCCGCTCGCTTCCTCCCAGCGCTCCTGTCCGGTGGAGGGACCACGGATCATCAGATAGGCGACCGCCCGCAGAGCGACCACCCACGGATCGTAGCCTTGCAGCGCGCCCGCGACCGCGAGCCTGCGTGCGAGAATCACTGGCGCGGCGGTTTCATCAAGCTGATCGCCCGGCCAGTATTCCGTCCCGTCGATCCAGCAGTTCTGGGGCAGCGAGCCGTCCTCGCGCTGGATGCAGGAGAGGTAGATCAGAGTGCGCAGCGGCAGTTCCTCCTGGCCGGAATACAACATCGCGGTGGCGGTGTGGAGCATGTCGCGAGGCCAGACGAGATGATATCCGCCGAGATCCTCGTCATCCTTGACCTCGCCCCAAGGAATGCTCAAGGAGGCGATCAGGCCACCTTGGAAAAGCTTGTCCTCATGGGCCGAAAGGATGCATCGGCTCAGGCGGTACATACTGCCGTTGTCGCCTGTATGGGCGGCCAGCATCCCATCCTCATCCTCATGGCGAAGGCGTTTCCACTGCTTCACGAAGTTTGCGAAAATGTGATCGAAGGACTGCGCAAGAGCCTGCTCCATGGGAGTGATCGCACCGGTCAGGCTCCCGCCCAAGCCGATGGCGACGACAAATTTCCCCTCATCGTCCGGAAGCAGCTCCGCCGTCATGGCGACATTTCCATCGGGGGCGTTTTTGAAAGTCCAGGTCATGTCGCGATGTTTCACCAGATCCTGATAGCCATCGCTCTGTCCGACGTAACCGACCGAGGCTTTACCGAAAGAAGGCGAGGCGGCACAGGCCAGGTGGAAATCCTCGCGGGAGGCGTGGAGGACGGGATTCCCGCTGAGATCAATGACGTGGGCCGAATTGCCCGCGCCTTTTCCCTTCAAGTGGGGAGCGACGAGCAGGAAGATTTTGAGTTTCCCCCGGAGACTTTCGTCATGGATCTCAAGAGTATGCTGGATAAGCAGGACGGGGAGATATGGATCGCTGATGACGGTCTTGCGGATGGTGTAGCGGCCGGACTTCTCCTTGTTCTCGATTCCGTAGGCGAGCGTGCCTTTCTCGGGATAAAAGGTGCGGTGATCCAGATCGCAGCGCTCCTCGTGCATGAAGCTTTCGCCGTCCGTGATGAGGAGCTGGATATCGCGCGTGTTCGGCTTATCCACGCATGGATAATAGAGTTCATTCACAATCCCGTGGCTCAGCGTGAACCACAGCCGCGATGCCGTATTGTAAGCGGTTCCCACACCTTCCTTCGAGCTGGAGGTCCAGCGCGGTTCCATGCCCGGCGCGCCGAAGGCCACGTCCTTCTGTTCTGAGATTTCCGCACTCATCCGCCGTGTGCGAAGCTGGCGTAAGCCGTCATCCCGCCATCGACAGTGACGGTGGTGCCGGTGATGTAAGAGGCGTCCGCTGAAACCAGCATCCGCGCGACTTTGGCGATTTCGTCGGCCTCTCCGATCCGTTGCATCGGGATCTTTGTTTTCAGATCGGCCATCTTTTCCGGATCGCTCCAGACGTCTTCGTTGATGGGAGTCCGGATCGCGCCGGGAGCGAGACAGACCACGCGCACCCCGCTGTCCTGAAGCTCCAGCGCGAGGGAGCGGGTCATCATGGCGAGCGCGGATTTCGTCGCGCAATAGACGGTGTGGCCGGCCCATGGGATGACCTCGTGGACGGAGGAGATGTTCAGGATCACGCCGGAACCTTTGGAAATCATTTCCGGAAGAACTGTCCGGATGCAGAGGAAAGGTCCACGGAGATTCACGGCTATCACCTTGTCCCAGTCCTCGATGGCCAGCTCCGCGACATTTCCTGTCGCTCCGTCGATACCCGCGTTGTTGACCAGGATGTCCACGTTCCCGAGTTCATCCGTCGCGGAGTTCATCTGGGCGGAACATAACACTGGAAACAGGAAGCCAAGCTGGATTTTGGAAAAAACGGCGGGCCTTGCTTTCCCATGCCAATCTCTATTCCGGCCCTACTTCCCTTGGAAAAAAATGGTGCGCACGACAGGACTCGAACCTGAACGGGGTTGCCCCCACTAGAACCTGAATCTAGCGCGTCTACCAATTCCGCCACGCGCGCACGTAAGGCCGACCTCGCGGTCGGGCGGAGAAAGAATCATGCCCGCCCGCGCTTGGCAATCAGTATTTTCGGCGCGGAGCGGGATTTCCGAAAACATTTTCGATCCTGCGCACCAAGGGCTTTTCACCTTCCTTCACCTCGACCTCGATGACATCGAAACGCCATGGCACGTCGCGCGTGCCAAGCCTGCGCAACCACTCGTTCGCTCCACGCCGGATCAGAAGCTGTTTCTTGCGGTTCACCGCCGCGAGGCCTCGGATCATCGCGTCCTTCTTCCTGGTTTTCACCTCGATGAAAAGGAGTTGTCTGCCCTCACGCGCGATGATATCGACCTCCCCTCCCCGCCTGCCTTTGAAATTCCTGGCCAGCACCTTGCAATTTCTCGCCCGCAACCAGTCGGCGGCGACTTTCTCCCCGTAGTCGCCGGTCCATTTGCGCGCGCCACTAGGACCCGTCCCCGAGCGGTAGGGAGAGTTGAGATACCGGCTGAAACGACCGACGATGATGGCGACAAGGCCCATGTTTTCTGAGTGCTTCGAGATGCTCCCGGGTGCCATAGCCCTGGTGGCGTATGAAACCGTATTCGGGAAATTCCTCGTCCAGCATGACCATGTGACGGTCCCTTGTCACCTTCGCAATCACACTCGCCGCCGCGATGGAAAGAGAGAGTCCGTCACCTTTTACCAGAGCCTCATGGGCAATGGAGTGTCCCTTGGCCGGCAGACCGTCGATCAAGGCGATGTCCGGTTTTTCCGAAAGACCTTCTATCGCAAGACCCATCGCGCGGTGGGTGGCGCGGAGGATGTTGATCTCATCGATCATCCCGGCGTCCACGAGCGCCACCGCCCAGACAACTCCGGACATTTCCGTGATCTCCTCATAGAGGGTTTCGCGGATTTTTTTTGAAAGTTTTTTTGAATCGTTGAGCGCAGGGCAGGAAAAGGGCCTCGGGAGAATGACCGCCGCTGCTGCGACCGGTCCCGCCAGAGGCCCCCTGCCCGCTTCATCGACACCCGCGACCCGCGGGAATCCGCGGGTGACCAGGGCGTCTTCGTAAGCGAAATCAGGCACGGATCACCAGGCGCGGTTGGTCGCGTTTGCGGAGCTTCCCATGTTCGATCTCGTCGCGGTTCCGAAGACCTGGGTGGAAATGACCATCCCGTCCGCGGTGAAAGCGGTTCCGACTCCGGTGTAGACCCAGTCGCTGCGCATGTTGCTCTCGTGGGATTTGGAGGATTTCCAGAGACTGATCAGACGCTCCGGAGTCCTGGTAGTGGACGAGGCGACGTTCTCGCCGAGGCTCGGTATATCATATGAGAAGCGTGCGACCAAGGCACGCCCCTCGAAGCCAATATGGCCGATGTTCGTTCCACTGGCGCCGCAATGCTCCGCGAGATATTCGCAATGCTTCTGCGCGATGGAGTCAAGACCGGCGTGGCGCTTCAGGGAGCTTTTCCCGAGGCTTTGGCGGTAGGAATTCACTCCTTCGAAGATGCGACCGTTGAGCGAGTTGTCATTTCCTTTGGAAATGGACACCGGCACGCGGGCGACATTGGGTGAGGAGGAGGAGCAGGATGCCAACAGCCCGGTTAAGGCGATGGCAGACAGTTGGATGTAGGGACTGGTTGTTTTCATGTGGGACACCCCAAGACTGCCCAATTTTTACGGAAAGTAAAGTTTTTCTAAAAATAAACCGATGCTTAATCCCTACCGACCATCGGAGATGCGACCGGTCGGGGGAAGAAATCCGGGAATGCCCGGGGCGCGATGAAAGGTCGGGTTTCACCCCATTTATTTCTTACGCCGTGAAAGCCATTATTCGGATCCCTGATGAATCGGATCGCATTACCGATGCTCTCATCCCGGCCGGAAATGGAAATCTATCAGATCAACTGACATCCAATGAACAAGCAAACAAAAACCATCAGCCGTGACATGGAACATCTCGCCGACGATGCCCGCGCGTTGCTGGCGGCCACGGCGCATGTGACAGGAGAAAAAGTTGCCGCAGCCCGGAAAAGTCTCAAATCGGCGCTTAACAATGGCAGATCCAAGTTTGACCAGGCCGAGGAGGAAACCATCTGCGAAGCGCGCGCGGCAATGAAATGCCTGCGGGACAACCCGCGCGTTCTGACCGCCGCCCGAAAGGCATTCCGCTCCCAAACCAATCCATCACACACTGCCAATATGATCATGATATCCAGCATCTCCCTCGCCCTTTTCACGAAATACGGCAGCCGGGAACTCGTCGCGAAGCGCATCGTTCCCCCCGCGGAGAATACGAAAAATCCCCGATAATCCTCCCCCGAAGCGAAAAACGCCTCGTCGGTACGTGAGTGTTCCGACCGGAGGCAATTTCCCGAAACCGCCTTCCTGTTCCCGGAACAATACCGGTATCCACTCGTGAAGCAGATCTCCCGGAGGAAACACCGGCCTTGCTTCCCCGCCCGAATAAGACGAGCTTGGAGAAGGTAGTGAGCTTGGATCCGTCGGATTTCCGTTCCCATCGGCATGGGTTCGCAACGCTTCTCATCCGCAGCAAATGACCATATGTCCCCGATTCCCCTGAGGAAGGCCACAATGAAGAAGCGAACCAATCCTCCACCTCCCGAAGCAGGCATCCGCAGTAACGACGCGATGCTGGCGATCAACGAGGCCCTGGTTCTCGGCTCCGTCCGCCAGCACGAACTCACCGATGCGGCGCTTGCCTCGAACACCCGTCTTGAGCAGGAAATCAGCGAGCGAAAACGGGCGGAGGACAGCCTTAGGATTTCAGAAGTCCGCTACCGTCGACTTTTTGAGACGGCAAGCGACGGACTCCTTCTCATTGATCCCCTGAGCGGAAGGATCACCGATGCGAACCCCTGCATCACCCGGCTTTCAGGTTACCCGCAGGATCAGATCGTCGGCAGGCAACTTTGGGAAATCGGTTTGTTCGCCAATCGCACGGCGAACCGCCAGATGTTCGGGAAGCTGAAAAAAACTCCGGAAATCCATTACGCGCAGATGCCAATGGAGCATCGCGAAGGGCACCGCCTGACCGTGGAAGTGGTGGCAAACCTTTACCGGCAGAACGGCCACAACGCGATTCAATGCCATGTCCGCGATATCACCGAGCGCAAGAGCGCCGAAACCGCACAGCGGAGGATCGACGTGTTGTCCGCTTCAAACGTCAAGCTGAAGCACGAAATCGTGCAGCGCCAGGCGGCGGAAGAAGCCCTTCACCAGACCCAGCAGGTCCAAATCCTCCTGCTGGAGCAATCAAGGAAACAGGAGGAACTCCTGCGTGACATGTCCCACCGGATCCTGAACGCGCAGGAGGAGGAGCGGAAACGGATCAGCCGGGAACTCCACGATGTCATCAGCCAGAATCTCATCGGCATCAACGTGAGCATGGACGCTCTTTCAAAAGGCGATCCCGCGGCCTTTCCCCGCAATTTCCGGCGTAAGATCACCACGACCCGGCAGATCGTGGAAAACGCGGTGAACCGGATCCACCATTTTGCCCGCGAGCTCAGACCTGCCATGCTGGATGATCTCGGCCTGATCCCGGCACTTCAGGCCTTGCTCGAACGGTTCATGGAGGAAACCGGGATTCGCTCCTCCCTGACCGCCTTTGCTGGGATCGAGGAATCGGAAAGCAATATGCTCACCGTCCTTTACCGGGTCGCCCAGGAAGCGCTGGCCAATGCGGCCCGTCACGCCAATGCGAACCATGTCGCGGTGAGCATCACAAAAAGCGATGGCGGTTTCCAAATGACAATCCAAGACGACGGCGACGGGTTCGAAGGGGCTGGCAAACACTTTACCGACAAGACGGATCGTCTCGGTTTGCTCGGGATGAAAGAACGCATCGAAATGGTCGGCGGCTCTTTTCAGATCGAATCGCTCCTAGGCAAGGGCACGACGATCCGCGCGATATTTTCAGATCCAATACTATGAACCCGAAAACAATCACCGTCCTGATCGCGGAGGATCACACTATCGTCCGCGAAGGGATGCGCGCCCTGCTGGCATCCGAGACCGACATCCGAATCGTCGCCGAAGCGGGAAACGGGCGGGAGGCTGTCAAACTCGCACTTTCCCTCCGCCCTGACGTGGTGGTCATGGACATCGCGATGCCGCTTCTCAACGGCATGGAAGCCACGCGCCAGATCCTGGCGAAGGCACCGGGCATTCGTGTGCTCATCCTTTCCGCCCACAGCGATGATGCCTACGTGGAGCACGTCATCGCCCTCGGTGCGGCGGGCTATCTGCTCAAGCAATCCTCCTCCAGCATGCTCGCGAAAGCCATCCGGGATGTCCACCGGGGACTGTCCTGTTTCACCCCGGCGCTTACCAGGCACCTGAGACGTCGCGGAAAGATTTCCCCGGCCGGCGGAGAACAGAAAGTCCCGGATCTCCAGCTCTCCTCGCGCGAACATGAAGTGCTGCAACTGATTGCCGAGGGGAAAGCCAACAAGGAAACCGCGGACATCCTGCATATCAGCATCAAGACGGTCGAGAAGCACCGTCATCAGGTGATGCGGAAGCTGAACCTTTCAAACACCGCGAGCCTCACGCGCTACGCGATCGCCCACGGCATCATAGAGAGCAGCGTGCAGGTGACCATCCTCTGATCCTCCGCTCGGACCCTGCCAGCTTTGCCATGAGCAGACGGGTCGCCCGGTCCTGCATTTGGCCCTGCATATTGCGGTTAGACACCGGAGGCAGATGGGCACTCATACCATTCGTCCATTCCCCGGTGGAATCCCCGTAATCCGACAGTGGCTGGGCGACGTAGGCATGATGATTGTTCCATTCGTTTGCTGGGCTAGATTCATAGGAGTTCATGTTTTTTTGTGGTTGCACCTACAGATCTAGCGCGCCCATGATCTAACTTCCATGGGGAGAAACCCGACTTTTGCGCACTGGGACACGGAACCCTTGTTCCAAAGGTAGGGTTTCACCCCATTGGCAATGATCTGTCCCGGATCCAGAATGATGCCCGCCTCAAACAACCGGGACAAAGCAACCTCACTGTTTCGCCTAACCGAGCCATTGGAATGAGTCATGTCACACTGAAATTGCGCCGCTATGCCTGCAGCATCATCCGCCACGAGGCGATGGTGAACCCAACTTCGCCGCCACAGCGGGCAACGGTTCTCCCTGTACTGGACAGGCTCCGCCCACTCCTGGCGACTTTCATGGGGAAGACCGGATACCAGGCGCTCATCCTCCGTGCGACGATACTGGCCGGTGAGGAAGTGCCCTGGTTGTGCGATGTTGAGATCGCTGCGAATGGCGATTTGAAAAACTTTGCCGGAGTGATCGCCAGACATGAAACCGAAGACGTGACCAAGGGCAGCGAAGTCCTTCTCGCACACCTGATCGGCTTGCTGGAAGCTTTCATCGGCGAAGTCCTGACGCTGCGGCTGGTGCACGAGCTTTGGCCTGACCGCCCCACAAATGATGATTTCACTCAAGGAAACGAACATGAACAATCCAACTGACTCCGAGAAACGGACAAACCTGACCTCCACCGGACCGTCGAAAGTCGCCATCCGCCAACTGCCCAGCGGTGTGCGCGGGCTCGATGAAATCCTGGGCGGTGGCATCCCGGAATTCTCATTCAACGTGATCGCTGCCCAGCCCGGTTCGGGCAAGACGACCCTGGCCCACCAGATCGCCTTCGCCAACGCGACGAAGGAAAGGCCCGCGCTCTATTTCACCGTGCTCGGTGAACCAGCGATCAAGATGCTGCGCTACCAGCAGCAATTCACCTTTTTCGACGTGTCCAAACTCGGCACCGCCATCCGTTTCATCAACCTGAGCGAAATGGTCATGGAAAGCGACCTGCCTTCGGTTCTGGCGGAGATCATCCGCCAGGTGACCGCCGTCAATCCCTGCGTTGTCGTCGTGGATTCTTTCCGCACGGTCATGCGCAGGGCGGTGGCCGGCGGGAATGAACTGGAGATGCAAACATTCATCCAGGGGCTGACCCAATTTCTGACAAGCTGGCAGGCCACCACCTTCCTTGTGGGCGAATACGCCGCGGACGAAATGCGCGGCGATCCCCTCTTCACGATCGCGGACGGCCTGTTCTGGCTCTCCCAGGTCACCGAACGCAATTCCGTGGTTAGGAAACTTCAGATCATCAAGCTGCGCGGGCAGGGTTCGGTCCCCGGTTTGCACACCATCCGGATCAGCGACTCGGGCTTGCAGGCGTTTTCCCGCACCTTGGGATTTACGAAGAGAAAAGAGACCGCCAAGCGTCTGCGCCGTCTGTCGACGGGCATTCCCGAACTGGACGAGATGCTCGGTGGAGGAGTCCCCGAGGGCGACCATTGCCTGATCGCCGGAACTTCGGGCACGGGCAAATCCGCCCTCGCCACCCAGTTCATCGCCAGCGGGCTGCGCGATGGCGAGCCCGCCATCATCGCGATCTTCGAGGAACGCCCGCAGGGTTACGTGGATCGCGCCGCCAACTTCGGCCTTGATCTCCAGACTCCCCGGGAGCAAGGAAAACTCGAAATCCTCTACCTCCGCCCGCTCGACCTTTCAGTGGATGAGACGATGCAGGAAATCCTCGATGCCGTCGAAAGGACAGGCGCGAAACGGCTGGTGATCGATTCGCTCGTCGGCTTCGAAATGGCGCTTGCCCCCGGTTTCCGCGAGGATTTCCGCGAATCCCTCTACCGCATGATCATCGCCCTCACGGGTGCTGGGGTCACCATTGTCAGCACCGTGGAAGTCGAGGAAAACTTCACCTCCATGCCGCTCAGCCACTACGCCATTTCCTTCCTCACCGATGATGTGATCCGGATGCGCTACGTGGAGATCGACGGCCAGCTCCGCAAGGTCATGGTCGTGGTCAAGATG
>Ga0105047_10008699_pt1 | contig 16886 bp, 14 predicted proteins | sample MAT04_FD_78384 | JGI IMG/M metagenome (GOLD analysis project Ga0105047, IMG submission 78384) | Freshwater microbial communities from Lake Fryxell liftoff mats and glacier meltwater in Antarctica - MAT-04 (megahit assembly) | ecosystem: Environmental > Aquatic > Freshwater > Ice > Liftoff...
CCACTTCAACCGCTGGCGCGGCCTCCACCTCATCACCCGCCCGATTTGCCATTCATGAAGGCACCGCAAAAACGTCCCCAACGCCCCGCCAGCATTGCTCAAACCGAGCTTGATGCAGCCTTGCGGACTCCACGCGCCCCGCATTTCGGATTTGTCTTCCGCGGTCCCCGGCCTAGCTTCGCGCATGAAACTTTCCCGCCGTGAGTTCCTGAGTTCCACCACCCTCGCCGGTGCCGCGCTGGCGACCGGTGCCACCGCCGCCCCGCTCGGCGCGGTGGCCGCCAGCCAAGTCGCCCCGCGCAAGCGCCTCAAGTTCGGGCTGGCCACCTACTCCTACTGGCATTTCCGCGACCCGAAGATTTCCATCGAACATGTCATGGATCGAGCCGCGGAGCTGGGGTTTGATGCGGTGGATGTCCTCCATCAGCAAATGGACCTCCCGGAGAAGGCGCCCTTGGATGCCGCGGGCCGCTCGTATCTGCGGAAACTGAAGCGCCACGCCTTCCGCAACGGCCTCGAAATCTGCTGCGTTTCCACCCATCAGAGTTTCGTCAATCCGAAGCCCGAGATCGTCACCGCTAACGTCGAGCACACTCAAAAATGCACTGAGATGGCCTATGAACTGGGCTGTCCTTGCATTCGCATTAACACCGGCCGCTGGGGCACCTCGAAGGATTTCGACGACTTGATGGCGCACCGCGGCATCGAGCCCGTGCTGCCCGGCTACACGGAGGACGAAGGTTTCAAGTGGTGCATTGATGGCATCCGGCGCTGCCTGCCCAAGGCGGAGGAGTGCGGGGTCATTCTTGCGCTGGAAAACCACTGGGGCCTGGCGCGCACGCCCGAGGGACTGCTGCGCATCTTGAATAGCATCACTTCCCCCTGGCTGGGCGGCTTGATGGACACCGGCAACTTCCTCGAAGACCCCTATCCTAAGCTGGAGATGATCGCGCCCAAGTGCGTCTATGTGCAGGCCAAGACCTATCAAGGCGGCGGCGAGTGGTACACGCTGGACCTGGATTACAAGCGCATTGCCAAAATCCTCGCCGCGGTGAACTACTCCGGCTACATCGGCCTGGAAATGGAAGGTAAGGAGAACCCCGACATCGCCGTGCCCAAGAGCCTCGCGCTGCTACAGAAGGCGTTTGCATGACCCACTCGCGCCGACGAGTGGCATCGTGTGCCAGCTCAGTAAGCTCCAACGCCGCGCGTTCCCTATTGGAACCCGTTCTGGCGACACTTCTCCTGGCACTTACCGCGTCGGCCGCAGACCGCGCACTGTTCGACTTCGAGCCAGGCTTCGACCTCAAAACCGTCTCCACTCAGGATGCACAGGTCAACGCGGTGGCGAGCGCCAGCGGCTCTGCCTTGCGCGTCACCACCGGCCACGCGCAGCCGTGGCCCGGCATCACGCTGGCCGCGCCGGGTGGCACATGGGATTTGTCCGCCTTCGCGCAGGTGTCAGTTCAAGTGAAGAACTCCGGCCACACCGCGACCACCGTGCATTGCCGCGTGGACAATCCCGGCGCCGACGGCACCAAGCATTGCGTCACCGGCTCCGTGAAACTTGATCCCGGCCAGACTGACACGCTGCGGGTGCCGCTCAAACGAGCTGCCGACAGCAAACTCGACGGCAAACTATTCGGCATGAGAGGCTACCCGGTGAGCGGCGGCGGCAACGGCACGGTGGACGCCAGGAAGGTTACACAGTTGCTTCTCTTCGTCAGTCAGCCCACGGAGGATCACACCTTCGAAGTGGACGCCTTACGCGCCACCGGTAATTACACCCCACCGACTGCATGGATTACGGACGCCGCCCAATTCTTTCCTTTCATAGACGCGCTGGGCCAATTCAAACACAAGGATTGGCCGGGCAAAACGAAGTCTGTCGCTCAGCTCCAAGCGCAGCGCGAAACGGAAGCTAAGGAGCTTGCGGCCCAGCCCAGCCCGTCCGGCTGGGACAAGTACGGCGGCTTCGAAAATGGCCCGCAACTTCAAGCCACCGGCTTCTTCCGCACCGAGAAGCGCGCTGGCAAGTGGTGGCTGGTGGACCCGGACGGACACCTATTCTTCTCCCATGGCATTGACTGTGTGCGGATGATAGACGCCACGCCTATCGAGGAGCGTGAGAGTTGGTTTGAAGACTTCCCCGGCGCGCTGCCGGAATGCAAAGAATTCCTCGGCAGCAGCTATGCTTTGCACGGTTACTATCAAGGCCGCTCGCCCAAGTCGTTCGCGTTTGCCGCCGCAAACCTGAAGCGCAAGTACGGCGCCGACTGGAAGCCGGCTTACGCTGACCTTGCCCACCGGCGGCTCCGCAGTTGGGGCCTGAACACCATCGCCAACTGGTCGGATTCCGGTGTGTTCCTTCAGCGACGCACGCCTTATACCGACAACCTGGGCTCGCACGGCGCGAAGATGATCGAGGGCAGCGAGGGCTACTGGGGCAAGTTCCCAGATGTCTTCGATCCGAGCTTTGCCGACGGTCTTCGGCGCAGCATGGCCGGCAAGCGCGGCGGCAGCGCCAACGATTCATGGTGCATTGGTTACTTCTCAGACAATGAGATGTCGTGGGGCGACGACACTTCGCTGGCGGTGGGGGCCTTGAAATCGCCGCCCGATCAAGCCGCAAAGCAAACGTTCCTCGCGGACCTTGAAGCCAAGTATGGCGATGTCACCAAGCTCAATGCGGCTTGGGGCACCACCCACGCATCGTGGGCCGCGCTGCGGGAAACGCGCGAAGCGCCGGACAAGCAGAAGGCTCTGGCCGACCTCACCACCTTTTACACCAAGGCCGCCGAAACTTACTTCCGCACCGTGCGCGATGCCATTCGGACAGTCGCACCCAATCAACTCTATCTCGGCTGCCGCTTTGCCTGGGTGAACGACCGTGCCGCCCGCGCCGCCGCTCAGTATTGCGACGTGGTCAGTTACAACCTCTATCAGCGCAGCATTGCGAACTTCAAATTCCCCGGCGGGGACAAACCGCTCATCGTCGGCGAATTCCATTTTGGGGCTCTGGATCGGGGCATGTTTCACACCGGCCTGGTTGCGGTGGAGAATCAGGCCGCCCGCGCGCAGGCATACCAGGACTATGTGCTGGGCGCGCTGCGGCACCCGCAATTCGTCGGCACTCATTGGTTTCAATGGCAGGACGAGCCAACCACGGGCCGGGTCTATGACGAGGAGAACTATCAAATCGGCTTCCTGGACATCGCGGATACTCCCTACCGCGAGACCATCGAGGCCAGCCGCGAAGTAGGGCGCCAGCTTTATCGGACGCAGTGAGCCAGTCGCCACGAGCCACCCTCTACCACCGCAGTGGCGCAGGCGTCTCGCCTGCCGCTGTCGCTACGGCCGTCCCGGCTGGAGCGGGTTGGCGGGTGGACGGGGAGGCTGCAGGCGAGACGCCCGTAGCTACGGTGGCAGGCGGGACGCCTGCCCCACTTCGTAGTGGCGCAGGCGTCTCGCCTGCCGCTGTCGCTACGGCCGTCCCGGCTGGAGCGGGTTGGCGGGTGGACGGGGAAGCTACAGGCGAGACGCCCGTAGCTACGGTGGCAGGCGGGACGCCTGCCCCACTATCCGGTCGGCAGTGCGAGCGAGACAAGGCCTCTCCGAACCGGTAACTTCGACCCGTGAGTGCGCGACAAGTCATCGTAGTCGGCGGCGGGGCGGCGGGTTTCTTCGCTGCCGTCGCCTGTGCGGAGGCGTCGCCAGGCACCCGCGTGACGGTGCTGGAGGGCGGTCCCAAGTTCCTCGCCAAGGTCCGCATTTCCGGCGGCGGGCGCTGCAATGTGACCCATGCCTGCTTCGACCCGCGCGAACTCGCCACTCGCTACCCGCGGGGCGGACCAGCGCTGATCGGTGCCTTCCACCGTTTCCAGCCTCGCGACACGGTCGAGTGGTTTGCCGCCCGTGGCGTGCGTCTCAAGACTGAGCCGGACGGTCGCATGTTCCCGATCACTGACGACTCGGCCACCATTGTGGACTGTCTGGTGGGTGCAGCGCGGGCTGCCGGGGTAAAACTGGTCCTCAACTGCGGCGTGAAAACGGTTTCCCGCGGCGCGGGTGCGGCGAGCTTTCAACTCGGTCTTGCCACCGGCGAAACCATGGCGTGCGACCGCCTGCTGCTCGCCACCGGCGGCTGCCGCGCAGAGGCCACCGGCCAACTCGTCACCACGCTGGGACACACGCTGGAACCGCCCGTGCCCTCGCTGTTCACCCTCCAAGTCGAGTTACCGTGGCTGCGTTCACTCGCCGGGTTGGCCGTCGAAGCGGAGGTTTCCGTGCCCGGCACCACGCTGCGCGAACGCGGCCCGCTGCTGGCCACGCATTGGGGTGTCAGTGGCCCCGCCATTCTAAGGCTGTCCGCCTGGGGCGCGCGCGCGCTACACGGCTTCAATTACACCTTTCCCTTGCGGGTGAACTGGCTGCCGCGACTCTCGCCGGAAACACTCACCGCCGCGCTCGCCCGCCGTCGCACGAACGACGGTGCACGCCTCGTGGTGAATGTCCCGCTGCCGCCGCTGCCGGCGCGACTCTGGGAGCAACTCGTCCTCGCCGCCGGCCTCCCACGGCAGACGACGTGGGCGAATCTTACGCGGGCCGGCCAGCAGCAACTTACCCAGCAACTCCAGCACACCGAGTTGTCCGTGACCGGTAAGAGCCTCAACAAAGACGAGTTTGTCACCTGCGGCGGCGTGCGCTTGAGCGAGGTGAATTTCGCCACCATGGAGAGCCGGCTTGGTCCCGGACTGCACTTTGCCGGCGAGTTGCTCGACGTGGACGGCATCACTGGCGGCTTCAATTTTCAGGCCGCCTGGACCACGGGCTGGCTGGCGGGGCAGGCGATGGCTGCGGCGGCTTGAAGGCACAGGCCGGCTCTGTTGGCGACTTGGTCCCAGCGTCAGCGACTGCGTCGCCAAGCCAGCGCCGCCAGGCCCAGAGCGAGCAGTGACAGTGGCGCTGGCTCCGGCACGGAATAGGTCAGTCGCAGCAGGGGCGGGGAGAAGCCTTCGCGCGCGCCGAAACTGCGGGCAGTGTAGGGCACCTCCTCGGCTGTGCTGAGCCAGAACCAGCCGAAATTGGCATCCGGCTGCGCGCGCCAGAGTTGCAGGTCGGCGAGCAATTGCGGTGTGCCGGGAATGGCGTAAGGCGCGTCGTTGAGACCAATGATGCTGATCTCGGCGCTGGCGGCGGCGGCGAAATCCACGCCCACCGCGCCCCCCGGCACCGACCAAGTCTGAGTGGTGCCAGCGAAGCGATGTATCCAGGTCGCCTCCGCGGGCTGCGCGGGCGCACCCCGACCGGGGTGCAATGGATCCGGCACGCCCGCGCCTTCACCCCACGGAACCAGCGCGCGATGCAATTCAAAGGTTGAAGCTTCGAGCCCGTCTTCCGGTTGGCGTACCAAATCCAGCACCAGCTCCGCCGACTGCAACACTGCGTCCTTGGGCAGCGGCGTTAGATCGAATCGCAGCAGGGCGCGATTGCGACGGCGATTGCCGGCCGCGCCGCTGTTGAAGAAATCTGCGGCCCCGAAATTGTTGCCCGGCGCGACCTCCGCCAGCGTGGTGTCAGCGACGGGCGTAAGTTCCATCAAGTCGGCACGCAGTCCCGGAGCGCAGGAGAGGAAGCACGCCCCAGCGAGCGCCGCTGCCGTTGAAACAAGCATATCGGCAAAACGGCCCTCCGCTCCCCGTCCCTCGCTTCCCGCCGCGGGAGGGGAGGGAAACAAAGCCGTTGACTGCGCGCTCCGCTCCTCTATTGCAATGGCCGTGGCCGCTTGCCTAACCGCGGAGGCCATCTCTCTCACAGCGTTGCGCATCAGGGGTAGGCGATGGCTCAGACGAGATTCAACTCTCCTAAGATCGGTACACCATCCACGCTGGAAGTGCCGCCGCTGAGGAGTTTCTCCCCTGGATTGGCATAGCCAGGAATGATGCGCGCAAGCTGCCCCTGAGTCGCACCGAGATGGTCGCGCAAGACTTCGCCTAAGACAGAGCGGTAATCTATCGCCCGCTTGAGATAGACCTTGCCGACACCGAAAAGTGAGCCGTTCACGCCGCCGCCCTGGTCCGCGGGGCCGGGAATCCACGGCACGGAGCCGCCCGAGTCACAACCGAACACGCCGGTGCGGCCCAGGCCATTCCAGCCCCGGACGCCCCCGCCCCCGACACACATGACACTGGCCTCGGCGTGGTCGGTGCCACTGTCGGAGTTCTCGATGGTGGCGCGGCCGAACTCGCTGAGTGTCACAATGACCAGGTTATCCCAGGTGGCCCGGTCGGCGTTTTGGAGGAAGTATTTCCGCAGCGCATAGAAGGCCCACCCTACACGGCGCAACAGATTGGGATGGCTGCCGCTGGTGGTGCCTTGGTTGCTGTGAGTGTCGAAGCCGCCAAACTCTGTGCCGGCGATGATGGCGTCGGTCTTGTTGAGCACCAGCGCGGCCGCTTTGAGGTTTTGGAGGAAACCGGTGCCGGCGGCGTTGTAAGCACCCGTATCCACGACGTATTTGGTGGCGTCGGTACCGCCGCCGGGCCGGACATAGCCGCCATTGGTCGCGTTGCTGTTGGGGAACAGCGTATAGGGGAAGTCACCATCCGTGTTGGCATTGTCCACGTAGTTGACGTTCATCAGCGCGGCAATCTGCTCGAACAATGGCAGGGTGTTAAGCAGGTTGGCGTACTGAAGCTTGAGCAACTCCCGACTCTGCTTGGGCGCGAAGAGGAAATCCTGCGCGCCCCGCAGGGCATTCTCCGATTTTTCGAGGCCGGCCACGCCGGGCACGCCCAGCAGGGCATAGCGGGAGACGTTGGAGATGTTTGTCATTGCCGCCTGGTCGCCGCGCAGAATCAGGGGCAGGGCCGACTGGATCGTGACCCCGGTGAGGGGGTTGGTGGTGGCCAGGCCGGACTCCACCATCGCCCGGTAGAAGATTCCGTCCTTGATGAGGTTGTTATTGGGGGTGCCATTCTCCCAATAATTCTGCGAGTCAAAGTGCGAGCGGGATTGTTTCGGGTAGCCGACGCGGTGGATGAGTGACAGATGACCGGCGTTATAGCCCGGTGCCAGGAACTTGAGCGAAGGATGCAGCGCGGCGAAGCCATTGCCGGTGGGTATCGCTTTCGCATAGCTGTAAGTGGCGTCGCTGGCGGCCCGCGGCGTCCCAAAGGCGTCCGCGAACTGAGTCGCGTCGAAGCACGCGCCAGGCGTCGTGTAGAAGCCAGCAGGAGTGTCCATCGGCACGGCGAGGCTCGGGCGGATGCCGAGGCCATAGGCACTGTCTCCGGCGGGGATGAGACTGTTGATGCCGTCATTGGCGCCGCGCAGCCAGATAAACAAGAGCTTCTTGCCGTTGAGGCCAATGGTGCCGTCGGCCAGCGCGCGTTTGACGACCAGCGGCACGTCCGTCAGTGACGCGAGGGCAATGCCCAGGCTGGTCTTGAAGGACTGGGTCAGGAAGGAACGACGGGTATAGATGTTGGGCGAACTCATGGGTGGGATAGGATGCAAATTGCGGCGCACGGACTCATTGCTCTTGAAATCTTTGCTGCGTCATCAGCATGGCCACCATGCCGCGGACGCGGGTGTCGTAGGCAGCGGTGGTGGTGCCCAGTAAACTAAACGGAGAACTGGTTGACCCGTTATCGGCGGTGTTGAGAAAAGCCACCGCGGCCTGCTGATACTGAGCCAGGTTGCCCATGCCCTCTGCCGGGAAGAGGATGCCCAGAAAGTAAGTGGCGACGCTGCTGGCATTGGACCAACTCGCGGACGGGAGTTTCTTCTTCAGGAGCGCGACGGGGTCCGTGAGGTTGCCATTGGCGCTGGTGTTCATCCCGTCATTCTTGTTGGTGTCGGTGGCCGACATCAGCGCCGCCTGCACGAACCGGCATCGCTCGGCCAGCGTGCCCGCGCTGATCCAGGACGCGCCCACCTCGGGGTAGCCATCGGGAGCGTCGCGGTCGAAGAGTACCATGTTTCCCATGCGGGTTAGCGGCGCCTTGCTGCCATCTCGCGAGGTGCCCGTGATCGAGTAGCCATCGGTGCTGGCGGTGAAGGTGCCGTCGCTGTTCGTCGAGCGCAGGGCGCGCAGGACGCTGGCGCTGAATTCGAGCGGCGTCTTTACTTTCTGCGAAACCCCGGCCCGGGTGCGGAAGAGTTCTGAGTTGAAGATCGTTCGCAGCACCGGCCGTATCTGTCCGCGCGGATTGCTGTTCCACCAGGCCAACATGCATTGGTGAACGAGTTCGGCCTCCGCGGAGCGATTCGGATTGGTGTAATCGTAGAAGGCGTATTCCGGCAGCTCCGGGCGCGTGGTCGGGTTGGGAAAATCCTCATGTACGAAGAGCCGGCAGAGTTTCACACTGAGATACTCCATGGTCATCGGCAGGTTGGCCAGATGTCGGAGGACATCATAGCCGTCCTGGATGCCATTGGTGCCGGTGCGCCTAGGGATGGTGAGTTGATAGGGCGTGCCCGCCCACGGTAGCCCGAAGCGCGCGGGCACCAGCTTGGGCCCGAGCGGGATTAGGTTGGTGGAGGTGCTATTGGTGCTCCACACCGACAGGAGCGGCGCGCGGTTGGTGCCATGCCGGTCGGAGCGGAAGCGGAAGTTCCAGGTGCCCACGAGATTGGAAACGGAGTTATAGCCGTTGCCGGGGTTCGAGCCGTACACCGTCGAGCGCACTGCAAACGGGTCTCCTGCCTGACCCGGTGGGAGCAAGTCCACGGTCCAGCCCGTCCAGGCGCGCGACTGGGCGACGATATCAAACTGGTCATAGCCATTGTCCACGCCGAGACAGAAGAGTTCGAACAGTTCGCGGGCATAGTTCTCGTTGGCAATGTTACGAGCGTCGCCGCGACTGTTGACGGTGTCGAGATAGACAATCATCGCCGGACTCTGGGCGCTGGTCTTCAGCAGGTCATAGAAAGTGCAATCAGTCCGCAGCAGAGCCGCCCGCCAGGCGGCGTTTTCACGGAATTCCCAGTCGGCAGAGAGCACATCCTGCATCGTGCCATCGGTGTAATAGGCCGAGAGATAATTACGGCTCTTGTCGTGCTCCGTGACGAAATGGTTCTCCAGGAATTGGAGCAGCACTTCCACCAACTGCCGCCGCGCGCCCACCGCATTCTGCAGGTGCCACGCACGCAAGTGATGGAGCTGGCCGTTGCGGGTATCGAGCCGCCGCCGCAGTCCGGGCATGCCCGCATCCGGCGTGCTGGTGAGCAAGCCGGCGGTGCCGCTGCCTGAGAGTCGCACTGTCAGGCTGCGGCTTTTGGTGAAGGGCACATACCAGTAACTCACGGTATAGACGTTGCCCGACACCACGCCGGGAATCCCCGTTTGATAGATTGAGTCCCCGTTCCCGCTGCCGCCGCCCGAGGCGACAATGTTGAAACAAGCGTTGCCGGCAAAGGCGACGTTCGAGACGACGGCGGAATTGGCGAAATCGGCCGAGACTTGCCACGGGCTGCGGCCTGTCTCGAAGCCGCCGTTGGCGAGGAGGTTGACCCCCACGCCGGCTTGGCTGCCGGCGACTAACTTGATCTCATCCAAATAGGCCACGCCGGCGCCGGATGGGTAGAGGTAAAGGGTGTTGGCAGCGGTGGCGATGCCGGTGGCTTGGGCATAGACCCAGGCGGGCGGCTGCGGCAGGTCCGACCCTGAACTGATGGTTCCGCTGCCCCCGAGCCGGACGGTTAGGAGGCGCGAATTTGTCGTGGGCAGGTAATAGAAGCTGAGCGTCACGACCTCGTTATTGGTCAGCACCGGGGCGACAACCTGTTTCAGAGCCGAGCCTTCACCCGAGCCGGGTGCGGTCGAACTCAGCCGCAGGCTAGCCTGACCGCTAAAGGAGACCTGCGTGCTGAGCGTCGAGCCGGCCACGTTCGGCGAGAGGCTCCACGCAGGCGTGAGTGGCGCTTCAAACCCGCCGTTCACCAACAGGTTCGTGCCCGCGTCCGGGTTAGTTCCGGACACCAGCTTCAAGTCATCCAGATAGACTTCCCCGACGCCGCTGAGATACACATAGACATTGGAGCGCGAAGTGCCGGTGGCCAGGCCAGTGGCAACCACGCGCAGCCAGTTAGTGGCGGGATCGCCGGGCACGGCGTTGGTCACAACCGTGGTGTAGGCGTCGAGCGTGTCCGGCAGGTTTTCTGGAGCGAGTTGTTCCTCGATCCAAGCATCGGGGCCGATGACGGCGATCCGTTCCAACTCATCCGGCGTGGGGCCGTAGGCCAGCCGATTGAGGGCCTGGGCGGCCAGCAGCGCGTTGCTGCCCAACGGCGTGACCCCGAGCCGGTAAAACTGCTCCGGACGAGTGTTGGTGGTGGCCCAGGCAAAGGGCGCGAGCGTCCCCGAGCCATCGGGAGCGAAGCCTTGGGCGAGGTTGGTGGCGGAGAGCAATTGATAGGCCTCCGCGTGTGGGTAGGGCGACCAGCGCAGCACTTTGGTTTGGTTGGAAACGGTGAGGCTGAGTGGTGGCGGCACGTCGGGCTGAGCCAGGGCGGTGAACGCAAACAACACGGCGGGCAGGAGGCAATGGCGGGCTTTCATTAGGCGAAACGAAGCTAGGCATAACCTACGTTGGGCTGGTGGACAAGTTACATTTCGCGCGCGGAAATTTTTGCGCCACTGATCGCCCCGCAGTTCTCAGTTTGACCCCGACCGCCTAAAGTTGGAACTCCCAACCCCGCTCTCCGCTGCCGAAAGCCGTTTGGAGTCCCGGCTTGAGCCGGTGCTGGGCGCGACCCAGGGCCAAAATGAGAACTGCTGCTGATCGCCGGAGCAGCGTTGCGCGCGCCGCCCTTGCGGCCTACTCTGTGCGCCGATTCCAGCCCATGAAACCGCACCGCTCACGACCTGCTCCCCTGGCCAGCGGAGGCCCGGTGGCGAGGGTCTTGAGGCACCTGCTCGCCGAACGCTGGGATCGCTATCGGCGGGAGTTGAAGGCGTGCCGGCGGAAGTTCTGCGCGGAGTCCGTTCACGAATCCCGGGTGGCGGCCCGTCGGCTGCGGGCGGCGCTGGAGTTGCTGGCGGAGGCACTGGATGTGAAAGGTCTGGCCAGAGTGCAGCGTGCCTTGAAGCGCCACCTCGATCTGTTTGCCCCACTCCGCGATGCGCAGGTGCAACGCTCCTTCCTCCCCGCCCTCCGTCTGCCCACGGCGACGGCCAAGGGCTATGACGCCTTCCTGCGCCGGCGGGAAAAGCACGCCGCCCGCCGAGCCCGTCGCGGCGTCAGTGAACTCAAGACGCGCCGCCTGGCCAAGCTGGTCGCCGTGCTGGATCGCGAGTTGGAACTTCAGGCGCAGGGTCTCGTCCGACGGCGCTTGACCGACCCCGTTGGCAAGCGCTTTCGACGGGTGGGCGTGCTGCACAGCCGCGTCCGGGCGGATCGCCCCTCGACGATTCATCGGAGCCGGGTGGCGTTCAAACGCTTTCGCTACAGTGTCGAACTGCTGACGCCGTTCCTGCCCCAACTGACGCCCGGTCGCATTGGGGCGCTGCGCCGCCATCAGGCGCTGTTGGGCGCGGTGCAGGACGCGTGCGTGATGCAGGCGTGGTTCGCTCAGTTCGCCGTGGCATCGGAACTCGACCTCGCCGTGGCGGAGCGCCTTCGCCAAAAGCTTGCCACCCGGCTCGAACGGGCCGTGGCTCGCGCGCTGCAGCACGCAGGCGCCCTGAAGCAGTTTTGGCCGCTTTGATCCCGGGCCTGAATTCACTGAGCAAGCACGAGAAAATTCTATGGACCTGTATCTCCTCCGCCACGGCATCGCGGCCGCCATCGGCACCGCCGGCATCACTCGCGATGGCGAACGTCCGCTCACCACCGAAGGCATCGCGAGGATGAAACGCATCGCCGCCGCGATGCAGGCGATGGAACTGGATTTCGACCTCATCCTCACCAGCCCGCTGGTTCGCGCGCGGGAGACGGCGGACCTCGTGGCGGCGGCGTTCGAAGCTGGGAACAGGCTGAAGACCGATCCAAGCCTCGCCTGCGGCGGCGACGCGCGTGAAGCCATCCGCCGGCTGGCCGCACGCAAACCCGCGCCGAGTTCGGCGCTGCTGGTGGGGCACGAACCGGACCTTAGCGGGTTGATTTCGTGGCTGGTCGCGGGCGACTCCGGCTTCCCGGTGACGATGAAGAAAGGCGGCCTCTGCAAGCTCAGTGCGTCGCCGCCTCTCTGCGGTCGCTGCGCCACCTTGGAATGGCTGCTCACTCCCAAGCAGATGCTGCTGATGGGGTGACTGGGGGCTGGCGTCCGCGGATTGGGTCGGCCCTGGCTTCAGCTCCGCTCGCGGCACCCGGCTGCCGGGCCGCGGCTCACCTCTCGGGGGTCGGCGGCGGAGCGCTGCCGGGGCGGGTGGTTGGCGTTTGCCGCAGCGGGCGCGCGGGTTGATTGCTGCCGGGCACCGAGGGCCGGCGCACTTCGCCGCTGCTCCGCCCGGTCACGCCGGGGCTTTCGCCTGACCGACCGGGGCGCTGTTGTTTCTGGATTTCCTCGAAGCGCGTGCGCTGTTCCGGGGTGAGTTCGGCCCGAATCTTCTCGCGGGTCTCCTGCACCATGCGGCGCAACTCCGGCTGGTTCTTGTCCCAGAAATCCTTGGTGTGCTCCTGGCCGTCGCGCACGATGCGCTCGATGCGCTCCCGTTGTTCGGGGTCCAGCCGCAACTCGCGCTGCACCCGCAGGACGAAATCCACCCGCTGTTGTTCGAGCATGGGGCGGATTTCGTTGGTGCCGCGCTGGAGCATTTCGCCTGGAGCGGGCTGCCAGGAGGCCTGCCGTTGGGCCTGGGTGCGCTGGCCACGCGCGTTCTTGCCGCCCTGGGTGTGATGTACCAACAACCCGCCGGTGAGCGCTCCAGCGGCGAAAATGACCACCGTGGCGAAGACAATTTTCCAGATGTTCCCCATGGCGATCAGAACTGGGAATCCGCGTGGACCGGGGCCAGGAGTGTGGACTCAAACTCCTGCCCCAGCGTCTCGGCCCCGGCGCCCGCGGGCGCCAGCCAGGTGAACGCGCCGAGCATCAGCACCGCGGCCACGCAGGAGACCGCTGCCCGCCAGAGCGACTGCGCCCAGAAAGCGGACGCGTCGTAGGCCGACCGCTCCCGCAGCCGCGCCAAGATGCGCTGTTCAAAGGCGTAGGGCACGGTTTCTGCCGGCGGATTAGCCCGCGCGGCGGCAATTAATTTGCGTTCAAGTTCGGGAAGGTTCATGACGATTGACCAGCGAGACGACCCCTTCGCAGAGGCGGTTACAGATACTTGTCGGGCTGCATTCGGAGGAGCAATTTCTTCATTTCGGCCCGCGCCCGGAAGGCCCGGACCTTGACCAGCGGCACCGACCAACCGGTCAGGGCGGCGATCTCCTTCACGGAGCGATCCTCGATCTCGAGCAACTGAATGACCAGCCGGGCCGGCGGGGAGAGTTTCTCCAGCAGACGCCCGACCAATTGCTTCGCGGCGGCGGCGTGTTCGCTGGCGTCGCCGGGTTCCTTCACGAACCGCTCCAGCCAGTCCTCCTCCTCGCGGCTGAGATCGGTGAAGTTGGCCTCTCGATTGCGCTGGTGGGCGCGCAGGGCATCGTAGCAAGTGCGCACCGCCAGCCGCATGAGCCAGTGCTCGAACGGCGCTTCGCCGCGGTAGCTGCTGAGTTTCTGGAAAGCCTTGAGCCAGATTTCCTGCACAATGTCCTCCACCTCGCTCTCGCGCCGCGCATAGCGCCGCGCCGTGCCGAAGACGCGCGGCAGGTATTTCTTTATCAACGGCTCGAAGCTGGCGGCGTCGCCCTGCAGCACCGCGGCGATCAATTCAGCGTCGGAGCGTTCCATGCGGAGGGCACGTTGGGTGGCGATCCTGCGCCGCGGCTAGCGTGGCTCGGGCGCGCGGGGGGCGGATGGGGGTTGACGCGGATTGGGGGCTCCCGACGCCGGCCCGGCGCCCGAGGTTGGCAGCCAGATGCCGGACGCGGAAGGGACTTCCACGCGGGGCTCGGTCCGGGCCGAGTCGGTGGTGAACGAGAGGGGTTCGACGCCCTCCTCGAACATCCGGGCCAGCGCGAGGCGCAACTCGCCGCGCTGCTGCGCCGAGAGCGGCGGCTGGATGGCGCGGAGCATTTCCGCCTGCTGCAAGCCCAACTCGGTCACCGCCTGGCCGAGCGCGACGGCTTTCTCGCGCACCTTCTCCGGCTTGGCACCCGCGGCCACGGCCGTCTGGAGCACTTCGAGGGCGAGGGTGCGGCGGCGGTCTTCCAACTGGCGCATCGGCCCGAGTCGCTCGCGGATGCTCAGTCGAAAACTCTCCAGTTGAGCCGGCTTGAGCATCGGCTCGAAGGGTCCCAGCCACGCGAACACCCGCTCGGCGTCGCGTTCCAGGGCGAGCGTCGCGGAGAGTTGCGACGTCGCCTCCGGCAGCGCGGCGCCGCGTTCGGGATGGCGGCCTTGCGGCACGCGCGGCGGCGTCTGGGCGAGACTCTGAAGGGCCGGCACCAACAGGCTGACGGCGAGCGCCAGATGGAGGCGAGGGAAGCGCAGTGGTTTCATGATGCTGGGCAAACAATGCCAGCCTGCCGCCGGAATTCACCACAAAACATGCGCCTGCGCTGGCGAATCCGTATCCATGCAGTGGGACAGGCGTCGCGCCCGTCTCTAATATCATCTGAAACAGGTTCCCCGCGAGTTCATAGAGCCAGGGCAGAGTCACCGTTTAGTGACGTCAGGGAATGATGCTGGAGACAGGCGCGACGCCTGTCCCCACGCGATTGCCCGCGCCGTCAGCCAGGGCTGCGATTGAATAGTTATGGCTGCGGAACGCTGCATCTTGTCATCGCGCCCGCGCGGCGTATCATTCGCGGCGGTGAGTGGGAAGCAACTATTGCCGGTTTTGATGCTGCTGGTGTTCGCGGTTTCGCGGGTGCCAGGCTTGTTGCCGCCGAACTTCAGCGCCGCCTATGCGTTCGCGTTCTGCGCGGGCGTGTTCTTCCGCGGCGCGGTGGCGTGGTGGCTGCCGCTGTCGTTCATGCTGGTCACCGATCTGGGCCTGAACCTCTATTACCACAGCCAGGGGGTGGACGTTTTCAACCCGCAATTGCTCCGCTACATGCTGGGCAACTACGCCGGCTACGCCGGGCTGATCTGGCTGGGCCGGCGGTTCAAAGGCGGCGACAGTCTGCTGGCGCTGCTCGGCGGCGGCCTGCTCGGGGCGTTGCTGTTCTACCTCGTCACCAACACCCTCGCGTGGCTCTTCAATCCCTTCCACAACCCGGAGTATCTCAAGACGCTGGTCGGCTGGATCGTCGCGCTGACCAAAGGCACCGCCGGCTATCCGTCCGCCTGGGAGTTCTTCCGCAACACGCTCCTGAGCGGCGGTCTCTTCACCGCGCTCTTCGTCGCCGTCAGCCGCTGGGTGGCGGCGGAATCGCCCGCCGAAAAGGGGGAAAAGGCCGAGGAAGCGCCCGCCAACGCCGAACCGGAAGAAGGCTCCGCCTGACCCGCCATGCGTATCGGGATCATCTCGGACACGCACGGGTATTTCGATCCGCAGGTGGCGGAACGCTTCGCTGGCGTGGACCACATCCTGCACGCCGGGGACGTGGGCACCTTGGACGTGCTGCGTGAACTCCGCGCCCTCGCGCCCGTCACCGTGGTGCTGGGCAATGTGGACTTCCCGGAAATGGGCCTGCGCCTGACCGAGTGCGTCGAACTGGCGGGCAAGAAGTTCCTCCTGCACCACATCGTGAATCCCCAGCACCTGGGGGAAGATCTTCAAAGCAGCATGGCGCAACTTCAGCCCGACGTGGTGGTGTTCGGCCACTCGCACATTGCCTTTCAGAAACGGCTGCGCGGCGTGCTGTTCTTCAATCCGGGCTACGCGGGCAAACCGCGCTTCAACCAACCCCGCAGCCTCGCCCTTGCCCACCTCGAGGCGCAAGGGCTGCGCTTCGAGAGCCTCCCGCTCTGAACCGCGGTTGACGGCGGCGGCGAGCGCGTGCAAAGGTCGCATTGCCAGCGGGCGCGCGCCTGCCTAGTTTGCGCGGCATGTTGTTGCTCAATTTCACCCGTCGGGCTTTGCCGGTTTGGCTGCTGACCTCGCTGGCATTCGGGGAAGCTCTGGCCATCGCTGCTCCGGGGTCAACTTCCGTCACGACCTCGACGGTTCCACCCCATCCGGCCATGACCGTGGGCGGTCCGCTGTGGCCCTTGGCGGCCCCGCGGCCCAAAGCCGTCAGCGCGCCCACCAATACCAACGCCCCAGTCGCCACCACCAATGTGGTCATCAGTCCGGTGCTCTTTGATGCCATGCGCGCCCTGGATCAGCAGTTCATTCCCCTGCTCGGGGCTTTGGCCGGCAGCAATGCCGCCCCCGCCCAGGCGGCCGCGGAGAGCGTGCTCGCCGCCTGGCCGGCGTTCACCCAGCGTTGCACCGAGGCCTGCCCGGACGACCCGCGGCTCAGTGAGAGTTTGCAGGGTGCGGAGCAAGGGCTGCGGCAGGGCACGGCGTTGCTCACGGCGAACAAGCTCGAAGCCGCGCGCGTGGAGTTTCATGCCGTTCGCATGACGCTCATGCAATTGCGCGCCCGCCTGGGCGTCGAGTATTTGCCCGACTACCTCACCCGCTACGCGCAGCCCTTGGACGTTGCGCTCGCGCAGGCGACCAAGCTGACCCCGACCAACTCCACACGCGCAGATTTCATGGGCGTCCGTGACCTCTGCGTGGCGGTGCGTGGTTACTGGCTCCAATTCCTCGGCGCGCCGCGCATCGACGCCGCGCGCTATGGCTTCACCCCGGCGCAAATCACGGAATTGCAGGCCGCCGTGCTGGAATGCAACGCCGCGATGAAAGCCCTGGAAACGGCGTTCGAAGGGGGCGATCCCCA
>Ga0105047_10008702_pt1 | contig 16881 bp, 9 predicted proteins | sample MAT04_FD_78384 | JGI IMG/M metagenome (GOLD analysis project Ga0105047, IMG submission 78384) | Freshwater microbial communities from Lake Fryxell liftoff mats and glacier meltwater in Antarctica - MAT-04 (megahit assembly) | ecosystem: Environmental > Aquatic > Freshwater > Ice > Liftoff...
CGTGGGTTTTCACCCACGGTTATTGAAATTTACCCCCTTCGGGGATTAATTGACTACATTGCCCTATATCATTTTAAACTACATAATAGAATAAACTTGGCACATCAAAATAAGAAGAACCCCTTTTAAAACCATCATTTCGGGTGGGTCATTTTTTCAGCAAAAGTTTTCCTGATGTAAAATCATCAGAGTTCCCTATTTTGTAGAAGTATATTCCATCACTAAAATTCATCAATTGAATTTTCTGACCGGTAGTAACGGTCTGACTTAGAACAACCTTTCCTAATACATTCAGGAGAATAAGAGAAACTTCCTTTACGGGTTTTGAGGAATAAATTTCAATTTCACCCTGACTGGGATTAGGGAACACCGAATAACTTAACACGGAATTTGGATTCGGATCAATTCCTGTATTTTTTGGATTAAGGATTCCATCTATATAATTGAGAATTTCCGGGTTTCCTTCAGTAACTTCAATACTGTCGGGAAGTTTACGCAAGTACCAGGTCATTGTAAGGGTGGATGAATCGCCTACTGCTATTGATTTGTAGTCGGTATGTTTTTCAATTTCAGTATAATAGCGTGAAGGATCAGCATAAAACTCAATTTCTTTTTCGGTATTTGAAGGGAAATTGGACTGAGTATCTGTAAATTTTTTAATAGTAATGATGCGGTTATCATCGATATGAGCGAGCCATCCACCTTTACCGTCGGCAAATGCTTTGTTAGAGTAGGTTTCTGATGAGGTGTAATCCCACCACGCAACACCGTTTAAAGTTGAAAAGAAGTTTTTCAGATCTCCGGTAATCGAACCATTAACAGGAAAGAAACTAAGTCCACCTGCCGGAACACGCATGATTTCCCATACTGCAAATGAGCGGGCTATATTGCTTTTATTGATTATAGAATAACTAATGGTTACTGAAGAATCCTTGAGATCCGCTGAGAAGGTTTTACGCATGATGAATTTCAGGGTAGTTTTATCGGCTGATGCCTGGGCGCTGGTTAGGACTACTCTGTTTCCAATAATTCCACCTGTATAAGCATTACCATCAATTTGTGGCTGAGGAGGCCATCCCCAGAGGCTTTGCGGACTTAGCCATGCTGTGGATCCATACATATCTGCCACATGAGTATCGAGCGAAAGAAATTGCTGACCATCAAGAGAAAACGAATCAATTCGGGCGCCATGTTTTGCGTTTACTTGAAAATATACATTTCCAATCTGAAAAAAGAATTTACCATTCCCATCTTGTTGTGGAGTTATAGGTTGTTGGGCAAGTAGTGGAGCAAGGAATAATAGAAAAAATATAGATTGAAAAATTCTCATGATATATTAATTTGAGATGGATATGTAAAACCGATGTGGTTGACAATTTACTTTTTTGGTTATCAAATATAATTTATTTTACGCGAAACGCATAGTTTTCCTGATTAATGTATGACTATGCATTTGGAATAATAATTTTTTTTTACGACTTTGCGTTGCATTAACTAAACCTAATACTATGAATACGTTTTCAAGAAGAAAATTTCTTCAGTACACCCTTGCTGGATCCGCTGGTCTGGTAGCACTTCCATACCTACAGGGCTGTTTAAGTGGCCCAAATGATGTTATTAGACTGGGTATTATCGGACTCGGGCAGCAGGCCATGAACCTTATGGATGGATTTAATAAAATCCCCGGAATTGAAATCGTTGCCGGTGCTGATGTTTATGGAATCAAGAGAGAACGGTTCGAAAAGAGGTTGAAAGATTTTTATCAAAAGGCAAATAAGAAAGTTGATGTAAAAACATATTCCGATTACCGTAAAATCCTTGATCGGTCTGATATTGATGCTGTTGTGATTGCAACACCCGATCATTGGCACGCATTAATTGCACTTGATGCTTGTAAAGCTGGTAAGGATATTTATCAGGAAAAACCAATAACTTTTACCATAAAGGAGAGTTTTCTGGTAGCTGAAGCAGTAAGAAAAAACAATGTTATTTTTGCCGTTGGAAGTCAACAACGTTCAGACAGTAATTTCCAGCATACAGTAAACATGGTTCGTAAAAATGCTCTTGGCGACCTGAAAACAATCAATGCTTTTGTTGGCCCGCCTCCTGCACCCTATGATCTAGCTGTTGAAGAAGTACCTGCTGATCTCGATTGGAAACAGTGGATAGGGCCAAATCCGTTTGTTACTTTTAACTCAAAATTAAATCCCCCGATAAGCTTAGACCCCGTTCAAAATGAGACCTTCTGGGCTGCTTGGCGCTATTACAAAGAAACCGGTGGCGGTTTTACCTGCGACTGGGGAGCTCATAATTTCGACATTGGTCAGTGGGCGTTGAATATGGATAATGGTGGACCGGTAAAGGTTATTCCTGCTGGATTTGAAGATACGAAATTCCTGAGCTATGTGTATGAAAATGGAGTTGTTATGACCAACGAGCCATGGGATGAAGGTCAGAGTAGAGGAATAAAATTCTGGGGATCAACGGGTTGGATTGAGGTTTCACGCGGAAGAATTGCTGCCTCCGACGAATCACTTCTCCCTGTAAAAGATAAGGACGATAACAAAGGTTTGATATATGAATCTGGAATTGAGCATCTTGTGAATTTTGTTGAGTGTCTGCGTTCGAGGAAAGATCCTATCGCACCTGTTGAGGCAGGGCAGAGGACAGTTGCAGTTTGCATACTCGGAAATATTGCACATGAGCTAAAACGCCCCTTAAACTGGGATCCTATTAATCAAAAATTTGTTAATGATCCTGAAGCTGAAAAGTTCATGCACAGGGAATACCAGAATGGATACACCTTGTAAAACCACAAAGCAACATGAAAGTATTGTATTTTTTAGGAATGTTAGCCATACTCATTCCCACTAACTTAAGGGCTGAAAAAGCGCAAAAGCAGGTAGCTCCATCACTTCAGGGAAAGAAAGTGCTATTTGTTTGGGGTGGTTGGGATGGTCATGAGCCTAAGCAATCCATCGAAATATTTGTTACCTGGATGCGCTCGGAAGGTGCAGAAGTAACCGTTTCGGAAACCCTTGACTCTTATCTTGATGAAAAACTTATGGGATCCCTGGATTTAATTGTTCAGATTTGGACCATGGGAAAGATAAGCAATGAACAAGAAGCAGGTCTTCTAAAAGCTATTAGCGGGGGAGCTGGACTGGCTGGCTGGCACGGCGGACTTGGCGATTCATTCAGGGATAACGTAGCCTATCAGTTTATGGTAGGTGGACAATGGGTTGCACATCCTGGAGGAGTTATCGATTATCGGGTAAATATTATAGATCATAAGGATCCGGTAACAAAAGGTCTTTCAGATTTTAACTTGCATTCAGAACAGTATTACATGCATGTTGATCCAAATGTTAAGGTGCTTGCAACTACTACTTTTAACGGTGCAAACGCTGAATGGATAAATGGCTGCGTTGTTCCCATCGCCTGGAAAAAATATTATGGAAAGGGAAGAGTGTTCTATTCTTCGTGCGGGCATGTGATGGCCGATTTTAAAGTAGCTGAGGTACTGGAAATGCAGAAACGAGGCATTCGTTGGGCAAGTGAAAGCAAATATCAGCCAAAAGAATCATGGATACAAGCGGTGTATAAATAGCCCCATTTAAAATAAGAGAGATAAAACTATTAAAAACTGCCGCACATTTCGTTTTCCTATTTCTATTTACTTTTGCAGCAGTTTTTTTATTTGGGTAGACTGTATTCACAATAGTTCGTTAAACTTTTTTATATTACTCATTATCAATGCCTTATAAAATTTGATTTATAATATGCATAGAATTAATAATCAGCACTTTGCGTAATTTCATTATGTCAATTCCTGAAAGTTTAACGAACTATTGTATTCAGATACTTACTTTTTTAGTTTTAAAATTATCACTTTTGAAAAATTCAATATTGAAGCTGGTCGTTATACTTCATTCCTCTCTCAGATCATCCCTTTAATTCTGATAAAGCTTCATGTAGGTTTAAAAGCTTTTCTAATTGGGTATTCCGTTTCAATTGTGCTGGTCTTTTACGGAATATTTCTTTTATGCTTATATTCATTTGCTTTCTGGCGCGATTGGGGCTATTCAGGCCTTAATCAGAGCTATTTTCAGCTTCCACTGGAACCTTATGCAATTCTGGATACACCTTTCCCGGGAAAATAAGAACTAGCAGGCCATTTCTCCGGCATTTTTCTTTGCTGAAAGTAGGTTGTATGCACCTTTTATAACCACTTTCAGGGAAGAAATATCAAGTTGTTGTGGGAGAAAAACTTCTGTAAAGCCATTGTCACTCACGCCTTTCGTTACTTCGATAATCCTGTATTCGGTAAAAGGAAATCCACTTTCCTCTTTGTTTTTATTGAAAACGAATATGTAATCTTTATCGTCAAAACTTACAATGGCGTCAGAGGGCAGAGCTGTAACCTTAGTAAACGATGTTTCAACGATTGCATTTACATACATTCCGGGAATTACGTTTTTGCAGACGCCCGGCACATTTGCATACACTTTAAGAATTTTATCAGGGGATATGGATTTGGCCGTCTGGTAAATCACTGCTTCGTGCTGTTCGGTTTCGTTATTGATATAAAACAGAATTTTCTGACCCAGGGCTACTCTGCTTGCATCCTTCTCATACAGAGTAAGTTCAAGTAATAGTTTATCGCTGTTTACGATTTCGAACAGAACATCTGAAGGAGAAACAAATTTTCCAATGTTCACATTTACGGCTTGAACGTACCCACTAATTGGTGAGCATAAAGCAATTGAACTGCTTATGTTTTCAGCACTCAGGTTTTGCGGATTGATTCCTATTAACAAAAGCTTCTGGCTTAGTGCACTTACCTGAGCTTTCAGATTATTAAACTCCGAAGTGAGCTGCTGAACGTTGTTTTGCGAATAAACTTCCTCTTTGTATAGCTCGGTATGCCTATTAAATTCAATTTCAGCATATTCGAGTTTTATTTTGGCTTCAAGATAATTTTGCTGAATGTCGACAAAATCCTGGTTTTCAAGAATTGCAAGCGTCTGGCCTTTATTTACCTGACTACCAGGCATCAGGTTTATGCTTTTAACAAATCCACCTGAAGGCATACAAACGGTAGCCAGATTTTGAGCAGCCACCGTAACTATTCCGTTAATTTTCAATCTCCCGCTAAGTGAAAGAGAGTCGATACTGCCTAACTGAATATTTGCAAGCTGGATCTGATCTTCACGCAATTCCACGATATCTTCAGGAAGATTTTCGACAACTTCAGCCTCCTGCGGTGAAGTTTTTCCCCCTGAACATGAAAAGATAGTTATTAGAAAAAGTGTAACAATAACTGAGTTTATAATTTGATTTTTGAGTTTCATTTTTGGAATATTTAATTGAGATTACCGGTAAGTAAATCGAGTGAAATAATTGTTTGATTGTAAGAATTAAGTGCATTGAGGTAGTTTTGGCGGATTTCAATTGCACGGTTCAGACTTAGGATATAATCCAGATAATCAAGTGCTCCCGCTTTGTAACTAAGGCTGGCCTGTTCAATGATCAGATTAGCTTCCGGTATTGCCTGTTTCTCATAATATTCTAAGCTTTTGCTGTATTTTGCAAATTCCTCAAGATAAGACTGATAACTTCCTGCAAGTGATTTCGAAAAGTATTCAGCGTTGTTCTGCGAAATCTGTTCTTTTATTTTTGCAGACTTTGTTCTGGATGTATAAGGTAGAAACCATAGTGGAACTGAAATTCCTGCCTGTATGCCTGTGAATCGGGCTTCCGGTCCAAAGGTCAGAGCAACTCCGTTTACATCCTGAGTTCCTTGAATTGTCTGACTGAAAAATCCTACATTAAAATCTGGCAATGCACGATTGCGTTCCAGTTTAGTTTCATAGGAGGATATTTCAACCTGTTGTTTTACAAATTCAACTGCCGGGTTCGCACTGATAGACAGACTATCTGGAATTTTTGAATAATCCATCCGATGTAAAACTGTGTCTGACGTTCTCACTTCAGTATCAGAATTTAGAAGTATTTGCAACTTACGGCTACAAATGCGAATATCAGTCATTACGCCATCGATTTGATTTTTCACCTCCAAACTCTGCGATTTAACAGTGATCATCTCCAAGCGATTCGTTTCTCCGGTTTTCGCTCTGAGTTCAGCACCTCTCAAAAGTCCTGAATACAGTGAGTCCTGATACATCAAAAGCCTTTTTTTTGAATGCAGGTATGCCAGTTGCCAATAGGCCTGTTTTACCTGATTGGTGATTTCAAGCCGGGATGTTTTTAACTGCCATTCACTGCTTTTGATAGTTGCTTTTGCAAGTTTATGCTGAGTTGTGTAAACTCCGGGAAAAGCAAACGACTGACTCAGGGTAAAACTGTTATCATTTGTAAATGAGTTAAATCGTCCATATTGCCCGTCAATTGAGGTTTTTGGAATGTCAAATGCGGCTGGTTTAAGAGCTTTTTGAGCGTCTACCTCATAAGCTGCGGATCGAACAACCGGATTTGCATCGAGTGCCATTTGAATAGCCTGTGGCAAATCAAGAGTTTTTGAATCCTGAGCTTTTGAAATTGAAAAAAGTGATGAGGTAAAAATTAGTAAAACCAATAAGGTCAATGTTTTCATGGATTTTGATTTTTGTGAGAACCTGAATTTTCGGGAAGTGAAAAATATATAAAAAACTGGTAATATGATCAATGTAAGCAGTGTCGCTGATATCAGTCCTCCGATAACCACTGTTGCCAGTGGTTTCTGGACTTCAGCACCTGCTGAGGTTGACAGTGCCATTGGAAGGAATCCCATTGATGCAACAGCAGCAGTCATAATTACAGGGCGCAGTCTTATGTTGAGACCTTTCAACACCCGTTCTTTTATGTCAGTGTATCCTTCTTTTTCAAGCCGGTTAAATTCTGCAATCAGCACAATGCCATTAAGAACAGCAACTCCAAATAAGGCTATAAAACCAACTCCCGCAGATATGGAAAAATTCATATCCCTTAGCCACAGTGCAAAAACTCCCCCGATAGCAGACATCGGAACAGCCGTAAAGATCAGAAGACTTTGTTTAACCGAATGAAACGTAAAAAACAGTAATACAAAAATCAGAAGTAATGCAACAGGCACCGCGATAGATAACCGTTTTTTTGCAGCTTCCAGATTTTCGAATTGACCGCCGTAGTTTACAAAGTAACCTGAAGGTAGACGAATTCTGGAATTGATTTTTGATTTGACTTCGGCAATTACGCTTTGTATATCGCGATTTCTGACGTTAAAACCAATGCTGATGCGACGTTGGGTGTTCTCCCTAGAGACCTGGGCGGGACCCGATTTGATCTGAATATCAGCAATTTGCTCGAAAGGAATTTGCCCGCCCCCAGGCAAAGCGATAGTGAGGTTTTTGACATCATCGATATTCTGTCGGTAGTCCTTATCCAGACGAACTACGAGTCCGAAACGTTTCTCCTCATCGAATACAATTCCCGCCTGACTTCCAGCAAAAGCGGCGCGTAGCACACGATTTACCTCTTCGATTGAGAGTCCGTACTGAGCTAAACGGTCACGGTTATAATTTATCTGAACTTGTGCCAAGCCGGTAAGCTTTTCAACGTTGATATCGGCAGTTCCTTGAATCGACATAATAATTTTCTCAACTTCAAGTGCTTTTTCTGATAAAATACCAAGATCATCACCGTAAATTTTAACGGCAATATCCTGTTTTGAGCCTGATAAGAGTTCATTAAACCGCATTTGAATGGGTTGTTGAAATTCGAATTTCACACCGGCCAGAACGACCAGTTTCTCTTCCATTTTAGCAACCAACTCTTCACGGGTTTTGGCTGAAGTCCATTCGCTCTTCTCTTTAAGCGTAATAATGTAATCGCCTGTTTCCATGGGAGTTGGATCGGTCGGGATTTCGCTTGCGCCGATTTTACAGACAGCATGTTTAATTTCGGGGAAGTTATCCAGCAAAATTTTATTAGCCATCTCAACCTTTTCAATGGTATTAGAGAGCGATCCACCCTGAAGAGTCATTACGCCGGCAGCAAGATCACCTTCTTCAAGTTGAGGAATGAACTCCCCTCCTAAACGGGTAAACATAAATACACTGTATGCAAACAAAGCAATGGCTGAAACAGAAACAAGCAATTTGTGACGCAGCGCAAAATTAATAATTGGGTTGAAAGCCTTATGAAACCAATCCATTAAGCGGTCGGAGAGGTTGCGTTTATGTTCGGTTTTTTTGCTGAGAAACAATGCCGAAGCCATGGGGACATAGGTCAGAGAGAGGATAGCAGCACCCAGCAAAGCGAAAGTCACTACCTGAGCCATTGGACGAAACATTTTACCTTCGATGCCAACCAATGCCATAATGGGCAGATAAACGATAAGAATTATGATTTGTCCGAATGTTGCGGAGCTCATCATTCGTTTTGCAGAGTCGTAAACATTTTCATCCATCTGTTCACGTGTAAGGCGTTTTACACCCGGGTGGTTATGCTTACTCATGCTGATGCGGTGAACGACGCTTTCAACGATGATTACAGCGCCATCGACAATGAGTCCGAAATCGATTGCCCCCAGACTCATCAGATTTCCTGATACTCCAAACAGATTCATCAGGGAAATTGCGAATAGCATTGACAGGGGAATAACTGAAGAAACGATAAGCCCTGCCCGAAGATTCCCAAGGAGAAAAACAAGGATAAATATTACAATTAAAGCTCCAATTATAAGGTTTTCGGCCACTGTACCTATGGAACGGCTAACCAGGTCGGAGCGGTTGAGGAAAGGATCAATGATTACACCTTTGGGTAATGACTGTTGGACAGACTGGATGCGAGTTTCAACGTTATCAATTACTTCATGAGCATTTGCACCTTTGAGCATCATAACCACACCGCCTACTGCTTCTGTAGTATCTACAACCAATGCCCCGTAGCGCGTGGCATTACCGAATTGTACAGTGGCAACATCACGTATAAGAACCGGAATTCCGGAAGGATTATTTTTAACAACAATTTTTTCGATATCTTCGAGAGTCTTTACCAATCCAATCCCTCTAATAAAATAGGCAGTTGGTTTTTTATCAATGTAGGCACTTCCGGTGTTTTCGTTGTTTTTCTCAAGAGCCAGGAAAATATCGGTGAGTGAAAGATTCATTCCCCTGAGACGTTCAGGATTTACAGCTATTTCGTATTGTTTTACAAATCCCCCGTAACTGTTTATATCGGCTACCCCGGCTGTTCCGAGCATCTGTCGCCTGACGGTCCAGTCTTGCAGTGTTCGGAGTTCCATTGGAGTGAATTTCTTCTCATATCCCTTTTCAACCGCAAGCCGGTATTGAAAAATTTCGCCAAGACCACTGGAAACTGGCGCCAATTCTATTTTAGCTAGACCCGCAGGTATGGATTCCTCAGCTTCTCTCAATCTTTCGGTAAGCTGTTGCCTGGCCCAGTAGATATCCACTTCTTCCTTAAAAACAATGGTTACCACAGAAAGCCCAAGCCGTGAAATTGAACGCAGCTCTATAATATCGGGGATATTTGCAACGGCAACTTCAATCGGAGCCGTGATAAAACTTTCAACTTCCTGCGTTGCAAGGGAAGGAGCGAGGGAAATCACCTGAACCTGATTGTTTGTAATGTCGGGAATGGCATCAATGGGTAATCGGGTTAAGGAATAGCTTCCCCAGCCAATTAAGACAAGAACAAACAGCCCGATGAGGAATTTATTTTTTATTGAGAAATAAATAATGCGATCTATCATAGAATAAGGACTTTAAGGAATGATTTTAATCAATCAAACCTGGCAGAGCTTAGACCTGATAGGTTTCTTGAATGATTCAATTTGAAAACATGAGATGTGGAAAGTTAAATCACAATCTTCGTTGAACAAAGGAAGGAAACCTAGGATTCATCCCCTAAACAAACGAATAAAAAAATGCAAAATTTCTGAGTAAAATCAGACTAATTTAGGCGGTTGCCAAATGGATGAAAAAAGAGTAGAAACATAAGTGGTAGAATATTCGGAAAGAGGTTTATGAGAATACGTAAAACTTGTAAACTGAATCTGCGTCTCACCAAATAATACAGGGGTAGCACAACATTGGCAAGTGCAAAAGGGCGAGCAATGGTGGTTTTCGTGATTTTGATCCCCTGATGAAGATTGTGAAGTCTCATTTAAATTTCCAGAGATATCCTCTGGTGCATCAATACATGGAATTGTAGTGAGCATCAGGATATACAGAGATATTATGAGTGCTAAAATTTTCATTTATCAGGATCCAAAATTACAAAAAAATTGTCATTTAAAGAAGAGCGTTTAGAAATGATTGGAAAAGAATAGATTACCAGTTTTAAGCTAAAAACTATTTCTGCGCTACCTGTTGTTCTGAAACTGCATGGAGAAACCCGGTCATGTAAACCAATGGTCCGTTCCAGTTTATAGTTATTTCGTTGGATGCGTAGCTTTCCATGAGATCCATGTAGGCTTTAGCTGGTTGGAGTGAGGTGTATTTTACTCCAGTTGGACTCCTCTCACTGACAGCGTCATTAAGATTCGCATTAGGTCTGGTATTTGCGCAGGTGGCGCTTTAAAACTCAAATCAGTAAAGCCTTTGGGTATAGGATATTATTTTCAAGATGAACATGGACGTGCAAATCATCTTCGAATTGTTCCAGAAGTTTTAGGCTAACGGAGTAGGTGTTACAAGCATCCTCAGGAACTTTATAATTGGCAGTAAGAATCCTGATTTTATCCATTGCTCCACCTGCAAATTCGTGTTCTTTGCTCATGCGAAGTATTTCGCTTTTAATTATTTCCCTGGACGAATCATCGTTTTCCTTCTGTGCTTTTTTAATAGCTGGAAACAAAACATCTTCTTCCTTTTGAAGGTGCTGTAATAATTCCTTATTAATTTCAGTGAAAAGTTCGGCGACTTCAAGTAACTCATTATGGTGAGAGCCATGAACTTTAGCAATTTTCTGAGTATAAAAAACCAGTTCCGGTAAGTTTTTCAACACAAACTTATGATGGGTATTTATGATGTAATCAGCCATAAAGCCAAGATCCCAATCCTTGAAATTATGAGTATTTCCAGCGGGCGTGTTTGACATTTCTTCCAACTCGCTAATCAGAAAGTCAGGATTGGCTCCCGATTCTTTGCAAGCCTCGCCCAGACTCTTTTTTCCCCCGCAACAAAAATCAATACCTGCATTTTTAAATATTTCAGCAGCTCTGAAATCGTCGGTAACAATTTCACCAATTTGTTTTTCTTCGAAAGTTTTATTTGTGCTCATATTGAAATGGATTTCAAATTCTGAGCAAATATAGCAAATATTTACAAGAAGACAAAAAGGTCTTTATATAGTTAAATATTTTTATTTATATTTGCTGGCATCATTAATTATTGATTTTCACTAATGTAATTTTAAAAATTTGAACAGATTACAATCTTCTTTAAAACTCATTATATCAAGGGATTACCATCTTTCAATATTTGTGTTTTTGTTTAGTTTCTTTTTTCTCGCAATTGTTCAGGTAAAACTTACAACTCATCCTATTATCTTACTCGAACGATTTATTAAAGGTGGAGGATGGTTTGAAATCACAGTGATCGCATTTTACGGTGCCTTTGTTGCCTTGAAAATGCAGAATCACATGAATGTTCCGAAATGGCGACGGCTTACATGGACTATTTTCGCTATTGTATTTTTCACGCAACTGGCTATTGGTCTGCTTGGTGCGGAAAAATTTTTAATGACAGGAAAACTGCACCTTCCAATTCCAATGATGATCATTTCAGGGCCAATTTACAGAGGCCAATTATCTGTTATGACCATTTTATTCCTAAGTACCATTGTTTTAACTGGACCTGCTTGGTGCAGTCAGCTGTGCTATTTTGGTGCATTTGATAATCTTGCTTCAAAAGGCAAAACTCAGAAAGACACCTTGAAAGGCAAGAAAGCCATAAAAACCAGCATTTTGATTCTGGTGATTGCCGTCACTATAATTTTGAGGTGGTTTAATGTACCTGTTCTTACTGCTACTTTGGTAGCTATTGGATTCGGAGTTACCGGGATTGGGGTAATGCTATACTATTCGCGTAAGATGGGAAAAATGGTTCACTGCACCTTATATTGCCCGGTTGGAACCATAGTGAATATCCTCAAACCAGCAAATCCATTCAGGTTATACATCGATAACAGCTGTACCATGTGTATGAAATGCACCAGTTTTTGTAAATTCGACGCCCTGAACATTAAGGATGTACGCAACAAAAAGCCTGATTTTTCATGCACTCTTTGCGGGGATTGTCTGTCTGCATGCCGCGACAATTCTATAAAATATAAATTTCTAAATCTAAAGCCTGAAACAGCCAGAAGACTTTACCTTTTTTTGACTATCACCTCACATGCAGTTTTCCTGGCAATGGCAAGAATTTGATTTCAGTTTTGGCTGCAAAAAAAACAGCAGTTTGATCAGGGCGTTCGTAATGCCAAGCGCAAATCTCAATGTCCTTATTGGTCAGGTCAATAGTCTATAAATCTGAGTATTCAGTGGGTCGAAGTAGAATTTTATCCATTTTGGAAACGGTATTTTTATATTGATCCAGATCTTTAATGGCCAGCCAGGTAGGATGTTTGCCAAAAGCATTCCAATGTTCGGACTGTGAGGTTTCGCTTTCAAATGTTGTCAAATACATTAGATTTGGCATATCGGCACCAGAAATAACCGATCCGAAAAACACTGGCTGAAACCCAAGTTCTTTGAAGAGTGCAACTTCTCCACCTTCATTAAACATGTGAACTTTCTTTTGAAAATATTTTTCAGTTGCCCCTTGATAACTCCTTAATTCATAAACTCTTTCAGATGCTTTTGTGAGATGATTGGGAACGCCTGTTTCCAGCATTTCTTTAAAAGCTTTTAGCAGAATACTTTCAAATCTCTGGTAAGGTGGGTTGTCAAAACCGGCATCGATATAATCTTTACCATCGTTTTGGTATTGCTTATCAGCGGAAAGTAAGGTAGCTAGTTTATCAAGCTGATCCAAAGATTTTAAAGGAGTGAGTACGTAAATCTTCCGGCTTGTATTTTCAGTTGTTTCGATAGGTTTGAAGACTCCCACTTTTGCTATTCCGGCACGGTGCATTGCAGGAATAAAGGCTTGTTTGAGGAAATTATCCATACGTTGCAATTGATCGGCATTTTCGAGAGTATAAATTTTCAACTCATAAAAGCCTGCTTTCTGTGCATTTATGGTAACAAAATGCATAGTGGTAAGTAGTAAAATAATAAGTAATTGTTTCATAATTGGTTATTTTTGTGATATTATTTCAGTTTGTGATTTCATATTTTTAGATGTTCTTTTAATTATTTCCAGATTCATCATGACTTTTGTGATTCAGGCATTTCCAGAATCCCACCTTGGCAGCATAAGGAATAAGCTGCTGCGCTAAATCCCGTGAGGTAGTTATACAAAAATACCAGAAAAGTAAAGATAACATAATGCATATTTCTGCAAGTTGATATTTTCAATTTAATTACAATTTCCTAATTTTTTTTCAATTTAGTGTTTAAGTATGGAATTTCAAAAAACACGTAATAACACCTGAAACTATTAGTTAATATTTATCGAGATTTACATTTCCTGATAAGAGGTGAAAAAATATATTTTGCCACGACCAATGTTAGGAGAAAGAGGGTATATAGCCATAGTGGCGTTGAAGCGAATAAATGAAAATAAATAAGTTTACATCAGAAATTGACAGCCCAAAGGTTCATGCACGCCTAATTCAGGCAAATTTTTCAGCTTTGCGATATGTGAGTATGATTGTTTTCGGCTTTTCCATTTTTGGATTGCTAACAAATTTTTTTATACACGACGTTTTATGGTCTGAATACCTGAATTTTTACAAAATAATGGATTGTGTCTTAGCCCTGGTTTCGCTGGTCGCCATCTTTTTCTTGTGGCAATTTCCAATTCAAAGCATCTCTTTGAAAAAACATTTTTAATGTATAATTGTTTATTTCGATAATAGCGGTGGTGCATTCATTTTAATTAGCTTTGCATCCCCGGATATAATTAGCCTGGAGTAGAACAAATTATGTTAAATAAGCTCGTTTTTATTACCCTTGTATGTTTCGGTACAACTCTGATTTGGTGCCAGCCTGTTTATTCGCAAAATAACAATACGATTATCAGTGGGAAAGTAACTGCAGCAGATACAAAAGGATTTCTTCCTTACGTAACTATTATTTTGGAAAACACATCTGTAGGAACGGTTTCAAGCATAAATGGAGATTACAAAATCGTTACCACATCAACTTCATATCTGATAACATTTTCTTTTGTTGGATATGAAACCGAATCCAGAACCATTTTCCCGGGTAAAACTCAGATCATTGATATGGAATTGCACCCTACTAGTATTGAAATAGGTGAAGTGCAAATAAAACCAGAAAAACGATCATACCGTAACAAGGACAATCCTGCAGTTGAACTTATTGCTAAGGTCATTGATAATAAAGATCTGAATAATATTGACGAACAAAAGTTTTACAGATCTGAGAAATATGAGAAAATAGTTTTTTCATTGAGTAATTTACCAGAGGGATTCAAAAAGAGCAGATTGCCCGATTCGTTTGAAATCCTGTTCAACAATGTCGACAGTTCGAGAGCCGATGGGAAAAAAAATATTCCCATGTTTATTAAAGAATCTCAATCTGAAGTCTTTTTCAGAAAATCCCCTAAATCAAAAAAGGAAATTATCAAAGCTGAAAAGAACCTCAATTTTGATGAATACATTGATAATAAAGGCCTAACAGCGAATATTAAATACTTGTATCAGGATATAAACATATACGATAACGATGTTTTTTTCTTGTCAAATAAGTTTTTAAGTCCGGTTGCATTTACCGCTCCCATTTTTTATAAGTATTTCATTGTCGACACCTCAATGGTTGACGATGAAAAGTGCATTCAACTTTTTTTTGAACCCCGGAATAAAGCAGATTTCCTATTTCATGGTTTTCTGTTTATAACCGACGATAGTCTTTATGCCATAAAAAAGGTGGATATGAGTTTTAATAAAGGAATTAATATCGACTGGGTAAAGGATGTCAGAATAATTCAGGATTTTAAAAAAGTGAACGGAAGGGTATGGGCTCTGAGTCATGACGACGTATCGGTAGATTTCGGAATTGCAAAGAATATGGTTGGTTTTTACGGGCAGAGAGAGTTGGATTATTCGAATTATTCTGTGAATGATCCAATGTCAGATACTTTATTCGATGGCCGGCTTACCGCAACTAAAGTTGTTGAAAATACTCAGTTGTCAGAATACTGGGATTCTGCCCGAATATCTCCCCTTACAAAAGCGCAAAGCGACTTGTATGGCATTGTTGACAGTATGAAAGAGAGTGCAGGATTTAAGAGGAGAATGAACATTATTATGTTGGTTACAACCGATTTCCTGAATCTTGGAAAATTCGAAATTGGTCCGGTTGGAAGTTTCTACAGCTTTAATGAGATTGAAGGCTCACGGTTCAAATTCGGAGGTCGAACTACTGAGGTTTTGAGCAAAAGATTGTACGCAGATTCCTACATTGCTTATGGGTTTAAAGATCAACAGCTAAAATATAATCTCGGACTTACCTATTCACTCAATGGCAAATCGATTTATAAATTCCCTGTTAAATCGGTCAGAGTGAGCTACATGTACGATACTGAGACACCCGGTCAGCTTTTACAATATTCTACAAAAGACAACCTGTTTTTGTCGTTTCGCCGAGGTGTTGACGATAAAATGTTTTATAACCGGAGTTTAAAAGTCGAATATCTGAACGAATTTGAGAACCATTTTTCTTATGCAATTGGATATAACCTCACAGAACAGGCACCCGGAGGAAACATGACATTTGGCAACGACGAAAACCTGCCTCTCCCTAATACCATACCTTACATAAACATTTCAGAAGTTTTCCTGAAACTCCGGTATGCGCCTAAGGAAGAGTTTTATCAGGGGAAATTATACCGAAGTCCTATAACTTCTAAATATCCGACAATACTGTTTCAAAGTATTTTGGGATCCGAAAATCTGCAGAATGATTACGATTACCAGAAGTTCAGGCTAGGCATCAGTAAGCGTTTTTATTTTTCTATTTTGGGATATACTGATGTTGCTGCTGAGGCAGGGAAGATATTCGGGAGTGTGCCATTCCCATTGCTTTTTATTCCAAATGCCAACCAAACCTACTCGTATCAGAAGAGTTCGTATAACATGATGAATTTTCTTGAATTCGCGAGTGATCATTATGCTTCACTAAACATAGATCATTCTTTTAATGGCTTCTTTTTCAATAAAATACCTTTAATTAAGAAGCTTAAATTGCGTGAAGTGGCTACTTATAAAATGCTTTATGGGGGCATAAGCAGCAAGAATGATCCAAGTTTAAATCCCTCTTTATTCAGGTTTCCAACTGATAAATTAGGCTCAGTAACTACCTTTTCACTCGATGAGAAACCATATATTGAAGCAAGTGTTGGGGTCTCGAATTTATTCAAAATTTTCAGAATTGATCTGATAAAACGTTTCACGTATCTTAACAATCCTAATGTTTCTTCACTTGGAGTGAGGGTGCAGTTTAGGCTGGATATTTAAGGTAAAAGGCTTGTAGTGAGTTTGGTGCGGTAAAATTGAAGTATTTGTTGAAATACAGACACTTCAATAACTATCACTTTAAAATACCTGGTGTCACTGGATATTAAATACCGGAGGTGTAAAGGGTGCAGAAGCAGCACAAATTTATATTAAAGATGTTGTCTGTTCAGTGCCTCGTCCGGGCAAGGAACTTAAAGCGTTTTCCAAAATTGAACTATTACCCGGTGA
>Ga0105047_10008703_pt1 | contig 16879 bp, 11 predicted proteins | sample MAT04_FD_78384 | JGI IMG/M metagenome (GOLD analysis project Ga0105047, IMG submission 78384) | Freshwater microbial communities from Lake Fryxell liftoff mats and glacier meltwater in Antarctica - MAT-04 (megahit assembly) | ecosystem: Environmental > Aquatic > Freshwater > Ice > Liftoff...
GCGGTTGGCGGGAAGCAATACGGGAGATCAGGTTGCAACAGGTAAACAACGAGACGAGCAGTAAGGGGTCACCCATCATTCATGCGTCATGGTGAATATGCTTTTGAACACGCTTTATTGTGAAGATTCGTAGACAACAACTGTGTCGGTTGTGTGGTCAAAACCGATCGATAGTGTCCGCTTTTATTGCTTGCTAGGGTAATGCCCCAGGATAACAGTAGGGTAAGTAATAAACAGTGAATCTGCCGGAGCCTTGGTCATTGATACTTTGGCTTCGCTGGATTGTTGGTTCGATACACCGTCACTGTGTTGATACTAGTGTGTTGATACCACTGTGTTGATACCACTATCAATTTTGACTAGCACAGCTTTCATTTTAGCGCGTCGAATGGTGTGACTTCTCAGGTTCCTGTAACCTTGTACGCGTGTGCGCGGTCACCACAGTTGCTGATCCTAGCCAAGAAGCTTGGGAGTAGGCACTGCGATAGCGAACACGCACTTGCGTACGGATTGCTGCATAGCACAGTCACGCCCAACAGAACTAGCCACACGAACGCTGCCCCACAATCGCTTCAGCACCCACTGGTCAATTTGACACTGCCAAGAGTGGGTGGTGAAGCCATGCGTCTGCCCAATTCGATCATTCCTGGCACTATGCGGTTGTCGAAATAGACTTCTCAGGTTCAAAGTCTATTTTTGCCCAAACCATAGTCCCAAATGTATTGCGACTGTCCGGCCAGATTGGCTGGCGCTTTGCTATTCAATATGCCGCAGCTGTAGCTACCCAGCCATATCTACCCGGTGGAACTGCGGCCATTCGTTGATCAGTTGTGTCTATGCATTTCGCGCTTGACCACGGCAACGATCACACTTTTGCATAATTCAGAGCCCGTGAGCAGCTCTGTGATTGTGATAGATTCAAGATATACCTTTGTAAACAGGAGATAACACAAATATGACACAAAACAAAAATAATAAAGGCGCAACAGCGGGCAGTCCGTTGTTGCGGCTGATCCCCCTGGGGGGATTAGGCGAAATTGGTAAAAATATGGCGCTGCTCGAATCGGGCAATCATATTTTGATCATTGATGCCGGCCTGATGTTTCCGACCAGCGAAATGCATGGAATCGATCTCGTCATTCCCGACACGGAATATGTAATGGATCGCCTGGACAATGTCACCGGCATTATTTTGACCCATGGCCACGAAGATCACATTGGCGCGTTAAGTTATTTGGTCGAAGAGGGGTTGCGCGCCCCGATTTATGGCACTGCCTTAACGTTGGGGCTGCTCGAAGGCAAATTGCGCGAGCACAAGCTACTGGGTGAAGTACAACTAAACACCATTACCGAGCATGATACACTGGACCTCGGCCCATTTTTTGTCGAATTCTTCCACACGTGCCACAGTTTCCCCGACAGTGTCGGCGTGGCTGTGCAAACACCCGCTGGCCGCGTGATCCACACCAGCGACTATCGGTTTGATCCCACACCGGTGGATGGCAAACCAACCGAAGAAGATAAATTGCGGCGCTGGGGCGATGAAGGCGTGCTATTGCTAATGGCAGACAGCACGAATGCCGAAAAAGATGGCACAACGCCCAGTGAGCGCTCGTTGAATGATATGCTTGACAACGCATTTCAGAAAGCCGAAGGGCGTGTGTTGATTACGACCTTTGCCAGCAATCTGGGTCGCGTTCAACAGGTCATTGATGCCGCCCGCCGCGATGGACGGCGCATTGGCGCGATTGGCCGCTCGATGGTGAACAATATCAAAATCGCCATCCAATTGGGCTATCTCGACATCAAGCAGGAAGAGCTGCTCACCGCTGGCGAAATGGAATCCTTGCCCGCGCAAGAAGTGGTGATCATTGCGACCGGCAGCCAAGGTGAACCGACCAGTGCCATGGTGCGCATGAGCGTCAGCGATCATCGCCAGATCACGCTGCGTGCCGGCGACACAGTGATCCTGAGTGCAACCCCAATTCCTGGTAACGAAGAACTCTTTAATCGCACGGTAGACAATCTCTTCCGCCAAGGTGCCGATGTGCTCTACCATGAATTGGGCGATGTGCATGTCAGCGGTCACGGTGGCCGCGAAGATTATCGGCGCATGTTGGATCTGGTGCGCCCCCGCTTCTTTGTGCCGGTGCATGGCGAATATCGCCATTTGATCCTGCACGCGCGCATTGCCGAGGAACGGGGCGTGCCCAAGGAAAATGTCTATGTGATTGAAGATGGCCAAAGCCTGGAATTCGGCCATTTCAAAAATGACAGAGAGATCGAAGGCCGCCTAGGTGAGCAATTACCCGTTGGCCATGTCTTTGTCGATGGCTTGGGCGTTGGCGACGTGGGCAATGTTGTGTTGCGCGATCGACGGCACCTCAGCCAGGATGGCTTCCTAGTCTGTGTTGTGGCCATTGATGAAGTGGACGGTGAAATTATCTACGGGCCAGAGATCATCAGCCGTGGCTTTGTCTACATTCGCGACAGCGAGGATCTGATCAGCCGGGCACGCGATGTAGTCGAGACATTATTGAAGAAACGCGTGCCGGTACAGGTGTTGGAAAACAAAATTCGCGATGCATTGACCACCTTCACCTACAAAGAAATGGGACGCCGCCCCATGATCTTGCCGCTGGTAATGGAAGTATAGTATACTAATCCGAACATCTGTTCGGTTGTGTCATTGGCGAAAAGCAATCAAGCAGAAAGTGAAGATGCACATTTTGGTCTTCACTTTCGATGCTTCTCGCCAATTCAGTGAAAAGCACACAGATTCGCCTAACCGATCGATTGCTAGCTTGTACGACTTTTCAGTTTTTTGATTAGCACTCTATGGCAAAGCGCAAAGCACCACCAAAGCGAAAACAGAACTCCGATCTGCTGAGCTCCTTTATCACCCGAATCCAACGCCCCGATGTTGCTGGGGTGTGTTTGGTTTTGGTCTCGCTCATCACCCTCCTCAGCCTGCTCACCAGCAGCACCGGCACGATTACGGGAGTGTGGGTTAGCTGGCTGGAATTGACCTTTGGGATTGGCGCTTGGGGATTTCCCGTTGTCACGGGTGCACTGGGGCTATGGATGGTGATCCGCGCCGTAGAAAACATGGATGATATGCCATGGCAGCATCCGGCGGGCTGTGCATTGCTCTTTATTGCCCTGATTGTGGGCGCGTCCCTTTGGGGGGGCGCGGCGGGCAATGGTGGTGGGCAGGTTGGCACCTTGCTGGCCCAAGGATTGCAGAGCGTACTCGGCTTTTGGTTCACCTGGATTTTTGTTATCTTTCTGGCTATTTCGGGGTTGGTCTTTTTAACTGATTACCTGCTTATCGACTGGGGGCTGGGACTTTGGCATCAGCTACGGATGCTCCACCAGCCACACGCCGAGCATGTGGGGATCGATCCGGTGTTGCCGCTACCCAGTGGTCATCTGGCGTGGTGGAAAATCTTGGCAGATCGCTGGAAGCAACCCACGCATCACGAGCCGATTTCGACGTTGCCAACGGCAGCCAACATGGTGCGCCCCACCGCCACCTCCCAATCGCCAGCCCGCACCGACCGCGCAAAACCAGTTGCCCCCACGCCAGCAGCACCTACGCCACGCTTAAGCCCGGCGGGCTTAACACCCGGCGAAAGTGAACTATTGATGCCGCGCATTGTAGGCAGCGCCCAAGAATGGCGGCTGCCGCGCCTGGATGATATGCTAAACAACTGGGAACGGCACAGCGATAGTGATGACCTGATCCGCCAACAGGGGCGCATGATCCAAGAAACGCTGGCGCTCTTTGGCGTGCCAGCGGATTTTGAAGGCGCGTATAAAGGGCCAACGGTCACCCAATATTTGATCAAGCCGGGCTATGTGGAACGGACAGTACAGGGCGAAGTCAAGCGCATCAAGGTGAAAGTGGCGAAGATTGCTGGCTTGGCCAATGATCTAGCCCTGGCGTTGGCTGCACCCAGCGTGCGCATCGAGGCACCTATCCCGGGCACGAACTATGTCGGGGTCGAGGTGCCCAATCATGAAGGCAACATTGTCGGTCTCAAAGAGTTGATGGAATCCGAGGCGTTCACTCAGTTCAAAGGCCGCCTGCCCGTGGCGCTGGGGGAAGATGTCAAAGGCCAAGCGATTATCAGTGATATGACCCGTATGCCCCATCTGTTGATCGCCGGCGCAACCGGTACGGGCAAGTCGGTCTGTATCAACTCGATTATCAATGGTCTGCTGCTCACCAACACGCCCGACAATCTGCGCTTTCTCATGGTCGATCCCAAAATGGTTGAGCTGAGTGTCTACAATGGCGTGCCCCATTTGCTCAGCCCCGTCGTCACCGAGGTTGATAAAGCCGCGGGTGTGCTCTTCTGGGCCGTGAAAGAGATGGAACGACGCTACAGCTTGTGCAGTAAGGTGGGGGCGCGCGATCTGGTGCGCTACAATGAATATTTGGTCAAACGCAATGAAAAAGCGCTGCCCTACATTGTAGTCATTGTCGATGAAATGGCGGATCTGATGATGGCGGCTCCCGAAGAAGTGGAGAAGCATATTTGTCGCCTGGCACAGATGGCGCGCGCCGTCGGCATTCATTTGATCATAGCCACACAGCGCCCGTCAGTTGATGTCATCACCGGTCTGATCAAGGCCAACTTCCCTGCACGAATTGCCTTTGCTGTCACCAGCCAGATCGACAGTCGCGTCGTCTTGGATGTGCCAGGGGCGGAGCGCTTACTTGGGCGCGGCGACATGCTCTTTATGGCACCGGACACCAGCAAGTTGGAACGGCTACAGGGCACCTTTCTCAATGACGAGGAAATCAACCGCATTGTGCGCTATTGGAAAGGCTTCCGCACGTTGGAAGATCGCAATAGTGGCCAGTGGACAACCCAGGCTACGCTGGGTCTGCCAACCCCCGACACAACTGCGTCCCACCGCACCTTCGATCCGCTAAAATCGAATGCTGATATGACCAAGCCAGCGTCAACGTTGCCAAGCACGGGGTTGAACCAAGCACCGCTCTTTGAACACCCGATCTTTGAACAGATCGAAGCGATGAAGACAGCAGATGGCCGCGACGAACTCTTTGCCGATGCAACGCGTATTGTGCGCGAAACGGGGCGCGGCTCGGTGAGCTTGTTACAACGCAAGCTGCGCATTGGCTACAACCGCGCCAGTCGCCTGGTTGATCAACTGGAAGAAGCGGGCATCCTGGGTCCCGACCAGGGTGGCGCAGCCGGCCGCGAAGTCCGACGCGATGAAACTGCCCATGCCGAACCGAGTGATCAAGTACAACCACGCATCATCGGCGACGATGACAACGACAATGCGCGCCCAAGGGTTTGGATGTAGCGCGCGCCCAACCCAGTGCCTACCTGGGTGTCCATGCGCCCGCGTACCTAGCAATCACACGCTTCCCCAACACGACTTACACAACAACTTTACAGACCAAGCAAAGGAATCTTTGTGCCAAGCAACCTGCGCGTTGAGCGCGCCGAGATCTCACTTGTCCGCTTACTCGGCATCAGTATCAGTGCACGTTTTTTGATCGACACCGTTGCACAACTCTTTAATCCATTTCTGACAATCTTTGCCATTGGACTGGGCGTGGATGTAGTGACCTTGGGCCGTCTGCTCAGTCTGCGCTTGATCATTGGTATCTTTACACCGATCATGGGTGCGCTGGCCGACCGCCATGGCTACCGGCGCATTATGCGGCTGGCGCTGTTATGTGTGATCGCCGGTTTGTTGCTGGTGGGCAGCAGCCGCGGCATGTTGATGTTGGTGGCGGGCATGGTGGCCCTCGGCGTGGGCCAAGCAGGCTTTGTTCCTACCTTGCAAGCGTATCTTAGTGCACGGTTGCCCTATGCGATTCGGGCGCGCGGCCTGGGTATTCTGGAATATTCGTGGGCGCTGGCCGGAATTGGGGGCTTGTTTTTCGTTGGTGTGTTGATCGAACGCACCGATTGGCGCACACCGTTCTTTGTGTTGGCGGGCGGCTTGGGCTGCATTTGGTTGCTTTTTAGTGTGTTGCCGGCCACCGATCTAGCTCAGCCAGGGGCAGCCGCGACAATGCCAACCCGGGCATCGCGCTACCCGCGTGGCCTCCAGTTTTTCGACTTGGGCCGGCGCGCCCGGTCGGCCTATAGTGCCATTTTTGCAGGCGCATTACTGTTTTTTGCAGGGATGCAGTTGATGGTTGTCTATGGCGTCTGGCTCAACACCAAGTATGATCTTGGGCCGTCGGCGCTGGGCTCGGTGGCGCTGCTGATGGGTTGTTTCGATTTGGTAGCCAGTGTTTCGGTGAGCCTCTTTACCGACCGGATTGGCAAGCGACGCAGTGTGTTGCTCGGCACGGCGGGGATGGCGCTCAGCTATCTGCTGCTACCCTTTCTGAACAGCTCCTTATGGGTAGTTGTACTCGGCATTGCCCTAACGCGCGGCTTCTTTGAATTTGGCATCGTCAGCCAGCTCTCATTACTCAGCGAACAGGTGCCCGACCAACGCGGCAAGTTGATGTCGCTTAGTGCGGCAGTTGTCATGATCGGTGGGGCGCTGGCCAATCTGACAGGGCCGTGGATCTATGTGCAATATGGCGTTGCTGGGTTGTGTGTCAGTTCTGTAGCAGCGCTAGGTGTGAGCCTGATTTTGCTGATCATGTGCGTACGTGAGCCACAAGAAGACGCTAATTGATCGAAAATAGAGTAAAATTCCGATTGCGCGAAACTTTTCGCGACGCTGTGCGTAATCATTTCAAACTAGAGATCTCTCAGCGCGCTAGTGCCTGCGCAAGTTTGGGATTGACCGATCATCCGGATTGAACAAAGTAGCATGCTTCGTCGATCCTTGTCAATACACGAACCGCAGGCAATGAAATAGAACGATTATGGGGCGAAGAAGAATATGAGTGAGCAGGAAGAAGTCTGGATACGCGAAGCACAGGCGGGCAATAAGCGTTCGTTTAGCCGCTTGGTCGAAGCGTATCAGCGTCCAGTCTATAACCTAACGTATCGGATGCTCAGTTCACCTGAAGAGGCAGAGGACGCCGCACAAGAGACCTTCTTGCGCGCCTATGCACGGTTGGCGCAATACGATACCAATCACAAATTTAGCACTTGGCTCTTTTCAATTGCCAATCACCATTGTATCGACCGTCTGCGCAAACGTCGCGCGATCTATGTCTCGATTGACGATAATCCTGTGTTGGAAAATCTGGAGCACGCCGATCCCCAACCGGAAGCCGACGTGTTGAGCAAAGAACTGGCTGCCGAATTACAAAAGTTGCTCGACAAGCTTGATCCCGACTATCGGACACCGTTGGTTTTGCGCTACTGGGAAGATTGTAGCTATGAAGAGATTGCGGAAACCATGGGCTTGACCGTTTCTGCCGTGAAGAGCCGGCTCTTTCGGGCGCGCAAGCAAATTGCGGATCTCTACGCAAACCAAGCAGCAACAACGCCCCCAATTTCTGGAAAACGTGTGCCCACACCGGTTCGACAAAAGGAAAGTGTGCACAATGGTCAATTGTTGTTCTGGCGTACAGCTTTTGCGCTCTAATGGACAAATCATTTAAAAGGTATACCCATGATCAGTGTATCCGTGTATTGATCAAGAGCGTATAGATAACTTTTAAGGGTTTTATCTAGTAGGTAGAGGTAGTTTATGGAAGCAAAGAATTTTATGCAACAAACCAGTGGCCGTAATCGACCAACACCAGAGCAAGAAGAAGAGTTTATGCTCCTCATATCGCTTTCGCTCGACAACTTGGTTGACGAAGCGGAAACGGCGCAGTTTGAGCAATATCTCACCCAATATTCAAGTTTCGCCACGCAATGGCAGGAGTGGCAGCGGTTACATCAGCAATTTGACGCCATGCCCCATGCCGAACCCGCGGCGGACTTTGTTGGGCGCTTTGAAGCGCGTTTGATCCAACAGGAACGACGGCAGCAGTTGTGGTTGGGCGTGGTGATTGGTTCTGTTACCTTTCTGCTCTGGCTGGGCGTGATGGCCGGTCTCTTTTCCATGGGGGCCTATCTGTTTGCCAATCAAGGCAGCTGGCTGAGCGCGCTGATCCAGAACCTGACCTATGCTTGGGTGAATGTGCTTCAATGGGTCAGAACAGGCTGGAGCACCTTTGAAACATTTGCCGGCACACCACAGGCCAAAGCGATTGGCTCTGGCTATCTGGTAATTACGGCGGCGTTGCTGATGGGCTGGCTCGCCTTTCTGCGTCATTCACTTCAGTTAGAGGAATTGCCTTCACAGGCAATCGTTGCGTAAAGAGGTATTCTGTGTTTTTACGAAAGACAAAATCGCGCAGTCGTCGTCGTTGGCGTCGAGCACTCGGTCTACTACTAGGCTTGGCTGTGATCGCGGGTATCGCGAGTATGACGCACAAACAGGCCAGCAGTGCCGATCAGGAGCAACCAGCATTCACGGCCCAGGCCGATAGCCAACTCTATTCAGAAGATCTGACGATTGGTGAAGATGAGGTTTTTGACGATGATGTGGTTGTCTTCTCTGGCAATGTGCGCATCAAAGCCGGGGGCGTAGTCAAAGGCGATCTCGTTGTCTATAGCGGCAATATACAGATTGACGACGAAGGCAAAGTAGAAGGTGATGTCACCTCCTTAAGTGGCAATCTTGATATTTCTGGCACCGTCGATGGCGATCTGTCCGTATTTAGCGGTGACGTTGAGCTAGCAGAAACCGCCATGATTGGTGGCGACATCAGTGTCATGAGTGGGTCGATTGACCGCGAACGTGGTGCGACGGTAGAAGGCAATGTTGTGGCAGGCGGCTTTAAAATGCCCCAATTACCGAACTTCTTTGGCGCTCAACCAGGTGAGGTTCCCGTGCCAGCAATCGCACCAGTGCAATCGGTTGCGCCGATTGGGCCATCCGTTGACATGGCTATCAATCGCGCAGGCGGATTGGGTGGCGCGCTCTTTGCCTTATTCGGTCGGTTGGTAGCGGCGGCTTTTGGCGCAAGTGTGGTCATTTTCTTGGCGGGCCTACTCTATCATCTGCGCCCTGGCTTTATTCATGCCGTGCAACAGACGCTGCAAGATCAGCGTCCGCTAAGTTTTGCGGTGGGCATCACGATGAATGTCGTGTTGACTTTCCTCACAGGCGTTTTGTTGATTACCCTGTGCTTGGCCCCTGTTGGTCTTGCTGCGGGGCTACTCTTTGCCGTCATTAACCTGGTGGGCTGGGCAACTCTGTCGCTGACCGTGGGCCAATGGCTACTGCGCTCGGCTAAGATCGAAACCAAACCACTTGTTGCCTTAGTAATCGGGGCCTTTCTGATGACGGGCGTTTTGGCCCTGGGCTGGGCACTGGGCGGCTGTTTCCGCCCCATTGCCTATCTTGTGAGCTTGGGAATAAGTGCCTTTGGCGGGGGTGCAGTGGTGGTCTACTGGCTCAAGCTAGGTGTCAATAAACCAGCCGATGATACGGCCTTGACGATCTAACCCTGGGGTTGGGGATCATTGCGCTGGATAGCTATTTTACATAAGGTGCTGCGTGGACTGGTCCCGCAGCACCTTATGCGTTTGCTAGCGTTTCTTCGGCCAACAATCGATTGATCAACGCCAGTAACGGCCCGCGCTGTTCAAAACCACTTTCACTATAATCGCTAATGCCCAGATAGATCCGGCGGCGCGTCCGGCGCAGCAAGCCAAGCAACAAGCGGTGCATTGTCTCCTGGCGCGTGCTATATTCGGCAAAGTCCGACCAAGGTTCGGTGCCGGGCCAGCGCTGCGACAACACATAGGGATGGGTCAACGGTTGATAGAGTCGTTCCCACCAGCCCCCTGCGCCAATATCCAGCCAGAATTGAAAAGAGGCTGCACGGTTGCGCATCAGAAAGGTGTAAGCCGGTGCTATAAACACCGCATCCTCGGCCATGCGCCAACCCGGCGCATAGAGCGCACCTAACGCGCCACTCTCCACCAATTTCGTATACTCGCGCCCCAATAACGTATATTCCACAGTCTGCTTTTTGGTATTTGCACTTTCCATGGCCCAGCGAAAATTGCGTGCCGATTCCACCAGTTGGTTAGCCACACGCGCCGCGTCGCGATCCTCGTGAAAGCCGTAGCCGGACTGACTGAGTAGCTCACCAAACAGCCGTGCAAAGAATTGATCAAGCGGCAACGGCTCGGTTGTGGCACGATAGGCATAGAGCCAATCGCGCAGATGATCGTAAGCTTCGCCAATGGTATAGGTGATACGCTGCTGCATATCCGTTACCAATTCGCCAAAGCGGCCAAATTCGATGGTGGGTCGCCGTTCGGGATAGACAATGCGGCTCAACAAGTGGGCGCGCACAGGGTCCAAGCCCTGAATTGCCAGGGTTAGCCCCAGGGTAACATCGGCTGGCGCAGGACGCATGCCCCAATGCGGATGTGCCATTTTGGCCAGCATCAAGAGCGTTTGGGCCGCCGGTTCAATTTCCAGGGCCCGGCTGGGCCGGTGGGTAGAAGACGTGATGCCCACGTCAGTCAACCCGGTCTGCAAACTAAAGCGCAGGGCATCGCTGACAAAGGGCGCCAAGATAACGATCTCGCTCGGCGGCACGCCCTCCTCTTGTACCAACCGGCGAATCTCTTTGACCGTCCAGCGGATCATCTGGGGATAAAAGCGAAAGCCTTCATTGGGCACCACCAACGCTTGCTCGTCGAGGCTGCTGGTGGCGGACTGGGTCAGTGGCCGGGTGTCGAGCAAGGCCGCACGTTGGTTACGCAACTTCTGGTCAACACGTTGCTCCAGCGCGGCCAGTTCAGGCGACACAATATAGCTGGTGGTTAGTTCCACACGCTCGGCACATTGCGCAGCCAACGTCGCAACCCCTTGTGGGTCGGCCCCCAGAAAGAGACGAAATCCGGCGTCCGTATCGGCTAGCAGCAGCGCGCTGTCGAGATGCGGCAGCCACTGTTGCACCAGTTGATGCGCGCTCAACGTATCCTCTTCCAAATTATCGAAGATCAAATGGCGGTGCGAGCGAAAAAGATGGGTGCGGCTCCAGTCGTGGACCAACACATGGCGCATGAAAAGCTCGATCTGCAAACTAAAATCGAGCAGCGTCTGCTCCTGACAGAGTTGGCGAAAGGCTTGACTGATGTTGCGCGCCGCCAGCAACGCATTGAGTCCCGCCACACGTTGATCGCCGCTGGGCACGGCCAATTCCAACCGCGTATACGCTTCATCAATGGTGAAGCCTTGTAGCGCCGCCTTGTTCAAGTTGTCTAAGACCTGGCTGACCACGCGGTTATGTTCAATGCGAATACCGTCAAATTCGCCGCGCGCAATCGCGTCATCCACAAAGCGCGCCATGTGATATTGGCTGGTTTCCAAGTTGAGAAATGTCGGCTCGCGCGCTGGATCGGCAAAGCCAGCCACTGTCGCCAGCAGGGGCCAATAGAGTTCCACCGATTGGCGGGCTAACCCAGCCAGCGTGGTTACGCGTACAGGCGTACCCGAGGGCAATTGCGGATTGCGCAGCGCCTGATAATAGGGTTCGGCCACCGTGCGTTGTGGCGTTAGCACCAAAATATCATCGCCACGCACACGCTCCTGACGCAACAGCCAACGAATGCGCTCAACAGCCAGCGTCGTCTTGCCACTGCCAAACGGGCCAGACAGGAAAAGTTTGTGCTTGGATTGAATCAGCGGTAAAATCGAGTCAGTCATAGGCATCTATTGTACAACAAAACAGCAAACCAAGCGAGAAAAGCCGCCGTCATTCGGGGCGCATCCTGTAAAGAATGCACCCCTATCAACCAAAGGGAGCGCATTATGCAAAGCTATACAATTCCACTGGTACCAGGCCCCGTGGATGTGTCCCCCCAAGTGCTAGCGGTCTATCAAATGAATTATGGTAGTCCCGATCTGGAAGATGAATTTTTTAACCTCTATCAGCAGTGCGAACAAGCACTGCAACAGGTATTGGCGACACGCAACAGTGTGACGATCCACAGTGGCGAAGGGATGCTCGCCTTGTGGGGCGCGCTCAAAAGTGTCTTGCGCCCCGGCGATCGCGTGCTGGCGGTGGCGACCGGCCTCTTCGGTTATGGCATTGGCGAAATGGCCGCACAGTTGGGGGCCGAGGTGCAAACAGTAGGCTTTGGCTATGATACGATTGCCGACCCCGATCAAGTGCGCGCGGCGGCACTGGCGTTTCGACCGCATCTGATCACCGCCGTCCACTGTGAAACACCCAGCGGCACGCTCAATCCGCTGGCCGAATTGGGTGCGATCAGTCGCGAAATCGATGCGCTTTTCTATGTGGATTTTGTAGCCAGCGCCGGCGGCACCCCCGTACTGGTCGACGACTGCCACATCGATCTGGGCTTGCTCGGCAGCCAAAAAGTGTTGAGCTTGATGGCCGACCTGTCGATGATAAGCGTGAGTGAGCGCGCCTGGGCGCGCAGCCAGGCGATCAACTATGTCGGCTACGATGCCCTGCTGCCCTGGCAACATGCCATGCAACAGCGCTATATGCCCTATACCCACAACTGGCACGCCATGGCTGGCCTCCAGCTCAGCTTGCAAGGACTACTGGACGAAGGGTTGGAACAAGTCTACCAACGCCATAGCACAGTGGCCGCTTATTGTCGGCAGCGCTTACAAGGGATGGGCATCGACCTGTGGGCAGCCAATGAACAAATTGCCGCTCCGACAGTCACCGCGGCCAAACTGCCAGCAGGCTGGGATTGGCCCAGCTTTGATCGCGCCCTGCGTGCCCATGGGATGGCAGTGGGTGGCAATTACGGACCCTTGGCCGGCAAAGTCTTCCGCATTGGGCACATGGGCACCCAAGCCAATCTGCAACTGGTGCAGCGCGGGATGGATGTGATCGAGCAGGTGATTGCTCAAAGAAAACCATAAGTGGACTTACACCCTTGTTGGTTATGCTTGGAAAAGGAGATTGTGGTCTTTCGCTACACTGGAGTTTTTGCCTGACTACCCAAGGAGGGCTGTCGATTTACTTAAAACGGCGGGGATATTTTATCAGTAAATTGTAACATCAAATATAAGACAATTGTCGTACACTGACTTTACCAAGCCGCTCAAGCAGTAGCCGTCTCCAGCAGGGAAATCGTTGTATGAATTCGCAGGCAATTTACGTTTTACTGGTAGAAGACAATGTAGATTATAGCGCACTCCTGCGGCGGCGCTTGATGGGCAGCTTAAATCAGCGAAATGGGCAGACTTTTGTGGTCGCGCAAGCCGGTCTTTTGCAAGAAGCCATCGACCACGCCACCACCCAGCCCATCGATGTGGTAGTGCTGGACTTGGATCTGCCAGATGCCAATGGGCTGGAGACCTTGATCCGTGTGCAAAAAGCAATGCCTGGGGTTGCAATTATTGTCTTGACCGGGCGCAATGAGCAACTAGTTGCCAGTCAAGCGTTAGGGCTTGGCGCGCATGATTATCTGGTCAGAGGCGACTTTAATGCCGAGGTGCTCGTGCGCGCCATTCGCTATGCGCTTGATCGCCAACAGAGTGAGCAGGCACTCAGTGCAGCCACCACACAGCACTGTGTGGGTGAGCAGGCGGCAAGGCCAACCGTGCCCGCCGATCTGGTCCATGATTTTGACAGATTACTCGCCAATATGGCAACTCAAAACTCGCTAGCCCTTTCCGAGCTGGGGAACGACAACCCCGCACGGGTGCATGTCGAAAAACTCGATCAGACCATCCATATGGTGAGTGCCCTCACCCGTCGCCTCTTTGACAAAAGCAAGTGATGCCACCAATGGCATCACTTGGCACCCCAGACCCTTGCTTATCCACGACCAATCTCTAGCAACTATCGTGAAAATTTGACAGTCGTCCGCATAGCGGGTAGATTCTACGCTATACTGTACACTGTTGGAAAACAGACGGCGGATTGCTCTTCCCCAGATCAATCGATTGAACGCGGCAATACCAGCACAATGTACCCAATGTTGTGACAAATTCTCCCGCGTGATCGACAGCGCAGGCAGGGCGCGCGACACATTCAACGATAATTAGGTGAACCCATGAACTTACACGACCTGTTTGCCATTCCACGGCAACGCACACCCCATAAAATTGCGCTTCAGGCATTGGATAGTGTGTCCACTCCCAGCACATTGAGCTATGCGGATCTGTTTGCTGCGGCCGATCAAGTCGCCGCGGGGTTGCAACAATGGGGATTGCGCAAAGGTGACCGTGTTGCTTTTTTTATTGGCAGTCGCCCCGAATTAGTGATCGCGTATCTGGCCGTGATTCGGCTTGGGGCTGTCGTAGTGCCGATCAATTTACGCTATCGCCGGATCGAGATTGGGCATATTCTGGCCGATTGTACACCACGCCTGGTGATCACGGAACAAGCACAGGTATCCTTGCTAGAAGAAGTTGGCGTTGAAAAAGCTAGTCTCGAAGCCGTGGTGCTGGCCGAGGAATTGGCACGCTGGCAAGGCAACGCCGATCACTTGCAACTACCGCTGGTGGCAAGTGAAGATCTGGCGCTGATTATTTATACCTCTGGTACTACCGGGCGTAGCAAGGGTGCCATGATCTCGCACAACAATGTTATCGCCACGGTAACCGGGCTATTAGCGGCCTGGGCCTGGGAGCCAAGCGACAAGCTGCTCTTATGCTTACCCTTGTTTCACACCCACGGCCTCATTGTCGGTCTGCACTGTGCGTTGGCCGCCGGCGCTACGGTGCTCTTGCGCGCCCAATTTGACGCCAAAACGATTCTGGCCGATCTGTTGAGCGGTGATCCAACGCTCTTTTTTGCCGTGCCCACGCTCTATGTCCGCCTGGTGGAAGAACTCAATCAACAACCACAACCAGATTTGCGCCACATGCGGCTTTTCTGTTCCGGCAGTGCGCCACTGGCTCCCGAAACCTTTACGGCCTTCCAGGCATTGACCGGCCACACGATTCTAGAGCGCTATGGGATGACCGAAACCGGCATGAACTTGAGCAATCCCTATGTTGGTCAGCGCGTGCCGGGCAGTGTTGGCACACCGTTGCCCGGCGTCGCCATGCGCATTGTTGACAACCAGGGCCGCGATGTCATACCAGGCGCAGAAGGTGAATTGCTGGTGCGCGGCAGCCATGTCTTTAGCGCCTATTGGAATGCAGCCGAGAAGACAGCGCAAAGTTTTAGCCATGATGCCCTGGGTCAACAATGGTTTCATACCGGCGATCTGGCACGCCAGGATCCGACCAGCGGCCATGTTACCCTGCTGGGCCGCCGCCATGAATTGATCATTAGCGGCGGCTTTAACATCTACCCGCGCGAGATCGAAGAGATGCTCACCACCTATCCGGGGATCAGCGAGGCCGCCGTGATCGGTGCGCCCCACGCCGAATGGGGCGAAGTGCCGGTGGCCTACCTGGTCTGCACAGCCGAGATTGATCACGCCGAATTGGTGCGCTATTGTCGCGGTCAATTGGCTAGCTTCAAGGTGCCGCGCGAAATTCATCATGTAGACGCATTGCCGCGCAACGCTATGGGCAAATTGCAGAAAAATCTCTTACGCGCATAAGGACAGCACCGTGAACAGTCCAACGATCCTGGTTGTCGATGATGAACAGAGTATTAGTGAGGTCGTCAGCCTCTACCTAACCCGGTCGGGCTATACAGTGCAGGTGGTGCATGATGGCAAAGCCGCCATCCAAGCGTTGACCCAGGGCAAACCGGATCTGGTCATCCTCGATCTGATGTTGCCGGGAATTGATGGCTGGGAAATCACACGGCGGCTGCGTGCCGAAGGCAATACGCCGATCATTATGCTGACCGCGCGCAAGGAGGAAGCGGATCGCATTCTGGGGCTCGAGATGGGGGCCGATGACTATGTCGTCAAACCCTTTAGTCCCCAGGAATTGGTGAGCCGGGTACGCGCAGTGCTACGGCGCGCCCAAGGAGTAGCAGCCACTAGCACGCCAGCGCACGAACGAGCGTTGCAATTTGAACAGCTACAACTCGATCCGGTTACCCGCCTCGTCACGGTGAATGGAGCAGAAATCATGTTGACGGCCAAGGAATTTGATCTGCTCTGGTTTTTGGCCAAACATCCACGCCAAGTTTTCAACCGCGATCAATTGCTAGACAAGGTATGGGGCGAAACAACCTACATTGATTCGACAACTGTCACCGTCCACGTGCGCCGCGTGCGCGAAAAGATCGAGATGGACTCGTCCAACCCGCGGCATATTCACACCGTCTGGGGCGTCGGCTATAAGTTCGAGCCATGAGATCTTACACAAGGAAATTAGAGATGCGCGCACAAATCGTTGAACCCAAACGCCAATCACTGCTCCGGTCATTGCGCTTCTTGCTCGGCATCATCGTTGTTTTAGTCTTAACACTGCTGCTCTTTGTGACCCTGATGCAGCCTGTCCTCGCCGAGTTCAGTGCCATGACTGTGCTCCTGTCGATCACAGCCGGGATTTCTTGGTTAACCGGGCTGGCAGCCTATCATCTGGGCTGGTTTCAGCGCGGACGGCGTCTTCGGTGGACGCTGGTTGGGGGCTATTTGCTTTCGGGGATCCTCACCTTTATCAATGTGCTGGTGACGGCCTGGCAAATGTTTATCAACCCACATGATCGAACGTTGGCCACGGTTTTGCTGATCTTTGCCACCAGCATTGCCGTCGCCCTGGGCTATTTTCTGTCAACCGCCTTGGCCGATAAGATCAATGCCTTGCGCGAAGCCGCACGCGCCATCGCGGCTGGCCAGTTGAATACGCGCATTCGTATCTCTGGCCAAGACGAAGTGACCGAATTGGCCGAGTCATTTAATAACATGGCGACACAGTTGGAAAGTGCGGCCATCAAACAGCGCGAGTTGGAAACCATGCGCCGCGATCTGGTAGCTTGGGTGGGCCACGATCTGCGCAC
>Ga0105047_10008705_pt1 | contig 16876 bp, 17 predicted proteins | sample MAT04_FD_78384 | JGI IMG/M metagenome (GOLD analysis project Ga0105047, IMG submission 78384) | Freshwater microbial communities from Lake Fryxell liftoff mats and glacier meltwater in Antarctica - MAT-04 (megahit assembly) | ecosystem: Environmental > Aquatic > Freshwater > Ice > Liftoff...
ACCTTCAACCTGATCCTTAACTGACGACGGAATGCTACACCGCAAAGAATGCAAAGAACGCAAAGAATGCAAAGACACTTTCATGGTTGGTTCGGCTACCGAAGGACATGACGGCTGACGTGAGCAAATGGATTCCGGCGGCGGCACTCCTCGGCATACTGGTGGGTGGGGCGACGTTTTGGTGGGGGCAGCAGCCGCCGGCGTGGAGCGCCGGCGAACGAACGACGCTGCGTGCCCTTGCGTTGGCGCGTCGCGGCCCTGTGCCGGCCGACCCTTCCAATGTGGTCGCCGATGACCTGCGTGCGGTCGCCCTGGGGCAAAAACTCTTTTATGACACGCGGCTGAGTGCCAACGGCCAGGTCGCCTGCGCAACCTGCCACCTACCGGAGCGCTATTTCACGGACGGGCGCCCGCTTGGCAAGGGAGTCGGGACGGTGGGCCGGCACACCATGAGCCTGGTGGGCGCCAGCGATAGCCCGTGGCTGACCTGGGACGGCAAGAACGACAGCCAATGGGCGCAGGCGCTGATCCCGTTGGAGAACCCGGCCGAGCACGGCGCCGACCGCACGGCGCTTGCCCATCAGATGGCCGTGCTCTACCGCAGCGAGTATGAGGATCTGTTCGGACCCCTGCCCGATTTGGCCGACAGCCGGCGTTTTCCGCCACAGGCGGCGCCCGTCGACGATCCGGCGCTGCGGGCGGCTTGGGACGGCATGACGGCGGTCGATCAAGATGCCGTCAACCGTGTCTTCGCCAATCTCGGCAAGGCGTTGGCGGCCTACGAACGCACCGTGCAGCCAACGGCGGCGCGCTTCGATGCGTTTGTCGCCGCGCTTGAAGGCGACGCGGCGACTGCGCACACGCTTCTCTCGGCGGAAGAGACGGCGGGCCTGCGTCTGTTCCTGGGCAAAGCGCACTGCATCAACTGTCACAACGGGCCGCTCTTCACCAATCACGAATTTCATAACACCGCGGTGCCCGGCGTGCCGGGTTTGCCGCTGGACTATGGCCGTAGCGCCGGTATTCGCCGGCTGCAGGCCGATCCGTTCAATTGCCTGGGGCCGTACAGCGATGCGCAGCCCGACCAGTGCACGCAACTGCGCTTTCTCAAGACCACCGGCAACACAGGGGAGGGCGCGTTCAAGACGCCGAGTTTGCGTAACGTGGCGGCGACCGCACCCTACATGCACGCCGGCCAGTTTGCTACCCTGCGCGAGGTGCTTGAGCACTATAACAGTGGTGGGTACGCGCTGATCGGTCACAATGAACTGGCGCCGCTGAACCTGAGCGACCGCGAACTAGACCAGCTCGAGGCTTTTCTGCAGACGCTGACCGGACCCTTGGGGCCGGCCGGCAATTGAGCGGCCCAAATCTGTCTTGCGGGCATGTTGACAGGGATGCCCTTTCCCGATTAAAATCGAAGAAGGTAGCTTCCCTTACAGTAGCTTTTACCTGTGTTTAAGTGACCACTCCCTCGCACAGCGGTCTTATTCCCATACCGGATCATCACCTGCGTTTGGCAGCGACTACTATATGGTTAGTATAAAAAGGAGCAGCAACATGATTGGTGGTTTTGCAAACCGGATCGCCTGGATTGACCTGTCGACCGGCAACATCGAGTACAAGGGGATTGACGAGGAGTACGCCAGGAAGTACATTGGCGCCCGTGGATTGGGGGTGAAATACGTCTTCGACAACGGCCCGGAGGTCGACCCACTCTCGCCCGAAAACCTGCTGTGCATCATGAATGGCCCGTTGACCGGCACGAATGTCAACATGAGTGGCCGTCTGGCCGTGGTGACCAAATCGCCCCTTTCGGGGACGGTCGCGGACGCCCACATGGGTGGCTGGACGGCAGCCAAGCTCAAGTGGGCTGGCTTTGACGGTCTCATCTTCAAGGGCAGGGCCAGCAAGCCCATGTATGCGTACGTCGAAGATGGCACGGTGACGCTGCACGATGCTTCCGATCTGTGGGGCAAAGGGATTCACGAAACCCTGAAGATCCTGCGCGAGCGCCACGGGGCGGAGTGCGACGGCATGGCGATTGGACCGGCCGGCGAAAATCTGGTGCGCATGGCCTGTTGGCTCAATGTCAACGACCGTGCCGCCGGTCGCAACGGCACAGGCGCCGTCGGCGGCAGCAAGCTGCTCAAGGCGATTGTCATCAAAGGTGACAAGAAAAATCGCCCGGAGCCGGCCAACAAGGAAGCCGACAAGGCCGCGCGCAAGAAAGCATTGGCGGCGATCATGGCCGAGGAGAACATCACTTCGCCACGCAAGGGCGGCCTCAGCGTGTACGGCACCAACGTGCTGATGAACATCACCGACAGCATCGGGGCGTTGCCCACCAAGAATTCGACGTTCACGGCCTGCGCCAAGGAAGACGCCGAAAAGATCTCCGGCGAATATGTGAACGACCACATCCTGGTCGAGAACCCCACGTGCCATGCCTGCCCGGTCGCCTGCAAAAAAGAGGTGGAGGTCAAGGAAGGCCCGTATAAGGTCAGGATGGAGAGTGTCGAGTACGAGCCGGCCTGGTCGCTTGGCGCCAACTGCGCCAACTACAACATCGACGCGGTGGCCTACATCATCGACCAGTGCAACGACCTTGGCATGGATCCCATCGAGCTGGGCAACGTCTTCTCCATGTATATGGAGGCCAGCGAGCGTGGCTTCACCAATGGCGACGGCAACCTGGCATGGGGCGACGCACCGGAAATGGTCAATCTGACCCGGGCCATCGCACACCGCCAGGGTATCGGCAACAAATTGGCCGAAGGCACGGCGCGCGCTGCGGCTGGCTTTGGCCACCCGGAGATCTCCATGACCGTCAAGGGCCAGGCGATCCCGGCCTACGACCCACGCGGTATGAAGGGCATGGGCATCGCCTACGCCACGAGCAACCGCGGCGCCTGCCACCTGCGCGCCTATGACGCTGCCGCCGAACTGGGCGTCATGCCCTTTGGCTCGCTCAAGGTCGATCCGTTGGAATGGAAGGGCAAGGGCAAGCTCACGCGCATCTTCCAAGACATCCATGCCGTTTCGGACTCGCTCGACCTCTGCAAGTTCTCGGCCTTTGCGCAGGGCATGCAAGAATACACCGAACAGTTCAACGGCGTGACTGGCCTGGACTACTCGGTGGAAGAGTTGCTGAAGTGCGGCGAGCGCATCTACAACTTGGAGCGCTACTACAATAATCTGGCCGGCTTTGGCGCCGGTTCGGACTACCTGCCCAAGCGTTTCACGCACGAGCCGAGCACGATGCCGGGATCTTTGGGTCACGTCTGCGAACTCGACCTCATGTTGGAGGAGTACTATGAGGATCGCGGCTGGGTCAACGGTGTGGTGCCAGAGGCGAAGCTCAAAGAGTTGGCGATCATTGCGTGATGCGCAGCCCGTAGATCACGGGGTGTGTGGGTAACGTGCGTGGCACTGGCCAAGGTGGTGGCCGGTGCCACGCACGTTAGCTGTCGAGGTTGTTTTTTTGTTTGACGAGCGCGTTTGGTTAGCCGCCGGCGCGCAGGGTCTTCCAGTGAAGCTGGTCGAACAGCGTCGCCAAGGTGCTTTCCTCGCCGGAAAAGATCACGGTGGTGCCACCGATGGTCAGCGAACCGATGTGTTTCAGATCGGCCTTGCGCAGTTGAGCGCGCCAGCCGGCGCCCTCCATGACGTTCTCCGCCCCTTCGCGCCCGCCAAGCTGCGTAAGATAATCCTTCATCATCCAGATCGGAATGCCGTAGTAGTCATGCTCGTCCATGAGCCTATGCGGCGCCTCCACCTACTGGCGGGAAAATGCACACATCCGCATTTACGGGGATGGCCATGTCGAGACCGCCCAGGTAGCGCACGTCGCGGCCGTTGAGAAAGATGTGGATGTTGGTGCGTACGCCACCCTGTTTGTCGAGCAGTTCGCGCTCCAGCGCCGGCCAGCGCACGAGCAATTCATTGAGCATCTGGGTGAAGGTGTCACCCGTATCCGTGGTCAGTTGCGCCACCGGTCCGCCGACAATCGGGCGGAGCGTGGCGTAGACGCGTACATTCATCGCACACCCTCTCGAAGAAAGCCGTTTACCTTGTTGTGCGACGCAGTGTACTACAACCCAGCCGAGAAGCTAAGTGAGCAAGATCACGGAGGGGAGCGCGGGACGCCTGACGTTTGGTTTTTATGGGGCGCGGCTGCCGCCGGCCAGGTGACAAGAACTGCCGGATGCCTCGGCGGCGCGCAGGATATCGAAGTTGCGTTGTGATGCCATACGGAGTACAGCGGCTCTTTCGCGCACCTGCGCGACAATTGCGGCGCGGTTGTCCCAGGCTGTGTCCAGCGTCGCCAGCAAGGCGCCGTTTTCAAGCTCTTGGAGGTTCAAGCTGTACTCGCTTTGGCCGGCTTCCGCCATGAAGCTACGCACTTTGACCTCGTAGCTGAGGGCCACCGAAGGCACGCCCTGCATCGCCGCAAAAATCAAGGCGTGCAGGCGCGCGCTGAGCACCAGCGTAGCTTTGCCGATCACATCGAACGCTGCGCGTGGGCTGTCGGTGACCCAGATGTGAGCCGCCTCCGGGTGGCGCATCTTGGCTTGGATTTGGCGCGAGGCTTGGGTGTCGTCAAAGTGCTGTAGGTAATCGGTCTGAAAAGGGATAAAGAGAATTTGCTGTTGGTAGCGCTCGACGATGGCGTCGCAAGCCGCCGCCAAGGCATGTTGCTGCGCCTCGGTGAGCGAGTAGCGCGGCACGACGGCGACATACGCGGCGGACGCAGCGAACGGCTGGTCCACGACCGGTGCACGGCCCTGGATCGACAACGTAAACACTGGATCGGCCGTCACGAAGACTTCGCGGTGTACCCCGACCGATCTGAGCAGATCGCGCGAGTCGGTATCGCGCACGCAGATCACGCCGGTCAGGTTGGCGGAAACGCGGGTAAGGAACTTGTAGAGTGGGTAGTGCAACGGCCCCATGCCGACGCCCAGCATGGCGGTCTGCTTACCCGTCACCTTGGCGAAAATCAGGATGAGGAGAATACGCGCAAAATAGGCCAGGCGCGCAATCCAATTTCCCTCAATTTCCTTGAGCAAGCTTCCCCCGCCAAAGACAAATAGATCCGAGGCGAGCAGCGTGCGCACGCGCGAAAAGCGCGGCCGCCAATTCCAATAGGTGCTGACACATTGCACCCCATAGCGCTTGGCGGTCACTTCCGGCTGCGCCGAATTGACGATCAACTGGCACCCTTCAAACTGTTTGATGAATACATCCAACAGGGCTTCATCGCCCAAGTTATTCTGGCCATAGGCACCCAGGATGAAAACTTGTTTCATAGCAGTTTGATGACCTCTGTTCCAAAACCAGACGGCAAATAGCCCAGATTGACATAAACACCGCGGACTTCCCGGCTCCGGTTCAGGCCAAGAAGACCCAGTTGACAAAAATTGCCGTGAAGATGCCCAGGAACACCGCAAAGATGACCAAGATCGCGCGGTCGAGCCAGGGGCGTCGTCCCCAATCCCCCAATATCATGAAGATCGGGAAGAGCACCAGGGCGTAGCGGATGATGCTGCCCGTGCCGCTGGCGGCCGGGATCAGGACGCCCAGCAACGAATAGACGCCCCAGCCGGTGCCGAAGCGCCGCCACACCACCAACGACAGCAAAATCACCGCAAAGAAGACAATAAGATTCAGCAGGGCACTCCACCAGATTGCTCCTGTCATGAAGTTCTGGTGTAACAACCCGTCGATATCGTGAAAGATCGAGCCAAATAGACTCCGGCTGCCGCGTCCCCAAGCTGACTGCGTTGTCCAAAAGGCGAGGGGATCGCCAAAGCGGCTATTCAAGAACAGCATGTAGCTCAGCAGACCCAGCGGGATCAGGGAAATCTGCAGCAGGCTGAAACTATCCTGACGGAGCCCACGCCATACGCCCAGCCAAGACTCCCGGCGATGGATGCGGCTGAGCGCCCACCCATGCGCCTGCAGCCATTCGACCAAGACGACCGCCCACACGACAACGCCGACGATGCGCGCGGCCGACGTGAGCATGCCCATCACACCGGCCCATCCCCACATGCGGCGGCGCGCAAAGTAGAAGGTGGCTACGGAGAACATCAGAAAGGTGCTTTCGGTATAGACTGCGCTAAAAAAGAGCGCAGTCGGGAAGGCGGCGATGTAAAAAATCGTGCGCTGGGCGGTCTGTGAATCCTTGTACTCGAGTTCGGTCAGAAGATAGAGAAAGACCAGGGCGAAGAACAGCATGACGTTGCTGACCAGCACGCCGGCCAGCACCAGGTTATTCCCCACCAAAGGCGCGACCAGGCTCATGAGCATGGGGTAGACCGGGAAAAAGGCCACGGTGCTCATTTGTCCCGGCGTGAGGCTGTAGCCATCGCGGGCGATGTTGAGATAGAAGCCGCTATCCCAGCGCGCCATCACATCCAAAAAGACGTTGTCGGGCAACGCATGCCAGAATTCAGGGCCGGTCTGGCTGGGCAAGGCGATTTCGGCCAGATAGGCGCCAATGATCACCACGAACCGGGTAATCACAAAGGTGAACAGGGGGTATAGCAGCCAGCGCTTACTCACCCAATCTAAGGCCCGGATGCGGCCCATGACGTTGCCGATGGGTAGATATGCCTGGTGCAGCACAGCATTTACACGCGTCATTTTGCGGCCCCTCCCAACGTCAGTTGAAGATTGCTAAAGACGACCGGCCCGCGGAAACTGGTCAGCCCAATCCAACCGAACGTCGACGCCAACGGAATGTTGGGCGCGACCAGCGTGCCGTCGATGGCGATGTCGAAGTTGTCTTGTTTGACCGTCACGGTGAGTTGGTGGGCTTTGCCGGCTTCCAGGGTGGTCGCGGCCGACCCCTGGCCCGCAAAATCACCGGCGTCGCTGTACCGTCCCCAGAAGAGCGTCTTGCCACCATCGCCGAAGCGCACCATGTAGGCGCCGCGAATATCATCCCGTTTGGGCATATGGAAGATCAGGCCGCCGCCGGCATCGCCCAAGTCGGCCGGCAGGAGAATGTCGACCGCCAGTGTGTACTGCTCGGCCAGCACGCCAATCCCGGTGATGTAATCGACGCCATCGGCGGCGAGTTGCCGGATGGTCGCGCCTTCTTTGACCCACTCACCGCTCAGCGTTTGCGTGTTGGCTAGCAAGCCGGAAGCCGTGTCGGTGGCAGTGACCACGGCGGTTGTGGCGACCGCTGCGGCGCCCCCAGCCAGCGATGCAACGTCGACCTTCTGAAAAGCGGCCACACTCTGCGAAGTTGTCAAGCCGATGTGACCGCGTGGGTTTTGGAGGGCAATTCCCTCGGCGAGGATTGCCCCATCCAACAGGATCGAATAGGTGCTCACATCGGACAGTACCTCCAAAATGTGGGTGGCCGTGCCGGGGCTTGCGGTCGGTACGAACCCCTCACCCGTGAAGACGCCTTGGTCGTCAAAATGTCCCCAAAAGACGCCCGTGCCATCGTCCGCATATCGCACCATGTGCCCGCGATTTTTGCTGGTGCTATCCGGTAGATTGAACAACAACCCAGCGCCAACCCCTTGCTCAAGTTGGAATTTCACCGAGAAGCGGTAGGACTCAAACGTGTCCCGATAGGCGATGCCCAGGTCATAGCCATCGAGTTGTTGTTGCACCAGTGCACCGTCGCGGAAGATCCAGTCGCCGGCAAAGGGCGTCCACCCGGAGTCAGCCAGGTTGCCGGTAAATTGGCTCGCATACAGGGTGTTCGCTTGATCGGGTAAGACGCGATCTGGCTGCGGAGTGTTTTGGGTTGGCGCAGCAGCGGCTTCGCCGGTGGCGACAACGGACAAGTTATCAAAGCGAACAGGGCCGGAAGATGCCGTCAGCCCCACAATGCCATCTTTGTAAATGAGCGGCACATCGCGTACCAGGGTCTGGTCATCCAGCGCAACCGAGTAGGTGGCCGTGCCGGCATCGATGGCAAGACGCGCGTCTAGCGGCTGGTCGGCAGGAAGATTCAAGGGGACGACAGCCTGGCTTTTGAACTCAGCCGTATCCTTCAAATAGCCGCAGATCAACTGCCATTGGCCATCCCGCGCCACCACTTCGACAATATGCCGGTTTTGCTGGATGCGCGGGTATTGAGCGTTGAACGAAATCCCGCCCGACTGCTGCGGGTTGCTCAACCCCAGTTGCACCCCTAGCCGATAGGGTTGCCCGTTGTCCAGCGAGAGGCGGACGAAGATGGCGGCCGCTTTGGCGTCTGGCTGTTCCTGGAACAGCGCGCCGTCCCTCACTTTCCAATCACCGCCGAAGCGCAACCAGCGTCCGATGCTGTCCTCAGCAAAATCATCGGCGAAGGGCAGTTCGGAAGCGGCAAAGGGCTGTTTGGGGGAGAGCCGCGTATACAGGGCGACGTTCATCGCCAGCAATGCGACCAGCGCCAAGAAAAGCGGCAAGAGGAGTGCCGCCACCCGTTTTGTGTGCGTTCCCAGATTCTGTAAGGTTGTTTGTGTTGCCATCTAGTCACCATCCCATAAGAACGGATGTAATGCCTGTAGGGTCAAGACGCCATTTTTTGCAGAGAATCAACCGATGTTAACTGGCAGAGCCTGTTGTTCGACGCCGGCAACGCAGGTGATCAGCCTAGGAAACGCCGACGAATTGCGTTGCCAAGAAGATCATAGGATTGCTTTGTCAAATCCACAAGCGACAAAAGTATCTATTATTGGAATTATGCCTACGTAAAAAATCGAGCAAGACGCCTGAAAGGTGCATCAAGCTCGCCCTCCTACCGCATGTGCCGTGGATTTTGGCTTTGCGCATGCCGCAAAGTGCTATAATGACTCCTCAACCGCATGCCGCTGAAGAAAGGGCGATTGGGAAGACCTAAAGGTGGAACTGCTCCGCTACAGTCTCTTCACCTGGTCCGATTTACTCAAGCCGGTGGCGAGCCTTAGCGTCGGCCAAAAGCGCAAGCTGCAACTGGCCCAGCGGATCGCCGCGTATGCCAACCTGCTGCTGTTGGACGAGCCGACCAACCACATCAGCCTGGATGGGTTGGAGGAGTTCGAGCAGGCGCTGTGCGAATTTCCAGGCACCATTTTGGCGGATCGTGCGCTATCTCGGCGGCTGGCGCGAGTATATTGCCAAGACCAGGGCGCCGCTGCGCGTTGAATCATCCTAACCAATTCGAGGAGAAGATTATGGCAAATATTCGCGTGCTGCGCGTCAGTGGCGATCCCTACGCAATCGGTTATACCCACGGGGCGGCCTACGCCCAAGAAATCGCCGAGTTGACCGAGGAACGGTTGCGCTTGAGCTGCGAGCCAACGTGGACCGGCGGCCAGGAAGCCACCCTCGCCGAGGTGCTGGCGTTGGGCTCCGCTTGTCTGGCCGAACATGCCGAATTCGCGCCGGATCTGATGGAAGAAATGCGCGGCATGGCGGACGCCACCGGTCTGGGCGTCAACGAACTGGTCATCATGAACGGTTTTACGGATTTTGTCGACGTCGTCGCCAACCCAGCGGTGTTGGGCGACCGCCGGCCCCATGGCATTCTGCCCGGCGCCGATGCCGATGGGGGCGGTTGCACGGCGTTTATTATCGACCCGGTTGCCACGGCGAGCCACCACGGCTACCTCGGCCAGACCTGGGACATGCACGCCAGCGCCACGCCGTATGTGATGATGCTCGACGTACAGCCCGACAAGGGGCCGGCGCTGCTGACCTTCACCATCACGGGGTGCGTCGGCATGATTGGCATGAACGAGCATGGCGTGGCGGTGGGCATCAACAACCTGTTGGGCGCCGATGGGCGCGTCGGCGTACACTGGGTTTACGTCGTGCGCAAGATGCTGGCCCAACGTACGGTCGACGCGGCGCTGGCCGTGTTGCGCGGCACGCGCTTGTCCGGCGCCCACAATTACCTTCTGCTTGGGCCCGATAGCGGCGGGGTGATGCGCGGCTACAATGTCGAACAGATGGCGACACGCGCTCACGTCACCCCGGTTGCGACCTTTCTGACCCACGCCAACCATTGCCTGATCGAGTCCATGGTCGAGGTCGAGCGACCCCGCAAGTCGGTGTCGCTGGCCAGCACACAGGCGCGCTATGCGCAGGCGACGCAGTATCTGGATGAACACCACGGGCGCATCACCGTCGACACCCTGATGGCGCTGACGCGCTATCACGTTGGCGCTGAACTCTCCGTGTGCGCTCACGTCCGGCCGGGCTATGACATCGAGAGTTCGGGCGCCTGCATCATGTCGCCCGACACGCGACAGTTGTGGGCAGTGTGGGGGAATCCATGTGCGAACGCGTATGAAGCGTTCGCGGTGATCAGACCTTGAAGCGTGGGTAACCGGACATTTGACAAGTGCCGTGGGAATGCATATAATTAGAAATTAAAATTATTTGAAAGGTAAATTAACTTGTCTGCCTCCCCACAACTCTGTGCCCGCGAACTGCTCGAAGTGACGCCGGCAATTCTCCAGGTGATCCGCGTCGAGATGCGCGCCCAGCGCCAGCACGATCTGTCCGTCCCGCAATTCCGCAGCCTGGCCTTTATCAGCAACCGGCCTGGTTCGTCACTTTCGGCAGCGGCGGAGCACATTGGGTTGACGCTGCCGACCATGTCGGTGCTGGTCGAGGGGCTGGTGCAGCGCGGGCTGGTGCAGCGCGTGCCCGATCTGCGCGACCGCCGGCGCGTCTTGCTGACGCTCACCGCCGAGGGAAAAACGCTCCACGAGCACGCCCTCCAGGGCGCCGCGTCCGCGCTGGAGATTTTGCTGGCGCCGTTAGTCGTGGAAGATCGTGAGGTCATTCTGCGTGCGCTGCACGTGCTGCGGCCCCTTTTTATGGGTGCAACCGTGCCCGCATTATTGGTTCAGGAGTAATCGATGTCCACAGTATCACCGGCGCCGAATGCGCCCAGCGTCGCGCTTGGTGCGCCGACGGGTCGCCAACTCAAGACTTTCAGGGCGTTGCGCCATCGCAATTTTCAGCTTTTTATCGGTGGGCAGCTCGTGTCAATGGCCGGCACGTGGATGCAGATCATCGCGCAGGGCTGGCTGGTCTACTCGATCACCAAATCCGAAGTGATGCTTGGCGTGGTCGGGTTTGCCGCGGCGATCCCAGCCTTTCTCATCTCCCCATGGGCCGGCGTGGTGGTGGATCGCGTACCCAAGCGTACCCTGTTGATCGTGACCCAGACGATCTCCATGATCCTAGCCTTTGTGCTGTCGGCGCTCGTCTTTACGGGCATGGTGCAGGTCTGGCAAGTCGTGTTGCTGGCAGCGGTGTCGGGGGCGGTCAATGCCTTCGACGGCCCTGGGCGTCAGGCGTTTGTGGTGGAGATGGTCGGCCGCGAAGACCTGCCCAACGCCATTGCCCTCAATTCGATGACTTTTAACGCCGCGCGTGTGATTGGCCCGGCGTTTGGTGGGCTGCTGCTGGCCACCGTCGGCGCGGCCTGGTGCTTTTTCTTCAACGGCCTATCGTTTCTGGCCGTCATCTTCAGCCTCTTTATGATGCGGATAGTCCATCAGCATGTGCTGCGCGAAAACAAGTCGCCGTGGCAGCAGATGAAGAGTGGCTTCACCTACATCGCGCACCAACCTGACCTACGCGCGTTGATTCTGCTGGCGCTCTTCTTCAGTTCCTTTGGTATATCGTTTATGACGGTGATGCCGGCCTATGTCGACCGCATGCTCCACGTGGGCGCCACCGCTTTTGGCATGTTGACAGCCGCCCTGGGCGTCGGTGCCGTGACCAGCGCCTTTCTGATCGCCACCTATGGTGACGCCGGTCACCGCGGGCGCTGGTTGTTTACGGCGGCCATGAGTTTCCCATTTGTCCTGACGATCTTCGCCTTTACGCAAAGTTTGCCGGTGGCGCTGGTGTTGGCCTTCTTCTTGGGGATGGGTTTCATGGTGCAGTTCACATTGATCAACACGTTGTTGCAGACGCACGTGGTCGACAACATGCGTGGCCGCGTGATGAGCATCTATTCGTTGACCTTTTTTGGCTTTGCGCCTTTTGGCAATCTGGCCGTGGGCGCCCTTTCCGAGTCCATCGGGCTGAGCGCGGCGCTGACCTTGTCGGCGGTCATTTCGCTGGCGAGCGCCTGTGTGATCTTTTGGTGGACGCCGGAATTGCGGAGAATGCCCTGAGCGCCCACGGGCGTTGACCGCCGTGCCATCGCGTGCCGTTTGACCTATTCGGCGGCCAACCACCGCGCGCTGATGCCGCTGGGCAACAGCCGCCCGCGGCGGCCGGGCATCTCTTGTTCGGGGACCACCATCTCGTTGGCCTCGATCGCACCAGTGCGGTTGTTGACGATCGAATCCAACTGGTTGCGCAGCGTGATGGGCGTGAAGCCCGGGGTGTGACAACTGTAGAGCACAAAGAGCGCGTCCTTGGCCAAAAGCGCCTGGCACGCCTGCAACAGCGGCATCAGGTCATCTTCGATCTTGAAGACTTCCCCCTGCGGGCCGCGCCCAAAGGAGGGCGGGTCCAGGATGATGCCCTGGTAGGTATGCCCGCGCCTCTCCTCGCGTTTTAGAAACTTGAGCGCATCGTCCACAATCCAGCGGATTGGCCGGTCGCCCAGCCCCGTCAACTCGGCGTTCTTGCGCGCCCAGTCCACGACGCCCTTGGCGGCATCGACATGGACCAGGTGGGCCCCCGCCTGGCTGCACGCCAGGGTGCTGCCGCCGGTGTAGCCAAAGAGGTTGAGGACATGCAGGTTGCGGTCGTTCGTGGCCGCCATGCGCTGGCGAATGACCCGGCGCAGCCAATCCCAGTTCTCGCTCTGCTCAGGAAACAGCCCCATGTGACCGAAGTTGGTCAGCTTGATGTGCAGGTGCAGGCTGCCGTAAAGCACGTCATACTCGCGCGGCACCTTGTGGTAGAAAGTCCACTTGCCGCCATCCTCGCCGCTGTCGCGCGTGTAGACACCATCGGCACGCCGCCACTCGCCTTCGGAGAGGCTAGTGTCCCAAACCGCCTGGAGCGAAGGGCGCACGAGGATATACTGGCCCAGGCGTTCCAGCTTTTTCATGTTGCCCGTGTCGAGCAGTTCGTAATCGTTGTTGATGGTCGCGGGCATAATCAGGCGCTCTTGTCGCTGGAACTGAAAATTGACGGTACTACGTGGAGTGTAGCACAGGCGAGGGGGCACGGCCAAAGGATGAGGGGGTGAGAGGGTGACGCAGCGAGGGGATCAACGCCTGGCGGCGCACCATTTAGCCAGTTTATTTGTTTGTCACGTGTAACGTTATCCGTTATATTTGCCCTAAGTGGCAACCGTACCGGTCAGTACAGTATTCGAATCAATGAGCAGTTTCGTATCTGTTTCGTGTGGACCGAAGAAGGGCCAGAAGAGGTTGAGATTGTCGATTATCACTGAACTGATAGGGTGCAAACCTGAGTCATGGATTTGAGAGGAGATTAATTGATGTTACGCATTCCCACGCATGGCCCGCCAACCCATCCAGGCGAGATGCTGTTTGAAGAGTTTCTGAAGCCTTTGGGAATTTCCCAGGCAGAGCTTGCCAAACTGATCGGAGTTTCCTACCCTCGTGTCAACGAACTGATTAATGGCAGGCGCGGAATGACGCCTGATACAGCGTTGCGCTTGGAGCGGTTGTTTGGAATGGAAGCACAATTCTGGCTCAACTTGCAACTCGCCTGTGATTTGTATCAAGCACAGCATTCACCGGCCGCGCAGGAAATCGCCCAGATTCAGCGGTTACCTGCGCTAGTGAATTGAGGGCGCCCTGGCTTGCCGGTGCGCACGGGGTCCCGAAACTCTTTGCGCACAGCCGCGGCCCAACCGCCAAACCTATCGGTCACCCATAGGATGGGGGTACCCCACTGCACGGCTAGAAATCCAGGAGGGAATGAAATTCTATGGCCATCCAGTTGAGACCCTGTGCCGGGCCAGTAGATTTCCCGGCGATCAGCGATTTTCTTTATAGTCTATATCTGCCCGACAACGGCGACGGCAACTGGTTTCAGCCCATCTGGGAGTACGCCTATACCCACCCCTGGTTCGACGAGCAATCGGTGCAGCGGATCGGGATATGGGAAGAGAGTGGCGCAATCGTGGCCGTGACCTTGTACGAGTTGCGCCCGGGGGAAGCGTTTTTTCAAGTGCATCCCGCCTACATCCCCCCGACGGCGCGTTTGTGGCGTTTAGCGGTCTATGGTTCGAACCGGTCAACAAGTTCGGCTATGTAGAACCGGTGGCCACCGATCCAGACTACCGCCGCTTGGGGCTTGGCCGGGCGGCCGTGCTGGAAGGCATCCGGCGCTGTGGTGAGTTTGGCGCCACGGTGGCCTACGTGGGGTTGGACCAGCCTTTCTACTTCGCTTTGGGGTCTAGGAAGCTCTCTCCCCAGAACTACTGGAGCAAGCACTTGCCAAGCTGAGGACGACGGCGGCTTGCGTTGAAAGCTGATTTGACAAGCTGGGATTTCCGTCTATGCTTGCCAGAAAGAAAGGATCGCCCACGATGACCGACCCAACAGTTCCTGATGACCCCAAGCGCCAAATGAAGGCAAATTTCAGCTCCCTTGCCGCTACCTACGATGACCTGCGCTTTCTACAACTCTGTGCTACCCGTCTGGCCGAACTTGCCGCGCTGTCGCCGGGAGCGCGGGTGTTGGATGTAGCCACCGGCACCGGCGTGGTGGCCCTGCGCGCCGCCCAGATTGTTGGCCCCACCGGCCAAGTGGTTGCGGTAGATCTCTCGCTGGAAATGCTCGCGCGCGCCCGCCAGAAGCTCGGGCTGGCAGGCCCGGCCCCGGTGGAGTTTCGCGAAGGAGACGTGGAGCATTTGGACTTACCCGACCACGCCTTCGATGTGGCGCTTTGTGCTTCGTCGCTCTTCTTCATACCCAACATGCTCAATGCTCTGCGCGAATGCCGGCGCGTGCTGGCCCCCGGCGGCCAGATGGGCTTTTCCAGCTTTGGGCCTACCTTCCTGCAACCGTTGCGCGATCTGTGGGTCGCACGTCTGCGCCAATATGGGCTGGCAGAGGCGGCGTTGCCGACCCACCGCCTGGCCGACCTTGCCACTTGCGAGCAATTGCTGCGCGAAGCCGGTTTTACGGAAATCGAGGTGAAGCGTGAGCAGCTTGGCTACACTCTGCCCAACGCTGAAGCGCGCTGGGCAGACATCGTGGCCGGAATCGAAGGCAAGCCGATCATGGCGCTGAGCGCAACCCAACACGAGCAGATTAAAGCCGAACATCTGGCTGAACTGGCCGCGTTGTCCACGGCGCAAGGGATCTGGCTGGACGTTCCTGCCCTCTTTGCCTTTGGTCGACGGACGGCGATGGCGTAACTCAGTCGTGGTCGCGCCCCTGTCTTGACTCTTGATAGAGAAAGGCGCTGACCGCCAGGATGACACTGCCAATTGCTAAGCCCAACCAATCGATGAGCGGGCTGGAGGAATGAAGACTACACGATGAATATTCGACCGTTTCAACTCGAACGTTTCTTTGCGCGCTATGAGTTCACGGCCAGACATCTGCTGAGCGCATCCGACTGTGAAAGCCTGTCCATGGCCGAAGTGCTGGCGCTGGCTTCACCTGACCATCGCCAACGCTGGGACACGCTGCGGCTGGGCTATACGGAATCGCAAGGAGATCCGGAGTTGCGCGCCGCGATCGCGGCGACGTACCAGACGATTGACGCCACCGATGTGCTCGTCGCCGTACCGGAGGAAGCGATCTTTCTGCTGATGCAGACGATCTTGCAGCCGGGCGACCACGTGATTGCCATTGCACCGGCCTATCAATCCTTGTCTGAAATCGCCCGTGCGGCCGGCTGCACGGTGACGCCGTGGCGTGTCACGGCGGTGAATGGCCACTGGCAACTGGACCTGGATGCATTGAAGGCCGCCTTGACCGCGCGCACCCGGCTGATCGTGGTCAACTTTCCCCACAATCCGACCGGCTATCTGCCCACGCCAGAAGAGTTCGCCGGGCTGGTGGCGCTGGCCAGCGACCTGGACGTGCCGATCTTTTGCGACGAAATGTACCGGGGGCTTGAATACACCCCGGCGCAACGGCTGCCGTCGATCTGCGATGCGTATGCCCTGGGCATTGCGCTGTCGGGGTTGTCGAAGGTGCATGCGCTGCCGGGGTTGCGCATCGGCTGGCTGGCCACGCGCAACGCCGCGCTGCTGGCCAGGCTGCAGGCGTTGAAGGACTACACCACGATCTGCAACAGCGCGCCCAGCGAACTACTGGCGCTGATGGCGTTGGCGGCGCAGGAAACGATCATCGACCGCAACCTTGGCATTATCGAGCGCAACCGCGCGCTGGCTGAGGCGTTCTTTGCGCGCCACCCTGACCGTCTGCGTTGGTTGCCGCCGGCGGCCGGCTCCGTGGCCTTTCCGCAGTGGCTGGGGGCAGAGCCAATTGCGCGTGTCTGTGAACGACTGGTAGCCGATGAGGGCGTGCTGCTTGTGCCTGGCGATCTGTTCGACGTGGAAGGCAACTATTTCCGGTTAGGCCTGGGGCGAGAGGGGTTTAGCGTCGGGCTGGAACGGGTGGAGGCGTGGCTGGCGCGGTCTTAACGCCCGTTGCCGACGCTTGCGGCGAACAATCGCTCGCAGCGATTGTTCGCCAGACGTCCAAAGTTCACTCAGGGATTTGTCATCCCCCCTCGCGCAGAAGCGTATGACAGCCCTCGCACTCGACGCCTGTGGCCTGGGCATTCTGGAATCCGCTTTGCTCGGTGCCGTCCGTGGCGTGACCGGGGTGGCAGTCGATGCAGCGCGTTTTCTGCGTTGTGTGATAGGATGCCAGGTCGACCGGCGGCGCGGTGACCGAACGCTGGACATAGGTTGTTTCAGGCTCGGTGTGGCAGGAAGCGCAGAATGGATCGTGTTCTTCCT
>Ga0105047_10008707_pt1 | contig 16873 bp, 15 predicted proteins | sample MAT04_FD_78384 | JGI IMG/M metagenome (GOLD analysis project Ga0105047, IMG submission 78384) | Freshwater microbial communities from Lake Fryxell liftoff mats and glacier meltwater in Antarctica - MAT-04 (megahit assembly) | ecosystem: Environmental > Aquatic > Freshwater > Ice > Liftoff...
ATCAGCGAGGCCACCCGCAAAGCCATGGGCGAGCAGGCGGTGCAGCTGGCCAAGGCCGTCAATTACCAGAGCGCAGGAACGGTCGAATTCGTGGTCGGCAAAGACCAGAGCTTTTACTTCCTGGAAATGAACACCCGCCTGCAGGTGGAGCATCCGGTGACGGAATGCATTACCGGGCTCGATCTGGTGGAGCTGATGATTCGCGTGGCCGCTGGCGAAAAGCTGCCGCTCACGCAAGCAGAGGTCAAACGCAATGGCTGGGCTATGGAATGCCGCATCAACGCCGAAGACCCGTTCCGCAATTTCCTGCCCTCCACGGGCCGTCTGGTGCGCTTTGCACCACCCGAGCAGACCATGTTCCAGGCCAATACACAGGACTGGCTGGGTGTGCGCGTGGACACCGGCGTGCAAGACGGCGGCGAGATCCCCATGTTCTACGACTCGATGATCGCCAAGCTTATCGTGCACGGCACCGACCGTATGGATGCCATTGTCAAAATGCGCGAGGCGCTGAACGGCTTTGTGATTCGCGGCATCAGCAGCAACATCCCGTTTCAATCCGCTTTGTTGGCACACCCCAAGTTTGTGGCGGGTGATTTCAACACCGGCTTTATTGCCGAGAATTACGGAAAAGGCTTTGCGGCGGAAGATGTGCCGCACGAAGATCCGCCATTCCTGCTGGCACTGGCCGCCTTTGTGCGTCGCAAGTCCCGGGAGCGCGCGGCGGGTATTTCGGGGCAGTTGCCTGGCTATGCCGTCAACGCGGGCAAGGACTACGTCGTGATCACACTGGGCGCGACGGGCGAGAACAGCTACACCCCGGTGCATGTGGATGAATTTGTCGGCGATACGGGCTCCGCCCGGGTCAGGATAGGCGCCTCCAGCTATGAAATTCGTAGCAACTCTCGCTTGAACGATATCGCCATCCATGGCACGGTGAATGGCCAGCCGTTCAACGCCCAGGTGGAACGGGGCACGCCTCGCAACCCGTTGGCTTTGCGGTTGCAGCACAACGGGACGCGCATCGACGCCTTGGTGGTGTCGCCCCGCATGGCGGAACTGCATGCGCTGATGCCGCACAAGGCGGCGGCGGACATGAGCCGCTATGTGCTGTCACCCATGCCTGGTCTGCTGGTGGATGTGGCAGTAGTCGTGGGCCAAAAGGTTCAGGCTGGCGAGCGCGTGGCGGTCATTGAAGCCATGAAGATGGAAAACGTGCTGTTCGCCCAAGCCGATGGCGTGGTGGGCAAGGTGCTGGCAGCCAAAGGCGAGAGCCTGACTGTGGACCAGCCGATTGTTGAATTTGTATGAGGACCGAAGTCATGACACAACGACCTTTTACCGTGCTGGGCATCCAGCAAATCGCCATTGGCGCTCCGGATAAAAACAAGTTGCAAAGACTTTGGGTGGACATGCTCGGTCTGGAGGTGACAGGCACGTTCAAGAGCGAGCGCGAAAATGTGGACGAAGACATCTGTGCCATCGGCAGCGGCCCGTTCAAAGTGGAGGTCGATCTGATGCAGCCGATCGACCCGGACAAAAAACCCGCCGTGCACACCACGCCCCTGAATCATGTGGGCCTGTGGATTGATGACCTGCCTACCGCTGTCGAGTGGCTGACCGCGCACGGCGTGCGTTTTGCGCCCGGGGGCATTCGCAAGGGGGCAGCCGGGTTTGATATCTGCTTCCTGCACCCCAAATCAAATGAAGAGTTTCCGATAGCAGGAGAGGGTGTGTTGATCGAACTGGTGCAGGCCCCGCCAGAGGTGGTGCGCGCTTTCTCTGCATTGGCTTCTGCCTGATGATCGATCGTAGAATAGGCCTCAAAGGGATATATAAGCCCTTACCTATAGTCTTGGAGACGGTCCGATGGTGTTTTCTACCTTTTTGAATCCCGGTGTCTGGTTGCTCAGGCGCATGCGGTTTTCCGCCAAGCTGGCACTGCTGGCGCTTTTGTCGGTTTTGCCCGTCATTGCGCTTGCGTGGCAACTTTTTCTGGGCGCGGGCGCTGCAGCCGGATTCGGCGGTGCGGCTGTTGCCAGCTGCTTTGGGCTGGTGGTGCTGTTCTATTTTTTCATCGCTTTTCACCATAGCGTGTCACAGGACCTGGGCCAGGTGATCCTGGCTACCAACAAAATGGTGGCGGGCGATTTGCGCATGAATCTGGTCAACCATGGTCAGGACGAGTTAGGCAATCTGGCGGCGTCGGTAGGGCAGTTGGGCCGTACCGTGTCTTCCATGGTGGCCAATGTGCGCAGCAACGCCGCGTTTGTGGAGCATTCGGGCAAAAGCCTGGCGGCTGGCAATCGGGAATTGTCGGACCGTACCGAACAACAGGCGGCGAACCTGGAGCAGACTGCAGCCAGTGTGGAAGAACTCTCTTCCACCGTTCAGGAGAACGCCAACACGGCCAGCCAGGCCAGCGCACAGGCGGCCCAGTTGCGAGATGCAGCCGACAACGGCGCAACCACCATGGGCCAGGCTATCGAGTCGGTGGAGGCTATCCAGGGCAGCGCCAAGCGCATGGATGAAATTGTGGGTGTCATCGATGGTCTTGCGTTCCAGACCAACATCCTGGCACTCAATGCGGCGGTAGAAGCGGCCCGTGCGGGCGAGTCAGGCCGCGGATTTGCCGTGGTGGCCAGTGAGGTGCGCTCACTCGCGCAGCGTTCGGCCGAATCGGCCAAGGAAATTCGTCTGCTGATTGGCACATCCTCCAGCCAGGTCGCCAATAGTGTGCAAAAAATTCGTGCGGCGGGTGCCAACATCACACAGATCGTGTCGGGTGTGCGCGGTGTGGCGGCAAACATGTCGCAAATATCGACCTCCAGTGCGGAGCAGAGTTCGGGCTTGTCCGAGATCACATCGGCGGTGCGACAGCTCGACGAGATTACCCAGCGCAATGCCCAGATGGTGGAGCAAGCGGTAACGCAGGCGGAAAATCTGGAAGGCCGGGCCAGCACGCTGGTTGAGTCGGTGGCTTCGTTCAAACTGCAGCAGGGTTCAGCCGAGGAGGCTGTGGACCTGGTGGAGCGCGCTATTGCGCACCGCCAGCGCACATCGAAAGATGCATTTTTGCGCGACATCACAGATCCGGCCAAGGGTTTTCACGATCGGGACATGTACGTTTTTGTACTGGACAAAAATGGCACCTATGTCGCCTTTGGCGGCAACAAGTCCAAGGTGGGCACGCGTGTTCAGGACATCGCAGGAATCGACGGCGGCGGATTGCTGCAGTCCATCATCGATCAGGCCAGCCGCGAGCCAGGCTGGGTTGAATATGACATCAACAATCCTGCTACGGGCAAGGTGCAAGCCAAAATGTCCTATGTTCATTCAGTGGACGAAGTCTTTGTGGGTTGTGGCGTCTACAAAAACCTGGTTTGAGGCCCACCTGTGCATTTCAGACAAGGCACCCGGCAGCGCGCAAGTGGCGCCTATTGAGTCTGAGCCCGGCTCATCGGTCAGATGCTTGGCGTCTGGCTCTTGCACGCTCAAGCGCGGCCTCAATGACAGCCCGCTTCTTGTTTAACACGGTAGGGTCCGTGTGCTGTGAGTGGGCGCCGAGGTCTGCCAGCTTGGTACGGGCTTTTTCTTCCAGTCGTTGCCCTTGCTCCTGCAGATCGCGGCTGCGCCGTGTGAGGGCCGATTCGTAGCGTTTGCGTGCGGTGTCGGCCAAATGCTGTGGCCATGCGTCCCAGCCAGTGGCGTCTGCGCTGGCGATTTCGAGTTCAATGCAGTCCACCGGGCAGACCGGCAAACACAACTCACAACCCGTGCAGTAGGCCTCGATGACCGTGTGCATGCGCTTGTTGCTGCCGATGATGGCATCGGTGGGGCAAGCCTTGATGCACAAAGTGCAGCCGATGCACCAGTCTTCATCGATAAAGACAATGCTGCGCCGTCCCTCCGCGCCAAAAGCCGGATCCAGAGGTTTTTCAGGTTGACGGGTGATGCGGGCAAGCCGGACCACGCCTTCTTGACCGCCAGGGGGGCATTGATTGATACCTGCTTCACCGCTCGCGATGGCGCCTGCGTAACCAGCGCAGTCCGGGTATCCACACCGGGTGCACTGGGTCTGGGGCAGGGCATCCAGAATTCGGGCGACCAGCCCTGTGGCTTGAGTCGCCCCGTCGGTCACTTCTTGTCGGCGACGCGTTTGGTTGCTACTTTTTTTGTAGCTACTCGCGTAGTCTTTACGGGGGCTACAGCCTGTTTGTCTGATGTTTTTGCGGCAACCTGGATCAGCTCCGCTCTGGGTGGAGCCTCTTTCGCGGCTGGAGCAATCGGCCCGGAAGCGATCTGGTTGTGCGCCAGGATAAATGACTTGACTTGCGGATAGACAAGCTCTCGCCAGCGCTTTCCGGAAAAAATTCCGTAATGGCCAGCACCTTTGGCTTCGAAGTGACGCTGCTGCGTCTTCGGTACACCGGTGCAGATGTCGTGCACGGCCTGCGTCTGGCCCGAGCCAGAGATGTCGTCAAGCTCACCCTCAACTGACAGCAGCGCCGTCGTCTTGATGTCGCCTGGGCGCACGCGCTCAATTTTGCCGTTCACGCCCTTGATGTCCCACGTGCCGCTGACCAGGCTGTAATCCTGGAACACCACTTTGATGGTCTCCAGGTAGTAATCCGCATCCATGTCGAGCACTGCGTTGTACTCATCGTAGAACTTGCGGTGGGCATCGGTACTGGCGTCGTCGCCTTTGATCAGGTCTTTGAAGTAGTCGTAATGGCTCTTGGCGTGGTGGTCCGGGTTCATGGCCACGAAGCCCGTGTGCTGCAGGAAACCGGGGTAAACGCGCCGTCCGGCACCGGGGAAGCTGGTGGGAACGCGGTAGATCACATTGTTTTCAAACCAGCTATGGCTCTTGTTCACGGCCAGGTTGTTCACGGCCGTTGGCGACTTGCGTGCGTCAATCGGGCCACCCATCATGGTCATGGACAGTGGCGTTTTCTCGCCACGACTGGCCATCAGAGATACTGCGGCCAACACGGGAACGGTGGGCTGGCACACGCTCATGACGTGGCAGTTGCCGTAGATGCCTTGCAAATGGCGGATGAACTCCTGCACGTAGTTGACATAGTCGTCCAGGTGGAACTCCCCTTCAGACAGGGGGATCAGGCGCGCGTTTTTCCAGTCGGTTATGTAGACCTTGTGGTCCTTCAGCATGGTCTTGACGGTGTCACGCAGCAAGGTGGCGTAATGCCCTGACAGGGGCGCCACAATCAGCACGGCCGGCTGGTTCTTTATTTTGTCCAGCGTGCGCTGGTCGTCGCTGAAGCGTTTGAAACGACGCAATTCGCAAAACGGTTTGTTGATTTCTACCCGTTCATGGATGGCGACATCCACGCCATCAACTTCGATGGTGCGCAGGCCGAACTCTGGCTTTTCGTAATCTTTGCCCAAACGGTGAATCAGGTCATATCCGGCAGAAAGGCGCTGTGCGAACGGGTTCTGTCCAGCAACCGACAAGGGGTTGCCGTAAGCCTTGGCCGCAGCATGGGCCATGTCGGTGAACGGCTCCATCAGGGAGCGTTGGGTTTCGTAGAGCTGGTACAGCATGTAAGACTCACTTTTAGAAAATGTTGCAGTGCAATATAACAGTATTCACTGACTTAAGGGTTTGCGCTGGTACTCGCCTTGAGGATGCCCCTCAGGGCATTTCGGCTGTGCGCCGCAAAATTTCCCAGTAATTCGGCAATGGTACGGTCAAGCCTCGCTTTTTCGGTGGCATCCCGAATGGCCATTTCCCTGACCATGTCAATCCCTGGTTCTTTGACGCCAAAGTCAAACGTGGGGTCTGACACGAACCTGGCAGGCATCGCGGCCACCAGGGTTGTAGCAAGTTGGTTGCTGAAGGCGGCTGATTGTGAAGACACAACGTCCCGCAGGTAATTGTCACTCCATTGCGGGTAGCTGCGGTCTTTACTGGTGTCGCGTAAGGCTTTCTCGATGGCGGTTTCCTGTTTGTTGCGAGTCGCATTTTGCAGTAACTCGGTCTGGTATTTTTCCAGAGCGGTATGCCGGTTGGACAGCAGCACAACCATGTCGTTCTTCATGCCAGGCATACCAGCCATCGCCAGCGCGTTGGCGCTGATCAGCTTCAGAGTTGAAACCCCGGGTGCAACGCTGGCATGGTATGGCTGGGTCAGATCCTGCAGGTAGTGCAGTGAGAGGCCTGCAAACCTCCAGCCCCAGTAGTCGTGTCCCGTGCGAAAGGCCAACGCGGAGAGCGTCGAGTACTGGTGCGATCGCAACAGCGGAAAGGTTCGTTTCAGGAACGGGACGGCCAGGTAGAGCAGCTTGTCTTCATGGAAAAACCCCATGTGAAACGGTGCCTGCGTCGAGTAGTAGAGCGCGGGGTTGCCAAATGGAAGTGGGCCAAAGCCGTAAACCTTGCCCCAGTCGGAGGGGCTGTCGTCCCAAAGGTTGATGTCCAGCCCGTAATCAGGCTCATCTGAGGCAGAAGCCAGTACAGCCAGTGGCTTGACCGGTTCGCCAGCCTTCAACGCCACATAGGTGTATGCGGAGTTGGGCTGCTCCGGCAGCGTATTCACCGCCGCGTGAGGCAGCAGCGTGTTTGCTGCAGGTGGGGTCTGGGGGTCCGGTTGCACATACAGGGCGAACTTGCTGTTGGGCGCAACCCGAAGCGCCGTCAGAAAAGCCAGTCGGCGTGCGTCATCGGTGCGGTCGGTGTTGGCCGTGAACGCCAAGGCGGCCGGGCGTGCAGGGTATTTCTCCAGATTGGCAACCGCCCATGCCTCCTGGCCTGCGAGAAGGGCCTCAATGGTTTGCTCTTCTGCTCTCAGGAAGGCATCGAGAGGCTCTGCCTTGACGGACGCTGCGTTGGCTACGTCGGGCATGGACTCAAATGTCCGGTAGGTTGAAAAGCTGTGGTTGCCCCAGGCGAAGGCATAAGGCGACGCCACCGCCAGAATCAAGCTGAGGACTATGGCAAAACAAGGCATTCAGGTGTCTCCGTGATCTATGACCGAAGTGCTGATGCAGTTTATTTTTCTTTGTGCAATGGCAGCGCGCCTCACCCTGGAGCGGATTATGCGACGAATCACGTCGCCTTTTGGCCGCTAAACACGTGCCATCAAAGACCTGCAACCAGCAGGCCTTTGCTTCTTTGATGCCGTGTTGACCCGGTTGTCTGGAATCAGACTACCTTGGCAATCGATGCACAAACATAGTTGATGTTTTTGCTGTTCAGCGCTGCCACGCACATGCGGCCGGTGTCCGTGCCGTACACACCAAACTCATTGCGCAGACGCACCATCTGGTCCTTGGTCAGGCCGGAGTAGCTGAACATGCCAATCTGGCTGGTGATGAAGCCCATGTCCTGCTTGACGCCGGCGGCCTTGAGGCCATCCACCAGTTTCTGGCGCATCGCCTTGATCCGCACGCGCATTTCACCCAGCTCTTTTTCCCACAGGGCGCGCAACTCGGGGTTCCCCAAAACAGCGGCCACCACGGCGCCCCCGTGCGTTGGGGGATTGCTGTAGTTGGTTCGGATCACGATCTTGAGTTGGCTCAGTACCCGGTCCGCTTCTTCCTTACTTTCGCACAGCACGGAGAGCGCTCCGACGCGCTCGCCGTACAGGCTGAAGCTTTTGCTGAACGAGGTGGACACAAAGAAGGTCAGACCGGCGGCCACAAACTTACCGATGACCGCGCCGTCTTCGGCAATGCCGTAGCCAAAGCCCTGGTAGGCCATGTCCAGAAAAGGAGTCAGGTTGTTGGCCTTGCAGGCTGCAATGACCTGATCCCATTGGCCCGCAGTGATGTCATAGCCGGTGGGGTTATGGCAGCAGGCGTGCAGGACCACGATGGTTCCCGCCGGCGCTGCGTTCAATGCGCTCAGCATGCCGTCAAAGTTTACGCCGCGCTTGGCTGCGTCGTAATACGGATAGGTGTCTACGTTGAAGCCTGCATTGGTGAACAGGGCGCGGTGGTTTTCCCAACTGGGATCGCTGATCAGCACCGTGGCGTTGGGGCTGAGTCGTTTCAGAAAATCGGCACCCACCTTGAGGCCGCCAGTCCCGCCGATGGCTTGCACTGTGGCGACGCGGGCGGACTTCACCGGCTCGCTGTCGGCGCCAAATACCAGCGCCTTGACACCTGCGTCATACGCAGCGATGCCGTCGATGGGCAGGTAGCCGCGGGGTTTCGGCGCTTCCATCATGGCTTTTTCCGCGGTCTGGACACATTGCAGCAGCGGCAGTTTGCCGTCGTCGTCGTAGTAGACGCCCACACCCAGGTTGACCTTGGCGGGGTTGGTGTCGGCATTGAATTGCTCGTTCAGACCCAAAATCGGGTCACGGGGGGCCATTTCGACGGCGGAAAACATGGACATTGCAATTCCTCTTGGAGTGGTCAAAAAAAGAGACAGAAAGGGCACAAAGAACGGGCGATTGCACCTGCCGCTCCGCAAAGTGCCGGAATGGCGTATTCTTTTAGGTTGCCCGCGATTTTACCGGGCTCAGAATGAACTAACCATGAATACCGCACTTGAAGTCGTTCCCGAGCCGCCAGAAACTGCGGCGGCTGGTGTTTTTGTACGTTTCCCGGATTCGCCGTTTGAGCTTTACCAGCCCTATCCGCCCGCAGGGGACCAGCCGGAAGCCATTCGGCAGCTGGTGGAGGGTGTGCACGATGGTGAAGTGTTTCAGACCCTGTTGGGCGTGACCGGTTCCGGCAAAACCTTCACCATGGCCAATGTGATTGCCCAGTTGGGCAAGCCCGCCATTGTTTTCGCGCCCAACAAGACCTTGGCGGCCCAGCTGTACAGCGAGTTTCGCGAGTTTTTCCCCAAAAACGCGGTTGAGTATTTCGTCAGCTACTACGACTACTACCAGCCCGAGGCTTACGTGCCCCAGCGCGATCTGTTCATTGAAAAAGACTCGGCTATCAATGAGCACATTGAGCAAATGCGCTTGAGCTGTACCAAGAGCATCCTGGAGCGCCGCGATGTCGTGATTGTGGCCACCGTCTCGGCCATTTACGGTATCGGCCAGCCCGAGGCGTATCACAAGATGGTGATGACGCTGCGCACCGGCGACAAACCCGGACAGCGGGACCTGATTACCCAGCTGGTGCGCATGCAATACCAGCGCAACGACATGGATTTCTCGCGCGGCACGTTTCGGGTGCGCGGCGACACCATCGATATTTTTCCGGCGGAACACAGCGAAATGGCGATCCGTGTGGAGCTGTTTGACGACGAGATCGAATCGCTGCAGCTATTTGACCCGCTCACGGGGCGCATCCGGCAAAAAATTCCTCGCTTTACCGTCTACCCCAGCAGCCATTACGTGACGCCACGCGAGCAGGTGCTGGCCGCGGTGGAAACCATCAAGACGGAGCTTTCCGACCGGCTCAAGGAGTTCGTCAGTCAAGGCAAATTGGTAGAAGCCCAGCGTCTGGAGCAACGCACCCGGTTCGACCTGGAAATGCTCAGCGAAGTGGGGCATTGCAAAGGCATCGAGAACTATTCGCGCCATCTTTCGGGTTCTGCTCCTGGCGAGCCACCCGCCACCTTGACCGATTACCTGCCCAAGGATTCGATCATGTTTCTGGACGAGTCGCATGTGCTGATTGGCCAGTTTGGCGGCATGTACAACGGCGACCGGTCGCGCAAGACCACGCTGGTCGAGTATGGTTTTCGCCTGCCCAGCGCGCTGGACAACCGGCCGCTCAAGTTTGAAGAATTCGAGACCAAGATGCGCCAGGCCATTTTTGTCTCCGCGACACCTGCTCAGTGGGAGCAGGAACACACGGGCAGGGTGGTGGAACAGTTAGTCCGCCCTACCGGCTTGGTGGACCCCGAGGTCGAGGTACGCCCCGCCACCAGCCAAGTGGACGATGTGCTGCAGGAGATTCGCATCCGGGTAGACAAGAACGAGCGCGTGCTCATTACCACCCTGACGAAGCGGATGGCAGAGCAGTTAACCGATTACCTGACCGACAACGGCGTCAAGGTGCGCTATATCCACAGCGATGTGGATACCGTGGAGCGGGTGGAGATTTTGCGAGATTTGCGTTTGGGCACTTTCGACGTGCTGGTGGGCATCAACCTGTTGCGCGAAGGTATTGACATCCCGGAGGTATCACTGGTAGCCATTCTGGATGCCGACAAAGAAGGATTCCTTCGCTCAGAGCGATCGCTGATTCAGACCATTGGCAGGGCAGCGCGGAATCTGCACGGTCGGGCCATTTTGTACGCCGATAAAGTCACCAACTCGATGGAGCGTGCCATTGGCGAGACCGAGCGGCGGCGCAAGAAGCAGATTGCCCACAACCTCGCCCATGGCATCACGCCGCGGAGCATTGTCAAGCAGGTGCGTGATCTCATCGACGGCGTGTACAGCGAAAAGGCGGGTAAGGAGGCCGAACGCCTGGAACGCGACGCCTTGCAGCGCGCGCAGGTGGAAGACATGAGCGAGAAAGACATCTCCCGGGAAATCAAGCGTCTGGAGAAACTGATGATGGAACATGCCCGCAATCTGGAGTTCGAGAAGGCGGCCCGCGTGCGTGACCAGCTGGGAATTTTGAAGGAGCAGGCCTTTGGTGCCGCGGGCCACGACAACGTCGTGGTTATTTCAGCTGGTGGGAAATGACTGAATTGTGACTGATCAGTCTAGTTACCCGAGCAAAACGCTTGGGTTAAGGCTATACTAGGGGGAACCGGTCACTAAAGCATCCATGTTGATGCGACCAGAACCCCAGGAGCACACCATGCGTCTCACCACTAAAGGCCGCTTTGCCGTCACCGCAATGATCGATCTGGGCTTGCGCCAGAATGGCGGTCCTGTGACTTTGGCTGCCATCAGTCAGCGGCAGCAAATCTCCCTTTCGTATCTGGAGCAACTTTTTGGCAAGTTGCGTCGCCATGAACTGGTGGAGTCCACCCGTGGGCCTGGCGGCGGTTATACCCTGGCGCGCAAAGCGTCGGATATTACCGTAGCGGAGATCATTGTTTCGGTCGATGAACCCATCGACGCCACCCAGTGTGGTGGCAAAGAAAACTGCCTGGGTGAGGGTGCCCGGTGCATGACACATGATTTGTGGGCCTCGTTAAATGTGCGAATGGTCGAATTCTTGAACTCGGTCACCCTTCAGAAACTGGTGGACGACCAGCTTGCCAAAGGCATCCAGATTGAAGACAAGCCCAGCGTGAAGCGTGCCATTTCTGCCATGCCGATGTCCAAGCCCATTCGCATCAATGCGCCCAATTCGGTGTTCGCCTTGGGCAATGCCTTCTCGAAGACTTGATACCGATCATTTCGACTTTTAACCAACTAGCCAGCAGCGAGCAAGCGATGGACACTACCCCTCATTTTCCGATTTACATGGACTACAGCTCTACCAATCCGTGCGACGAGCGCGTGGTCGACGCCATGGTCCCCTGGTTGCGTTCACACTTTGGCAACCCCGCATCACGCAGCCATGCGTGGGGCTGGGAAGCCGAAGCGGCGGTCGAAAACGCACGGGGTCAGGTTGCGGCGCTGATTGGTGCCGACCCACGCGAAATTGTCTGGACTTCGGGCGCAACCGAGTCCAACAACCTGGCGCTCAAAGGCGCTGCGCATTTCTACCAGTCCAAAGGCAAGCACCTCATCACGATCAAGACCGAGCACAAAGCGGTGCTGGACACCTGCCGCGAGCTGGAGCGCCAGGGCTTTGAGGTCACTTACCTTGACGTGCAGGAAGACGGTATGGTCAATATGGATGCGTTCAAGGCGGCGATTCGTCCCGATACCATTCTGGCCAGCGTAATGTTCGTCAACAATGAGATCGGCGTCATTCAGGATATTGCGGCCATTGGATCGCTTTGCCGCGAAAAGGGCATCATCTTTCACGTGGATGCGGCGCAAGCCACGGGTCGTGTGGAATTTGACCTCACGCAACTGCCCGTTGATTTGATGAGTCTGACGGCCCATAAAACTTATGGCCCCAAGGGAATTGGCGCGTTGTTCGTACGCCGTAAACCCCGCATCCGCCTTGAAGCGCAGATGCACGGTGGTGGCCATGAGCGCGGCATGCGCAGCGGCACTTTGCCAACGCACCAGATTGTGGGCATGGGCGAGGCGTACCGCATTGCCAAGGAAGAAATGGCAGCAGAAAACATTCGCATAACCGCGCTGCACGATCGCATGCTTGCCGGCTTGAAGGACGTGGAGCAGGTTTTTATCAATGGCCACGTGACCCAGCGAGTTCCACACAACCTGAACATGAGCTTCAACTATGTTGAAGGCGAGTCACTCATGATGGGTATCAAGGGCTTGGCCGTCAGTAGCGGCTCTGCTTGCACATCGGCTTCCCTGGAGCCCAGCTATGTGCTGCGTGCCCTGGGTCGCAGTGACGAGCTGGCACACAGCAGCCTGCGCATGACGATCGGTCGCTGGACGACCGAGGCTGAAATCGATTATGCCGTGGACACCATCAAGATCAACGTGGCCAAGCTGCGCGAACTCAGCCCCTTGTGGGAGATGTACCAGGACGGTGTTGACATCAGCTCCATCCAGTGGTCAGCCCACTGAGCATCTATTTCTAACGTATTCAAGAGGTACCACCATGGCATATTCTGAAAAAGTTGTTGACCACTACGAAAATCCACGCAACGTGGGTAGCTTTGAAAAGGGTGATGACACCGTTGGCACCGGCATGGTGGGCGCGCCCGCTTGCGGCGACGTGATGAAACTCCAGATCAAGGTCAATCCGCTGACCGGCGTCATCGAAGATGCACGCTTCAAGACGTACGGCTGTGGCTCTGCCATTGCCTCCAGCTCCCTGGTGACCGAGTGGGTCAAGGGCAAGACGCTGGATGAGGCGGCGGCGCTTAAAAACAGCCAGATCGCCGAAGAATTGGCCTTGCCACCTGTCAAAATCCACTGCTCAATCCTGGCTGAAGACGCCATCAAGGCGGCTGTGGACGATTACAAGAAAAAACACCTGAACTGACATGGCAGTGACCCTGACTGAAGCGGCGGCTCGCCACGTGAGCCGCTACCTGACCAAGCGCGGCAAGGGCGTTGGTGTGCGGCTGGGCGTCAAGACCACGGGCTGCTCTGGCTTGGCCTACACATTGGAATATGTGGATGAGCTGCCACCCGAGGACACCGTCTTTGAAGGTCACGGTGTCAAGGTCCTCGTTGATCCCAAAAGCCTTGCCTACATTGACGGCACCGAGCTCGATTTTGTACGCGAGGGCCTCAATGAAGGCTTTCGCTTCAACAATCCCAACGAGCGCGACAAGTGCGGCTGCGGTGAGTCGTTCCGGGTGTGAATCTCCAATCCAATGACTTTGAACTGTTTGGACTAACGCAACAGTTTGCCCAGGACCGCGCGGCACTGGACGCCCGCTGGAAAGCCCTGCAGCGGGAGGCCCATCCTGACAAGTTCGCCGCACAGGGCGCGGCGGCTCAGCGCGTGGCCATGCAGTGGTCGGTGCGTATCAATGAGGCCTATCAGCGTCTCAAGGATCCACTCAGGCGTGCAGCCTATTTGTGTGAACTCAGTGGTGCCCTGATCAACGCCCACAGCAATACCGCCATGCCAGCTGCATTTTTGATGCAGCAAATGGAATGGCGTGAACTGCTGGATGAGGCCCAAAGCGTGTCGGATCTCGAAGCGCTGACCGCGCGGGTTGATGCGACCCGAGCCGATTTGATGCAGGAATGCGCGCAATTGCTGGACCTGCAACAGGATTTCACTGCGGCGGTTCAGCCGGTGCGGGCACTGATGTTCATTGACAAGTTTTCCCACGACCTGGAACACGGTTTCGACAAGTTTGAATAAACAATCACCATGGCGCTATTACAAATTTCCGAGCCCGGCCAAACGCCCAATCCGCATGAGCGGCGTATCGCCGTAGGTATTGACCTGGGCACCACCCATTCACTGGTGGCCGCTGTGCGCAATGGTGTGGCTGAGTGCCTGCCCGACGGTGAGGGTCGAGTGATTCTTCCATCCGTTGTTCGCTATGTGGCTGGCGGTGGACGCCAGATTGGCCACGAAGCCCTGCAAGCATTGGCGTCGGATCCCGAGAACACGATTGCGTCCGTCAAGCGGTTCATGGGGCGCAGCCTGGCTGACGTGGTCGGCGCTGAAAAGCTGCCCTACCGCTTTGCGGAACACGATGGCATGCTGGGTATTCACACCGTTGCCGGAGAGAAGTCGCCGGTTGAAGTCAGCGCCGAAATTCTGGCCACCTTGCGCTACCTCGCCGAAGACACCTTTAACGCCGATATCTACGGCGCAGTCATTACCGTGCCTGCGTACTTTGATGATGCGCAACGCCAGGCCACCAAAGACGCGGCGCAATTGGCGGGCCTGAATGTATTGCGGTTGATCAACGAGCCTACTGCCGCTGCCATCGCCTACGGTCTGGACAACGCAAGCGAAGGCGTCTACGCCATCTACGATCTGGGCGGCGGAACCTTTGACATTTCCATCCTGCGACTGACGCAAGGTGTCTTTGAAGTGGTCGCCACCGGTGGAGATTCGGCTTTGGGTGGTGATGACTATGACCATGCGCTAGCCGACTGGGTGTTGGCGCAAACCGGCACGCAAGCCGTTACGGCATCGGACAAGGCGGCGCTCAAGCTGGCTGCCCGGGCGTGCAAGGAGGCGCTATCTGCTACAAAAAATGTAGCGTTCCACGCAGACCTGACGGGGGCTAACATTCGTTTTAATGTAGAACAGGGCCAGTTCCACGCTGTAACCGAGCCCCTGACTGCGCGCACCCTGGTTGCGGCCCGCAAGGCGCTGCGCGATGCCCGCCTATCGGTCAAAGACGTGCAAGGTGTCGTCATGGTCGGTGGCTCTACCCGCATGCCGCAAGTCCAGGCCGCAGTGGCCCAGTTTTTCGGGCGTGCTCCGCTCAACAACCTCAATCCTGACGAGGTGGTGGCGCTGGGCGCTTCCATACAGGCCAACCAGCTCGCGGGCAACAATTCTTCCGGCGATCTGTTGCTGCTGGACGTCATTCCCTTGTCGCTGGGCGTGGAAACCATGGGGGGTCTGGTGGAGCGCATTGTTCCGCGCAACCAGACTATTCCCACGGCCATGGCACAAGATTTCACCACCTACAAAGACGGCCAGACTGCGCTGGCGCTGCATGTGGTGCAGGGCGAGCGCGACATGGTGGCGGACTGCCGCAGTCTAGCGCGTTTTGAGCTGCGCGGCATACCGCCGATGGCGGCCGGAGCCGCCCGCATTCGCGTTACCTTCACGGTGGATGCCGATGGTTTGCTCAATGTGTCTGCGCGGGAGCAGGTCAGCGGCGTGCAAGCGGACATTGACGTCAAGCCCTCCTATGGCCTGGGCGATGACCAGATCGCGCAGATGCTCAAAGACAGCTTCACTACCGCTGAGCAGGACATGCGTTCCCGCGCGCTTGTGGAATCCCGAGTGGATGCCGACCGCCTGCTGTTAGCCACCCAAAGCGCGCTGACTGCCGACGGCGATTTGCTGCAACCGGTCGAGCGAGCCGAGATCGACGCCGCAATGGCGGCACTTGCCAAAGCGCCGACGATGGACGATGCGGCCGCGATTGAGGCGCTGAGCAAGTCTCTGGCGCAAGCCACTGAGGCTTTCGCCGCGCAGCGCATGAACCGGGGCATTGCCCATGCCCTGGCGGGCAAGAATATTGAATCCATTTGAATCTGCACCCGGAATATCACCATGCCCGTCATCAAAATCCTGCCGCACCCTGAGTATTGCCCTCAGGGCGCAGAAATTATCGCCCCTGCAGGTACTTCCATCTGTGAAGCCCTGCTGGACAACAACATTCTCATCGAGCATGCCTGCGAGATGAGCTGTGCCTGCACAACCTGCCATGTGCTGGTGCGGGAGGGCTTTGCTTCGCTCAATCCGCTGGATGAAAACGAAGAAGACATGCTGGACCGCGCCTGGGGCCTGGAGCCCAGCTCCCGCCTGAGCTGCCAGGCCATACTGGCGCAAAAAAACCTGGTGGTGGAAATACCCAAGTACTCCATCAACCACGCCAAAGAGAACCATTAACCGCCAAGAGGCTATACCCGCCATGCGCCAAATTTTTCTGGATACCGAGACCACTGGCTTGTCCGCAGAGACGGGCGACCGGGTCATTGAGATCGGTTGCGTCGAACTGGTCAACCGCAAGCTCACCGGTAATAACCTGCATTTCTACCTGAACCCCGGGCGTGACAGCCACGAAGAGGCGCTCAAGGTACACGGCATCACCACCGAATTTTTGCGCGACAAGCCAAAGTTCGAGGCTGTGGCGGACGAACTGGTCGCCTACCTGCAGGATGCCGAAGTCATCATCCACAACGCAGCATTTGACGTTGCGTTTTTGAACAAGGAACTGGAGCTGGCTGGGCGTCCTGCGTTTCGGGAGCATGTTGCGAATGTTATCGACAGCCTGGCCATGGCCAAGGAAATGTTTCCGGGCAAGCGCAACGGCTTGAACGCCTTGTGCGACCGCCTGGAAGTCGACAACTCGGGCCGAACCCTGCACGGGGCGCTTCTGGATGCGGAGTTGCTGGCAGATGTCTATATCAACATGACCCGGGGCCAGGATGCCCTGTTGATGGATGCTGGTTCGCCCGAAGAGGGCGGTGTTGCGGCGGTGCAGATTGATTTGCGCGGGTTTGACCTGCCCGTGGTTGCAGCCAATTCGCAAGAACTTGTTGCGCACGAAGACGTGATAAACCAGATTGATAAATCCAGCGGTGGTAAAACGCTATGGCGGAAAGCCGCGTGAAAAGCATCGTATAATTGGCGGCTATTCTGAATGAAAATTCAGGGCGATTAGCTCAGGGGTAGAGCACTGCATTCACACTGCAGGGGTCGCAAGTTCGAAACTTGCATCGCCCACCAA
>Ga0105047_10008712_pt1 | contig 16869 bp, 10 predicted proteins | sample MAT04_FD_78384 | JGI IMG/M metagenome (GOLD analysis project Ga0105047, IMG submission 78384) | Freshwater microbial communities from Lake Fryxell liftoff mats and glacier meltwater in Antarctica - MAT-04 (megahit assembly) | ecosystem: Environmental > Aquatic > Freshwater > Ice > Liftoff...
CAATAACCAATACACCAATAACCAATACACCAATAACCAATACACCAATAACCAATACACCAATAACCAATACACCAATAACTAATCAACCAACCTGCAATGGCTGAACATCAAACATACGAAGAGCAAAAGCAAATGGTATTCAATGGCCTCATTCGCCTGGGTATCATTACCGTCATCGAAGTTGTGATCGCTTTGTTGGCCAAAGGCCACCTGATTCCTGGCGTGGCCTTCAAGCACGGCTTTATGCACTATGTTTATATGACCCTGATGGTAGGTTTTTCCTTATATAAAGCCTATTTTATTATTTATTTCTTCATGCACATGGCGTACGAAATACGGGGTATGGCGATGAGTGTATTGCTGCCAACCACGCTCCTGCTCTGGGCGGTCATTGCCTTCTTCCAGGAGGGTAGTTACTGGGGCCGCAGTCGCGAAGCACTGCAAAACAAGAACAATGAAGACCGCCAGGAAGATGTACGGCCTATGCCGTCCAGTAAGCCACAGGGTTACTTGTTACCTAATACGCTGGGGCAGTCTAAAGGATAGCCTTACTCTTTTTCTCCGGTGCTTTTCTGGTATGGAGAGCAGACGTAAATTTTACAGAAACGGAGAAGGGTAAGGCAACCAAGCCGCACCCTTTTTTGTTGATAAGCATAATTTTTGTATCATGGCAGAGACGGACAAGAAGCCCACACTTGGGCGTAAAATATTCATTGCTGTAGTTTTAACCCTCATCCTGGTTGGCTTGCCAGCCATGTCGTGGGTGTATTTGCAAAATGGATTAAACTGGAGAAAATCGGCAGTAGGCGAATTAGGCTCCTATGGTCAGATTCCGAAGGCTAATATGCACTGGTCAGATGGGACCAAAGAAAACCGGCTGAAGAGCAAGGTGGTGGTAGCACACTTATTCGAGCCTCAACCGGACTTGACCGCAGAGAATCGCAAAATAATGGATATTAACGAGCGACTTTTCAACCAATTTGGGGCTAATCTGAGTTTTAGCCTGGCTATGGTCGCCGAAAGTGGTACCGCCGAGTTTCGTTCTTATGCGCAGAAACAGCCCAATTATGACTTTGCCAATACCGTTTGGGTGCCCGGCAGTGGCTCCTGGACCACCATAATGACCAACGGTTTCGAGTCTTACTACGTTCGTAGTAAAATAAAATCCTATCCTTACTACTATGCTCTGACGGATACTGCCGGGGTGATCCGGCGCTTTTATAACGCTATGGATGAGAAGGAAGTAGGCCGTATGGTGGAGCAAATAGCTATACTGCTACCCCAAAAATAAAAACATTCTTATGTCTGCTTTGACTTCCCCCAATATCCAACTGGAAAAACGCCTGAATCTGGTCGCCTACATTGTGTCGGCTGCGGTGTTCTTCCTCGTCTTGCTCATGCGTCGGGTAAAGATCGAACTGGGTATGGATTTCAGTTTTCTGCCACCAGTGATCGCCGGGCTGAATGTCCTCACGGCGGTGATGCTGCTGTTTTCCCTGTATTTCATCAAAAACAAGCAGATCGAACGCCATCGGCGCGCCAATTATGCGGCACTGTCTTTTTCAGTCCTGTTCCTGCTTTGCTATGTGCTCTACCATTTTACCACGCCGGAAATACGCTATGGCGATTTCGATCATAACGGGATAGTAAGTGCCGAAGAAGCAATGCGCGTAGCCAGCAGCCGAGCCATTTATCTGATTATTCTGCTGACGCATATTGTCCTGGCTGCGGTGATCCTGCCCTTTATTCTGCTCACTTTTAATCGTGCCTACACCGGGCAATACGAACGTCACCGCCGCATGGCACGTTGGGTCTATCCTTTCTGGCTGTATGTGGCGATCAGTGGCCCGATCTGTTACCTGATGCTGCGACCATTTTACCCTTGACCAGGATACTGATAATCAAAACAGTAAACAGCACCCAATCTCTCGCTAAAAGAGCACGGAGGGTGTTGCAAACCGATTTTAAACACAGATCATGAAGAATAAAATGATGAAACTGTTCCGTTGTCTGCTGCTCCTCTTTTTGTTGGCAGGCGGAAACAGTGTCGTGAATGCGCAGTGTCCGATGTGCAAAATGTCCGCCGAGTCGAACCTGCAGAATGGGGGCACTGATGGTCGGGGCTTGAATGCTGGTATTATGTACATGCTGCTCATGCCTTACCTGATTGTCGGCGGCATTGGCTACTGGTGGTGGCGCAACCGTCGGCAGGATCCGACCCAGGTGGCGGATTTTTCGGAGGAAGATTTTCAGCAGTATTCGCGGTAGGAGGATTTGATGCGCCCTTTTCTAATCTTCCGTAACGGTCATCACGCACCGGGGCGGGATTATGAAGGAGGTGCTATTGCCGCTGAGGGTTCCGATTCGGGCACAGTCTTCCGTCGCGGTCGTGCGGTACAAGTTGTACTGGGGGGCGGTAAATATATCCGCCGGAAGCCGGACACTGCTCGATTGGGTGCCAAAATTCAGGATGACCAAGCTGCGCTTACCGTCTTTTTCAAAGGCCAAAAACTTCGTGTCGGGCAGGCTGGGGTTGTCTTTTACCTCGAAGCGCACCGCGCCGGGACGGATGTACCGATAGAACTGTTTGCTTGTGTAGAAGCGTTTGCTTTTATTACCGTTTCTGTCGCGCAAGCTATAGGCACTGAGCGTCGGCTCGCTAAGGCTCCAGAATGTCCAAACCGATACCTTCCCATATTCCAGGGCCACGTACAGGGCCTTTGCCAAGTCCATCGCCCCATCGAAGGTATTGGCGAAGCCCGAGGTTTCGGTCATCCAGGTCGGAATATTATAGGGAACCCCCCAACTATGCATGGCCTCCCAGGTTTGTGCGTCGGCAGAACCGGCCTGGATGCCATCAAACGCATACCCGTGTACCGCGATCGCTTTGATATACTGGCGCGTATCGGCATCCTGCAGACTGGGCTGGGTCAAGGCCGACATCGCATCGAACCAGCCGATATCCTCGGGCAGGAAGAGTCGGGTGGGGAGGCCTTCGGCGGCCAGGCGCTGGCCCACCGCTTTGTTCAGGTCACGTAGCGACGTACCGTTGTGGATACAGCTTTGATAAAACTGCGAAAAGCGAGGTTCGTTCTGTACGCTGAGCGCATACACGTCCACCCCGACTTCCTGTTTGAAAATCCGGCAGTAGGCGGCGCACATCTCGGCAAATTCCGCATAGTATTCGGTCTTCAACTGGTTGGTGTTCGCATCGGGCGTGTCATCGTAGGGTGGGGCACTGTTTTCACTGGTTCCATTGTCAATTTGATTGTTCCATTTCATCCAGGGTGGCGCGCTCCAGACGGTGATGATGAACTTGTCCACCCCGGCTTGGTGTAGTGCCTTGAAATGCGGCAACCGCTGCCCCAGCGGGGCATGGTGACCCGAAACCGGCGTGTTCAGGTTGAACTTGGACAAGTCGGTCACCATCGGATCGGCGTTGTCGTTCTGGATTTCAAACGACGTACACAATTCGTCGCGGATGATCGAGCAACCGAGATCGGTCACGATGTCGTTGATGAAGCTCGCACTGGTGTAGGGGCCAGGCTCCCAATATACCGTCTGGGCACCGAAACCACCAAAACCTTCCATCGTTTGGAACCGGACCGCTGGGTTGCCAACAATAGTTACCGGATTGCCATGGGATAAGGTCAGGGTCAGGGAGGCCGTACTCACGGCCTTTCCATCGGACACTTCCAGTTTTACGGTCACCGTGGCCGGGGCATTGGCTGCGTAGGTATGGGCCTCGTTTTTTGCGCCATTGGCTTTGGTGATGCCATCGCCAAAGTCCCAGGAATAGGTCAGGTTGTCAAAGTCCTGATCGGTGGCCAGGGCCGCGAATCTATAATCATAGGCGGAGGCCCCGGCCAGATTACCCGTCAGGGAGGTAATCGCCGGGGGGCGATTGGTGTTGCCTTCTTCTTTTTTACAAGTAGCAAACAGGAGGGAAAGGCAGAGCAGGCAGTGCATTTTATGCATTTCAGGTTCGTTTTTTAGAATACATGAAGCAGGCAGCCATGTTCACCACGACCGCCTGCTAATTAAACCCATTCTCGTATGAATATTTTCAGTACCCCGGATTCTGCTGCATATTCGGGTTCAAATCCAGCTCGTTGGCCGGCAGCGGATAAAGCAGATTTTTGGTTATATCGAACTGTACCCCCGCGGTGCTGGCCGAGCTCCAATCCCAGGCACCCAGATTAATTTTGCCCGCTGCATGCCAGCGTTTCAGGTCGAACCAGCGGTGGCCTTCCTCTCCGCCCAGCTCCGCCAGGCGTTCTTTAGCTATCCAGGCAAAGATTTTGGCTTGGTCCGCTTCCGAGGTGCTGTAATCTGCGGGTACGGTGCCGGCACCACGGGCCCGGGTACGCACTGCATTGATCAGTGCGATCGCTTCGGCAGTAGCACCACTTTCCAGGATGGCTTCGGCTTTTAACAGTAGCACATCGGCATAGCGCAGGATGCGGGGATTATTGACCGAAGCCACGCCCGACTGCGATTTCTGGTCAGTCAGCACGTATTTTTTAATGGCTTTGCCAGTTGTATCGAAAGAAAATTGGGTCCGGGGGTCGCCGACTTCAAAAGCCGCTACATATTTATCGGTGGCGATAAAAGGCGGGGCACCGAAGCGGCTCCAGTGGTTTTCATAAAAACCCCAGTAAGCCGAAGTAGATCCCGAACCGCTGCTTTCAAAGTCGTTGTTCAGCCAGACATTGTCAAAACCAGGCTGGGTGGCCTGAAACTCAAACAAAGATTCCGCATTGTTTTCGGTCAATGCGGAGAAGTTATCGCCGTAGTTGGCCACCAAAGAGGCACCGCTTATTTTATTGAACGCCGTAATGGCGGCTTGAAAATCAGCAGCCGTCTGGTTGTAAGAAGCGCGGAAGACGAGTGCTTTACCGAGAAAACCATTGGCCGTGTTGGCCGTGATCCGACCAGCCTGGGTAGCGGGGTAGGCAATGGGTAGTCCGGCTGCGGCCGTCTGAAAATCGGTAATAGCCTGATCGAGCAACTGGGTGCCCGTCGAGTTGCTCAGCCGGAGCTGCGCCTCGTCCGGGGTATCCACCCGCTGAGTACGCACGGGGGCGGTACCGAAGAAATTATACAAACAGAAATGCATATAGCCACGCAGGAAAGCGGCTTCGGCTAAATGCTGCGTTTTCAGGCCAGGTGTGCTGTAAATCCTGGCATCAGATGCATTGATTTTTTGCATCGTGGTGTTGGCCCGGTCAATCAGTTGATAGGCTTGTTTATAGTATTCATTGAGTCCGCCATTTGTGGCATTCAGCCCGGTAAAAATCTCATAAGCATCAGAGCCGACCATCGTGATATCATCTCCCGGGAGGTGCCATATTCCATGCAGGCCGCTACCGCCATTGTACCAGTAAAAATCGGACAGTTTGGCGTATATCCCCACAACTGAACGGTTAAAGTCGGACTCGCTGTTGTAAAAACTGACCTCCGTCTCGCCGAGCGGCAGCAGATCGAGGTTTTCCTTTTTGCAGGACCAGTACATGAAGGCGCTGGTCAGCAGGAGAAAAATGGTGGTGAATATTTTTTTCATGGTAGTATTTTTTGCAAAAATTTAATTAATCAGCCTTAAAACCCGACATTAATGCCGAGCAGGAAGGTACGTGCCGGCGGTATAATCGAGCCGTTGCGGGTGTTTATTTCTTCCGGATCGAGGCCGCTCCACTTGGTGATGGTCAACAGGTTAGTGGCGCTGACATAGACCCGAAACCTTTGCATTTTCATGCGGTTCAGCGTCGCCCGCGGCAAGGAGTAGCCCAGTTGCACATTTTTCAGGCGGAAGAAGCCGGCATCTTCCACAAAACGGTCGCTGAAACGCAGGTTATTGTTCGGGTCTCTGGCTACGGCGCGCGGCATATCGGTATTGGTGTTCTGCGGCGTCCAGCGGTTCTTCACCGTGGTAGTCATGTTGAGGCCATTTTCCAGCAGACTTTCCATCCCGGAACGAGTGTAATTGTACGCCTGCACATCTCCGACTCCTTGAAAAAACACCGACAGATCAAGGCCTTTGTAGTCGGTACCAAGGTTAAGGCCGTAGTAATAACCCGGGACCACCTTACCCAGATAAACCCGGTCGTTCGGGTCAATGACGCCATCGGGGGTGTTGACAATGGTTCCCGATCCTTCGCCCGGGCCATTGATATCCAAAAAGCGAATATCGCCTGCCCCCACGGCATTACCGTTATTGATCAGCTTGTCATCGTGCGTGGCTTTCCAGGTCTCGTACTCGGCCTGAGAGGCAAAAATCCCATCCGTTTTATAGCCCCAGAGGTAACCGATGCTTTGCCCAACCTCAATCCGGCCGCCTTCTCCCCCCAATGGCTCATCCTGGTAAGTAGAGATCACTTTATTGTTGATGGTGGTGATGTTGCCGCCGATGGAGTAGCCGAGATCGCCCAGGCGGTCGTTCCAGTTGGCCGAGAATTCAAAGCCTTTATTGCGGACCGAAGCGATGTTGATGATCGGCGGATTTTGGTTGCCTACGCTGGCTGGCAGGCTGGCTGCCTGCAGGATGCCGTCGGTCAGGCGGCTGTAGTATTCCGCCGTAAAACTGAGGCGGTTGTCGGCCGCCAAAAGATCGACGCCAAAATTGCTGGTCGTGGACACCTCCCAGGTCAGGTCGCGGGTGGGGAAATCGGGTAAATTGACCCCGCCGGTCAGCGTACCAATCCCGTTGCCGTTGCCCGAACCGAAGGAATAGTCCGGCGTATTGCTGACCGTAGAAAGGAAAGCGTAGGCGCGGGTCTCCTGATTGCCGAGCTGACCCCAACCGCCACGCAGTTTCAGGTCGTTGATGAAGCGCACATCTTGCATAAATTCTTCACCGCTCAAACGCCAGGCTAAGGAGAAAGAGGGGAACACGCCGAAACGGTATTCCGGTGCGAACTTGGACGATCCGTCGCGGCGCACGGTCACGTCCGCGTAGTATTTTCCGCCATAGTTGTAGCTCAGGCGGCCCATGTAGCCTTGCAATGCGTTGTCTTCCCGAAAAGTCCCGGTGGAAGTATAGCGGTTGTCAATGGAGCTCAGGCCCCAGAATTTTTGGTCCAATGCCTGGTTCTGCTCATTGCCGGCAATCGTTCCATACCACGAGTACCGTTGGTCCATCGCATTGAGCAGGATATCGAAATTGTGATTGTTCAGCACGCGGCGGTAGTTGACGGAGAATTCCTTGACCAGATTGAAGTTGTTCACGTTGCGCTCGCCGTAACTGCCCAGCGATTGGCCGTTGCCCAGGGCAAAAGGATTGCCGGGCGTTTCGCTAAAATAGGTGTTTCTCCACGAATAGGCCAATTCTCTCGGATTGCTATTGGAATAATCGACACTCAACGAGCCTTTGAAGCGCAAGCCCTGGATCGGCTCAAGTTGCAGGTAGGCCGTGCCGAAATTGCGGAAAATCTGGTAACCTAGGTCGGTGGCTTCCCGGTAGGCAAATCCGTTGGAGGAGCTCTCTGGCCCCCACAACAGGTTGACGGCATCTATATCCCTGGGCGCACCTGGATTGGTCTTCGAGGGATCGTAGCCCGGGTTGTCCTTGAAGGTGACGTCGGCGGTCGGTGCAAAGCCGTAGGGGTTGTTGGGGTCGTAAATGGGCTGCCACGGCGACACCCTGGCGGTTTGTTGCTGATCGAACCCCTGCCCACCGACACTGGTTTCGTCCAGGGCTTCTACGTAACCAAGGCGATAGTTCACGCCCGCTTCCAACCAGTTGGAGAGCTTGCTGGTCACGTTCGTAGCCATGGTGTAGCGACGCAGGTTATTGCCCTTTAACGGGCTTTCAATGTAGGAATACCCGCCCGACACGCTGTATTGGGTCGCTGCAGAACCACCGTAGATACGGGCACTGTAATCGCTGGTCGGGGCGTTTTTATTCAGGTTTTCTTCCTGCCAATCGTAAGTGGGGCTGTTGCGCAGGGCATCAATGGCCGTCCGCATCAGGGGATTGAAGGTCTCGCCGGGATTGTTGGCATAGGCCTCCTCGATGAAAGACGCGAATTCACTGGTATTGAGCATCTCGTAGCGGTTCACCACGTTTTGCAGCCCATAAGAGGCGTTCAGGTCAATACGCGGCGTGCCCGTTCGGCCGCGTTTGGTGTTGATCAAAATAACCCCGTTGGCCGCCCGAACCCCATAGATAGCCGCCGCCGAAGCATCTTTCAGGACGGAAATGCTTTCAATATCATTGGGATTGATGAGAGTGAGCAGGTTGACCGCCCCGCGCAGGTCGCCTCCGCGCCCGCCCTCGTTGCCGCTTTGCCCTTCGGTGATCGGCAATCCGTCAATCACGTACAGCGGTTCGTTGTTCCCAAAAGTACCGATACCGCGGATGCGCACCGTCGGGCGCGAAGTGGGTGAACCACCGGGCGTACTGACCAATACACCGGCCAAACGGCCTTGCAGGGCCAACTCCGGGGCAGCGGCGATGCTTTTTTCAATTTCTTTACTGCCAATGGAACCTACGGAACCCGTCACGTCTTTACGGGTACGCTCGCCATAACCAATGACGACGACTTCATCAAGCGAATTAGTACCTGCTTTTAAGGTAATGACCAGCGTAGTTTGCCCAGCCACCGGGACTTCCCTGGTTTGGTACCCCGTGTAACTGACGACCAGAATGGCATTACCGTCGGGTACGTCCAGGGAGAAATCGCCGTTGGTATCGGTGGTAATACCGCGGGGCAGGCCTTTTACGGCCACGGTGGCCCCGATCAGGGCTTCCCCGCTTTCGTCGGTCACTTTGCCGCGCACCGTCAGGTCGAAGGCTTGTGCCTGCACGGGCAGCAAGGCCGCCAAGGCCCACAAAAAGGTCAGCAGCAGCCTGATTTGCTTTGGGTAAAAATACTTCTTCATACAAGAGAATGGGTTAGGATTGGATTGTTTGAAAAAATGTGCTGAAAAACAAACTATCTATTTTTCATCCACAAACCTACATACCACCAACCTGCTGGCTATCCTGTGCTATCCAGTAGGAAAGGCCGGATGCAGGTCAAATTTTCGCTTTTCTCCCTAAACCGCGTTTTTGAAACCTACGATGTTTAGGAACGTGTAAAAAACAAGTTGTGAAGTTTCGCCCCGCTCGGTTGTCATGTCGCAACGGAGTGAAGACATCTACACAAGCCAGATAACCCAGAATTTCCTGGTCAAGGCATCGCTAATAACCTGGCTTGTGTAGATGTCTCCGTTTCCCTGCGACATGGCAACTCACCACGAAGACACAGGTACTAATTTGTTTTTTACACTTCCCTTAACAGTAAGTGGATCAGATAAATTAGTTCAGGCTAAATTAAGGAATGGCACATTTCGTTTAAGCCCTGCGTAGAGGACTCCTCCCCCGGCCTACGGCCACCCCCTCCAAAGGGGGATACGCTCCGAGCCTGGCCAAGGAAGAACGTGGTGGCATCGCGCTCGGTATCCCCCTTTGGAGGGGGGCAGGGGGGAGGTAGACGCTACGCAAGGAATAGACAAAATACATTGAAATTGAGTTTACAATGTATTTATTTTAGGCTAATTTTTCTTAGCAATCAATTGATTATCAAAATTTTGTGTACTAATCAACCACTCAACCACTCAACGATAAGGCCTACTGCTATTCTGCTGCCGACTGCGACAGATAGCCGTCTCCGAAATACACCTCTTCCCGTCGCTGCGGGTTTTTTCGCCTGGCCGTCCGGGTTTTTAAGGCAAAAATCCGCAGCGCATCATTATTGGCCGAGGCCACCCAGATAGTCCGTTCGCCCGCTTGCAAACGGACCAGTGCTTTCTGGTCGCCGTCGGCCTGAAAACCCGATTGTGCCGGCTGCCGTGGGCTCCAGCCGCCCCGACCGTTGCCCAGCAGCACTAAGCCCTGGCTTGCATCATAGCGGCCAATCTGGGCATCGCTGGCATACGAATTTCCCGTCAGCAGCAAGTCCAAATTACCGTCGCCGTCAAAATCCCCGACGGTCAGGCCAAAAATCGGCGCGACCTGCGCAATATTCGGGAAAGGGTGCAAGGAGAACTGACCACTGCCCCGGTTTTCGAGCCACCCGGAAGCCAGTTGCTCCACTTGGAGGAGTTGCATACCGGCCCGGTTGCCCGGCGGGATTACTTTGTCGAACGTAGCGGCCCCATAATCGGCATAGCGTTGGAAACGGCGGCGCATGACGATCATCTGACTGATGAGTTGATCGCGCATGGCGTACGGATATTCCTGACCTTCCATATAATAGGTCAGTATGGCTTCCCGGCTCCCGTTCTGGTCGAAATCGCTGGCGTAAGCGCGTAGCGGCTGCGCCGGGGAAGCACCGAAACGGTTGTTGAGGCCGAGATTGCCCAAGGCATAGTCCGTATCGCCGTCGTTGTCAAAATCGCCTCCGGTAATACTGTTCCACCAGCCGGAGAGGTGCTGCAGACCAGTTTGCGCACTGACATTGCGCAATTGCGCGCCGGTATTTTTCCAAAATTGCGGGGCCATCCATTCGCCGACCACCACCAAATCCCGTTTTCCATCCTGGTCAAAATCTGTCCAAAGGGCCGAGCAGACCATCCCAGTATATTTTAGTCCGGGTGCCAGGCGGTCCGTGGCATCGCTGAACTGGCCGCCGTCATTTTGGAGCAAAAAACTCTCGCCCGCTGCGGTCCATTGCCCGGGCTGGTGCCGACCGCCCACGAACAGATCGAGGTCGCCGTCGCCGTCGAAATCCGCTGCCGTGACGCAGCCTCCGGAAGCGGTGATGTGGGGGATGGCTTGGGGCGCATAGGTAAAATTGCCGCGCCCGTCATTCGTGTAAAAACGGTGTTGATAAAATGCGGTACCAGCCGGAGCCTCGTTGCCGCCATGCGCGGCGTAGAGGTCGAGGTCGCCGTCGCCGTCGGCATCGAAGAGCAGCAACCCGGCATCTTCCTGCTGGCTATGTTCGGTACAGATGTCTTTCGGGTGGAAAACCCCAGCGCGTGTCTGCAGGAACAGCCGGGTGGATTGGCCCACTGAACTTCCCATCAACAGGTCGTCCAACCCATTGCCATCCACGTCGCCGGCCGCCAGGGCTGGTCCTTGCTGCGAGTATTTCTGCGGCAACAGAAAATCGCGGTTGAAATCATCAAAATCGTTTTCGGTATGCACGGCGTGGAGGCCCTGTACCCACCCGGCTGGTTCAAACAGGGTGACTACGGGTTTTTCTATGGTTGCCCGGACCGGCGCAGCATCCATAGATTTTAACGTAATGGTTTGATTAACCGGCACATTTATCAGGATTTGTGTTTTGCCGCCAGGCCACACCACGCGTAGCGAGTCCACCGTTTTTGTCTGGCCCAGCCCGAAATGAGCCATGGGTTCCACGCTGGAAACGTAGCCCCGGACGCAGGTATGGTAGTGCGTCTGCATTTGGCGCTGGCCGCTGCTATCGCGATAAATTAACTGGATGGTAGTGCCCAAGCCCTGGCGATTGCCCGTTGCGCCTTCCAACTGTAGCCGCAGATAATGCGCGGTCGCCGGACTGGTATTTTCGTACAAAAAAGCCGGATCATCAATGTTGTTGGTCACGAGGTCGAGGTCGCCGTCGTTGTCCAGATCAGCGACAATAGCCCCGTTGGAATAAGAGGGCTGCGTAAATCCCCATTTTGCAGAGACATCCGTGAAACTCAGGTCCCGGCGATTCTGGTACAGGTAATTGTGTTTTTTTACCCCCTGCAGGCGGTTGGCAGCCTCTTTCAGGTGTTTATCAATCTCCGCCGTGCCGCCGAACATCCCGTTTTCGCGGGTGTAAGTGATGAAATCCAGATCGGTAATGTCGCGGCGGTAGCCATTGGTAATGAGCAGGTCGCGCCAGCCGTCGTTGTCCAGATCGGCGAAGAGTGCCGTCCAACTCCAATCGGTTTTATAAATGCCGGCCAGTTGGCCAATTTCGGCAAAACCGGTTCCGGTATGGAGTTGCAGCGTGTTGCGCACGTATTGCGGTTCATAACCGGCCTTGATGGACAGGTCGAAGCGGTCTTTACCGGGTTTGCCAAACATGGTTTTTTGCCGCAGATTATCATTGGGCAACATGTCGAGTTCGACGATATCGGGCAGGCCGTCGTTATTAAAATCGGCCACATCCAGGCCCATGCCATTGTTACTTTCATGCTGACAATAGTCGCGGATGCGATTGCTGAACGTCCCGTCGTGGTTGTTGATCCACAAAAAATCGCTGGACAGGAAGTCGTTGGCGACGTACAGATCGGGCCAGCCGTCGGCATTGAAGTCATTGACGCAGATGCCGAGACCCCAGCCTTCGATGGTGATGCCCGCTGCCCGGCTCACATCGGCAAAACCTTTCCCACCTTGTTCCGGCGAACCGTCGTTGCGATAAAAGCGATCCGTAGAAGGGGCGGAGCCATTGGACCGAACGGGCCGGATGGTATTGCGATCAATTTTTTCAATAGCGTTATTGAGCAAATACAGATCGAGGTCGCCGTCGCCGTCGTAATCGAGCCAGGCGGCTTGGGTGGCATAACTGGTGTCGGCCAGCCCCCATTCGGCAGCGGCTTCCCGGAAATGCGGCGTTCCGCCCGGTGCAGTACTGCCTTCATTGATAAACAACAGGTTCGGGCTGGCTACAAACCCCGGTGGATTGGCGGTGCAGACGTAAATATCGCAACGCCCGTCCTGATTGATGTCCACGAGGCTGACCCCGGTACACCAACTGCGGGTGGCGACGCCGGCCGGGACGGTGACCGCTTCGAATTTCCAGTCGCCGCGATTGAGGTATAACGCACTGCTGACCTGGTTGCCCGCAAAGAAAAGGTCGGTGCGTCCATCGCCGTTGAAGTCGGCTGCCCCCACGCCCGCGCCATTGTAGAGGTACATAAAATTGAAAATACTGAGGGAATCGCTTTCGGTGATCGTGTTGGCGAAGCGCAGGCCCGTCTGGTCTGGTGCCTGGAGTTGGAATAACTGCGCATCATCAGCCGTGCGCCGACAGCCAGGCAGGAGCAGGAACAGGGGTAGTATAAACAGGAGACGCGGTGGCATAAGTAGTTACTGGTTATTAGTTTATTGGTTATCGGTTTACAAAATACGGATAATCATAAGTTTGTGAAAAAAGATAACCCAAACTAATTTCCCGCACGAAATTAGCAGGTATGAATCTTTAACCTTGCAAGGTAAAAACGGAAGCCTGTACGCTTATCCTGTGGTATCCTGTTCGGGCCGTAGAGATATTGAACGCTGGCTTTGCGGAACTTTTCAAAATAAAATCCTGTACCGGGATGGCAAAGGATGGTTGGAACGTTTTCCAATTGCTATTTTGCGCACCTTTTTAAACTACCTGCAGACGATGATGGGAGTCTGGTGGTGGATACGGCACTTCGCTGCTGAAGTAAGTTTTTGATCAATAAAGCAACAAAATACAGATGTCTGTTTTAGCACCCAGCGCCTTGCAACACGTCTCCTACTGGTGGGATGAAACCCAGGCCGACCAGTTGGCTGGCGATGAAGTAGCCCTGCTCGTTTACCGCTCCAATCTGCTCGGTGCCGACCTGCGGCTGACCAATTACGGGGGCGGCAATACGTCCTGTAAGGCTTTGGCCAAAGACCCGCTCACTGGCCGGGAGGTGGAAATAATGTGGGTGAAAGGCTCTGGCGGCGACCTCGGCACCATGCAGCGCAGCGGCTTGGCGGCACTCTACTTAGAGCGGTTGCGCAGCCTCACCGATGTCTATCGCGGCCTGGACTACGAGGATGAAATGGTCGCACTGTTTGACCATTGTAGATTTGATCTGGCCTCGAAAGCACCTTCTATTGACACGCCACTGCACGGTTTTTTACCTTTTAAACACATTGACCACCTGCATCCCGATGCGGCCATCGCCATTGCCGCCGCCAAAGATGGCGAGCGGATTACCCGCGAACTCTTTGGTGGCGCCATCGGCTGGGTGGGCTGGCAACGCCCTGGGTTTGATCTGGGGCTGCAACTACGGACCTGCCTGGAAGCAAACGCGGTCCGGGGTATTGCCCTGCGGGGCATCATGCTCGGCTCGCACGGCCTGTTCACCTGGGGCGATACCGCCTACGAAAGTTACGTTAACACGCTGCAAGTCGTGGAACGCTGTGCCGAATATGTAGCGGAAAACTACGGTAAAAAAGGACCCGTTTTTGGCGGAGTAAAAATGCAAAGCCTTGATAAAGAGGCCCGTATGGCGCAAGCAGCCACCCTGGCTCCGGTGTTGCGCGGCTTTTGTTCCAGCGAGCGGCACATGATCGGCCATTTTACGGACCAGGAAAGCGTGTTGCAGTTTATTAACTCCCATGATCTGGAACGCCTGGCCCCGCTGGGAACCAGTTGTCCTGACCACTTCCTGCGCACCAAAATCAGTCCGCTCGTGCTGGATTTGGCACCCGATGAAAACCTCGCGGAGGAGGCGGCCTTAAAAGAAAAACTCCGTCCGGCCTGGCAGGCGTACCGAAATATGTATGCTGCCTACTACGCTGCCTGTAAGCACCCCGACAGTCCGCCCATGCGCGATCCCAATCCGGTGGTCATCCTCTGGCCCGGCGTCGGCCTGTTTACGTTTGCCAAAGACAAACAGACGGCCCGCGTGGCGGCCGAATTTTATACCAACGCCATCAACGTAATGCGCGGCGCGGAGGCCATTTCGGCATACACCGCTCTGCCGCGCCAGGAGGCGTTCAACATTGAATACTGGCTCCTGGAAGAAGCTAAGTTACAGCGTATGCCCAAACCTAAACCGCTGAGCGGCAGAATCGCCCTCGTCACTGGCAGCGGCGGGGGTATCGGCAAGGCCATCGCTAAAAAATTCGCCGACGAGGGTGCCTGCATCGTGCTCAGCGACCTCGATGCGGGGCGTTTGGCAGCGGCGAGTGCCGAATTTCAGCAACAATACGGACGGGATGCCTCCACCCCGGCCTTGCTTGATGTGACGGATAAAAACGCCGTTGCCCAAGCCTTTGAGCGGGCGGCACTGGCCTTCGGTGGGGTGGATATTGTGGTGAACAACGCGGGTATTTCTATTTCCAAGTCCATCGAAGCCCATAGCGAACAAGACTGGGATCTGCTGTACGATATCCTGGTGAAAGGCCAGTTCCTGGTGACCCAGGCGGCGGTGCAGGTGCTGCGCAAACAGGGCCGTGGCGGCGATATTCTGAATATTGTCAGCAAAAATGCCCTCGTTTCCGGTCCCAACAACGCTGGCTACGGCTCCGCCAAAGCCGCGCAACTCCACCTCAGCCGTCTGCTCGCCGCCGAACTGGGTGCCGACAAGATCCGCGTAAACGTGGTGAACCCCGATGCGGTCATCGCCGGTTCGAATATCTGGGCGGGCGGTTGGGCAGCAGGCCGCGCCAAGGCGTACGGCATCCCGGTGGAGGAACTGCCCGCTTATTACGCCAAACGAACGCTGCTGCAGGAAATGATTCTGCCGGAAGATGTGGCCAATGCCTGTTTTGCCTTTGTCGGCGGGCTCCTGAACAAGACGACCGGGAATATGCTCAACGTGGATGGCGGTATTGCTACGGCGTTTGCACGATAACCAGGGTTTTGCATTTTTCTTATGTTCTGAATAATATGCAGATAGATAAAAATAATATCGCCGATCATAATGCTGCGCGGCTGGCGGATCACCAGCGAAGATTCCATTTTTTATCCGGGGAAATCCCTGATCTGGCGGCCATCCTCCAAAAACTGATGGATTTCCAGGTCGCTATTCCATCCTGGGCACTGGGTACGGGCGGCACCCGTTTCGGGCGTTTCGCCGGGGCCGGGGAGCCGCGCAGTCTGGAAGAAAAAATCGAGGACGTGGGTTTGTTGCATTTATTGAACCAATCGAGCGGTGCCATTTCCCTGCACATCCCCTGGGACATCCCCACCGATGCGCAGGCCATCAAAAACCTGGCGGCCGCCCATGGCCTCCGCTTCGATGCCATGAATTCCAACACCTTTCAGGATCAGCCCGGACAAAAGTGGAGCTATAAATTCGGCTCTATGCAGCATACCGACCAGTTCGTGCGCCGCCAGGCCGTTGAGCACAACATGGAGGTGATCCGGCAGGGCGTGGCACTGGGTTCGGAATCGCTCACCGTTTGGCTATCTGATGGTTCCACGTTCCCTGGCCAACTGAATTTCCGCCGGGCCTTCCAAAACACCCTCGACAGTTTGCAGGAGGTGTATGCCGCCCTGCCCGACGGCTGGAAAATATTCGTGGAATACAAAGCCTACGAGCCTAATTTTTACTCCACGACGGTGGGGGATTGGGGACAATCGCTGCTATACGCCAATAAGTTAGGGAAAAAAGCGTACACACTGGTGGACCTCGGTCACCACTTGCCCAATGCCAACATTGAGCAGATTGTCGCCCTGCTGCTGATGGAGGAAAAACTCGGGGGCTTCCATTTTAACGACTCCAAATACGGCGACGATGACCTGACGGTGGGCAGTATCAAGCCTTATCAGTTGTTCCTGATTTTTAATGAATTGGTGGAGGGTATGGATGCCCGTGGGATGAACCATGCCACGGGGCTGGGCTGGATGATTGATGCTTCCCACAACGTAAAAGATCCCCTGGAAGACCTGTTGCAATCGGTGGAAGCGATCATGATTGCCTATGCCCAAGCCTTGATCCTGGACCGGAAAGCCCTCGAAATCGCTCAAATGGACAATGACACCGCCCGTTGTCAGGAGATTTTGCAGCAGGCTTTTCGCAGCGACGTCCGGCCATTGGTCGCGGAGGCCAGGCTGCGGCAGGGGGGTGCCTTGCAGCCGCTAACGCTGTTCCGGGAAATGGGCGCCCGTAAAAAACTGATCGCCGTGCGCGGAACGAAGACCATCGCAACCGGTTTGTAATTAGAAATGAATCACATCG
>Ga0105047_10008714_pt1 | contig 16869 bp, 9 predicted proteins | sample MAT04_FD_78384 | JGI IMG/M metagenome (GOLD analysis project Ga0105047, IMG submission 78384) | Freshwater microbial communities from Lake Fryxell liftoff mats and glacier meltwater in Antarctica - MAT-04 (megahit assembly) | ecosystem: Environmental > Aquatic > Freshwater > Ice > Liftoff...
GGAGATTTCGCATGTCCCGTCCACTTATGATCGCCTTGGCCGCAACCACGTTATGGCTCCATACACAGCCCTTGCGCGCGGAACTGCGCGCGTTTGGTTTGTTCCGCGATAATGCTGTCGTACAACGGGACGTCAAGTTGCCCATATGGGGAACGACGGACAAGCCGGGGCCGGTGACGGTTCGATTCGCAGGGCAAGAAGCTAAGGCCGAACCCAAAGATGGCAGATGGGACGTGGAATTTGCACCACTTTCGGCAAGCGTGGATCCGCAAGCCATGAGTGTGACGCAAGGCGAAGCTCGCCTGGAGTTCAAGAATCTTTTGGTCGGTGACGTCTGGGTTTGCAGTGGTCAGTCCAATATGTACGTCCCCTTGCGCGACTCTGACGGCGCGCGAGAGGAAATCGCCCGTTCCGGCAACGACAAGCTCCGATTATTCTTTATCGATCCGTTCCCAACCGATAAAGATCATCCCAAGGAGCCCTATGATTTTGTCGACGGTAACTGGAACGTCAGCGGGCCTAAGACCGTCGACGGGTTTACGGCTGTCGGCTATTACTTCGGACAAAAGCTGCAGCGGGAATTGCACGTGCCGATCGGATTGATTGAGTCGACCCTTGGCGGAACCAGCGCCGAGCGCTGGACCAGCCGCGAATCAATGGAGTCCAACCCAGAGTTGCGCGACGCCACCGAAGGCCAGAAGTACGACCTTTACAATGGATTGATAGCGCCGCTGACGCGATTTCCGATTCGAGGCGTGATTTGGTATCAGGGTGAGTCGAACGCGCCGCGCGGTTGGAAGTATCGCATTCTTCTCCCTGCACTTATCCAATGTTGGCGCGACGCCTGGAAGATCAAAGACCTCCCGTTCCTGATTGTGCAGCTGCCCGGCTACGACAAGGTAAACAAAGAGCCGACGGAAAGTGATTGGGCGGATATCCGCGAGGCACAGCTGTATGTTAGCCAATCCGTACCGAATGCTGGGTTGGCGGTCACGACAGACTTGGGAGACGAAAAGGAAATTCATCCAAGGCGCAAGCGACAAGTAGGTGAGCGGCTGGCGCTGGTAGCCCTGGCCAAGGTCCACGACTATGACATTGCCTATTCCGGTCCCATATTCCAAAAGATGGATGTTCGCGGCGGCGCCATCGTGCTCCATTTCAATCACGTTGGCAAAGGCCTTGAAGCGAAGGACGGCCCGCTCACCGGATTCACGATCGCCGGCGAGGATCGACAATTTCAAAACGCCGAGGCAAGGATCGAAGGCAATACGGTCGTCGTTCAAAGTGATCAGGTTCCGAAGCCGATCGCTGCCCGCTATGGTTGGGCAAAGAATCCGCAAGTGAATCTGTGGAATCGCGATGGCCTGCCAGCCTCTCCATTCCGCACAGACGACTTTCCACTTCCGACGCGCGACAACAAATGAACAACATGGTGGAGACGCACTCGCGTCGAAGCGCTCCTAGTCGGAGAGGGATTGCTCATAAGGGGGTTGGCCTGGCGTCTTCTCCCAGATACGTCCGGCTGCACATCGCGTGATAATCGGAAAGAGTTCGGTCTCTAATCTCGCCGGCCTCCTCGCTATTCGTCCCCCTCAGGTTGGAAGGCCATCACTGATATGGATCGACTATTCCCACGCCAGTAGAATGGGTTCAATGTCATCCCGAAAGAAGCGGAAACGATACCGCCAGCAGTTTGATATGGCGGAGGCGACCGCGCGACCGGCCGTCTCGTCAGGGGGTCCGGGGGCATGCGCCTACAGTAAACGGTCGGACTGGGTGCTAATTCGCAAAGTGCTCCATGAGGGATGGCCAGTTCCCGCGCCGGCGTGGGATCGGGTTGTAGATTAAGCGGCAAGCATCCTAAACGTTGCCGGCGAGTCGCCTAGGCTATCGCTGGCCGTCATGCGCACGCTGGTCGCGGCCAACAATGAGAACATCCGCCAATACGAGTCGGACGTGCGTGAAATGGGCCGCGGGGAGGCCGGTCACCGCCGAGGCTAGCTGAAATCGCCGTGCGGCGCCGGAACTGCGATCGCGCTTAGTGCAAGCTCCCCGTTGCTGATTGCTTGCGGCTCAATCGCCCAGCCGTGGAAAACGCCTAACCACTTTTGTCGACGTGCTCTCCGAGGTCAGCAACCAGGGCCTGAATGCGCTTTGCCCGCAATCGGGCGCGGTCGGTGCTGCGAGGCTCGTCTAGCACGGCCTGCACGCAGCGTAGGTTCGCAACCAGATTCTCCTGGGCAATCGGCCAGCCCTTTCGCAGGGGGAATTCCAAAATCGCCATATCCGAGCGGCCCATCGATTGAGGCGTGTCTTGGCGAAAATTCATTGCCGCGCCCCTTTCGCCGCACGGACCATCGCCAGAATGCCCGCCCTGATTGGCTCAGGCAGCATCGGCCAGGATTCGGCAATGACCACAAGCCGGGGGTCGATTAGTCCGTTCCGCGCGCAGAGTGCGCCGCATTCTGCGCCGCGTTGGTCGTGACCTACATTATTTCTCGAGGATTCCGTAGGGTGTTCGAATCCTGTAACGCCCATTCAATTCGCGGAATCCAGTGGGATCGCGTAGTCTGAATGTGGAAAAACGGGTGGAATCGACACGCCACACCTTTCAGTTCCACGGGTTTTCCTACCTGACTGAGTCGGATTTTACGTTGGAATCTTTTTTGGGGCATCGACCGCGCCGATGGCCTTCTCGAAATCGCGATCGGTCACCTGCCAGTAATGCTTATTGCCTTCTGCGCGGCGGATGCGTCTATCCCAGGCCCTGTGACCAATGCCAACGGCGCCGCCGCGGTTCTGACGGTGGCCGATGCGTGGAATCGCCGACCGGTTGAAGGCATCGAACTTTCGCTACGGACAGCACGCTGCGACAGTTCCGGCATGCTCGGCGCGGCCGCCTTGGACCGATCGACATCGCCAGGTTTTGCGCGCTGTTAACGGTTGGCGATCATTTCGCAAGGCTCAATTTCTCGTGGCCGCCGCCGCGAATTCGTGGGGAGGCAGTCCGAGCCTGAGCCTGCCCATGTTGTGCTGGCGGAATGATCCGCTGCTAGCGAGTGGGGCTACGAGATGGCTTCCAGCATGAAGTCGTCGATCTCGAACGAGACGCTTCGCTGCAAGAAACGAATTGACACGACCAATCTTGTCGTGCGGCAGCGGGAGAGAATACTACCTTCGAGCCCAGCCAGGCTGCCATGACGGACTCGCACCGTAGTTCCAGGGGCGAGGCGCTCTTCGACTGTCAGCGGCACCTCGGTTTCGATCAGGCGATGGATCCGCGCCAAATCTTCTGCGAGCGCGCGACCGTCAGGAACTGGAATCAAGTGGGCAATACGATGTGTAGCCAGTGATCGGATTCGTTCATGTGGGTTAGCGAATAGAAATAGATAGCTAACGAACAATGGGGTTTCTGAAATTGCCTTCCGACCTCGATAGACGTGACGCCGCCGCACCATTGGCAAATAGTAGGGGATTTCTCGATCGAGCAGTTCCGAGGCCAGGCGTTTCTCCTGCCGCGTTTTGGTGTAAACAACCCACCATTGCCGGTCGACCGGAGGTCCCATTTCATTTGACCAACTTGCTGAGGAGAGTTCGCCAGCCTCAAAATCTATGGTCAAAAGATTGTCCGGAAAGACCGCGTTCTGAACTTTGACGTACGGCATCGAGTGCCCCCCGCATGGTTGTTAGTTCTTTAGTGCTTACTCTGCGGCCTGAAATCAACTGCAAATGTCAAAGTCGCCGATGGCGGGGCACGATATCAGACTCTGCAATGCACTGGCGTTTGAATCACGGTGTTTAAGTCCTGATGTCGTCCGAGTGGGATTGGCCGATTCGCCAGCGACGCGAAATTGCAAAACAGTTGGTCCCTATATCACTAAGCGCGATTGGGCGCCAAAAGCGGACGCTAAATTTTCTCGAGATGGGCAGAAAACTCGCTCGCGATCTTTCACGGACTCATGCATGTCGTGAATAGTTCGAAACTTACAGCCTTGTTTTCGCCTGAAAGAAAGTTTCGAAAAAGTTGCTGACAAAACCATCGCGGCATGGCCACCGCGTCAATGAAAATCACGAAGAATATGCGGGATAAAGAAGCGGCAGGTTGGATGGTTCAGCAGATCGTCCCGCTGGCGACATGGCGCGCTGTCGAATCGTTATTTCCAGCGTTGTCGACTTCCCGAACGGGGGGACGCCCCCAGATGGCGAATCACAAAGCGCTCGCTGGAATTCTATTCGTCCTGAAGACAGGCATTGCTTGGGAAGCGCTCCCTTCCGAACTCGGTTGTGGCTGTGGTCGAACTTGCTTTCGTCGGCTTGTTGCCTGGCAAATTGCGCAGGCGTGGCCACAGGTTGAACGGACGCTTCGCGATACGTTGCCTGACTCGGCGCAGATCGATTGGGGCCGCGCCGTGGAAGACGCGGCGATCGTGAAAGCAATTGCGATGGCCTCCCGCCCGAGGCCGCGTCGCGCGTCGAGTAAGGCTGCTTCATCAGCTTCCGACTTGAAGAAGGCTTCTCGCTGATCGTGCCCAGTACCGCTAAAAGCGGCTAAAAATGGGCAATTCTACGCCGCAGCACTTGCAGCCTCGATTGCACCCTTCCGCGGCGCGAGCGACAACGCTGTTGTTGCGTGGGGGGGTGAAAAAGTACTAGGCGTGTCGACGCGAAGTGTGGTTGGACGACACGACCCCCATGTGGGATTCGCTGCGCGTCGTATCGGCGCGCAGTGTATTTCGATCATGAGTGCGTAACGATCGTGTCGATCAAGACTTCTTTTTCGTTGCCGTTGTGGTCAATTCAAAAAGTGTTTTACGCATTTCGAAAAAGATTCTTGACTTGATCGCGAAGCCTGACAACAATCACACTCATCAATCGCAAATCGAAGTGGCATGGTGTTAATACACCGTCCAGTGATTTGTGCGAATGAAGTGAGTCGCCGCTACCAACTACTTCCCACCTTAGTAGTGCGTGGCGACTCGACGAGCGAACGTATTTGACCGAACAACCGCAGGTCAACAGACCTAGACGCGTTTGGAAGACGACGGCAGTCGCTTGGGCAGGTCTCGTTTAAGAATGAACGAGACAACGAACAGGGCTAGACATACCTTTGGCTACCCATGGGCACGAAGTGCGCGCCGAGCATGGGGGCAAACGATCCTGATTTTCTCAGCGACCGGTAGCGATAAGCATTGCCTAACCGCTACAAATTGCAGCAATTCTCGCATCGCAGCAGCTTTCGCAAACTTCCGCATTCCGCCGGTCGTCCTACCTGCAATTCGCTCGCCTTGCTTGAACCTCCGCAAGTAGTCTTGCTCTTGATTGAGAAGAGACCCATGTGCATCTCCGTAGGGCGTCTCGCCACGCCGGCGAAGCGCAGGCCGTGCCGCACTTGCAGTTCGTATCGCAATTTTCGCAACTCGCAATCGCTTGCATCGTGAGTGTTGTTCCACCATTAGCTCGTAGCCACCATGCTGCAAAGCGTAGTGGCGAATCTCAATTCAATGGGTCAGACCGCAATACTTCACTCAGTGGCCAATCGCTCGAAGTGATCGTCGATAGTCGCCATAAACGATTCCAGCGGCATGCGAATCAGCGCAGCGAGCGCGAAAGCCTCGAACGCGCGTGGTGCGACCGCCAACTAATTGATCGCTGCCTGACCGGTGATCAACACGCCTGGACGGATCTCTATCGGCAGTTTCATGATTCCCTGATTCTCTCGATACAGGTCTTGCTGGGGCGCGACGCTTGCCGTCACGACCTGGTGGAAGACATCGCGGCTAAAGTCTGGTTCATGTCTGTCGATAACGAAGGGGCGCTGCTCCGACAATTTGATGCAGAGCGAGGCTGCCGGCTGAGCACGTACCTGGCGTGCATTGCTCGTTTCGAGATTGCCAGCCACTTTCGCTCGGAGCGGCGCCGGGCGGTGCGCGAGGCGCACGCTTGCCGCCAACGTTCGAGCGTCACGGATGATTCTCACTTGCATGGTCCCATGGGAATTGGGATCGCATTACGTGAGTTTCTGGCAACGCTTTCCCCGAGAGAGAGCGAGTTCTGCTCGAACTACTTGCTGACAAGTGAGCCAGCCGAGGGGGACTACAGCGCGGCCAATCGCTGGCAATTACGGCATCGCGTGCGAGTTAAGCTGTGGGCTTTTCTCGAGACCTCGCTGTGATGTCGGAGCATTGCCGCCCGACGGGATCAAAACAACGGACGGTTTGTCCTGAGCGGGCAGTGGCTTCATTCTTGGAAACGTCTGAATAATTGTCTGGAGCGCGGCAGCTATGAATCGTGAGACGCAGGTTCCACCACGCACGCCCGTTCCGGCTCGTCGGCCGGCGACGGTCGAAGCTGTCGAAAGCGAATCGCCGAAGCCCGTGAAAACATTTCCTCAGATGATCCAAACGGCAGATGTCTCTTGGCCGGTTCTGGCCGGATGGGGCGTGCTGCTGACGGCGTTTGTGTGGACCTATTGGCCGACTTTGCAGCACCTGGCGCACGCGTGGAACGTGGAGCCGGATTATTCGCATGGCTATTTTGTGATTCCGTTGGCGATTGCCTTTCTCTGGCTTCGCCGCGATCGCATGCCGCAACCCAAGGGGCCAGGCTGGGCGGGACTGACACTGATCGGCCTCAGCTTTGCTGTGCATATTCTAGGGAGCTACTACTATTTGGACGCCTTGCACGGCTGGTCGATCGCGCTGTGGTGCGCGGGCGCGGCCTGGTTGTTTGGCGGTGGCCGCTTTTGCTTATGGGCCCTGCCATCTGCGGCGTTCTTGGTGTTCATGACGCCGCTACCGGCCCGCTTCGAGGGAATGTTAAGTCGCCCGTTGCAACGCGTCTCGACGGAAATCAGTTGCTGGGGTTTGCAATCCCTAGGGCTGCCTGCTCTGGCCGAAGGCAACGTCATCATGATCGATGACATTCAGCTCGAAGTCGCGCAAGCCTGCAGTGGACTGCGGATTTTTGTCTCGATTGTCGCTCTGGCTTTTGCGTATTGCGTTTTGGTGCGTCGGCCATGGTGGATGAAGGGACTGCTCGTTGCGAGCGTGATCCCGATTGCCGTGCTCGCCAACTCAGTGCGTGTTGCGCTTATCGGAATCACCTACCCATATGCCACGACGGCCGCCGCGCATCAGTTGCTGCACGATGTAGCGGGCTGGCTCGTGATCCCACTGGCCGCGGCCATGATGGGCGCCTTGATCTGGTATCTGGGGAGACTGTTCGTGCAGGTTCAGCCCATGACTGGGCGCGAGCTGTTGAAGTCATAGCGATGAAATTACACCTGATGAATCGTGGATTACGATGAGGCGCCGGACACAATGAACGATCCACAAAGCAACTCCATGGACCGCCGAAGCCTGGTCCCCGTTCGCACAATCAACGAGGCGCCAAGACTTCTGCGTCCTGCGCCGCCGCAAGTTGCCAGCAACGGAATCACTGTTGGGTTTGTCTGGCAAGTCTTCGCGCGCTGGTGGACTGTTGTCCTGCCGGCTGGCCTGCTGCTGGGCGCTGGAGGCGCGGCAGTCGCCTGGCTGACCTTTCAGCCGACCTTCGTGGCCGAAGCCTGGCTGCGGATCGAAGATCGGCGGCCGTACGTCGCGTTTCCGAGCGCGGAAGAGTCCAAGCGCTTTGTCGAGACCCAGGTGGAACTGATTCGCAGTCCCATCGTGCTGACTGGTTGCCTCAGCCGGCCCGAGATCGCACAACTGGCAGAGCTGAAAACCGTAGAAACGCCAATGGAATGGCTCTCGCAACGATTGGGTGTCACGGCGGTCGGTCAATCAGAACTGTTCAAGATCAAGTTCGAAGGGCCGCACCCTAAGAACGCGGCCAGCATCGCCAATGCCGTGGTCGAGTCTTACCTGAAATTGCACACGGACAATTCCGAGACGGAAACTCAGGAGATCATCGCGGCGCTCGAGGCGGAGAAGACTCGCCGCGTGCATGAGTTGGAACGTCTGCAAGAGACCGTCCGCACGCTGACCAAACAAGTCACCGGCAAGGAACTGGCAACGGCCGGGCAGAAGATTTCCGATGCGCCGCAGCAGGGTAATCCACTGGCAGCACTCGAAGATCGGCTGACGACTGCTGAAGTGAACTGTGAAGTGCTGCAAGCGCGGCTCGAAGTAGCTCGCAAAAAGCTGACGGAGAAACGGCAAACGCGCGTTCCACAGTTGCAATTGGAACAAGCGATCGCAGCCGATTCCGGCGTCCACAAACTAACCTCCGACTTGATGGAGGTGGAGTTGCTGCTGGAGGAGTACGACAACACCGCCACCAAGGGCAAGCAACTGGCCGCAGTCCATCGGTTGGAGGGGCGCAAGGCTGGCATTGAAGAGGCGCTGGAGAAACGCCGCGTCGAAGTCCGTGGCTTGCGAACCGCCGAGTTCGAGCATGGCGCGACAAACGATCAGGAAGACTTCGTCGGCAGGCTCGACGAGGAACTCGAGAGTCAAAGGCGGGAAGAGCAATTGCTCAAGGACCGAATCGAAAAGGCGCGCGGCGAGCTGGCAAAGTCTGGCGACAGTGCGCTGGATCTGGAATTCGTCCGCAATGAGATGCGACGGGCGGAAGAAGTGTTTCAGCGGATTGCCGACCGGATCACCGCGCTGCGTACAGAAAAGTCCGCCCCGTCACGCGTTTCACTGATCCATGCCGCCGCAACGCCTTCTCTGCCGAAGACCTCGCCCGTCAAGGCGGTTGCCGGCGTCGGATTGGGCTTATTCGTTTTGCCGCTCGGATTGGCGCTGCTGTGGGAATTCCGCGTCCGCCGGATCAGCAGTGGCTCAGAGATCCTACAGCAGACGCGAATGCGAGTGGTGGGCGAGATTACCAGTCTGCCAAACCGGCCATTGATGCGTGGCAAGCGATCCAACCTGCGGTTTCAACAGCAGCTTTCCCTGTTTGACGAGAGCGTGGCGTACTTGCGCACCAGCCTGATGCTTGGCGAAGACGCCGACGATCTGCGAGTCCTGGCGGTGACTAGTGCAGTAAGTCAGGAAGGCAAGACCACGATCGCGGCACAGCTTGCCGCGAATATCGCCAAGGTCAGTGGGCAATCAACGTTATTAATCGATGCGGATCTTCGCGCCCCCAGCTTGCATGAAGTCTTTGGTATTCCGCTCGATCCGGGGCTGGCGGAGGTGCTTTCAGGTGAGGCGTCTTTGGAAGAAGTCATTCAGAGCACCGTCACTGGACCGGTGCAATTGATTCCCGCGGGACGCCTACGGATGAGCGCACACACGTTGTTCGGAAACGACAATTTCCAGCAGATCTTGAAAACATTGCGGCTGCAATACCGTTACATCGTCATTGATTGCCCGCCATTGCTCTCGGCCAGCGAAGCCCTCGTCGTCGCCAAAGTGGCGGACGGCACACTACTGTGCGCGATGCGCGACGTTAGTCAATTCAGCAAGGTTTGCATGGCCAGAGACCGTCTGGTTGCGGCGGGAGCGTATCCACTGGGTGTGGTATTGAACGACGTGCCGCCGCGAGCTTACGCGGCGCGCTACGGCAAGTACTACGCAGTGGTCGATCAGGACTGACTCAGGCCTGGAGTTTTGTAGCGTCCGCGGATGTGGATGGATTGCAACTGGATTTGTAGAAAGCAAAAGAGTAACAACGATGGCCCGCACCGCAAAAATGAAGCTTAATTCCGCACAACCGCGCGTGGCGTTGCCGCGCCGTCAGGGCGGAGCGAACACCAGTGACGCCTTGAAATGGCGACTCAACTGGCTGTTATTGCTCGGCACGGTGCTGCTTGTCGCCGTGGTGGCGCCTGTGGCATATGGCTGGCATGCGCTGCAATTCAATCGCAACGCCGCGATGTTTCTCAGTCGGGCCGACGAGCTTGAGCAGGAGGGCAAGTGGTCTGAGTCGCTTGAATACCTGAATCGGTATCGTCGTGCTTTGCCGCAGGACGTCGACATTCGGATTCGTCTGGCCCAGACTTTTGACCACATTGCCGACGAAGCTCCGGAGAAAACACCCACTTCCGAAAGGCTTTACGCCATCGCCATTGGGCTTGCGCCGGATCGCGCGGACCTGCGGATACGCCACGCGGAACGCCTGATCGAAACGGGGCAGTATCGCGCGGCGCGCGATGAAGTGAACGAGGTGACGCGGCTTGACCCTAGCAATCGCCAGGCTCCGCGCTTGCAGGCATTGGCCGCCTTTGGCGACGCGAAATCGCGGAGCGACCTCGCCAGCGCCGCCGACCTGCCGGCCTTGTTCGAGGCAGCCATCGCCCAGCACGAAGGTGAGCCCGAGCACGTGCAACTAGCGATCCAACTTGCAGAAATCCTGCGGCGAGCGTCAAGCGCTGAGGGAATCAAGCAGGCAGACGCCGCGATCCAGCAGATGGTCGCCAAGAACCCGCAGAACGCGGACGCCTGGATCGGTCGATATCTTTACGACGCGCGCTACAGCGGATCTGGGATGTCGGCGGATCTCGATCGCGCCTTGGAACTAGACACCGCGCGATCGAACATCAATGTTCAACTAGCCGCGGCCGAACGCGCGCATGCTCTGAAGCAGTCCGCGGAAGCCATTGGTTTCCTGGAACAAGTGATATCGGCTCATCCCAACGATCACCGTGGCTATGCCGGCCTCGCACAGCAGCTTGCAGCTGATCAAAAGTACGACGAAGCACGACAGACGCTGCGCAACGGAATCAAGAACGTCCATGGCGGTAATCAGATCGGCTTGGAGATTGGCCTGGCAAGCATGAGCCTGGCGGCAGGCAAGTTTGCGGAGGCCGACGAGGCGATTCGATCCGCCGCCCGCCGAGTCGACGTGCTGGCGGCAAGGCAACCTGGCCCCGGGATCCATCAGATCCGCGGTGAGCTCAGTATTCTGCGTGCTCAGTGGCACATGGAGCAGCAGCAATACCCAGCAGCCATCGGCTTGTTTCAGCAAGCACTGATTGGGCAAACCTCGATCACTGGCGCCCAAGAGGTTGCCCAGCGGGCGCGAACGTTCATGCAACTTGGGGCGTGCTATGCCGCGATTCGCCATTGGGATCAGGCGGGCGATGCTTTCAAGGAAGCGATCAGTTTGCAACCCAACGCGCTGGTACCGCGTTTGGCCGCAGCCCAAGCCTGGCAGTCTGCGGGACGCATCGATGAAGCGCTCCGCGACTTTCGGCAGGCCGTCAAGCTTCCGGACGCTACGCCAGAAGCCTGGGCCTATTACATCGAGGCCCAAATTCGTCAGCAGTTGACCTTGGCCGAGCCGGCGCGAGATTGGCGAGCCGTGGACGAGAGCCTGGCGGCGGGCCAAAAACAGTTTCCCAATGCAGAGGCGCTGACAATTCTCGGAGTACAGCTAGTTGATATCCGAACCGGCGCTCAAAAAACGTTGCAGACGCTCGTGAAGGCGCAAGCGGCCGATCCCAAGTCACGCGAACTAGCGGAACGGCTCGTTTACGCCTACGAAGCCGAGAAGCAACCAGAGCTTGCGGATCGAGTGGTCGCGGCGTTCGAGTCCGCCACGGACGACAAGACCAATGCGGAGATCCTGCGGAGTTCGTTGCTGATGCTTCGCAGGAACTTTTCCGAAGCCGAGAAAGTCCTGGCGGCTGCGATCACGCAATCCCCGCCAGAGCGCAAGTCAGAATTGCAAATCCGTCAGGCCAACGTCGCTCTCCGGCTCGGCAAGGTAGATGACGCGCGAAAACTTCTCACTGCAGTGGCGTCCAGCGGCGAATCGGACGAGATCTTGCTGGAACTATTGGCCGATCTCGCCCTGGAGACGCAAAATCTCGACGACCTGGCGCACTGGGAGTCGGAACTGCAAAAGCAAGAAGGACCAGACGGCACGGCCTGGCGTTTCTACCGCGCTCAACGGTTGCTCACGCAATCAACTGCGTCGACGGATGAACGGCTCACGGAGGTTGAACGATTAGTGGCGGATATTCAGCGCATTCGGCCGCGCTGGTCTATGGGATTTCTGCTGCAGGGCCAGTTGGCACAACGCAGACAGCAACCTGAGATTGCAATCGACGCCTATCGCAAGTCAATCGACCTGGGTGGCAGTCACCAGTTTGCGCGAGAGGAGTTGATTAATCTCCTGTATGCGTCAGGCAAACTTGACGAGGCGGAAAAGTGCCTGGCTGAGATCGGCGCCGGTCGCGAGTTATCGCCACGCCTCGCAAGTATTGCGATTGCCTTGCGCTTGCATCGCGGTGACACCCCACAGGCGATTGAATTGGCGCAGAAAGAAGTGGAACGACGTCCCAACGACGCCATGAGCCATGTCTCTCTTGGTCAAACACTACTGAGCGCTAAGCAGAGCGCACAGGCGGAAACTGCCTTCCGAAAGGCAACGTTGGTTCAACCCCAGGACACCCGAGCCTGGCAGGCGCTGTTTGGATACTACCTGACGGTCGATAAACGCGCAGCAGCCCGGCAGGCGTTGGATGACATGGTGCGCGCGGTCAAGCTAACCGACCTGGAACTGTTGCCGCTGTTGGCGCGAGATCAGATGCTGATGGGGGACGCCAGCGCCGCGGAGCAATCGTATCGGAAGTTGCTAGTGATTGCCGGAGAAGATGGCGCCATCCTAAAGCAAGTCGCGGACTTCTTCTTTGACAGAGATCCTGCCCTCGCCGAGCAATGCCTGCGCAAGGCCGCCGATCTGGCTCCAGACGCGGCCGCGCCCCGGTTGAACCTGGTGGCGTATCTGATCGCCAAAGGGGATCCCAAACAACTGGAGAACGCCACTAAGTTGCTCGAATCGGAGCCGAGCACTGCCGCCGGCGCGCCACGAGAGCTGGGACTGAAAGCCCAATTGCTCTTGCGTCGCGGACTCAACAACGATCGGGCAAAAGGTCAGCGAATGCTCGAAGAGCTTGTCGCACTCGAACAAGCGTCAGACGCCGATCGGCAGTCGCTCATCACGCTCTACGAGGCGGACGGGCAGGCGCGGAAGTCAGAGGAACAGGCTTTGGCCCTGGCAAGCCGCAAGTCAGCTCATCCGGATCATCTTGCTCGCTACATCGAACTGCTACTCGCGCATCATCGCGCGGCCGAGGTTCCAACTTGGCTCGACAAACTAGCTCAAGTGGCGCCTGAAAGCTGGGTGACATTGAATCTACGCGCGCAGTTCTTGGCAACCGAAGGCAAGACTGCGGATATCGAGACGATGATCGAGGCAGAACTAGGGCGGCAGCGTGCTCGCCAGGACGATAAGGCTCAGGCGCAACTGCTGTTGGCGGCGGCCACGCTGTACGCGGAAGTCAAAATGGATCGACAGGCAGATCGTACGTTCCGGCAGTTGGCCTCGCTATCACCTGACGGATATCGCCCACTTGCGTTTTGGCTAGCGAGCCACGAGCATGGCGCCGAAGCGATTGAGATTTGTCTCGAATCTGCCAAGGACAATAGCCCCGACGCCGCTGCCGCGCTGGCAAGGTCGATGGTCATGGGCGGCGCGTCGGCCGAGTTGGCTGAGCGCGCCGATCAAGTGCTAAACAAGGCCCTGACGCAGCACCCCAAAGACCGTGAGTTGTTATTCGCCGTGGCGACGTGGCGATTAGTGCAGGGGCAGAATCGCCAGGCCGAAGAACTGCTGCGCCAAGTTCTGGTGATTGAGTCACGCAACGCCATGGCCATGAACAACCTGGCGACGCTGTTGGCGGAAGATTCTGCGACTCGCGACGAAGCCCTGCAGTTACTCGATCAAGCAATCGCCATTTCCGGTCCGCTGGCCGAGCTCTTGGACAGCAAGGGCATGGTCCTGCTTGCGCAGGGAGACTCGCAAGGGGCGGTGGCCCTGCTGGACAAAGCGGTCGCTCGGCCGGCCCCTGACCCGCGACACTTCTTCCATTTGGCGCTCGCGCTGCGGAAAGACGGCAGAAAACCTGAAGCCCGGCAAATGCTCGAGCAGGCTCGGCGGCACGCGCTGAACTCGGCCGTGATGTCTCCCACGGACCGACGAGCGCTGGCGGAGCTTGCGCAAGAACTACAAAGCGACACGACACCAGGGTAAGCAAAGGCAAAGCATGCGGCAAACCATAACAATCTCGCTATTAGTCGCGCTTGCGGTGGCGACCGTCGGCGCCGGCTGGGTGGAAGGGCGGCTCAGCAATCGTTGGGGCGAGCCTGCCAATCTGGCCGCGGCCGGAGTCGCGCTCGCGGACGCGCCAACTCGCGTCGGCGACTGGGAGATGGTCTCATCCGAGCCGTTTTCCACGGATATCGTCACCATGCTGGAGTGTTCTGGGCATTTTGCTCGCACGTATCAAAACCTGATCACTGGAGAACAGGTCAATGTGGCGTTGGTGGTCGGTCCGCCAGGCCCAACAGCCGTTCACACACCGGAGATCTGCTATTCCAGCCGAGATCATCAGATTTCCGAACCGCGCACGATGGTCAGCGTTGGCGCCGCTGGCGATACGGACCAATCGTTGTGGAACCTGACCTTTCGCTCGAATGACATCGAGCAAAGTTTGTTGAGAGTTTATTACGGATGGCGCGGTTCCGATGGTCCGTGGAAAGCGTCGGACAATCCCCGCTTCGAGTACGGTGGTCAAAGCCTGCTCTACAAGATCCAATTGGCCAGCCGCATTCCGGCGGAAACGCCAAACACAGGCGCAGATCCTTGTGCGCGATTTTTGCAAGAGTTTTTGCCGGCACTTGACCAGAAACTTTTCGACGCTTCCGAGCGGTAGCTTACACCAGTGAGTCGCTATTTCCTCATAGAGGAGGGCAACATGGCCATGACGACAGAACTCGACGCGATTCGCACTGCGAAGGCAGGCAGCGCGAATGGATTGTTGCGGCAGAATCACCCGCCGATCCCGCGCTATCATACTTGGAAGAATCTACCCGACCGGCTACTGGCGGCCCTGCTGCTGATGCCGGGCATCCCGATGATCGCTGTGTTGGTAGTGCTGGTTCGCATCAGCTCGCGAGGCCCAGGCATCTATCACCAGGTGCGGGTCGGATGCAACGGTCGACAATTTACGATGTACAAAATTCGCACGATGCGAAACGACGCCGAGGCTGACACTGGCCCTAAATGGGCCTCGGTCAACGATCCTCGGCTGACACTCATCGGACGATTCATTCGGGCCGTCCATCTGGATGAACTCCCACAATTGTTCAATGTGCTCGCAGGCGACATGGCATTGGTCGGTCCGCGTCCGGAGCGTCCGGAGTTCACGACGTTTCTCGGTCGCGAAATTGACAACTACTTGGATCGCCTGGCAATCCTTCCCGGCGTTACCGGATTGGCTCAAATCAACCTTCCGCCAGATACCGACCTGAATAGCGTGCGACGCAAGCTGGTGCTGGATCTGGATTACATGCGCGCGGCTAGCCTGTGGCTTGACCTGCGGATTCTGTGCTGGACGGGGTTTCGCCTGTTTGGCGTCAAGCGATCGATCGCGATGCGAATCCTCTCCCTGTATCGCGAAGTCCAGCTGCCGGTGACCAAGCCGGCGCCAGAGACGGTTCAGGTTTCAACAATTCAATCGCGCCAAGAAACGGTCACGGTGGAACGGGTTCCAAACGGTGAAGAAACCAGTGCCAAAAACGGTCATGCGGCGCACAACGGCGCTGCTCACAAACACTCGGCGCGTACTGTCAAACCGCGTTAAACCCGCGGGCGATTCAGCGACTGGTTGGAATTCCTCGAAGGCGACGACCGTGCTCAATGCCCTGACGATTGACGTCGAAGACTACTACCAGGTGTCGGCATTCGAAGCAGATATTCCGCGCGATCACTGGGAGCATTACGAGAGCCGTGTTGTGGCCAACACTCGCCGTATCCTGAGATTGCTCGAAGCGCGACAGATTTCGGCCACGTTTTACATCTTGGGTTGGGTTGCCGAACGTTTTCCGCAATTGGTCCGGGACATCCACGAGGCCGGCCACGAGATCGGTTCGCACAGTTACTGGCACAGATTGATTTACCAGCTCTCGCCGAAAGAGTTTCGTCAAGACCTGATCCGCTCGCGAGACGTACTCGAACAGATTATCGGTCAGCCGGTCAAAACGTTTCGGGCTCCCAGTTTTTCGGTTACCAAGCAATCATTGTGGGCGATCGAAATTCTGATCGAGGAAGGTTTTACCTCGGACTCTAGCATCTTTCCGATCCACCACGATCGTTACGGCATTCCGGACGCGCCCAGACACTTGCATCGGCTCGACGCCTCAGGCGGCGCGCTCTGGGAGTTTCCACCCACAAGCGCTCGGCTCGCGGGCATGAATCTGCCGGTCTCTGGTGGCGGATATTTCCGACTCTATCCGCTATCACTCACCGTGCACGCGCTGCGGACAATCAATTGCCACAGTCGTCGACCGTTTATGTTTTACGTCCATCCCTGGGAATTCGATCCCGAACAGCCACGGCTGTCGGCCGGCGCATGGTTGTCACGGCGTCGGCATTATCTGAATCTACGGTCAACAGAACGTAAGTTTTGTGGGCTCCTTTCCGCCTTTTCGTTCGGTCGACTTTGCGACTGTATCGCAGCCGCTGCCCCTCACCAGCCTGCAGCCGGCAGTCTGGTGTAATCGCCTGTCATTGATGCTACGAAGTTTGAGATGAGCAACCTAGAATTACAACCATTGCGGCTCACGAGCCGGACGTCGTCGACACTCGCCTCGTTCATTACAGTGGTCGTCCCAGTGCGCAACGAAGGGCGCTGCATTGCCAGCACTCTGCGGCAACTGCTTGCGCAAGATTATCCGCCAGACCGTTTCGAGGTCATCGTAGTGGATGGCGCGTCGGACGATGATACGTGCCAGATAGTTCAGCAGTTGCAGCAACAGCATTCGAACCTCAGGCTGCTGCACAACCCAAAACGCTGGTCGAGCGCCGCCCGCAATCTGGGCATCAAAGCCGCGCAAGGCGACCTGGTACTGA
>Ga0105047_10008720_pt1 | contig 16866 bp, 18 predicted proteins | sample MAT04_FD_78384 | JGI IMG/M metagenome (GOLD analysis project Ga0105047, IMG submission 78384) | Freshwater microbial communities from Lake Fryxell liftoff mats and glacier meltwater in Antarctica - MAT-04 (megahit assembly) | ecosystem: Environmental > Aquatic > Freshwater > Ice > Liftoff...
ACCAGACGCTTCAGATAAAGCTCGTGCGAGATCGCGAGGTACATGTCGGTCGATAACGCGTTGACATGAGTGATGAAAGGCTTGGCCGTACCGCCACCGTATTGCGACTGGATGATCGGCGTATTGAATTCAAGAAAGCCGCGCTCATTCAGGAAGTGCCGAATCTGAAAGAGCATCTGCGAAATCTGCTCAAAGTGGACACGATTCTCGGGGTTCACTGTGGTGTCGAGGTAGCGCTTGCGCAGGATGATCTCGCGATCCTTGATGCCAAAATGCTTGTCGGGGAAGGCCCGCAAGCTCTTGGTAAGGATCCGCAAACTGTCGGCGACAATCGACATCTCGCCCGTCTTGGTCTTACCCACCTTACCCGTGCACTCCACGATATCGCCGACATCGAGCAAATTGAAATTCTCAAAGCCCAGTGTGCCGGCAGCAGCGTCGGTGCCCTGCATCTCACCACGGCGCAGAGCGATCTGCATGTTACCGCTCTGATCCTGCACGTTGCCAAAAGCCATGCCGCCCATCTTGCGCCAGCTCATCAGCCGGCCCGCGATCGTGGCTGTCTGGCCTTCGAGCGCTTCGTAGTTGCCCGTCACTTCCGCAGTCATGTGGGTGCGATGGCTCTTGGCCGGGAATGGGTCGAGACCCAGTTCACGCAAAGACGCAATCTTCTCAAGACGCACACCACGCAGGGTGGCCAAGGGCAAATTCGACAAGACAATACCTCAAATAAGGGGGATTCGGCACAGAGTAACATTACAGCGCCACACTTCAGGATAGCGCTAGAGAGCAGCGATCAGCTTTGCCAATAGCGCTGCGCGGTCGGGGATGCGCTCAACCAAAACATTTTCGTTCAGCGTGTGTGCCCCTTCCCCCACGCAGCCCAGGCCGTCCAGCGTAGGCACACCGAGAGCTGCGGTAAAGTTTCCATCGCTACCGCCGCCCGTCGACGATTCCTCAAGCAAGATCCCAAGCTCCCAGGCCTGCTTCTTCGCAATGGCAAAGAGCTCACCGATTGCTTTGGTGCGCTCCATCGGAGGCCGGTTCAAGCCACCCACCACTTCAATCTTGCAGCGCTTATCAAAAGGCTTCAGCTTGCGGAATTTCTTGTCCAGAGCGGTGAAATCCTTCAACCGCGCAATGCGAATATCTACTTCCACTTGCGCCTCAGAAGCAACCACGTTGGTGCGCGTGCCGCCGCTGATCACGCCAGGGTTTACGGTTAGCCCTTTAGAAAGATCGGTGAAGCCGGCAATCACTTCGATCTGTTTTGCAAGTTCGACAATTGCACTTGCCCCGGCCAGAAAATCAACACCAGCGTGGCTTGCGATTCCCTTGATGCGCACGGTATAGTCGCCCGTGCCTTTGCGTGCGGTTTTCAGCTTACCTGTCAGGCCCGTACCCGGTTCTACCACCAGGACACAACCGGCATCCTGCGCCATTTTCTCGGTTAAAGCGCGCGATGAGTCAGAGCCAATCTCTTCATCGCTATTGATCTGCAGCACTACTGGCTTGCTCACGGGAATCTTCAGCGCCTTCAGTGCTCGCATGGCAAAGACAAAAAGCGCGATGCCACCCTTGATATCAAGCGCTCCTGGCCCATAGACACGTCCTCCACGCACAGAAAACGGAAATTTCCCGAGCGTCCCCAAGGGGTGAACAGTATCGGAATGGGCAAGCCCCAAAATTTTCTTCCCGCGCTTACGCGCACCGCCCAGATCAAACTCAAGCAGCAAGTGCGGGCCAAGCCCTGGGGCCTTGATGCGCTTCATCTTCGCGATGTCGCGGGTCTGCTCTTCGAGGTAGTTTGCAAAGCGCGTAACGCCGGCTTCATCTCCACTCGGGCTCTCGATTTCTACCATCGCACGCAGAAACGAAAGCAGGTCTTCTTGTTTTGCCTGCATCCAGGCGAGAATTGGGTCCATCGGCGGATATAATAGCTTGTTTGCATGCCTGAACTAAACATTGTCGAAATTCAGGACATTCTTCCGCATCGATATCCGCTTCTCCTCGTTGATCGAATTCTAGAAATAGAAGAGACACGCATTGTCGGGCTCAAGAATGTCACCGCCACCGAACCCCACTTCCAGGGCCATTTTCCAGACTTCCCCGTGATGCCCGGAGTGCTGATCGTAGAGTGCATGGCGCAGACGGCCGGGGTGCTTGTGCTGAGCCAGATTCCAGACCGCAAAAACAAAGTGGTGCTGCTCACCACCATCGAAGGCGCCAAATTCCGCAAGCCCGTCATCCCGGGCGATCAGCTGCGTGTCGAGATGACCGTGATCTCCAGACGCTCCAACGTGGCCAAGATGCGTGGCGAAGCCCGCGTCAATAATGAGATTGTCGCCGAGTGCACCGTCATGTGTATCTTACGCGACAAGAGTTCACTATAAGGCAGCGATGCAGGTTCATCCATCGGCTATCGTAGACCCGCAAGCCCGCATCGATGCCAGCGCCGATATTGGGCCTTTCTGCGTCGTTGGGCCCGAAGTACAGATCGGCGCACGCACGCGCCTTATGGCACACGTATACATCGAAGGCCCTACGGAGATCGGCGAAGATAACGTCATCTTCCCCTATGCCACTGTCGGGGTTGCCTCGCAGGATCTGAAGTATCACGGGGAGCGCGCCTACACTCGCATCGGTAATCGCAATCGAATCCGTGAGTTTGTCTCGATCCACCGCGGCACTGAAGGCGGAGGCCTCGAAACGGTTATAGGTGACGACAACTCGCTACTCGCCTATTGCCACATCGCCCACGACGTGCACCTTGGCAACCACTGCGTGCTCTCAAACGGCGTCACCTTTGCTGGCCATGTCACCATCGGCGATTGGGCTGTAATCAGCGCACACTCTGCCGTACATCAGTTCTGCCGCATCGGCCGTCACTCGATGATCGGTGGCTTCAGCGTAGTCGTTCAGGATGTTTTGCCCTTCTCGCTTACAACGGGCTCTGGCCGCGATATCAAACTCTTCGACGTCAACAAGGTGGGTCTGGAGCGTCGCGGCTTCTCGCCCGGCCAGATCCAGGCACTTCACAAAAGCTTCCGTCTTCTACGCGACAAGAAACTCAACACCACCAAAGCCGTCGAGGCCATCCGCGTCGAGGTGCCAGAGACAGCCGAGCGAGAAGAACTCCTCGCCTTCATCGCCAGCTCAGAACGCGGCTTCGTAAAGTAATGCCCGCCCGCTACGCCATCATTTGCGGCAATGGCCGCTTTCCGATTCTGGCTCTGGAGGCCGCACGCCGGCAGGGTGATGAAGTAGTCGCCTTTGGCATCAAAGAAGAAGCAGATGCCTCAATCGAATCGCTAGCCACACGCACTTACTGGATCTCCCTTGGTGCCCTCAGCAAGTTGATCGACACGCTCCACAAAGAAGGAATCACCGAGGTAATGATGGCAGGGCAAGTGAAGCACGCCAGCATCTTCTCGGCGATCGTACCCGATTGGCGCTTGCTCAAATTGCTCGGCAAACTGGCCACCAAGAATACAGACTCGCTCATTGGCGTCGTCGTTGATGAGCTGAAGAGTGAAGGCATAGAGTTGGTCGCCTCCACGCGCCTGCTCACCAGTCTGCTGGCCACCGAAGGCCCCATGAGCCGCCGTAAGCCAACCAGGGAAGAAGCGGCCAACATCGAGTACGGCCGCTCGATTGCAAACCTAATCGCTGGCCAGGATATCGGCCAGAGTGTCGCGATCTCGGGTCAAGCCTGTGTCGCTGTGGAAGCTATGGAAGGTACGGACGAGATGCTGCGCCGCGCTGCCAGTCTCGTCAACGGCAAAGAGCTAACGCTTGTCAAAGTATCCCGCCGCCGCAAGCACTTGTTATTTGACGTGCCCGTTACCGGCCCCACCACGATCGACGTAATGCGCGAATGCAAGGCCAAGGTATTGGCTGTAGACGCAGGCCGCACGCTCTTGCTCGACAAAGATGCATTGCTCGCTGCCGCAGATGCCGCAGGGATTGCAGTTGTCGGCTTTGCTCCAATTGAAATGTAAGTTTAGGGCAGAGCTATCAAGAATCGATGGCCTCACTACGAATAACCAACTGCAAGCCTGCCAGCACAGCACCCAAAGTCTCCGATGGCAGTCTTCCGATCCGTTGCTCAAGATCCAGTTTGTCCACGGTAGCAATTTGAGAGACATTGACAACAGAAGGCTTTGGCAAGCGCCCGTCTCCCTTCTTAAGAGCAACATTTCCAGGCGCGGTGGCTCTATCCATGTTGGAAGTGATGAGGCAAACAACGGTAGTAGCGATGCGGCTTCGATTGAACGAATCACCTTGCACTACAACACAAGGATGCATCCCTGCCGGATTGGACCCAGTTGCCGGGCCGAAGTCTAACCAATAAACATCACCTTGCCTAATTTCCTTTACCATCGATCTACAATTGGCATTTTGGTTCGCAACTTCCTGACGATGGCACGTTCAGCCTGACTTGGATCATTAGCATAAACCCGGTTTAGGGCTTCAGTGATCTTCTCGCCTTGCCGCTTCTCAAGGTAGCTGCGCAATGCCTCAGCGATGAGAGCGCTACGGCTCAGCCCAAGCTCCCGAGCCGCATCGTCCGCCCGTCCCATCAGCGAGTCCTCCACAGAAATTGCAGTCTTCATACTTCTAGTTATACCAAAAGTAATACCCAAACCCACCTGGAGACTTCAGCTTGAGAACCAAACACTCGCCCTCTTGCTAGCTCTTCTTCAGCCGCCGCAGCGTAAACAGATCTGGATTCGTCTGCGCTGTCTCCAGCCGCTTCCAGTCATCATCGACATGCAAAAACTTGCCGGCGATATGATTCGATACCTCTGAGGCAAGAAAACAAGCCAGCTCGATCTGCTTGTCGGGTTTCACTCCACCGGTCTGTTGGATCTTCTCGGCAGCCTCAATCTCTTTCCACCCGGCTCCATCCCCAGCGGTCAAGATTTCGTCTGTCATCGTCGTATATGCCCCGCCCGGCGACATGCTGTTCACCTGTATGTTGTGGTCACGCAATTCTTCGGCCAGAGACTCTCCGAATCGCACAACTGCTGCCTTCGATGCCGAATACGCGGTAAAGTTTGGCCTCGGTGTAGCAGCCCCACCACCAGCTAAAATCACGATCTTGCCGCGCCGGTTCTCAATCATCTTGGGCACTACTGCCCGGCAGGAATTCACTACTCCCATCAAGTTGGTCTCGATAGTGTCGGCCCAGGCCTTCATCGAATTCTTATGCATCGGTCCAATCGGGCCTTGAATCGCTGCTGCGCAAATCAACACTTGCACAGCGCCGTGCCGATGCCGCATCAGGTCGAGCACTCCACTGAGCCGCTCAAAGTCGCGCACATCGGCGGCAAGCTTGTGGCTTATTCCTCCGGCGTGTTTGATTTCAAGATCGGTCATGTCGAGTTCTGCTCCGGTTCGAGCCACAAGCCCAATGCGAGCACCTCTGGCCGCAAAAGCAATTGCAAGACGCTTTCCGATTCCCCGGCCGGCCCCGGTGATCACTACATTCAGTCCCTCGACGGGATAAGCATTTAAAGCCATATTCACACCCAATTCAACCGCTTACTGAAGTCTATCGTAGTGGACCTCGGTTGTATGCTAAAAGCCTGTGACTCTCGAAGTGAAGCTACTCAAAATCGAAGACTCCCGCCTCTGGCAAAAGCTGCGTGACGCTCAAGAAACCGAGCTACTCCACACCGTAAAGTCAGTGGCCCAAATGGCTGCCCTGCTCTTACCCGCCGAGACCCTCTGGCTGAAACCCTTGACAGACTGGACAGAAGCAGATTGGCAAAATCAGGACAATATCTCCTCTCTCTGGCTCATCGACAAGGGCCGTGTCACCGCAGCCCGGGGCACCCACACCCTCGACGAAATCCGCCGCATCCGCGTCCCCTACGACCAGCTCTCGCCCAACCTCTGAATCCACGCCCTGCCAGCAAAGTGGTATAACTGTAATACCAGAATGCGCTTTAGCTTCGACTCAAAGAAAAGCGGGAGATTGAGGGCGAACCCGCGACGCGGCATCGGATTTGAAGAAGCACGAGAGGTGTTCCGGCAGCCTTATTATCTGGATCGTCGCAGCGATGAGCCCGAGTAATTCATCGCAATTGGATGGGTTCAAGGCCGCTTGTATTCGGTTGTGTTCGAGGCCCGCGAGGACGAATCGGGCGAGATCCTGCATTTGGTCACTTTATGGCAATCCACCAGAGAGGAAATTGACTTATATGAAGCAAACCAGTAGAAAGAAGTCACCATCGGCGGAGGCGATTGCCCAGCTTGCCGATAAGGGCAAGAGCGTTCTGTCATTTTACAAAGGGCAGGGCCGCATGGTTCACCCTGAGACCGCGCAGCCGATTCAGCGAGTCAACGTGGATTTTACCGCCGGGATGCTGGAAGAATTGGACCGCGCCGCCGAGAGTCTCAATGTCAGCCGGCAGGCCGTCATCAAAACGCTGGTGCGGCAAGCGCTCAACCAGCACTATCTGGCACAGCAACATCGGCCAGCGGCAAATCGGAAAACCCTGTAGTCGCATCCTGCCGTCTTGGTGATCTAGCCCCGCCCCCAAATCCGCGCCCCGGCATAGGTTATACTCAGTGTGGAAAACTTCGCGCGCCCATCTGTGGCGCTATCTTGATTAAGGAGACTGATGAGTAAGGAAGATTCAATAGAAGTAACCGGCGTGGTGATCGAAAAACTGCCGGACGGTAAATTCAGCGTACAACTCGAAGCGGAACGCATGGTGCTCGCGCATCTGGCAGGCAAACTTCGACAGAATCGTATCCGTGTACTCGCAGGCGACCGCGTCACTTTGGAGCTCTCTCCATACGACCTCACTAAGGGCCGTATCACTTACCGTCACAAGTAGGCCTGGGCCAAACACAAATTGCGTTCACAGCGATTTGCGCTTTACACCCATTTTTTTTCTCGACTCTAAACCACTGATTCACAAACACTTGTTCTCCAGGTATCTCTCCTGTATGAGCCCGGTAGCGACAAACTCGATTCCCGCACTTCTTAGTCTGGCTGTCGAGGTGAATCTCCATGGCTACCTTTGGATCAGGAAATAACAACCGTAGAAATACGTTTGACGGTGGACTCGCAATTGAGTTCGAGCGGTTGCTCGTTGGGCAACCCGGTGTGGCGAAACAGATACTGCCCTTTGTTGAAATGTTTGAGGCAGGTTTGTCGCCAGAAGGCCGCCCTTCAGGCGTATTTCTTTTGCTCGGCCCCACAGGCACCGGCAAGACCCGTTCGGTCGAAGCACTGGCTGAAACGCTGCATGGCAGCAATCGCCATGTTTTACGCATCGACTGCGGCGAATACCAGATGGATCACGAAGTGGCCAAATTGGTTGGTGCCCCGCCAGGCTATCTGGGCCATCGCGAGACACAGCCGCTGCTGTCTCAGGCCCGCATCAACTCTGTATCGAGCGAAAAATCCGCACTCTCGATCCTGCTCTTCGATGAAATCGAAAAGGCAGCGCCTTCGATGATGCGCATGTTGCTTGGCATACTCGATCGCGGCATTCTACGCCTCGGTGACAACAACCTCGTCAACCTTGAGCGCACCATGATTTTCATGACCAGCAATCTGGGTGCCGACAAAATGCAAAAGGAGCTCGTCCCTACAATGGGCTTTTCTCCCCTTGCATCAAACGAAGCCAAAGGGCCAAGTGCCAAGCGTCTGGAATCGATCGGCCGAGCCGCAGCCAAGAAAAAGTTCTCTCCAGAATTTATGAACCGGATCGACGCCACCATCGCTTACCAGTCGCTAGACGACAAGGCTCTCACGCAAATTCTGAATCTGCAAATCGACAACATCCAGCACCATGTGGACCTGCGGATGGGGGCACGCTCCTTTGAGCTGGAACTTACAGCAAAGCTCAAGCGCTTTCTGCTCGACAAAGGCACCAGCATCGAATATGGGGCAAGAGAACTCAAGCGGACCATACAACGCTTCGTCCTGCAACCACTGGCTGGTGTGATCAACAAAGGTCAAATACCGCCAGGGGCACTAGTCGAAATGGATCTCAAGAATGGTGAAAAGATCCTGATCCGGATTCTTGCCGATGAAGACGATCAGAAAGATTAGGGTTTGGCCGGGAGATATTCTACGGTTTCAGTAATCGTGGTCTTCTGTCGCGTAGTGACTTCAAGCCGGAAACTCACCTTGTTTTCCGCATTCATGTAAATCACACTGCCGTTCTGCAACTGCCGCGAATCCAGATTTACCATTTTCGAATATTCGCCATCCATGATGCGCAGAGAACCACTCACCGCTTCGTGGATTGCAGTTGACGCACGGTCCCATCTGACAACTATTTTGCCGTTCTCCGTTTTGGCCGACAACTCAAGCGCAACGCTATTCGTTGCACCACGCTGCAGTTCGCTCTTGTTCAACATCAAGGCCGACTGGAATCCAACCACCACACCCACAATCAAAAACACAAATGAGAGTGGAATCCAAACCCATCTGCTGCGGAATTGTGCAGGAGGGGAACTCGGTTCACGCCTTATCTTCTCAACTCTCGGTGCACTGGGTTTGCTCTCTCCGCCTCGCGTCTTTACCCATTCGCGAAGGTCTGGGCCTTGTTGCTCGTCCGAAACGGTTCCCAGCGTGGGCAAATCCGATGCAAAACTCCGCACTGGCGTCGATGCTCCCCCCCCCAAATCCCGCCGTTTGAAAGGAAACTCCTGGTAGGACGACTCCCGTCGAAAGCCACCGTTCTCCTGGAAGAAAAACGCACCGACACTGGTTCTGGTCGCAAATGGTCTTACCAGCAAAATGATCTGGTCAGGATCACCACAATAGGTTTCGAAGCGCTCCAGATCCTCATCAGCCAAACCAAGCGCCTCGCGCGTATGGCTCCGGTAGATGCCAACCAGTCTCGGCTCGCTTCCTACTGCTGCTTTGGTCTGCTCTACCGCCTCGCGAAATTTGGCTTCATCGTTTTGTGTCAAAAGGTAGGATGGGCCCCGAATATAGTCGCAAGTGATGGGTACAAAATCTTCGATTCGAACCACCAGACTCTCGCCCTTTTCGATCGAACCCAAAAGTAGCCCGCCCACTTCCGCCCCCCTCTTCGGAACTGCCCCAAACCCTCGCATCACATCCATGGCAAGCCGGTCCACGACATTGAAATCGACGTGGATCGATACCGATTTGCCAGCTACTTCCCAAACGTAGTGGGAAGGGGATTGGACGAGATTTTCCATCTACCTTAATATTCCATGCTAAGCGTCGTTGGCATACTACTCAAGCAATACTCTCACAACTTTGTACAAATCCAAAAGTGCGCAATTCTGCCTCTTGTTCGTTATTATCGTCAGGTGGCTGGAGTTCTTTATGTTGTCGGCACGCCTATTGGCAATCTCGAGGATCTTTCCGTCCGCGCCCAGCGCATTCTGCAAACCGCGAGCGTGGTCGCCTGCGAAGATACGCGCCAGTCTTCCAAGCTCATGGCGGCTGCCGGTGCCCATCGGCCTCTTCTTAGCCTGCATGAACATAACGAAAGCCAGCGCTGCCACGAACTGGTCACGAGGTTATTGCAAGGCGAAGATGTTGCGCTTATATCCGACGCCGGCACTCCGCTGATCTCAGACCCTGGCTACCGGCTTGTTGAAGCCGCAATTGCAGCAGGAATAGCCGTTAGCCCAATTCCCGGTGCCAGTGCAGTTTTGAGTGCACTTTCGGTTGCAGGCCTGCCTACAGATCAATTTGCTTTCATTGGGTTCTTGCCGCATAAGGCGGTGGCCAGGCAAAAACTGCTTGAAAAATGGGCAGACCTCGAAGCCACTCTTGTTTGTTTTGAATCTCCGCACCGGATTCTCGAATCACTGGAAGAAATCGCCAAACTCTGGCCGACACGTCGCATGGCCGCCTGCCGGGAACTCACCAAAATACACGAAGAAATCCTCCGTGGCTCCGCTTCGGAAATTCACGAAAGCTTAAAGCGGCGGCCATCGGTGAAAGGAGAATTCACCCTGGTAATCCACCGCGCTGAGGTTTTACAAAACAAAGCCATTTTGGCTAACCCTAAGAATTTAAAAGAAGAAGTGGACCGGCTGACCGCTGCAGGCCAATCCAGAATGGACGCAATCAAGCATGCCGCAAAACACGCGGGCTTAAACAAGCGGGAGGCCTACGGCATGCTCGAAAAAGAAAAAAATTAGTGAGGAGCGTCGCTACCTTTCGATTTGACTTTGTCAGCATCGACCAATTCTTTAGCAGGTACAGGCTCTGACCAAATGGAACGCGACCTCTGCAAAGCTTCCTTTACTTCCATTTGATGAGCCGATTCCGTCTGCAGGAACTCGAGACCGTCGGCGAGCCATTGGGCCAGCTTTGAATTCACAAGGCGATAAAACACATGGCGACCGTCGCGTCGTTCAACTACAATTCGATGGGCTCTAAGCACTGACAAATGTTGAGAAACACGAGAATGACTGATTTCGAGAATGGCCTGTAAGCTATTGACATCCATTTCCCCATTTCGTAATTCCTGCACGATCCGCACCCGGTGGGGATGCGCAAGTACCCCAATGAATTCGGACATTTCTTTGGTTAAAAAAGCACGCCATGGCATAGCTATAAAAACCCTTTCCTACCCGATAGTATATACACCTATTCTTAAGGTTCATCCAAGTACATGTTAAAATGTATGCATGTATGGTCTTTTAATAGGCCATTCTTCAATTCTGAGAAAAATAAACTTTAATATGGCCCAATCACCTACAGCCTCCGCAGGGCACCCACATCCAACTCCAACCTCCAGGCTTTTCGGCTGGATGGAGACCGAACGAACCGACATCTGGGTTGTTGTTATCTATTCAGTTGCAATCGGCCTGCTCTCGCTTGTGGTTCCAATCGCAACACAGTCATTGGTAAACACCATTGCGTTCGGCACTCTCTTCCAACCTTTGCTCGTGCTCGCAGTTCTGGTCTTTCTTGGGTTGGGATTTGCAGCCGTCTTGAAGGTCCTTCGCAGCCATGTCGTTGAAATTATGCAACGCCGCATCTTCGTTCGAGTCTCTACCGATTCGATTGAGCGGATTCTACGAGTCCGAATCCAGGCCTATGACGACGACCATGGCCCTGAACTGGTCAACCGTTTCTTTGAGGTCGTAACTCTCCAAAAAGGAGGTGCCAGCCTCCTGGTGGAAGGACTCGAAGTCCTGATGACAACACTGATCGGCATGATCTTGCTTGCCGTCTATCACCCGGTCTTGCTCATGTTTTCGGTATTGCTGTCCTTCAGTGTCGTTGTGGTCCTCTTCCCTCTCGGTGTTGGGGCGGTTAAGACAGCGATCCAGGAGAGCAAGGCCAAGTACGCGCTTGCCGCCTGGCTGCAGGAACTCGCCCGCCACCCCGCCACTTTTAAATCCCGGCCCGGTGCCAGCTTCGCCCTTATGCGCAGCGATGAAATGGTAGGCGATTACTTGAAATACCGCAGGGCGCACTGGCGTATCCTTCTGCGTCAGATCGTGGGCTCTCAGGCGATGCAAGCCTTTGGCACTGCGGCAGTGCTCGGTGCCGGTGGCTGGCTGGTGATGGAACGTCAGTTGACACTCGGCCAACTGGTTGCCGCAGAACTTGTGGTCGCAGCGTCTCTGCAAAGCTTTTCGAAATTCGGCAAACAGCTTGAGACATATTACGATCTTCTTGCTGCAGTAGACAAACTGGGCTACCTTACAGACCTCCCCACTGAACCCAGTGGTGATGAAGCCGTTTCAGCAGGCAAGGGCGCAGCCATCGAGCTCCGTCAGGTGACTTTCGGCCATCTGGCCGGAAAGCCTATAATCGAAAACCTCAATCTGGCAATCCCGGCTGGCGCGCGCTTCGGTATCACCGGCTCCACTGGTTCCGGCAAGAGTTCCCTCATCGATCTAATCTATGGTTTCCGCGAGCCAGACAGCGGCACGCTCCTGTTCGAGCAAAGCGATTATCGCAACCTCAAACTCTACGACCTGCGCGGACAAATTGCTCTCGTCCGCGGCATTGAGATCTTCCATGGCACAATCGAAGACAACATCCGCCTTGGGCTGGAAAATCTAAGCTCGTTAGACCTGCGAAAGATTCTCGCCACGGTAAATCTGCTCGATACTGTCGAGAGCCTTCCCGATGGTTTACAAACGATGCTCACCACAGGTGGTCAGCCCCTGACCCCAGGGCAATCCTACCGCCTGATGCTCGCCCGGGCATTGGCATTGAACCCGAGTGTCCTAATTCTTGACGAGATACTCGACCGCATGGAAGACGGTCCCGGCCAGGACATTCTCATGCAACGGCTGATCTCCCAAGACAACCCCTGGACGCTGATCGTCGTCAGCCGGTCTGAATCCGTCTTAAAGCATTGCCATGATACTTATGAACTTGAAGGCGGCCAGAGGAACAACAAGCAATGAAACCCGATATCGATTTTCAACTTCCGGTGCTGTCCAAGGTTGGTACCTCGGGGGGCCCGCGCCGGCTGGCCTGGAGCCTCATGGGAGTTTTCATCATTGGTGTGCCCGCCCTGATCTTTGCCCCCTGGGTGCAAAACGTATCAGGCGTCGGTACGGTAGTCGGCACCACCCCGTTTGAACGTCTGCAGACGATCGACACAGCCGTAGAAGGTCGTGTTACCAAGTACTACGTCGTTGAAGGCACGAAGGTAAAGGCTGGCGATCTGATTGCCGAAGTAGCGGATAACGATCCGCTAATCCTCGAACGCCTTAAGGAAGAGCGCAACCTCATCAGCATGCGTGTAGATCAGGCCAAGAGCCGTGTCAACGCGCAAGAAGTAGCCGTGCAACAGAACGAACTCTCCCGCCGCAACGCGCTCGAAAGCGCCCGCAGTCGCATCAAGGTAGCCGAAGACAACATCAAGGCCGCGCAGAACTCTCTCATCTCTGCAGAAGCCGTCTTTACGGCCAACAAGCTAAATCTGGATCGCGTAAAGATCGGCCTTGCCAGCGGCCTCTTCTCGCAACGCCAATACGAACAACAGGTTCAGGCCAATGCCAGCTCCGAAGCCGATGTGGATCGCTCCAAAGCCAGTCTGCAAGCATCGATCAATGAAAAGCTCGCCCGTGATGCCGATTATCAGAAAATCGAAACCGACTTTCAGAATTCCATCGCCACAGCCAATGCCACTCTTGCCGCAGGCAAATCCGATGTGGCCAACTCGGCGGCTGAAATGCAGCGTGTCGAAGTGCGCGTATCGAGGCAGCAGACTCAAACGGTAAGGGCTCCACGCAACGGCACAGTTCTTCGCCTGCTATCGCAACCGGGTGGAGAGTTGCTTAAGGCAGGAGACTCGATTGCCTCCTTTGTGCCTGAAACCACCAACCTGGTAGTAGAGCTCTACATGGATGGCAACGACGTCCCGCTCATCCACGCTGGCGACTCGGCGCGGCTGCAGTTTGAAGGCTGGCCCGCCATCCAGTTCGCCGGTTGGCCTTCGGTCGCTGTCGGCACCTTCGGCGGCAAAGTGCTGCTGGTCGATTCCACCGACAATGGCAAAGGCAAATTCCGCATTCTGGTTGAACCCGACCCGAATAGCGAAATTTGGCCCTCCACACGCTACCTTCGCCAGGGCGTACGCACCAACGGCTGGGTGCTCTTGAACAAAGTCAGTCTCGGTTATGAGCTTTGGCGACAATTCAATGGCTTCCCGCCCACCGTCAATCCGCAGATGGAAACTGGCGGTATGGAAGGCGGCGTGAAAAAGTGAAGCCGCTTTGTGCCGCACTACTGATCTCAACGCTCACCCTTGAGGCACAGCAGCAGTTTCGCCTTCCGGCACCCAAGCCTCTCTCAAACCGGCTCTCCACCAGTAAGGCGCAGATTGTAGAGGCAATGCTCACGCTTGAACAGCTCCTCGCCTCGGTCAACAAGAACTTCCCTCCATTGCGGGCGGCCCTGTTAGAAAGACCCCTCGCCCAAGCCGATCTCCTCAATCAGGAAGGCCGCTTTGACCTCTCGCTTCGCAGCCGGCTCGAAACACAAAACTTAGGCTTCTATCAGAACGAGCGCTTCGAAATCTCGCTTGAGCAGCCAACGCAAGTCTGGGGCTCCACCCTCTACAGCGGCTACGGTATAAGCCGCGGTCGATACCCCGACTACGATGGGAAGGCAGTCACCAATGAGGCTGGGCAATATCGTGCCGGCATTCGCGTCCCCTTGGCTCGCGATCGTGAAATCGATGGCCGCCGCGCCGATCTTGGCAAGGCCCGCATCGGCCTTCGCCTGGCCGATCTATCGATCGATCAGCAGCGCCTTACGATCCTGCAAACTGCGACTCGCCGTTACTGGGATTGGGTTGCCGCCGGCCGGCGCTTGCTAATCGCCAACACTCTTCTCGATGTCGCTCTTGGTCGCGACCTCATCCTCGCCGAAGCTGTGCGCATCGGGGCCTTGCCGCAGTTTGAAAAGCTGGACAATGAACGCATCGTCCTGCAGCGCAGGAACAATGTAGTCGAAGGACGTCGCAGCCTTGAGAATGCCTCGATCGAAATGAGCCTCTTCCTCCGCGACGACAGCGGCCAGCCACTGATTGCAGAACCAGAAAAGTTGATCCCGGGCTTCCCCGATCCATCTGCCATCTCTGAAGCTCAGATGCTAGACGATATGAACGCAGCGCTCAGCAGGCGTCCTGAAGTCCTGCGATTTATCTTCCAGCGGAATCAGGTTGCTATCGACAAGAAGCTGGCTGAGAACCAACGCAAGCCCAATATTGATCTCTTTGCCGAATACTTCCGGGAAGCTGGCGACGGCATCATCAAGCGTGGTCCAAATGATCTTCGTCTTGGCTTGATCTTTGACTTGCCTTTGCAACGGCGGCAGGCCACCAGTCGCCTGCAGAACGCTGAAGCGCGTCTAGGCCAGATTGATCAGCGCGAACGCTTCCAGCGCGATCAGGTGACCGCAGACGTACGAGATGCAGCTTCTGCCGTAAGAGCGGCCTTTGAGCGATCGAGAGTTGTTTCGGAAGAACTCGACATCACCAGAAGAGTTGAAGACGCCGAGCGTCTTCGCTTTGAGCTGGGCGATAGCACGCTCTTTGTCCTGAACCAGCGCGAACAGGCCACAGCCGAGTCTGCCATCCGCGAAGCCAACGCGCTTGCCGATTACTTCCGCGCCTACGCAGCCTATGAGCTCGCTATCGCCAAGGCGCTGATCCCCGGCTCGACGCCAGCCTTTACTTCACCGGTGAGTACGCCGCAGCCTTAAACAGCGAAATCGTTATGATGCGTGGCGTATAGCCATGGTTGTCGATCGATTCCTGCCGAACACGATGCCATTCCGGGTCTGCCTGAAACTGGGTCCATGCGGCCTCACGCGAGGCCAGGCTGTCGAAGGGGGTCAGATAGGTGAGGTTCGGCATCTGCGGCCCGGCAATCGTGCTGGCATAGAGGATCGGATGAATACCGCACTTGTGAAAGACCGGAATCTCAGGCCCGGCAAAGCGCTCATGTACGCCGTTCATCTGCCACTCACTTGGTGCCTGATAGACGCGCATCTCAAAGATTCGAGGGCTCTCCGCTCCGGTTGCAATAGGCGGACAGTAGTTCGTCGCAGCCAGCAAACTGACCGTATGCGAGAGGTATGGCCCCTGCCGGTCCCATGCCGCATTGGCCTCAAGAAGCGAGGCGTCCTGCTTGAGCTTCAAGCCAATCTCCCGCCAGGCTGCGACATCGCGAAACTCCTGAAGAAAAATAACTTGTGGCTGATGGGCGGCCACCGTCGCCTCAAGAACAATCTGAGCCCCACCCGCTTCGCGAGCCAATGCTGGCAGCAGCGAGTCTTTCAGATAGGCGTGCAAACGGCCTAATTGCTGGCCATTCTCAAGCAAAAACTGCTGCAGGACGAACAAAGGCCCCGACTCGAAACGCGCATCTATCCCGATCAATGTTCCGGTTCCTCCCCAAATTTCCAGAAATTCGCGACGCTTGATTATGCTTTCCATTTGCGCCGCAGGCTGGCTACTAGTTAGAGTACCTTTGATGTCTCTTTGTTTTCTTTGTCTCGCTTTACTGCAAGCCGCCGACTTCAAGACCCCCGCAGGAACCGAAACTGCCGCTCGCCGGCCCGGTGCGCAGACCATTCTGCCAGGTGGAAGATTCGTCTCCCCTTACGGTCAGACGCACCTCACCGGCCCCGGGCCATTTGGCATTGCCGTCAACGCCAAGGCCGACATGATTGTCTCAGCCGATGGTGGCCCAAATCGTTACTCCCTCACAGTGGTGAAGCGCGATGGCCAGTTCTGGCGAACCCGCACCATCCGTGGCAAAAAGCTGAAGGTTGAGGAAGATGAGGAGCCAGAAGAAGAAGGCTTCCATAGCGTCTTTCAGGGGATGGCCTTCGAAGGCGATACGGGTCTCTTTGTATCGGAAGGCAACTCCGGTGTAGTGCGCCGCCTCGATGCCGACAATGGCAGGACGCAGTTCAAGCTGGAACTCAACCAGGGTGAATTCCGCGATAGCTATAGCGCCGATCTTGCCTTCGACGCCAAGCGCCACCTGCTTTACGTCGTCGATCAGGCAAACTTTCGCGTGGCTATCTTTGACACAAGCAAGCACCGCCTCCTGCAGAGCGTGAAAGTGGGCCGTTTGCCCTTTGCCATCGCACTGTCGCCCGATCAGCGACGTCTCTATGTAACCAATCTGGGTATGTTCGAATACCAGTCTTTACCGGGCGCAGACCGCAAGCGTCCGATCGAGACCGGTATCCCCTTTCCAGCTTTTGGCTTCCCCTCAAAAGAATCACTTGAGGGCGTCGAGCGCGAAACTGGCGAAGGCAAAGTGAAGGTTGCGCCGCTGGGCGATCCCAACCGCGAAGAATCAAACTCACTCGCCGTAGTCGATGTAGCCAACCCCGGTCAAGCCAGGCTGATCAAG
>Ga0105047_10008721_pt1 | contig 16863 bp, 13 predicted proteins | sample MAT04_FD_78384 | JGI IMG/M metagenome (GOLD analysis project Ga0105047, IMG submission 78384) | Freshwater microbial communities from Lake Fryxell liftoff mats and glacier meltwater in Antarctica - MAT-04 (megahit assembly) | ecosystem: Environmental > Aquatic > Freshwater > Ice > Liftoff...
CGGGCAAGAGCTCCGCTCGCGAAGACTCGCCAAAAAGTTCGATTCGGCGGGACGCCGAACCCACCACTCGGGACGGGTGTGCTCCCCGGAGTTCTCCTGCGCTCATTTCACCTGCGGGGGCTGGTTGCCGTATGTCCAGCCGGTGCCTTTGAAGGGCGGGGCGGCGGGGCGCTCCGGCCGCGCAGCGGGCTTGAGCTTCTGGGCGAGTTCGAGACCGACATCGCGGAATTCATCACCGGCCGTGATCTTGAGATTGCTGTAGCTGGTCAGCCGCGTTTCGTAGCCACCGCCGGTTTTCGGATCGAAGGCTTCGAGCGTGGGCACGTAGCCGACGCAGCCGTTGGAGAGCTGGCATGGAAAGGTCATCGGGAAGCCGCTCTCCTTTTTCAGATCGAGTCCGTACTGGCAGAAATACTCCGCTGGATTCGACACGCAGACGACCGGCCCGATCTGCACCACCTGCACTTCCACCTCCACCTTTGGTTGCCTGGCGATGAGCGCATCGAGCAGCACCGTTTCCTTCGCCCACACCCAATCGGCTCCAGCTCCTTTCGCGTCTTGGGCCGCAAGTTCATAGGCGGTCTTGACCCGTTCCGGCGCGGGCACCCGGCGCGGGATTTTCCATGTCTCCTGCAAGGCCGCGACCGGCACCTCGGCGGTCCGCGTCTGCGACATCCCGACGAGCACTTTCAACGCCTCGGCGCCGACGCGACCGCCGACCATCTGCGCCCAGGCATCGCCATCGGGATTGGCGTGCCGGTCGAGGTTGTTGACCTGCGTCACGTCCCCGGAGGCGCCTTGCAGAAAGACGACCTTCGTCTCGGGCCCGTAGAAGCCCTGAATCACGCGCTCCAGATAGTAGATCCAGTTCGCCCCGACCCATGGGCCGCTCGTCGTGGCGTGACAGGCGAAGTTGATGACGCAGCCGACGAGTTTGCCCTCGGGGTTCCAGGAAGCGATCACGCCCACCTCCGGGTCCACCGGCCCGGCAAAATCGATGTTGTCGGGATTGCCCTTGCCGGGGTGCGAGGCCGCCAGCCCATCCCACATGCGGATGCGGCGATTGAAAGCCACGGTTTCCTCGCGGCCCGTACCGAAGCTCGCGGTCCCTTCGGCACGCTCTTCGTTGGCGGCGACCACCGCCTCGACGATCGCATCGCGCACCTTCGCCAGGTAGGCCGCATTGGCACACGACGACTTATTGTAGGCGAGGTCTTTGACGAAGTCCGACGCGTGATCGAATTCGCCCGGCTGGACCATGAGGAGCGGGCCCGACGAATGGGAATGCGACGCGTTAATCAGCACCGCTTCCGCGGGGATGCCGCAGCGTTCGGCGATCTTCGCCCGCGCTTCGAGCACAAGCGTGCGCGGGACGCCCAGCGCATCCAGACCGACCAGCGCCACACGCTTTTCGCCGTCGTCGAAAACGCAGGCGCGCACCTTGCACGGGTCGTGGATCTTCTTCGCGAAGGACTTGCCGTAGCCGCCCGGCACTTCCATCCCGACCTCCGGCGTGATGTCGCGCTCCGCGAATCCCGCCTTGATGTCGGCTCGACTGACCAGCGGTGAAAAGCAGACGAGAGCGACGACGAAAAGCTTGTTCATAGGCGGCGGGGAAGTGTGCGCCATAGAACGCCGTGCCCAAAAATCAGGCAAGCGGGAAGATCGTCGTTTCGGAAAATCGGTTCCTAAAAAAGCTCACATTCGATGCTTTGCCTTTGCACCGACCGACGACGCTGCCAGTTTCTTCCCGCCCATGTTCCGCCCCACTCTGCTTCTCCTCCTCGCCTTCGCGGCGACGATCCACGCCCAGTCGCCCAACAAGGAGCCGCGCGAGTTCCTGCTGCCGCCGTTCGATCGCTACCTCGCGCACCGCGTCACCGAGCTGTCCTCGACGGATTGGCGGAAAGACATCACCCGCGAGAACTGGCCGGCGAAGCAGACCGAGATGCGCGCCCAGCTTCAGCGCATGCTCGGGCTGGATCCGTGGCCGGCGCGCGGGGATTTGAAGCCGGTCATCACTGGCACCGTCGCGGGCGATGGTTATGTCGTGGAGAAGCTGCACTTCCAGTCGCTGCCCGGCGTCTATGTCACCGGCAATCTTTACCGGCCGAAGGAAGTGAAGCAGCCATTGCCAACCATCCTCTACGTCTGCGGCCACGCGAATATCGTCGAAGGCGGCGTGAGCATGGGCAACAAAACCGGCTACCAGCATCACGGCGTGTGGTTCGCGCGGCACGGTTATGTCTGCCTGATCATCGACACCATCCAGCTCGGCGAAATCCGCGGCATTCATCATGGCACTTACCGGGAAGCGCGGTGGTGGTGGGCCGCCCGCGGTTACACCCCAGCCGGCGTGGAAGCATGGAACGGCATCCGCGCGCTGGACTATCTGGAGACGCGGCCCGAAGTGGATCGTACAAAGTTCGGCGTCACCGGTCGCTCGGGCGGCGGCGCGTATTCCTGGTGGATCGCCGCGCTCGACGAGCGAATCAAGGTCGCCGTGCCGACCGCCGGCATCACCACGATGAAGAATCACGTCCTCGACGGCGCGATCGAGGGCCACTGCGACTGCATGTTCCAGGTGAATACCGAGCGCTGGGACTACGACCGCCTCGCGGCGCTCATCGCCCCGCGCCCGCTGCTTGTCGCCAATACCGATGACGACATCATCTTCCCGCTCGATGGCGTGATGGAAATCTTCAACCGCACGCGCGCGTTCTATCGGACGCTCGGCGCGGGCGACCGCCTCGGCCTGCAAATCGCCGAGGGCCCGCACAAAGACACCCAGGCGCTCAACACCGGCGCGTTTGCGTGGCTGAACCGCTGGCTCAAAGGCGCGGATCGAATGGACCTGATCGACGAACCGGCGCGCAAGGCGCACGAACCCAAGGCGCTGAAAGTCTTCGCCGAACTGCCGAAGGACGAGCGCGTCACCACGGTGGATGAATTCTTCGTCCCCGCCTTTGCCAAAAGCACGAAGGCGCCCGACGCCGCCGCCTGGCCCGCGCTGCGCGATGGCTGGATGAAAGCGCTCCAGCGCGAATGCTTCCGCGCCTGGCCACCCGGCGAAGCGAAGGCGACCGCGGCGACGACGAGCGAACACACCGCCGAGGGTCTGCGCCTCACGGTTGGCGAATTCACCAGCGAGGAAGGCATTCCCCTCGCCCTCTGGGTGCTGCAACGCGCCGATCTCAAGCCGGAGGAACGTGAACTCGTCGTCCTCAATGTGCTCGGCGATGAAGGCTGGTCGGAGTTTCGCACCATCGCCGCCGCGGGTTTTCCGGCGCAATTCCCTGGCGTGACGCCGGACGCGAAAGCCTTTGCCGAAGAGCGCAAAATGCTGCTCGGCACGAAGTGGGCGATGGCCTACGTCTGCCCGCGCGGCGCCGGTCCGACGAGCTGGGCCGCACTTTCCCCCGCCAAACAAACGCACCTGCGCCGCCGCCTGCTCCTGCTCGGCGAATCGCTGGAAAGCGGTCAGGTCTGGGACATCCGCCAGGGAGCGGCCGCGCTGCGCAGCTTCCCGGGCTTCGCGCAAACGCCGCTTTGGTTGCAGGCGCAGAAAACGATGGCGGCGAATGTCCTCTACGCCTCGCTCTTCATCCCCGACGTGAAGCGCCTCGACCTGCATGCGCTCCCCTCTTCCCAAAAAGACGGCCCGATCTACCTCAACGTCCTGCGCCATCTCGATCTTCCGCAGGCCGCCGCGCTCGCCGCCGAACGTTCCACTCTCGCCATCTACACCGCCGACGGCGCGGACTGGCGCTACACGATCGACACCGCGAATGCGCTGGGCTGGGACAAGAAGCGCGTGCAAATCCGCCAGCCGCTGGAAGCGACCACCGCGACTCGTTGAGGGCATGAAGTTCTCCCTCGCCGGTGTCCTGCTCGCCGCCGCCCTCGCCTGAGTCGCTCGCGCTCGCAATTTCCTCCGTGGCATCCGCCATCTCCTGCGCTTAGTTGCCGCCGTCACGATCGCCCCCGATGAACACTCCTCTCCGCTTTTTCTTCACCCTCGCCATCGCGGCCTGTGGCACCACGGCCTACCCCGCCGACTGGCCCGCGTGGCGCGGACCGCTCGCCAACGGCATCTGCGAGGAAGAGAATCTCCCAGAAAAATGGAGTGCGACCGAAAACGTCAAATGGCGTGTCGCACTGCCCGAGGCCGGTAACTCCACACCCATCGTCTGGGGTGAGCGCGTCTTCGTCACGCAGGCCGTCGGCGACCGGCGCACGCTCATGTGTTTCGATCGCGCCGGGGGCAAGCTCCGGTGGCAGTCCGGCGTGACGGCGAAGGAAAAGGAACCGACCCACGCGACGAATCCGTATTGCTCCGCCTCGCCCGTGACCGACGGCGAGCGCGTCATCGTCTCCTTCGCGTCCGACGGACTTTTTTGCTACGACCTTGAAGGCAAGGAACTGTGGAAACGCACCGATCTCGGCCGGCAGATTCATATTTGGGGCAACGCCACATCGCCGGTCCTGCACGGCGATCTTTGCTTCCTGAATTTCGGCCCCGGCGAAACCACCTATCTCCTCGCGGTGGACAAAAAAACCGGGCGGACCGTGTGGAAAAAGGACGAGGAAACCGGCTATGGGAAACCGCCCGCGGCGGATGCTGATCCGAACGTCAAACGCGCCAGTCCAACCTTCATCGGCTCATGGACGACTCCGGTCCTGATGAAGGTCGAAGGCAAGGATCAGTTGCTGATGAGCTGGCCGCGCCGCCTGGCCGCTTACGATCCGCAGACGGGCGCGGAACTCTGGACCTGCGCGGGCCTCAACCAGCTTGTCTATACCTCACCGATCCACGACGACGGCCTGGTCGTGGCGATGGGTGGCTTTGGCGGATCGATGATCGGCGTCCGGGCCGGCGGCAGCGGCGACATCACCTCGTCGCGCCGTGTGTGGCAGCACGCGCGTTCGCCACAACGCATTGGTTCGGGCGTCGTGCATCAGGGCCACATCTACATTCACAACGACCCCGGCACCGCGATGTGCATCGACCTAAAAACCGGCACGCCGGTTTGGACCGAACGTCTGCAAGGCGCGGGCAAGACGGGTCAAAATTGGAGCAGCGTTTTACTGGCGGGCGATCGTTGTTACACGATCACACAAGGCGGCGATTGTTTCGTCTTTCGGGCCAGCCCGAAGTTTGCATTGATCTCCGTGAACTCGCTCGGCGAACGCAGCAATTCGTCGGTCGTCCCCAGCAATGGCGAACTCTTCATCCGCACGCACAAGGCCCTCTATTGCATCAGCGCGAAGAAGTAAGGTCGTGGCTCGGCTGGGTCATTAAAAACACGCGGTCATCCTGAGCGGAGTGTAACGCCGTCGAAGAATCCCGTGGCATCACCAAAAAGATCATCGACCTAAAAAGGGATGGGATTCTTCGACTGCGTCCCGTCCCACCTGGGCTCGCTCGTCCACCAACCCCCGTTTGTCCCCTCCGCCTCCCCGTCCGCACGGACTTCTCCGGCGCCGCCAACTCCATCTCGTCCCAGAATTGTTCTTCCCGCGGTCATTTCCTCGGGCACGATGAGCGCCCTCATGAAGGCGGTGTTCTTCGCTCTACTTTTGCTCTCGGAATGCTGCGTCCTGGGCGGCTTTGAGGATTACGCCCGCTATACGGTGGCGGACGAAACGCGCGCCAGCGGCGGGATTCGCATCACCTATCTCGGCGTGAATGGCTACCAGTTCGAGGCCGGCGGGCATGCGCTGCTCGTCGATCCGTACTTCAGCCGCATCGGATTGTGCGCCATCGCTTTCAACCAGCGTGTCGAGCCCGACGACTTCCGTCTGCGCCAGGGGCTCGCGCAGGTGCGGCGGCGCGTGGATGCGGTGCTGGTCACGCACGCTCACATCGACCACCTGCTCGACGTTCCGCCCATCATGCGCCGCACCGGAGCACGGCTCATCGCGGGCCCCACGGCCGTGAATCAGGCGCGTTCGCTCGGCATCCCCGCGGCGCAATGTCGTCCCGTCCGCGACGGCGACGTGCGGCGCATCGGGCCGTGGACGATCCGCGCGCTCGCCGCGGAACACGACCGACTCCTGGGCGCCGTCCCGGTGCCGGGTTCACGCGCCGAACCGGGGGCGCCGCCTCGCAAACCCAATGACTGGGTGCTCGGCGAACCATTGGCCTTCCTCATCGAGGCGGCCGGGCAGCGCATCTATGTCGATTCGGGCGGCCTGCCCGGCACGCTGCCGCCGGAGATGAAAGTCGATCTCGCCATCCTCGGCGTGGCGCTGCCCGATGCGCGGCGCCGCTTTGCGCCCGCGGCCCGGTGGCTTCAGCCGCGCTTCATCCTGCCAAGCCATCAGGACGATTTCTTCCAGCCGCTCGACCGCGGCTTCATCTTCGGCAAACTCACCAATTTCCCCGAAGTCCTGCGCACTTGGGAGCGCGAACGCCTGCCGGGAAAACTCATCCTTCTCGATTACTTCCGCCCGTGGACGCTGCGCTAGATCAATCCCCTCACCGCCGCGGTCTGCTGGTCACCGCGCTCGCCCCCGTCATCCCGCAGATCCTCGGAAGCTGGTTCAATATTTGGTACAACCACATCATTGTGGACCCGCTGCTCGTGACGGCGGAACTGAAGGTGCGCTTTCTCCAGACCGTCATCGCCTACAATCTGCTCGTCTATCCGCTGGCCATCGCCGCCTGGATCTGGCTCGTCTTTTCGGTGCGCCCGTCTTTCACGGCGCTGCTCGCCGGACAAGCCGTGGACCCGGAGAAGCTCGACTTGACCCGCCGCCGCGTGATCCATCTGCCGTGGTCTGGTGCCCTCATCTCCGGCGTCTCCTGGCTGCTCTGCATCCCCGTCTTTCTCCTCGCGCTGGCCAGCGTGGGGCATCCCCTCGGCACCCCGCTCCTCCGCCATCTGCCGATCTCGTTCCTCGTCTCCGCGTTCATCTCCGTCACCCAAAGTTTCTTCCTCATCGAACTGGCCAGCCACTGGGGACTCTTCCCCGTCTTTTTCCGCGGAGCCCGGCCCGACCAGATGAAACGCATCTATCCGCTTTCCCTGCGCGGACGCGGGCTGATGTGGGCCATCTCCGCCGGCATCTGCCCCATCGGCTCGCTGATGATGCTCGACTTCGCGCCGCCGTCGCCCGCCGGACACCCGGTCTGGTTCGCCGCGTTCGTCGGCACCATCGGCATCGCCTTCGGACTTTGCTCCGCCGTGCTCATCAGCCGGCTCGTCGCGCAGCCCGTGGATCAATTGCGCGCCGCCGCGCAAGCCGTGGCCGAAGGCCGGCTCGATGTGGAGGTGCCGTTGAAACGCGCCGACGAATTCGGCGCACTCATCGGCGAGTTCAATCGCATGGTCGTCGAATTGCGGGAAAAGGAACGCCTGCGCCAGACCTTCGGTCTCCACGTCGGACGCAAAGCCGCCGCGCAAATCCTCGCGCGCGATCCCGGTCTCAGCGGCACCGAGCAGATCATCACCGTGATGTTCGTGGACATCCGCTCCTTCACCGCCCGCGCCGCGAACCGCTCGCCGGAAAAAATCGTCGCCGTGCTCAACGAATTTCTTCGCGCCATGGTCCACGTCGTCGAGGAGCACCACAGCGGCATGATCAATAAATTCCTCGGCGACGGTCTGCTCGCGCTCTTCGGGGCCGGCATCGCCAGCCCCTCCCACGCCGACGAAGCGCTCCACGCCGCCCGCGGCATGCTCACGCATTTGCAGGAGCTCAATCTCCGGCTGACCGAGCGCGGCGAGGAGATGCTCTGCATCGGCATCGGCATCCACACCGGCCCTGCCATCGTCGGCAGCATCGGCTCGCCTGAGCGGCTCGAATTCACGGCCATCGGCAACACCGTGAACCTCGCCTCCCGCATCGAGAGCCTGACCAAGGTCGTCGGCGAAACCATCGTCCTCAGCGAAGCCACGCGGGCGGCCTTGCAAAAGCCCGCGGCACTCAAGGAACTGCCCCCGCAGCTCGTCAAGGGCTTGGACAAGCCCGTGCAAGTCTGGGCTGTGGCGGATTGAAAGCACGTCCATCGGAAACCGGCATTTTCGTCGCCAAAGCGTGCGCCACATTCGTAAAATCCGCGCCCTGTTCCGCCCTTCTCCGCGCCGCCGTGGGCTGCTCGCGCTTCTTATCCTCAGCCTGCTGGGTGTGGCCCTGCCGCGCGCCGTCGCGCAGGCGGAAGGAAGCGCGCCCTTTTCCAGCGCGGGCACGACCGCTGCGGATGTGGCCGAGTTCCTCGAAAAATTGCAGCGCGCCGTGCCAACCGACGACCGCACGGCGGTGGCTGCGCTCGTCGGCTTTCCGTGGCGCGCGTGGACGGGCAAAGCCTCGGTTTCCATCCGCGACCGGAAACAATTTCCCGCCCTTTATCCGGCCATCTTCACTCCGGCGCTGAAGAAGACCATCGCCGCCGCCAGGATCGAAACTTCCTGGTCCAACTGGCGGGGCGTGATGTTTGAAAACGGACGCTTCTGGTTATCCGTGCGCGACGACAAGCTCCAGCTCTCCACCATCAATCCCCCCACCCCATGAACCCCTCCGAATCCCTCACCCGCCGCCATTTCATCCAGACCTCCACCCTCGCCGCCGCCGCGCTCGCGGCACCACGTCTCGAGGCCGCGACCGTGGAGTCGAAATGGAAAATCATCGGCTTCAGCAAACCTTTTGCGCAGCTCAGTCCCGATGACACCGCCGACCTCGTCGCCGACATCGGCTGGGATGGCATCGAATGTGCCGTCCGCACCAAGGCCGGGCAGATCGCGCCCGAGCGCGTGGAAGAGGACTTGCCGAAGATGGTCGAGGCGCTGAAAAAACGCGGCAAGGAGGTGACCATCGTGACCACGGAAATCACCAAGCTCGACCCCCTCGCCGAAAAAATCCTGCGCACGACCGCGAAGCTCGGGATCAAAAAATACCGCTTCGGTTTCACCAAATACACCAGGGACAAAGCGGTCCCCGAGACGGTCCGCGAAGTCGGTGCTGCGCTGAAAGATCTCGCGGCGCTCAACGGCGAACTCGACCTGCAAGGCGGCTGGCAAAATCATTCCGGCGCGGATTACGTCGGCGCGCCGCTCTGGGATCTGTGGACGATGCTGCGCGATCTCGATCCCAGGCACATCGGCGTCTGCTTCGACATCGGCCACGCCACCCTCGAAGGCGGCCTCTCGTGGCCGGTGCAAGCCCGCCTCATGGAGCCCTGGTACGTCGCCGTCTTCTTCAAGGATTTCCATTGGGAAAAAGGCGCAAAAGGCTGGGCTCCGAACTGGTGCCCGCTGGCCGAAGGCATGGTGCAACAGAGCTTCCTCACCAATTTGAAGAAATCGTCCTTCACCGGCCCGCTCTGCCAGCATCACGAATACAAAGATCTCGGCACCGGCCCGCAGATGATCGCGCACATGAAGAAAGACCTCGCGACGCTGCGCGCGTGGCTGGCCTGATCGCTGAGGCCGCGCTTCTACTTTTTTGAAAAACTCCTGACCATTTTTTGACAAGCGGCGGAGTCTGCGAGTCGGTGCCGCTCGATCGGAAAGCCGGGACACCGGCAACGTCTTCGACCTTGTCGGCGAACGGCGGCGCACCGCCTGCAAGACCGGCGGTGGGAACCGCTGGGCGGACGAAACCTTCGAAAACAAGCTGTGCAATCCCCAGCGCGCGGCCGTCGAGATTCGCGTCGTCGAGCATCATCGTGTTTCATGCCCTCCACCACGATGACCGATCACACCGTTTCCGATCCGCTTCGCCCTCCCTCGCTCAGGGGAGCGATCAAGGATCACCTTCTGCTCCTCTTCGGCTTGCTCGGCATCATGTGGGCCATGGAGTTCCTCGATCTCCTGCCCTTCATTCACCTCGACCGCTACGGGATTCAGCCGCGGTCCCTCTCCGGTTTGGTGGGCATCGTCTTTGCCCCGTTTCTCCACGCCGGGTTCGGGCACTTGATCGTCAACTCACTCCCGTTCGTGGTGCTCGGCGGGATCGTGCTGCTGGGCGGGGTCCGGGTGTTTTGGAAGGTGACCATTTTCGTCGCTCTGGTCGGAGGGTTTGGGGTCTGGCTCTTCGCTGGCAGACTCAGCAATCATATCGGAGCGAGTGGGGTCATTTTCGGCTATCTCGGCTTCCTCCTCGCCCGTGGATTTTTCGAGAAATCACTGCCGTGGATGGGCGTCGCAGTTGGCATCCTGATCGGGTACGGCGGGCTGCTCTTCGGGTTGCTGCCGATCCAGGCCGGTGTTTCCTGGCAGGGACATTCTTTCGGATTCCTCGCCGGAATCGGCACCGCACGGCTGATGTTTCCAAGCGGGCGGACGATGCTCCATTGAGCAGGCTGCGCAGATTCCGTGGAGCACGATCTGGAGATTTTTTAATGAGGTAGGATCCGCGGCGCGTTGCGGCAGGTGTCGAGGAGGCTCTGTCCGCGGGACAAAGCCGCCTCGACAAAGACAGGCTACGACCCTTCTTAAACTGCGCTAGGCAGCGCGCCAGGTCAGCTCGACCGCTTTCCCATGCGCGGGATTCTGCGAGTCGTGGGCGCGCGGTTCGAGCGTCGCGCCTCCATCGCGCAACTGGCAATCCACCCAACCAGTGAGCTCCGCCGGCTTAAACGGATAGGCCACGGCGGGGAGATTGATGAGGTGCAGGCCCTCCTGCTCAAATTGTCTCCAGACGTGGGTGTGCCCGAAGAACACCGTCTTCACGTGGCGACGCGGCAGCAGAAGTTCGAGCAGTTGCGGCGTGTCGAGCAAGCCGGGCTTTTTGGCCGCATCGAGACTGATCGGATTGTGATGAAGCATCACCAGCGCGGGCTTGTCGGCCCGCGCGTCGAGCGCCTCGATCAGCCACGCGCGCTGCTCGTCGCCCAAGCGTCCCGGCGTTCGGTTCGTTACCTCGAGCGAATCGAGCAGGAACCAATTGGCGCGCGGCGATTCGACGACGGAGAGGTGCTTGCCGGCCACGGGCGACGCCGCGGTTTTCGCGTCCTGGAGCGCGGTCCAGAAAACTTCGCGGTCGTCGTGATTGCCGAGCGTCAGGTGGACCGGCACGCCGGCGGCAGGGAGCGGCTTGAGCAGTTCGGTCATCGTGCCGTAATCCCCCGCCAAGCCGCGGTCCAGCGCGCAGTCGCCGTTGATGAAGACGCCGGCCGGCGGAGTGGCCAGCGCACCGATCTCGGCGACCACGGCGCGGAGATGATCGGCCAGGTGAACATTGCGGATGACGGCGGCGGGATCGGCGGCGATGTGCGGGTCCGAGAGCAGCGCCCAACGGTCAGGATTGGTTTTTGCCGCCGCCGCGCGCCGCGCGGGAATCGTGAGCAAGCCGGCACCGGCAAGGAGGGAACGCCGGAGGAATTCGCGGCGGGAGTGAGGCGTGAGATGAAGAGGCATGGCGTGGGAGGATGAATATTGGGAACAACGGAATCCAAACTTTGTCGCGTCCTCTCGGAAAAACGAGCCTCTCCTGCACCGCTTTGGCGATGGCGCAGCCACGGCTGTTCACCTGCAGCTTCTCATACACGCCGCGGATGTATTCGTCGGCGGTGTAAAAGCCGATGCCGAGCTGGGCGGCGGCTTCCTTGATGGTGTGGCCCTGGACGAGCAGTTGCGGGATGTCGTTTTCGCGCGGCGAGAGTCCGTAGTCGCGCGGCGGCGGATGCGCCTTGGAGAACATCTCCAGCACCCGGCGCGCGATGCGCGGATTGATCGGCGAACCTCCGGCGGCGGCGATGCGGAGGGCGTCGGCGATCTCATCGGTGGTCGAGGTTTTTAAAAAGATAGCCCGCCGCGCCCGCGCAGATCGCGCGGAAGATTTTTTCGTCATCCTCAAAGACCGTGAGGATGACGATGGCGGTCTGCGGGGCGCGCTCGCGCAGTGGCGCAATGGCGTCGAGGCCGTTCATGCCGGGCCGTTCCACGTCGAGCAGCAGCACCTGCGGCAGGCAATCGTTCATCGTGGCGACTACTTACGCGACAGCGCGCAATTTACCATCCCTGTCGGGCCCCCATTATCCCGATTTTTCGGGGGTGGGTCACAGCGAGCCCGCGGTTTTCCGGCGTGCCGCTTGCCGTCCATTTTTTCGAGTGTTAGCGTGCGCCGCTTTCATGCCTTCCCCCTCGTCCGATCCCCATATCCAGGAATGTCCGACCTGCGGCGCATTGCTCGATGTGACGGCGGAGGAACCGTTCGCGCTGATGCATTGCCCGACCTGCGGCGGAGCGATGCGCGTGCGGCGGCAGTTCGATCATTTCGAAATCCAGGAGGAGCTGGGCGCGGGTGGCATGGGCACGGTCTATCGCGCGCTGGATGCGAACCTGAACCGCCCGGTGGCGCTGAAACTTCTCCAGCGCCAGCACAGCGGCAACCCGGGCTTTATCGAACAGTTCCAAAAGGAGGCGGCGATCACGGCGTCGATCAATCACCCGCACGTGGTGAAAGTGTACAGCACGGGGCGGGACCACGGGCTGGTCTATATCGCCATGGAGCTGGTGGACAAGGGGTCGCTGGAAAGCCTGATGCACGCGCAGGGGAAGGTGGCCGAGTTGCAGGTGCTGACGATCGGCGCACAGATCGCGCAAGGATTGCAGGCCGCGCTGGAGAAAGGGCTGATTCATCGCGACGTCAAGCCGGGCAATATCCTCTTCGCGAATGCGGCCACGGCGAAGATGGTGGATTTCGGGCTCGCGGTGCTGGCGGAACACGCGGGAACGCTGGCCGGCGAGGTGTGGGCGACGCCGTACTATGTGGCGCCGGAAGTGGCGGAGGGGCAGCGGGAGACTTTTCGCAGCGATCTCTATTCGCTGGGGGCCACGCTCTACCATGCGCTCGCCGGCAAACCGCCGCACGCCGTGGAGACGAATTCGATGAGCGAGCTGGCGGCGGCGAAGAAGGGGCGCGTCAATCTGCAGGCGGTGCTGCCGGAGGTCTCGAGTGCCACCGCCTTTGCGCTGAACAAGGCGCTCCAGCACGATCCCGAGGAGCGGCAGCGGAGTTACGCGGAGCTGATCGAGCATTTGGAATTTGCGCGGACGACGCTGCTCGAACTGCTGGCCGCTAACGAGCACAGGCAAAAGGCGCAGGAAGCGGCGGCCGGTCGCGATTGGGGCTGGCTGACGCCGCCGGTGGCGCTGGTGGTCGTGGCCCTGGGGGTGGGCGCTTTTTCCCTGCGCGATCATCTTTTCCCGAAGCCGCCGGTGGAGGTGGTCGAGGAAGAGGTGCCGCAGACGCAGGAACGCATCGACGCGAAGTACGGGGAAGCGCGCCAACTGCTGGTCGCGGGCGAGGCGGAGAAGGCGGCGGAAGCGTTGGCGAAGCTGGATGCGAAGACCACGGCGCCGCAGCCGCTGCGCAACTGGATCACGCTGCACGCGGGCCTCGCGGAACTGCTCGCGGGACGCGAAGAGCAGGCGCTGGCCCACTTCACCACGATCGTGCAGCGGGGCATCTACTCGCCCGATCCGGCGGAGCAGGATTTGGCGAAGTTCTTTGTGTCCACGGCGAAGCGCGCCGCTGGGAAGGAGCCGATCAAGCTGGAAGCCGTGGCCGATCTGGACCGGACGGATTACGAGGCGCTGGATTTCTTTGTCTTCGGCCTGCGAAACTGGTCGCTCGGCTCCTACGACGACGCCTGGCTGCTCTTCCGGCAGTTCACGCTCTGCACGCCGCAGGATCGGCACGCCTGGATTTCCGAATACAAGCCGCTGGCTTCGCCCTATCTGGTGGAGATCAATGCTTTTCGCGCCGCGCACGAGACGGCGCAGGCGGCGAATTCGCTCGAGTCACGGCAGCGGGCGCTGCAACTGGTCAAGGACACCCAGGCGCAGTTTCACCTCGCGAGCCGTTTCCCCGCCCAGCTCAAGAAATGGGAGGAACGCCTGCAGAAGGAGATCACCGTGGAGCAGGAGGAAGGGACGCGGCGCATGTCGGCGACGGAAGCGGCGGATGCGAAAGCACTGGCCGACGCGCAGGCCAGGATCGCTCCGCTCTGGCCCCAACTCCGGCTCGCAGAAGCCGTCGCCGTGGCCAGGGCCGTCGCGGTGGCGGGCGAGAAAGGGCAGCGGGAGCGCGCGGCGCTGCTCAAGCGGATGGAATGGCTGGCGAAATTCAAGGCGACCCTGATCAATGATCTGAACACGGTCGGTTATCCCTTCGCAGTGGCGAAAAAAACCGGCGGGCAAATTCCCGGCCCGGTTCGCCGGGCGAATGAAAAGCAGATCGAGACGCTGACGCCGTTTGGCTCGCTCCCCGCGTTCTGGCCCGATCTGGCGCCGGAGAGCATTCTCGCGATGGGCAAATCCTTCCTGCGCCCCGAGTTGCCCGCGGAAACCTTTGCCGAGCGGCAGTGGCTGCTCGGCGTCTATGCGATGCAGGCGGGACGATTGCGCGAGGGGCGCGAGTATCTCCTCCAGGCCAGCCAGTCGCAGGAGAGCTATCGCGAGGATCTGCACCTCTTCCTCGAAAGCACCGCCGCGCGTTAGGACGCGCTGCTGGACAACCATTTTCCCTCTGCTAGCGTCCGCCTCTTCAAGACTCGCTTCTGACAACTCATCCTCCATGACTAACACTTCTGATACCTCTCTCACCCGGCGCCGTTTCCTCACCCGCTCCGCCGCCGCGCTCGCCGCTACGTCCATTACCGGATTCCCGGCCATCGTCCGCGCTGACACCGACAAGATCCTGAAACTCGGCATCGTCGGATGCGGCGGACGCGGCACCGGGGCGCTGGGCAACGCGCTCTCCGCCGACAAGAATGTGATCGTGACCGCGATGGGTGACGTCGTCCGCGAGCGCATCTACACGAGCCACGAGAACATCAGCAAAACCAAGCCCGATCAGGTGAAGGTGGGGGAGGGGCAAAAATTTGTCGGCCTGGAAGCGATCGACCAGGTGCTGGCCACGGATGTGGACGTCGTCATCCTCACCACACCGCCCGGCTTTCGGCCCGAGCATTTGAAGAAAGCGATTGCCGCGGGGAAGCACGTCTTTTGCGAAAAGCCGGTGGCCGTCGATGCGCCCGGCGTGCGCGACGTGATCGCCACCGCGGCAGAGGCAAAAAAGAAGGGGCTCAGCATCCAGTCGGGCTTTTGCTGGCGGGCGAACTACGCGGAGCGCGCCATCTTCGAACAAATCAACAACGGCGCGATCGGCAACGTGCGGTCGTATTACGGCACCTACCTCGCCAACTCGCCGTGGGTGAAAGAGCGCAAGCCGGAGTGGACCGATCTCGAATGGCAGCTCCGCAACTGGCTCTACTTCACCTGGCTCTCCGGCGATCACCTCGTCGAGCAGGCCATTCACACGGTGGACAAAATGAGCTGGGCTTTCAAAGACGTGGCCCCAGTCAGCGCCACCGCGATGGGCGGGCGCCAGCAGCGCATCGAGGAGCAATACGGCCACATCTACGATCACTTCGCGGTGTCGTATGAATATCCCGAAGGCGCGCGCGGCTTCGTCTATTGCCGGCAGCAGGCCGGGTGCGACAACGAGAACGCCGACGAGATCATCGGCGCCGAGGGCACCGCGCGGATCAACGGCTTCCGGAAGCTCCACACCATCTCCGGCAAGAACACCTGGAAATACGACGGACCGAAGAACGACATGTATCAGACGGAGCATGAGGAAATGCTCGTCGCGCTGCGCAAAGGACAGCCGCTGAACTACGGCGAGAAGCTCGCGCACAGCACGCTGATCGGGATCATGGGGCGCATGTCGGCTTACACCGGCAAGACGGTCACCTGGGAGCAGGCGATGAACTCCACGGAAGTGCTCGCACCTCAGGGGCCGTTGACGTGGGAAATGAAGTTGCCGGTGCCGCCTGTTCCGATGCCGGGTCGCACGAAGTTTCTCTGACCTCCGGCGCTCGCCCCATGAACCGTCGCACCTTCCTCCAATCCACCGGCGCGGTGCTGGCCGCCTCCGCACTCCCGCCTCTCGCCTCGGCGCAGGACACAGCCGTGAAAAAGCGTCCGCTGAAAAAAGCGGTGAACCTCGGCATGGTGAAAGGCGCCCCCGGCGCGACGATCGCTGATCGCTTCAAAATAGCCCGCGATGCCGGCTTCGACGGACTCGAACTCAACCTCCCCGACGACGCGCTGACCGTGGACATTCTCCAGCAGGCCAAGGCCGCGAGCGGTCTGGAGATCGCGGGCATCATCTGCACGCCGCACTGGGCGTTTCCGCTGAGCGATCCGGAGCCCGGGAAGCGCGAGCGCACTGTCCGCGGCCTGCAACTCGCGCTTCAGCAAGGCGGCGAGTTGGGCTGCACGCGGGTGCTGCTCGTGCCCGGCGTGGTCAATAAACAGGTGGATCATGCGCAGTGCTGGCAACGCTCGGTCGAAGGCATCAGGCGCTGCACCGACGCCGCGGAAAAAGCGAAATGCCATATCGCGGTCGAGAACGTCTGGAACCAGTTCATCATGGATCCGCTCAGCGCGGCGCGCTTTGTCGATGAGATCGGCAGCCCCTGGGTCGGCTGGCATCTCGACTTCGGCAATCTCGTGACCTACGGCTGGCCGGAGCATTGGGTGCGCATCCTCGGCCCGCGCGTGATCAATCTGCACATCAAGGAATTCAGCCGGAAGAAACGCGACTCCGAAGGCCTGGCGAAAGGTTTTCAAGTCGAACTCGGCGAAGGCGACAACGACTGGCCCGCCACGATGAAAGCGCTCGACGAGATAAAATACGCCGGCTGGGGCATCCTCGAAGTCCCCGGCGGCGACGCCACGCGCTTGAAATTCCTCGCCGAGCGGACGGATCAGCTTTTCGCCAGCTAGCCGGCTGCATCTCCAAACAAAGGCCCCGCTCATCGAGCGGGGCTTTTTGTTTGAGTGCCACCGCGAATTACACGCGGCGGCGGCGCTTGACGTGAAGCTGGGCGAGGCTCTTGGAGAG
>Ga0105047_10008722_pt1 | contig 16863 bp, 17 predicted proteins | sample MAT04_FD_78384 | JGI IMG/M metagenome (GOLD analysis project Ga0105047, IMG submission 78384) | Freshwater microbial communities from Lake Fryxell liftoff mats and glacier meltwater in Antarctica - MAT-04 (megahit assembly) | ecosystem: Environmental > Aquatic > Freshwater > Ice > Liftoff...
GCGGGACCCACGCAGATCGCCCAGATCTACGCTCAGCTCGAAGCGCAATTCTTTCGGGTCGCTCTGCCGACGCAGTAGTCGTTGACCGACCTAGAGGTGCGTGCTATTCGCGCGCTTCTTTTGGGGGACCCCGTCTCCCGTCCGAGATTTTTTCGAAAGAGGAACGAGTAGGCCATGTCGGAACAGCAGATCAGCGTCGAGCCGCGTAATGCGACGGGTAAGGGTGGAGCGCGCAAGCTCCGCATTTCTGGGAAGATCCCGGGCATTCTGTATGGGCATAAGGAGAAGCCGCTCTCCTTCGCCATGGATCCTCGGCTCCTCGACAAGGCCGTCGCCGCCGGCGGTATGGGACGCAACACCGTCCTCCGCATCGGTGGCCTCGAGCGCGACGTGCTCGCGCTGGTGAAAGAGACCCAGATGGATCCGGTCAAGCGGACCCCGATCCACATCGACCTCCAGGAGGTCCGTGCCGACGAGGACGTGGCGGTCGAAGTTCCGCTCGAGTTCTTCGGCAAGCCGGTTGGCATCGTGAAGGGCGGCCAACTGCAGCCCGTTCGCCGCGTGCTGCGCGTCTACGCGAAGCCGCTGGGCATTCCCAAGACCATCAAGATCGACGTCTCGCCGCTCGACATCAACGGCGTCATCCACGTCCGTGACGTCGCGCTGCCCCCGGGCACGCGCGCGGCCATTCCCGGTCACATGACCATCGTCATCCTCGCGGCCCCCGAGAAGGCCGAAGAGGTCGCGACGCCCGATGTGGCGGCGGCGGCGGCGGCTCCTGCAGCGGCGGGCGCGAAGCCCGGTGCAGCGGGTGCCAAGCCTGCGGCCGGCGCGGCGGCTCCGGCTGCGGCGGGCGCCAAGGCTCCGGCGGCGAAGGCCCCGGCCAAGAAGTAAGACGTGTGGCTCATCGTTGGGCTTGGCAACCCCGACACGAAATACGCTGGAACCCGGCATAATATCGGGTTCGAAGTCGTCGATCGGCTCTCGGAGCGAACTTCGACACCGCTCTCTGAAAAGAAGTTCAAGGCACGCATGGCCAAGGGGCGCGTAGCCGGCACCGACGTGGTGCTGCTCGAGCCCCAGACGTACATGAACCTGTCCGGCGAAGCCGTCGGACCGGCGCTCGGTTTCTACAAGCTGGGTGTCGACCAGGTGATCGTGGTCCACGACGAGCTCGATCTCGAGCTCGGCAAGAACCGCCTGAAAAGGGGCGGGGGCCACGGCGGGCACAACGGCCTGAGGAGCTTGATCCAGCACCTCCCGAGCCCGGAGTTCATCCGGCTCCGGATGGGGATTGGACGGCCTCCTCAAGGTTGGGACCCCGCCGACTACGTCTTGTCGCGATTCACTTCCGCAGACCGCACGATCGCCGATCGTGCAGTCGAGGAGGCCGCCGACGCCATCGAAGCCGTCCTGAAGGACGGCCTCGCGAAAGCCATGAACACAGTCAACCGCGATCCGAAAGAGAGCCCGGGAACGCGGAAATCCAAGGCGGCTGAGGTGAAAACCGAAGCGCCCTCGGGCTCTAGTGAGAAGGATTAGGCCATGGCGACGATGTTGAGAGAGTACGAGTCTGTTTTCGTTTTGCACCCCGATCTGACGGAGGACATCGTCACGGCCACCGTGACCCGTCTGAAGGAGATCATCACCAAGATGGGTGGCGAGATCCTCACCGAGGACAACTGGGGCAAGAAGAAGCTCGCGTTCCCGGTGAAGAAGAACCAGCGCGGCACGTACGTGCTGTTCCACTTCGTCGCCCCGGTCGGCGTGGTCGAAGAGCTCGAGCGCACCATGCGCAACATCGACCAGGTCATCCGCTTCATCACCAACGCCTTTGGGCCGGTGAAGGACGTCGAGGCCAAGCGCGCCGAAGTCGAGCGCAAGTCGCGCGAGCGTGCGGCGGCCCGTGCCAAACAGGAGTCGGAGCGCGCCGAGCGTGAGGAGCGCATGGCCCGCGAGGCGGCCGAAGGCGGCGGGCGTGACCGTGGTGATCGCGGTGATCGCGGTGATCGCGGCGATCGCGGTGATCGCGACGGCGGCGGGCGCGGTGATCGCGACGGCGGCGGCGGCGGCCGCTACAACGACGACCAGTCGTAAAGTCTTAGGAGCTAATCAGTCATGATGAAGGTCATTCTCAAAGAGGACGTGCCGAACCTCGGCGTCATTGGCGAGCTCGTTCGCGTCCGCGACGGCTACGGCCGCAACTACCTCGTGCCGCAGGGCAAGGCCGTGCTGGCCTCGGCCCGCTCGGTCGAGGAGCTGGAGCACCAGAAGCGCGTCGCCGCGCACAACCGCGCGAAGGCGACGGTCGGGGCCGAGGGCGACAAGAAGAAGATCGAGTCGATGGCCATCGTGCTCTCGGCGAAGGTCGCTCAGGCGGTCGGCGAGCAGGCCGGCGAGCCGCTCCAGAAGCTGTTCGGCACCATCACCGCTCGCGATCTCGCGAAGGTGGTCGAGGCCACCGGCGTCAAGGTGGATCACCGCCGCGTCACGCTCAGCGAGAAGATCGCCACGGTCGGCAAGTTCAGCGCGAAGATCCGCCTCGATGGCGCCGTCATCGCCTCGGTCCCCTTCTGGGTGATCGCGGAAGGTGCCGCCGACGTCGAGACCGAGAAGAAGCGCGTCGAGTCGGCCCAGGCCGCGCAGAAGAAGGCCGAAGAGGATCGGATCGCGGCCGAGAAGGCCAAGTTCCTCGCGGCGTCGCAGATCAAGATCGAGAAGCAGCCCTCGTTGCTCCTCGGTGGCGAAGGCGGCGAAGGCGAGGAAGGTGCGGCGGCCAAGCCGGCCAAGGCCGACGAGGAGTCCGCGCCGACCGAGAAGCCCGCCAAGGCCGAGAAGAAGGGCAAGAAGTCGAAGGAGGCGTAGCCTCTTGCACCGCCCTGATGGACCGCCCGTGGAGTATCCCGGGCGAGTCCCCCCGCAAGATCTCGAAGCCGAAGCGGCCGTGCTCGGCTCGATCCTGCTGTCCAACGAAGCCGTCTATCACGCGATCGAAGCCAGCATCGAGGCGAGCGATTTCTATCGCCCGTCGCATCGCGTGGTCTTCGAGGCGATGCAGGAGCTGGCCCAGAAGAGCCAGCCGATCGACAACATCACGCTCCAGGCGCTGCTGAAGAGCAAAGGCCAGCTCGAGGCGGCGGGCGGCGTGGTCGCGCTGGTCGGCCTCGCCGAGACCGTCCCCACCGCGGCCAACATCAAGCACTACGCCGAGCTCGTGAAGAGCCGCGCGACGATGCGGAAGCTGATCGAGGCGGCCACCGGGATCGTCGCGAACGCCTTCGAAGGCGGCGACGCCGACGAGGTGCTCGATCGCGCGGAGCGGATGATCCTGGAGATCTCGGTCGCGAAGGCCAAGAAGGGCGTCTCGCCGATCAAGGAGGTGGTCCAGGACGCCTTCAAGCGGATCGAGATGCTCTACGAGCAGAAAAAGGAGGTCACCGGTGTCGCGACCGGCTTCCTCGATCTCGATCGCATGACCGCCGGCCTGCAGCCGAGCGATCTGATCATCGTCGCCGGCCGTCCCTCGATGGGAAAGACGTCGTTCGCGATCAACATGGGGACCAACGCGGCCCTGCGCGACAACACCGCGGTGGCGATCTTCTCGCTCGAAATGTCGAAGGAGCAGCTCGTCATGCGCATGCTCTGCAGCGAGGGGCGCATCGATCTCTCGAAGATGCGCGGCGGGTTCCTCGACGACAACGACTGGCCGAAGCTCGCGCGCTCGGCCGGCATGCTCTCGGAGGCGCCTATTTTTCTCGATGATACCGGCTCGGTGTCGGTCCTCGAGGTGCGCGCCAAGTGTCGCCGCATCGCCGCCGAGGCCAAGCTCGGGCTGGTGATCATCGACTACCTCCAGCTGATGCGCGGCAGCCCCAACGCCCAGAGCCGCGAGCAAGAGATCTCGGAGATCTCCCGCGGCCTGAAGGCGCTGGCGAAGGAGCTCAACATCCCGGTCATCGCGCTGTCGCAGCTCAACCGCTCGCTCGAGTCGCGCGCCGACAAGCGCCCGGTGCTGTCGGATCTGCGCGAGTCGGGCGCCATCGAGCAGGACGCCGACGTGATCATGTTCGTGTACCGCGACGAGGTCTACGAGAAGGATCGCGAGGACAACAAGGGCATCGCCGAGATCATCATCGGTAAGCAGCGAAACGGCCCGATCGGCACCGCGAAGACGAAGTTCTTCCACCAGTATACGAAGTTCGAGAACCTGGTGAGCGACTGATGGCTTTGCTCCCGGCGTACCGGCTGCCGTCCAACAAGACGATCGCGCCGTTCGGCGATGCGGCGCGGAAGCTGTGCGTCGGCACGCGGCCGATCGAGGCGTGGCAGGCCGAGGCCTGCCGCGCCGCCGGGCTCGAGCTGGTCGATCTCGACGATCCCACGCAGAAGCCGCCCGCGCCCGGGCCGGGGATCGTCTTCTGGGACGACGTCTTCTTCACCGAGATGGCGCTCCGTCAGTTCGTCGCCGACACCTTGCGCGCGACCGTGCCGAGCATCCTGGCGCTGCCCGACTCGCCCGCCGGCCGCGCGCTCGCGCCGCTCCAGGACGTCCGCGCGCTGGACGGGGGAGGGCATGCGTTCGACGTGCTCTTTTTACCGGATGCGCAGGTCCTCGCCCGCGAGACGCGGGAAAACCTGCGCGCGACCGCCACCCCGGTGCTGCTCGCGCTGCGCGAGCGATCGCTGCCGCTGCGCCTCCCGCGCGAGGATCGCACGGTGGAAGCGCCGCTCACCGCGCGGATCGTCTGCCACGTCGAGCACTGGGTGCACCTGCTCCGCCTCTCCCAGCTCTCGATCGGCGTCGCGCTGATCGACGCGCTGAAGACCGATCCCTGGCGGATCCTCCGCATCCGCTGGGCCGCCAAGCGGGGCGGGCCGTGGGCAGCGGCGCGCAAGCTGGTCTTCGTGCACCCGTCCGCGGAGGTTCACCCCACCGCCGATCTCGAGGCCTGCGTGATCGGTCCCGGCTGCGTGGTCCGCGCGCACGCCCACGTGCACTCGAGCGTCATCGGCAACAACGTGGACATCGGGGACCACGCGGTGGTGGTCGGCTGTTCATTGGCTGACGGTGTCCAGGTGCTGCGCGCCTCCTATCTTGCGCACTGCGCCGCGATGGAGAAGGCGACCCTCGGCAACTACAAGGTCCAGCTCTCTTTGTTCGGAAAGAGCGCGTTTTTGACCACTTCGGCGCTGCTGCTGGACGCGAAGCTGGAGGGCGAGGTCTCGGTCGAGCACCGCGGGCGCATCGTCAGCGTCGGAACACCGTACCTCGGCGTCTGCCTCGGGCACCGCGCAGCGATCGGCGCGCAAATTGCGATTGCCCCGGGCCGTGCGGTTCCTAACGACACCACGCTCGTCGGTCACGAGGTCGCGCTGCGGTTCCCCGCCGCCACCGCGAACGCGGTCTGGACCGTACGCGGCGGCGCCGTCGAGCGCCTCGGGTAGCAGCGACCGATTGCCACGCGGGGCGCTGCCGTGCGAGCCAAACCTCGGTCAGATGACCGACGGCCTCATGTCTGTTCCGCAACGCGCGCAACTCATGAGGAGGTCAGGAGCTTCGATGTCTCGATTCGCAGGACGCAGGGCCGTATCCCTCGCCGTTTTTTCGCTGTTCGTCGCCGCGTGCGATGACGGTTCATCGCTCTCCAACGTCTTCCCGGAGATCGTCGTCGATCCCGACTCGGGCGCGACGATCACGTTCGATCCGGTGGTGCTCACGCGGACCGAGGGCGCGCCGCAGACGATCCTCGTCTCCAACAAGGGCATCGGCATCCTCAACCGCGAGCTGCCGAAGCTCGAGGGGACCGGCGCCGGCGCGTTCGACGTCGTCAGCTACCCGCGCACGCTCCCTCCGGGCGGCAACAGCCGCATCGTCGTGACGTTCAACCCGAACGCCCCCAAGGTGTTCGAGGCCAAGCTCTCGATCGGCACCAACGACCCGAGCCGCCAGATCGTCTCCTGGGATCTCACCGCCACGGCACGTGAGCCCTGCGTGCTGTTCGCCGATCAGTCGGCGATGAACTTCGCGATCGGCGACCAGAAGATCGTGAACCTCATCTCGCTGTCGTCCCACGAGTGCAAGATCGACCGCATCTCGCTCGATCGCCGGGTGTTCGCGATCGTCGACGAGCCCGAGTACCCGATCACGATCCCCGCGGGCGCCTCGCTCCCGATCACGCTGCAGCATTTCCCGGTGTCGAGCAGCCAGCGCGGCGTCCCGGTGCGCATCATGACCGCGTACGAGGCCGAGGGCGGCGACGTCAGCGTGCGCCTCGAAGGTGAAGCGCCTCTGTTCGGCTGCCTCTCCGCGCAGCCGAGCGAGATCGTGTTTCCGGACACCGAGCTCGGCCAGACCCGCCGCAGCCGCGTCACCGTGACCAACAGCTGCGGCAAGACCGCCAACATCGTCTCCGCCGTGATGAACCGCGGCTACATGAGCTATCACATCGACGATCTCTCGCCGCCGAAGGCCGTCCCGCCGCGCGGCAGCGTCGACGTCTGGGTGACCTACGCGCCGATGGACGACAGCGACACGGACGGGTTGCTCGTCATCAACACCAACGATGCCGCCGCGCCGCGCTTCCTGACCGCGCTGAGCGGGCCGGTTTCGTTGCCGCACATGACGCACTTCCCGCTGTCGCTCGACTTCGGCACCGTCATCTTCCGCGACACCGCGATGACGATGCGATCGGAGTGCTCGAGCGCCACCCGCACCGTGAAGATCTACTCCGACGGATCGGCGCCGCTGCAGATCAGCCGCCTGGAGATCGCGCAGCCGAGCGACGGCTACTTCGAGGTCACCGGCGTCACGATCGACGCCATCCCGGTCCGCGACTTCGCGTCCACGTTCACCATCCCGGTGTCGTCGTCGGCCGAGGTGTCGCTGCAGTTCTACCCGACGCGCCTGGCGCCGGAGGGCCACACCTCGCGGCTCCTCATTCACTCGAACGCCAGCACGATGCCGGGCGAGGTCCTGCTCGCGGGCCACGCCAAGCTCGACGGCCCGGGTCACGACTCGTTCACCCAGCTCGCCGGCCCGAAGGCCGACATCCTGTGGGTCATCGACAACTCCTGCTCCATGTTCGACGAGCAGGCGCGCCTCATCGACAACATGTCGCGGTTCGTCGCGTTCGCCGACGCGCAGAACTCCGACTACCAGATGGCGGTCACGATCACCGACTCGCGCTCGGGCGAAGCCGGCAAGTTCGAGCACTGCTACCCGCACCCGCGCATCGTGAAGAACGACTACCCGCGCCGCGAAGAGGCGTTCCGCTGCCTGTTCGACGTCGGCACCAACGGCCCGTTCCTCGAGGCCGGCCTCGGCGCGGCGTACCAGGCTCTGCAGCGGGCTCAGGCGGGCGACAGCATCCAGCTCAACGGCAACACCGGCTTCTTGCGCGACGACGCGAACCTCGCGATCGTGATCTTGAGCGACGAGGAGGATCAGTCTCTCGAGACCGAGGACCTCCTGCGCGACTACTTTTGGAGCATCAAGGGCCGCACCCGGGTGAAGGTCCACGCCATCGCGGGCCCCGTCGCGCAGGCCTGTCGCACTGATCCGAACATCCAGCCCGGTACGCGGTACTTCAGCATGACGCAGGAGACCGGCGGCCTCTTCTTCTCGATCTGCGAGGAGGACTGGGCTCCGGTGCTCCAAGGCCTCGGCCTCAACGTGTTCACGCCGATCTCCGAGTGGCAGCTCACGCAGGCCGCGGTCCCGGCGTCCGTCGGCGTGACCGTCGACGGCGTGCCGATCGTATGGAGCACCTCGAACGGCTTCGTCTACGACACCAGCAGCAACACGGTGCGCTTCTTCGGCGCGGCCGTGCCCGAGCCGGGGGCGCAGATCGAAGTGGATTACCTCGGCAACTGCCGGCCTTAGCTGGGGTGCTGTTCAACTCGCGCTTCCAGGTCTACGCGTTAGGGACTTGGGCACTCTGTCTGAGTGGCGCCAGTCAGCGCGGACGCTGACAGCCACTGCGCGCGAGGACGCGCGGTCAGATCACTTCGCCGGCCAGTCGCAACGGTTTTGAGCTAGGCTTCGTCACCGTGCCGATCGCCGAAATTCTCACCATCGGCGACGAGCTGCTCTCGGGCGAGACCGTCGACACCAACGCGTCGTGGCTCGATGCTCGGCTGGCCGATTGGGGCTGGACGGTTGCCCGCCATGTCACCGTCGCCGACGACGTGCCGACGATTGCAACGGCGTTTCGCGAGGCGGCGGCGCGCGCGGAGCTGGTGATCTCGTCCGGCGGCCTCGGGCCGACGCAGGACGATCTCACGCTGCAAGCGCTCGGCGTCGCGCTCGGTGCGCCGCTCGTGCTGCACGAGGCGACGCTCGAGACCATCCGTGCGCGGTTCGCCAAGCTCGGCCGCGAGATGACGCCGAACAACGTGCGCCAGGCGATGGTTCCGTCGGTGGGCGAGGTGCTGCCGAACGCGGTGGGCACCGCGCCGGCGTTCACCGCGACGCTCGGATCGTGCGCGATCTACCTCGTGCCGGGCGTGCCGCGGGAGATGCGCTGGCTCGCCGAACAGACGATCGCGCCGCGCGTTCGCCGCGCTGCGCCGGCGATCTTTCGCGCGACGCTGAAGGTGATCGGCCTCGGGGAGAGCAAGCTCGAGCACGAGATCCGCGCGGTGATCGCCGCGTGCCCCGGCGCGCGCATCGGCTTTCGCACGCTCGGCGCCGAGAACCACGTGAAGGTCGCGGCGCCCGACGCCGCGGCGCTGGCCGAGGCGGTGGCGGCGGTGCGCGGGGTGCTGGGCGACAAGGTCTACGGCGCCGGCGAGGACACGATCGAGTCGGTGGTGATCGCGCGGCTCGCGGCGCGAGGTCAGACGATCGCGACGGCCGAGTCGTGCACCGGTGGCCTCGTGGCGAAGCGGCTGACCGACGTGGCGGGCGCATCGGCGGTCGTTCTGGGTGGCGTGGTCGCGTACGCGAATGCGCTCAAGACGTCGCTCTGCGATGTGCCGGCGGATGTCCTCGCAGCGCACGGCGCGGTGAGCGAGGCGGTGGCCTCGGCGCTCGCGAGCGGTGTCCGCGCGCGCACCGGCGCGTCGTGGGGTGTGGCGACGACGGGCGTTGCAGGACCCGGCGGCGGCTCGCCCGAGAAGCCGGTCGGACTGGTCTGGGTGGCGGTGGCGGGGGAGGGTGGTGTCGAGGCCCGCGAGCTGCGCTTGCCGGGTGACCGGGAGCAGATCCGGCAGTCGTCGGCGACGGTGGCGCTCGAGCTGCTCCGAGAGCGCCTGACCACGACGGGTTGAGGCACCCGGTCCCAACACCACTACCTGTTACGATCAGTATTGACACTGGCTACTGAACGTCTGTACGGTCCGCCTCACGATGGCGAACAAGGAAACCGAGAAGCAGCCCCAGAAAGCCCGCGATGCGGGCGCCCCCCAGAGCGAGCGAGACAAGGCGATCGAGCTCGCGCTCGCGAGCGTCGAGAAGCAGTTCGGAAAGGGCGCTCTGATGCGCCTCGGCGACGAGGTCACCCCGGCCGTCGACGTCATCTCGACCGGCTCGCTCACCGTCGACATCGCGCTCGGCATCGGCGGCTTCGCCCGCGGCCGCATCGTCGAGATCTTCGGGCCGGAGTCGTCCGGCAAGACCACCATGGCGCTGCAGGGCGTGGCCGAGGCGCAGAAGCGCGGCGGCGTGTGCGCGTTCATCGACGCGGAGCACGCGCTCGACGTGACCTATGCCCGCAAGCTGGGCTGCAAGGTCTCCGACCTCCTCATCTCGCAGCCGGACACCGGCGAGCAGGCGCTCGAGATCGCCGACATGCTGGTGCGCTCCAACGCCATCGACCTGATCGTGATCGACTCGGTCGCGGCCCTGGTGCCCAAGGCCGAGATCGAGGGCGAGATGGGCGACTCGCACGTCGGCCTGCACGCGCGGCTCATGAGCCAGGCGCTCCGCAAGCTGACCGGCTCGATCTCGAAGTCGAAGACCTGCGTCATCTTCATCAACCAGATCCGCCTGAAGATCGGCGTGATGTTCGGCTCGCCGGAGACCACGACGGGCGGCAACGCGCTCAAGTTCTACGCCTCGCAGCGGCTCGACATCCGCCGCATCGGCTCGATCAAGAAGGGCGAGGAGAACGTCGGTAACCGCACCCGCGTGAAGATCGTGAAGAACAAGATGGCCTCTCCGTTCAAGGAGGCCGAGTTCGACATCCTCTACGGTGGCGGCGTCTCGAAGACCGGCGAGCTGGTCGACCTCGGATCGGATCTGGGGATCATCGACAAGTCCGGCGCCTGGTACACGTTCGACGGCGAGCGCATCGGCCAGGGTCGCGACAACGCGCGGCAGTTCCTCGACGACCACGCCGAGATCTCCGCCAAGATCGATCGCCGCATCCGCGCTCACTTTTCATTGCCCGTGGAGGCCGAGGTCGTCGCGCCCGTGCCGTCGACCAAGCCGAGCGCTGCGGCGCCCGTCGCGGCCGCATCGAGCAGCAGCGCGACGCCGTCCAGCAAGCCCGCTTCGGTCACCCCGGCCAAGGGCGAGAAGGACGTGCCGGTCAACGGCGCGCCCGACGCCAAGCGCCGCGCTGCGCCGCCGTCCTAGTCGAACGCTTTTCGTTCAACCCGCCCCGTATTCGCCACGTCTCACGATCACGATTGATCGGAGCGCCGGTCCGCGCCCGCGTGCAGCAGCCACATCCGTTGCCCAGCCATCAGGCACAGGGGTGATACCGCTCCTCCGATCGCGATCGTGGGACGTGCTCGCGATCGTCCTACCGCTCGTCTTGAGCAACGGAAGCAGTGCCGCGATCGAGCGCCTCCCGCACCTTCACCGCCAGCAGTCCCGGCGTGAGCGGCTTCTGCACGAACGCCACGCCCTCCTCGAGCACGCCGTGCCGCACGACGGTGTCATCCGTGTACCCCGACATGAACAGCACCGGCAGCTCCGGGCGCTTCGCCTGGAGCCGATGCGCGAGGTCGCGCCCCGTGCCGTGCGGCATCACGACATCGGTGAGCAACAGATCGATCGTCGGTTCGGCGTCGAACACCTTCAACGCCTGCTCGAGGTTTGCGGCTTCCAGGACCGTGTAGCCGAGCCGCGTGAGGATCGTGCGCGCCAGCGCCCGCACCCGCGACTCGTCCTCGACCAGCAAGATCGTCTCGTCGCCACCGGGCGCGACCGAGGGCCGCTCGGGCCGCTCCTCCGGCGTGCCCTCGGCCCGGGGGAAGTAGATTTTGAAGCCGGTGCCGACCCCGACCTCGCTGTACACGTAGATGCTGCCGCCGCTCTGCTTGACGATGCCGAACACCGTCGAGAGACCGAGGCCGGTGCCTTTGCCGACCTCCTTGGTCGTGAAGAATGGCTCGAACACGCGCGCGCGCGTCACCGCGTCCATGCCGACGCCGGTGTCGGTGATCGCCAGCATCACCTGCGGCCCGACCGTGGCGCCCTCGTGCGCCTCGGCCCAGCTCTCGTCGAGCACGACGTTGCCCGTCTCGATCGTCAGCTTGCCGCCCTTCGGCATCGCGTCCCGCGCGTTGACGATCAGGTTCATGACCACCTGCTCGATCTGCCCGGGATCGACGCGCACCCGATCGAGCTTGGCCGCCAGGCGCGTCGTCACGTCGATGTCCTCGCCGACGATGCGGCGGATCATCTTGTCGATCTGCGCGATGATCGTGTTGAGATCGAGGATCTTCGGCGCGAGCATTTGCTGGCGGCTGAACGCCAGCAGCTGTCGGGTCAGCTCCGCGGCGCGCAGGCCCGCGCTGAGGATCGCCTCGGCGTCGGCGCGGCGCGGATCGTCCGTCGTGAAGTCCTCGAGGAAGAGCGTCGCGTAGCTGATCGTCACCGAAAGGAGGTTGTTGAAGTCGTGCGCGATGCCGCCGGCAAGGCGTCCGACCGCCTCCATGCGCTGCGCCTGTCTGAGCTGCTCTTCGCGCTCGCGCAGGGCCTCCGCGGTGCGCTGCCCCTCCTCGATCTGCAGCTTGAGCGCCGCGTTCGTCGCGGCCAGCTCGCGCGTCCGCTCGACCACGCGCAGTTCGAGCTCCTCGTGCGCGCGCTGCAGCGCCGTCTGCGCCTCGCGTCGCTCGGTGATGTCCTGCGAGATCCCGAGCAGGTACCGCGCCTCTCCGCTGCTCGCGAAGACCGGGATCTTGCGGGTATGCAGCCAGCGCTCGCCGGTCGGCGTCTTCACCGGCTCTTCGAGGATCTCGACCACCGCGCGCCCGCGGAGCACCTCGCGGTCCTTTTCGGTGAACGCATCGGCCTGATCTCGCGGGAAGAAGTCGTAGTCGGTCTTCCCGACCAGCTCGCGCCGATCGATGCCGAGCAGCGCCTCGCCCGCGCGATTGATGCGGCGAAAGCGCAGGCCTTCGGCGTCCTTCACGAAGATCATCGCCGGGATGTTCTCGACGATCGAGTCGAGGAACCCGCTCATATCTCGCAGCTCGCGCGCTGCCTCGTCGGTCGCGCGGAAGCTCTCGAACACGGCCGCGACGCAGTGATCGGGGAGCGGAATCGCGGACACCGAGTAGGTCACCACACGCACCCGATCGTCGGCATACGAGAGCCGCTCGAGATCGATCGCCTGCCCGGATCGCGCCGCGTCGGCGTACATCTCCAGCCGCAGCTGGGTGGTGGCGGGGAAGATCTGCACCATCGTCTGGCCGACCTTCGTCACGAGATCGACGCCCATGAGCTCGCAGGCAAATGCGTTCGCGCTGACCAGCCGCAAGCTGGTGACGTCATCGGGATCGTGCAGCTTCCAGATCAGGACGCCGACGGGCAGATCGCGGAAGAGGACCTCGAGAATCTCGGAAGCCAAGCACCCAACTCCGGACGGCGCACCTTACCCCGCGGCCGGTGCGGCCGCTACCGGCACGGCCGATGCTTGATCACGGAGCATGAAGCCGGACATCAGATACCTCCCCGATCACCCCGAGCACCGCGCCCTCATCCACTCGCTCTTCGTCGAGCTGTTCCAGAGCGAGCGCTCGGCGGACGTCCACTCGATGCGCGAGGCCGAGCGCTACGTCGGCACCGCGCCCGCGGCCGCGCTGCTCGCGGTCGCCGATCATGCGCGCGCCATCGCGCCCGATCTTTGCGAGCTCGCCGCGGCCCGCGGGAGCTCCGATACGAAGGGAGGCATGGCCATCGGATCGCTGTTTTCCAGGGTCCGCGACGCGGTGACCGATCGGATGATCAGCGCCGAGCGATCGTATCGCGCCACGCTGCTCGGCCAGCGCCACGGCCTAGACCTGGTGCGCTCGTTGCGCCAGGTCGCGCTCGCCGCGGACGACGCTTCGCTGGCGATGTTCTGTGACGGCTGGATCGCGCAGCGCACGCCGCTGGTCGAAGCGGTGGCGGCGCGCCTCTCGTGGTTCGCCGCGAACCCCGACCGCGCCATGGCCTCCGCAAGAGAGGGCGTCGGAGAGCCCAGCAGCGGGTCTCGCCAGGGCCTTCGCGCGCGCACGGCTGAGACTACGTGACGATTTGCCCCGCACTTCTATCGATCACCGCGCGTCGAGAGGTTGGCATCGCGTGTGCTCTCCACGGAGACATGGAACTCCAACAGCGCCCCGACAAGAACCTCCTCGAGCAGGCCAAGAAGGATCTGCACGAGCTCATCCACATGACCCCCGAGGCCCGCAAGGGCAAGGTGGGCTACGCGCTGGCCTGGATGCTCGGCGTCCCGCTGCCCATCCTCCTCATCGTCTACATGGTCCGCTCGTGCTGAGCGGCTCCGTCACGACGGCGACGGCACGCCGAGGAGCAAGCGGTTCTTCGGCGTGACGTCGCTGTCGATGCGGACCGTCTTTACGCGATAACCGGCGTGCGAGAGGCGCGCGGCGCGCATGATGTCGATGGCCAGCGTGCCTTCGACCCAGCCCTCGAGGCCGCCGGTGTCGAGGACTTTGATCTCCTGGCAGCAGGGGAGGACGGCGACCGGCGCGCGCGCGGCGAGCGCGCGATCGAGCACGGCGTCGGTCAGCGCACCGCACGCGTGCACCGAGACGATGACGTCGTTCGCCGTCAGGGCCAGCGTGTCGTCGACCGATTGTTCGAGATACTCGATGCGCCCCGCGAGCTCGGGCCACTCGGCGGTCAACGCGCGTGAGAGAGGTTCAGCGCTAGCCGGCTTTCGCGCGTCGACGCAGATCGCGCCGGGCGCGCTGCGATCCATGATCAAGAGCAAGTGCGCCAGCAGGCCGTGTCCTGCGGCGAGATCGGCGATCCGCGCGCCGCGCGCGAGGCCCCGCGCCCGCTTGGCGACCTCCCAGCTTTCGAAGAGCTCCTTTCTCGGGAGCACATCGGCCTCGCAGACGGCGCGACCGAGGCGATCGAACAGCGTTGTTCCTGGGAAGCGGCCCTTGTCGCGCCAGTTGAGCCGCGACCGTGAGGACGGTTTGAACGACACGCCCCGGCAACGTTAACGCAAGTCGAGCGCCGCGCGGCGTGTCCTTTCGGAGTTTCGGCCGCGACGGCGGGGCATATGGTCTCAGGTCAAACCAAAATCCCTCGTCCTTGCGCATGGGTGACCGCCTTGCACTGGAGGGCCGCGCACGCGGGACGTGATCCCGCAGAAGAAAGAAGGACCTCAAATGAAGATTCTGCACTGCATGGGATTGGCCGCCATCATCGGCGCGGGCTGCGCGACGATGCCGGCTCCGAACGACGAGATCAGCGGATCACAGGCGGCCATTCGCGGCGCCCAGGAAGTCGGCGCGAAGGACGTTCCGGCGGCGGCGCTCGCGCTGAAGCTCGCCGAGGACGAGATGGCGACCGCCAAGGCGCTCGCCGCCGACGGCAAGCACGAGCAGGCCCGCTTCATGGCGGTGCGCGCGACCAACGACGCCGAGCTCGCGCTCGCGCTCGCTCGCCTGCACCAGGCTCGCGCCAAGGCGGCCAAGGCCGCAGACATCCCGGCGCCCACCGCTAGCACTCCGTGATCGAACGAACCCAGGAGACACAAACATGAAGACCATCAAGTTACTGATTTCTACGTCCACTCTCGCGCTCTTCGCGGCCTGCGCTTCGGCGCCTCCGCCCGTCCTGCTCGAGGCGCGCGCTGCGTACCAGCGCGCCGCCGGCGGTCCCGCCGAGCGCCTCACGCCGGCCGAGCTCCACGTCGCCAAGCAGGCGCTGGACCTCGCCGAACTGACCTTCAAGGACGAAGGCGGCAATGACTTCAAGACCGTCGATCGCGCGTACATCGCGATGCGCAAGGCGGAGCTCGCCGAGGCCAAGGCCGGTCTGGTCGAGGCCGATAAGCAGGCCGAGAGCGCCCGCGAGATCGCCACGCGCCAGCTGGCGGAGGACGCCAGCCGCACCAGGAGCGCGCTCACGGACGCGAACCAGCAGCTCGCGGGCACCAAGGAGAAGCTGGCCGGCACCCAGCAGGCACTGGCCGGGACCAAAGAGCAGCTGATGGGCACCAAGGAGGCGCTGGCCGCCGAGCAGATCAAGCGTGAGGAGGCGGAGAAGCGCGCCCAGCAGGCGGCCAACGATCTGGCGAAGTTCGCGATGGTGAAGCAGGAGCCCCGCGGCATGGTGATCACGCTGTCCGGCGGCGTCCTGTTCGTCAGCGGCAAGTCCGAGCTCCTCCCCACCGCACAGGCCAAGCTCGCGCAGGTGGCCGAGGCCCTGACCAAGGAGGATCCGGACTCGCGCATCGTGGTCGAAGGCCATACCGACTCCCAGGGCTCGGCCGACCTGAACCAGTCGCTGTCGACCGCTCGCGCCGAGTCGGTCCGTAGCTTCCTGATCACCCGCGGCGTCGCGGCGGACCGGATCTCGGCCGTCGGCCTCGCGTTCAGCCGTCCCATCGCCGACAACAAGTCGGCCGAGGGTCGCGCGAACAACCGCCGCGTCGAGATCATCGTCCAGCCCCAGCCGACCTCCTGAATGACCCGGCAGCTGAGGATCCGGTGCTGATGCGCCGGATCCTCACGTTGCTTCCCCGTCGGCCGGTTGTCCCGCTGGGGTGGGGTGGCACGCTTCGCGCTTTGTGCTCCTGCATGCCGCTGCCGCTTCGCCGAGCCATCCTCTCCGCCCTCGTCGTGGGCGAGCACGAGCGATTCTCCATCACCGTCACGCAGGCGCTCGATCTGGCGCTCGCGCGCGCGCCCTCCGGGCCACAGCCGATGCTCCACCTCGCCGAGGCCCAGCGCCTGATCGAGGAGCTGGAGAGCGGCCTGGCGTCGCCCAGCGCGGCGCGGCTCCTGCGGACCTGGCTCGAGAACGTCGCCGAGGCGCGCGCGATCTTGCGGGCGTCGGAGCCACCGAGCCCCCCGAAGACCGCGCCGACCCGGCGGGCCAACGTGCTCGGCGCCCGGACGATCGCCGCCACGCGTCCCGTTGTGGAGGACATCCGCCGCCGCCCGGGTCGCCCCAAGCGAGATCTCCTGGCCACCTAAAGTACCGACGCGGCCCGCCGATGGATGTTCCATGGACGCGCTCGAGCACCAGCTGAATGCCATGAACGACAGTGACCAAGGCTGGTGGCCGTTCCTCGGCATGCGCCCGGCCAAGGATCAGCCGCTCGCCGATACCCGCGTGGCCACGCTGGCGGCCGCCTACGGCGCTATGTTCGGCGTCATCTTCAACTTCTTCGCCGCGGCCTTTCAGTACGAGCTCCTGTCGCGCACCCCATGGATCGCCCCGATGGCGATGATCATGATGCTGTTTCTCTCGTATCGCTTCCTCTTCGCCTGGGCCTGGAACCGGCGCGCCTCGCGCATGGTTACCGTCCGCGCGATGCGCAGCTAGTAGCTCTGCACAGTGAAGTTGATGGGTTGCGGGTGTCGAGGCGCTCGTCTGGCAAGGCGCGCCGTCCGACGGCATACTCTGCGTCTGTCGAGGCGGCGCAACGCAGCCAGGCGAGA
>Ga0105047_10008723_pt1 | contig 16863 bp, 13 predicted proteins | sample MAT04_FD_78384 | JGI IMG/M metagenome (GOLD analysis project Ga0105047, IMG submission 78384) | Freshwater microbial communities from Lake Fryxell liftoff mats and glacier meltwater in Antarctica - MAT-04 (megahit assembly) | ecosystem: Environmental > Aquatic > Freshwater > Ice > Liftoff...
AAATCTCAAATTCATTATTTCAACCAATTTTCAACAATCTATATCATCGAAAACTTAACGGGCCGCAAAGATACATAACCTTTTCTCAACCCACAAACTTTTTATTAAAAAAAATTACTTTTTCCACACATCCCGAAATTATTAATCATACCACATACCAATATTCCTCTAATTTCTTATCCCCTCTATCTATCTCTCTATCTCTCTCTATCTCTCTACCTAATTCCCAATTTGTTGATCAATGTTCTCATTCCCTTCATTAAGGGGTCGCAAAGGTAATATATACGATATCAGATAAACAAATATTTTTATATATTTTTCTACAAATATTATACATATTTAATATAATATGTATAATTCATATATTATTAATTGTATACAAATAAATCAAAACTTTATATGTAAAATAGTAAGACTTTTAATATTCATTTTATTGTAAAAATATAATTTACGATATCAAATCACTATTTGAACTGTTAGATATGAAGATGTGACTCTTTTCAATTTATTAGAATACTATAATTACGATTCATCAGGTCTAGGGGTACATTAAGACTTACCAAATAATACTGACGCTAAATCCAGGAAACCTTGTAAAAGACTTATGAGAGTAATGGTTGTCGTTAAATTGAAAAATTTGTCCACAAAATAAAAGAAGGTATGCTGTAATTTTATGACCTTTGCTATGTTTTTAAAAAGAATCTAAAATATAAATAATGAAATACAATTTTTATGCAGGTCCGGCTATATTGCCGAGAGAAGTAATAGAAGAGGCAGCAAATGCTGTTCTTGACTTTAATGGAATGGGATTTTCGCTTCTGGAGATATCACACAGAACCAAAGATTTTATTTCCGTTATGGACGAAGCGGTTGCCTTAGTAAAGGAATTGCTCCATATCAATGATGATCATGAAGTTTTATTTCTATCCGGTGGCGCCAGCTCACAATTTTTTATGGCTCCAATGAATCTCCTGGATGAATCAATGAAAGCAGCATATGTGGATACTGGTACATGGGCTTCAAAAGCCATCAAAGATGCTAAATTGTATGGACAAGTGGACGTACTTGCCTCTTCAAAAGATGCCAACTACTCTTTTATTCCAAAAGGATATCCCATAGATCCTTCTTTTAGATATCTACATTTAACCAGCAATAATACGATATTTGGAACTCAGTATAAATCCTTTCCAGAAACAAGTGTTCCTATCGTTTGTGATATGTCCTCTGATATATTCAGCAGGGAAATTGATATTAATGCATTTGACCTGATTTACGCCGGGGCTCAAAAAAATATGGGACCAGCTGGAACAACTCTTGTAGTAGTACGAAAATCAGCTTTGGGTAAAGTAAACAGGAAAATACCCGCAATGCTAAATTATGAAAATCACATAGAGGCGGGATCAATGTATAACACACCACCTGTATTTCCGGTTTATGTATCTATGCTTACACTCAGATGGATAAAAAAGAATGGTGGTGTAGCCGGAATTCAAAAAAAGAATGAAGCTAAAGCAGATGCTTTATATAATGAAATTGAAAGAAACAGTTTATTCTACACGCCTACAGCACAGGAAGACCGATCCAATATGAATATTTGTTTCCTATTACATAATATAGAGCTGGAAAAAGATTTTTTAGCAAAATGCAAAGATGCAAGTTGTGTAGGTCTTGAAGGCCACAGATCTGTAGGAGGATTCCGCGCTTCTATATATAATGCGATGTCCATAGAAGGTATTGATATATTGGTGAGTGTAATGAAAGAGTTCGAGAATGTAAATGGATAACAAATCAAATTAATATACCAATTCAAATAATTGAAATCATCTAATATTTTGCTTTAAACTTTGACATATTATATAGATATTGACGGAAGTAAAATACCGCTCCGAATCATCGAAGAAAAAAGAAATGGAGCTAGAGTAGCTTTGGGTGGTACGCATGTAATATTGCGTGTACCTAAAGCTTTATTTTTGAAAACCAATGTGGAAAAGCATGTTGAATGGGCTAAAAATTGGCTAAAACAACTCAAATCCTCCAAACCACAGGTGCTTGACAGATATCTTGGGTTGAAAAAATATGAAGATGGCGATATATTTACTATTGGTGGTCAAGGGTTTCTCCTTGAAATAAGTGAAGCTACTCGTGAAAGTGGTTTTATCAAACTTCAAAAAGAAGGTGTATTGTGCATAATAATTCCCGATAAAGAAAATTACGACAGGCAAAAACTACTTAAAAGTTTATTGATAAAGTTTACTCAAAAATATTTTCTACCTGAGATCAACAGAAAAGTAAAGTATTTTAATGACCTGTACTTTCAAAAGAACATCAGTAATGTGCGACTAAAATACAATAAATCCAATTGGGGTAGCTGTTCTACGGGTAAAAACTTAAATTTTTCAGTCCGTCTATTTTTTGCACCTGATGAAGTCATAGATTATGTGGTCATCCATGAACTGGCCCATTTGGTCGAAATGAATCATTCTGACAGATTCTGGAATATAGTTGGGAGTATTATGCCGGACTACATGGAAAAAGAAAGAATATTAAAAATAAATAGTGGTAAATTTGACTTTTAATTTTCTGTTACATTCCATTATAAACTGGATCATAAATTTTGCAAAAGCCTATCTTTTCTTATGTTCGCAAACTTCATTTTTACACTTGCCATATAAATTCAGAGAATGATGGGTAACTTCAAAACCCAGAATTTCTCCCATCATGGATTTAATCTGCTGAATGCGTGGATCGCAAAACTCCAACACTTCTCCGCAATTGAGGCAAATCAGGTGGTCATGTTGTTTAAAGCCGTATGATTTTTCATATTGGGCGAGATTTTTACCAAACTGATGTTTTGTGATTAAGTCACAACTGACTAGCAACTCCAATGTATTATATACTGTAGCTCTACTTACTCTATAATTCTGGTTTTTCATGTGAATATAGAGTGCTTCAGCATCAAAATGATCTGTACGTCTGTATATTTCTTCCAGGATAGCATACCGTTCAGGTGTTTTCCTCAATGAAAACTTCTCTAAATGTGTAGAAAAAATAGTTTTTACTTCTGCAACTATCTGCTCCAGCTTATCGGGTGCACTTGTCATATACAAATTATGATTTGAATGTTCTATCTGTTCTCACAACGGAGGAAATGCCTTCGAGTTTTTCCAGTGATTGTACAACGAGATTAAGCTGGTCTTTGTTTAAAACAACAATGCCAATCCGTCCTTCGAAAAAACCCTCTTTACCTTCAATACTAAATGATTTAATGTTTATTCCAAGTCTATTGGAAAGTTCATTGGTCAGTGTTTGGATAACGCCTGGTCCTGAATCTACCCCTGTCACAAGGAGTTCAACGACAAAATTAGAATTGACATTATCTTCCCAATCCGCTTTCAATACTCTGTAGCCATAGTTGGCCAGCAGATGTGTAGCATTGCTACAGGAAGTTCTGTGAATTTTAAGTCCTTGATTTGAAGTAAGATACGCAAATATTTCATCTCCATGAACCGGATTGCAGCATGTGGCGAGAGAAAACTGATACATATCCGCAGGCTCTCCATTGACTAGAATGTTTGAACGATTCGCTTTGGCAGGTCTTTGTATCTTTTTTAGCTCTTCAACGATCGGGGCCGATTTTGTATCAACCTCTTCTTCTTCTTTTTTAAATACAATTTTGCCACTTTCAATGGTGTAGTTTTTTATGTCAGATATTTTTGCTTCATCCTGCGACAATGCATAATAAAGATCAATCCGACTTCGAAAGCCTAGTTGTTTTGAGATAACATCTACATTATCTTCAAAATCAATTTTTAGGTTTTTCAGTTTTCGTTCGAGAGCTTCCTTTCCATATTCGCCAATTTTCCTACGTTCTTCTTTCATTGCCGATCTGATCTTTGATCTTGCCTTGCCGGTGACCACCATTTTTAACCAATCTTCATTTGGCTTCTGATTTTTATTGGTCATGACATGCACCTGATCGCCATTGTTGAGCTTATAGCCCATCGGAACCAGCTTATTGTTCACTTTTATTGCCGCAGCATGATATCCTACATCAGTATGTATTTCAAATGCGAAATCCAATGCAGTGGCACCTTTTGGAACAATTCGCATATCTCCTTTTGGTGTGAAAACATACACTTCTTCACTGAAGAGGTTGGTTTTGAAGTCATTAATAAACTCCATGGCATTGGTGTGCTTGGTATCCAGTATCTCCCGAATATTGTCCAACCAATTGTCATAAACGTTTTCCTGCTTTTTTATGCCTTTGTATTTCCAGTGAGCGGCAAAACCTTTTTCTGCTATTTCGTCCATACGCTCTGTCCTAATCTGAACTTCCACATATTTCCCCTTTGGTCCTATGACTGTGGTATGAAGAGACTCATAACCATTCCCTTTGGGCGTTGTTATCCAATCCTTTAATCTTTCCGGAATGGGTTTGTAGACATCTGTTATAATCGAATAAATCTGCCAGCAAAAACTTTTTTCCTTCTCTGTTGGTACATCTATGATTATTCTCACGGCAAAAATGTCAAATATCTCTTCAAATGTGACCTTAGTATGTCTGATTTTATTATAAATAGAAGAGATGGCCTTACATCTGCCCAATACCCTGAATGATGCCCCCAACTGTTGAAGTTCCTTTTTAAGTGGCTGAATAAACTGTTCAATATATTCATTTCTTGCCTGGTCTGAGTCGCTGAGCTTATGACTTATTTCGTCAAACATCTCCGGATCTGTAATTTTCAGGCAGATGTCTTGAAATTCAGTCTTGATGTTGTAAAGACCTAATCTGTGCGCCAACGGTGTATAAATATATTCTGTTTCCGCTGCAATTTTAAGCTGTTTGTGTTTAGCTTGTGCGCTGATAGTCCTCAGGTTATGCAGTCTGTCAGCCATTTTTATCAAAACAACCCTTACATCCACAACAAGCGTACTAAGTACCTTTTTAAAGTTTTCAGCTTGCGGGCTTTCTACATTCTCAAGATTGTACGTACCATCCAGTTTTGTCAGCCCATCGACAATAACGGAGACCTTGGGTCCAAATTGTTTGGTAATGTCCATTAAGGTTACTGGAGTATCTTCAACTACATCATGTAAAAGAGCACAGATAACAGCTGTAGGTCCAAGACCTATTTCCTCAAAACAAATGCGAGCTACTTCTATAGGATGAAAGATGTATGGCTCTCCTGATTTACGTCTCTGAAATTTGTGAGCGTCAACTGCCAAATCAAAAGCTTTTTCAAGATCAGCCTTATCTTCATGTTGCAAGCTGTGCTCCATTAATTTGAGCAATACATCAAACTTAGCCCGAACCTGCTTTATCTCTTCATCATTGATGGCGACACCTACCGGCATATAGTAAGAAAATTACATTTTAACAAATTCTACAAATATAAAAGAAATCACCACAAATTCCAATTATTTACAAAAAAAAATACAAGCTAGTAAATTTTTTTATTTTTCTCCGACAAATCTATACTTTTGAAGATGATATTTCTTTTACAGAACTTTAGCAAATCATTAACTTATGGAAAATAACAATAGAATTTCATTAAAATAGGGTAAAATCAAAAATAAGTGTAATTATTTAGGTCAACCACTAGTCGTTAAGTTTTTTTACCCTAGTACGACGGATTCACCCCGTTGGCTAGATATCCCACGTGGTAAACTCATCGTTACAAATTTTTTATCCCTCTGGGGTAATGACCTAAATAATTACAAATATTTTTGATAAGTCTTTTAATAATTACACTATTTTTACCATAAAAAATCAATGACCATATTATATTATATCGTAATCATAAATCTACTTTCCTATTATCTGATGTGGAAAGATAAACAAGCAGCTAAAGGTTCAAATCGGCGAATGGCTGAAAAAAATCTGTTTTTATTAGCATTCTTTGGAGGAAGTGTCGGAATATATATGGGGACACAACGTCCCATTTATCATAAAACTTCAAAATGGACTTTCAGAAAAGGCATTCCTATTATTTTAATTTCACAGATAATCCTGGTATTTTTCTATTTTTATCAGAAATTAATTTAAACTCTAAGATTTTTTCTAATAAAATTAATATTACTTTGCATTAGTTTTAAATCATATATCACCTGAAAAATTTTAAAATTTATGTCAAAATCATTTTTCGAATCAAGAAACCCAATCTTAAACGAAAACAAAATACAGTCGTTGTCTGAAAGCTACAAACTGAGTGGTGAAGAAGCTATGTCAATTTCAGGAGCTATCAATAAAACGATTATACTTTTTGCCATTTTAATGGTGACGAGTGTTGCAAGTTACTTGATGCCTTCTACTTTTTTATTGATCACCGGTTGCATTGGTGGATTAATAGCTGTGCTTGTAGCCAGTTTCAAACCACATACATCCGCAATCTCGGCTCCTGTTTATGCCGGATTTGAGGGACTTGCTCTCGGTACAATATCTGCTTACTATGCAGGATTAATGGATGGAATCATATTACAAGCGGTAAGTCTAACTTTCGGCACATTGATTTCCATGTTGATTTTATACAAATCAGGCCTGATAAAAGTTACTGAAAAATTTAGAGCAGGCGTAATGATGGCTACAGGTGCCATATTTTTTGTTTATCTTATCAGTTTGGTTGGAAGCATGTTTGGCTGGAATATGCCTTATTTGCATGAAGGGGGAATGATGGGGATAGGAATCAGTCTGCTCATTATCGCTGTGGCATCCATGAATTTATTGTTGGATTTTGATAATTTTGATAAAGCTGTTGAATCAAATTCTCCAAAATATATGGAATGGTTTTGTGGACTTAGCCTGATGGTCACACTGGTGTGGTTATATATTGAATTCCTCAGATTACTTTCCAAACTCAACAGGGATTAGTGTAAAGTATTTGTATGTTTATATTTTTTATGATTTGCAACAAAACAAATTTTTGAACATAATCAAATAGAAATGGTCCCTTCTACGGTGTACTGAGAAAAAATTAGAAAAAAAAGCCGAAAAACAATACTGCTTTTCGGCTCTACCAATTTATTACTGTGTGTGTTTAACAACACTTATTCTAAAAGCTTATTTTTTATCACTTACTTCTTCAAATTCGACATCAGTCACATCTTCAGTGGTTCCGGCATCATTACTATTGTTACCAGCTCCAGAATCTTGTGCTCCTTCTTCCTGTCCACCTGCATTTTGCTGGGCCTGATAGATATCCTGTGATGCTGCCTGCCAAGCATTATTCATCATTTCCGAAGCTTTATCAATGGCTGCAATATCTTGTATTTTGTGTGCTTCTTTCAATTCTGTCAAAGCACTTTCGATGGCTGTTTTTTTGTCAGCAGGTATTTTGTCCCCTATTTCCTTCATTTGTTTTTCAGTCTGGAAAATAAGACTATCTGCCATGTTTAGTTTTTCTGCTTTTTCTTTGGCTTGTTTGTCTGTATCCGCATTGGCAGCAGCTTCGGCTTTCATTTTTGCAATCTCTTCTTGTGACAACCCTGTTGATGCCTCAATTCTGATATTTTGTTCTTTGCCCGTACCTTTGTCTTTTGCAGAAACTTTCAGAATTCCGTTTGCATCCATATCAAAAGTCACTTCTACCTGAGGCACTCCTCTTTGAGCAGGTGGTATGCCATCCAAAATAAATCTTCCCACACTCCTATTGTCTCTAGCCATTGGTCTTTCACCTTGCAGAATATGAATTTCTACACTTGGCTGATTGTCCGCAGCTGTTGAGTATGTTTTGGTTTTTTTGGTAGGAATGGTACTGTTGGACTCAATGACTACATCAAATACATTTCCCATCGTCTCTATACCCAATGATAGCGGCGTCACATCAAGTAATAATACATCCTTCACATCTCCGCTTAATACACCACCTTGTATTGCTGCTCCGAGTGCTACTACTTCATCCGGGTTTACACTTCTGTTTGGTTTCTTACCAAAGAAATCTTCCACCGCTTGAAGGATAGCCGGCATTCTGGTTGAACCACCAACAAGAATCACCTCGTCGATTTTGCTTTTGCTTAATCCAGCATCTTTCAGTGCATCTTCACAAGGTTTTAAAGTCCTTTTTATGAGACTATCTGCCAGTTGCTCAAATTTTGCTCTGGACAACTTCATTACCAGGTGCTTTGGTATACCATCAACCGCGGTGACATATGGAAGATTAATCTCGGTTTCTGTGGAGGATGACAATTCTATTTTTGCTTTTTCAGCGGCATCTTTGATTCTTTGGAGAGACATTGGATCCTTTCTTAGGTCAACATTTTCCTGTACCTTAAACTCGTCAGCCAACCAGTCAATGATCACCTGATCAAAGTCATCACCTCCTAAGTGAGTATCTCCATTGGTAGATTTTACTTCGAATACGCCATCACCCAATTCCAAGATAGAAATATCAAATGTACCACCACCCAGGTCAAACACGGCAATGGTGCTATCCAAATGCTTTTTATCCAGACCATAAGCAAGTGCTGCTGCTGTAGGCTCGTTGATAATACGCTGTACTTTCAAACCTGCTATCTCTCCTGCTTCCTTTGTAGCCTGACGCTGAGAGTCATTAAAGTAAGCCGGTACGGTGATCACAGCATCTGTCACTTCCTGACCTAAAAAGTCTTCCGCTGTCTTCTTCATTTTTTGAAGAACCATAGCTGAAATTTCCTGCGGAGTATATAATCTTCCGTCGATATCCACACGAATGGTATCATTATCTCCTTTTACCGATTTGTACGCCACTCTTCCTGCTTCAGGACCTACTTCACTAAATCTGTTGCCCATAAATCTTTTGATAGATGCTATGGTACGTTTTGGATTTGTTATTGCTTGTCTTTTGGCAGGGTCCCCTATTTTTCTTTCACCGTTATCCAGAAAAGCGACAATTGACGGTGTGGTTCTTTTACCTTCCTCGTTGGCGATTACTACAGGTTCATTACCTTCCATTACAGCTACACAAGAGTTGGTCGTTCCTAAGTCTATACCTATTATTTTACCCATTGTATGATTTTTTAATTTAATTTTTTAAGTAATTAATTCTTTGAAAACACAGATATTATGGCAATCTGTGTGCCAATGCAGAATTGTACCTATAACTTAAAAAGTTACTGCCAAAAGTGTAAACAAATCAGAAAAAAAGGCAAATTAATATGACAGATCGTCAGATTACTATTGAAAATTCAGACTTTTTGTGATTACTCCATTCCTTAGTGAATCGAGGGTAACATTTGCTAATCCAATGTCTGAGCGTAAAAATTCTGTTTTTGAAGAGAATATTCCCTGACCATCATTACTTAAATTAGTATACACCGGTATCTCCCCACTGGATGTAATACCTAGATTAGCCTGACCAATACTAATGTAGTCTTTTATTTCTTTTGCTCCTGACACTAATTCGAGGGAAGCGTTTTGAAAATATCTTTTTATGGTTGGGTTTTTTTCCAAAGCTCCCTGCATAAACTCATAAAAAGCTCTCCCCTTGAATGTGTATTCGTTTTTATCATGATTTTTTATTACAGTCCACGTTACCGCTTTGTCAGTGATCTGGCCAGCCTTTTCTTCTTTAAAATAAAAAATAAACTTAACATCATGTATAACAGCGGCCGCATCGCCGAACCACCTCAATTTATAATCCAGATTATTCACAAATGACAATAATGCTGTAGGCCCTGGATTGGTTATGTCTTCATTGGCATATGGAGTAAGCGCTGTAGTGGTTGCTTCAGTCAGTACAGATCCATCATTTCTGGACACAATGAGCTTATATTGATCTTTACCAACAAAATTAAGTTCACTTTTTTTGATCTTGTATAAATAATTCGGGGCATCGGCAAATGCACCTGCATCCCTTCGATATCCTTCCAGATTACCATCCACTCTTTGTAATGTGTAATCTTTGGAAGTTTTTATATGTCTGATTTTAACCGTTATATCATTATAATATAACTGCGCAGGATCTTTAGAAAGTACCAAAGCAGAAGTATTTTCATCTACAAAAGCTCTTTCTACTCGAATGTATGTAGCGGTATCCCCGACTGAAATCATACCATATACTATCGGTGTATCTACAGCGCCTTCGGTAAGTTCAAAATCATTGGAACAAGACAAAAATGTTATAATACACAACAAAAATATAACTCTAAAACCAGTTTTACATGTCATCATCTTCTATCTTTTGCGAAATCAGACCGCAAAATTACGCTTTTTACTGATAATAGGCTTATAAATTTAAACGGATGCCTTATAATTACTTTATGAAGTCCTACCTGCGACAAAATAGATATTCGATGCAAGTTTACTTAAAAAATTCTCTACACCAAATTTATCGGTAAGCACAATTATGACAAGTATTGAATTTTTATACAGATCATGAACCTTATCATAGTACATTCTGAAATTAAGTATACCTGCTAACACAATTTTTTTATTCATTTACCAAAATTTTAGGCAAAGCAAATACTAAATGATTTTTCTGCTAATTTTACCATTAAATTTATCCATTAAACCAAATGTGGCGATAATTTTATGTCCGAATCCACTTTCTTTTATGAGGGTGGTGGCTGCTGTTAATAATATTATTTTACTTTTGTGGTTTTAATAAAATAAAATCATGACAAGAAGAAACATAGCAGCAGGCAACTGGAAAATGAATACCACTATTGAAGAAGGAATTCATCTCGCACAGCTGGTAGCAGGCGCCGACAGAAGTAAAGATGTTATTACCATATTAGGTGTACCCTTTACCCATATTTATCCATTGCAGAAGAAAATCAAAGCAAGTTCAAAAGTATTGCTGGCAGCACAAAATTGTCACCATAAAACATCAGGCGCATATACCGGTGAAATATCACCAACCATGCTTGCTGCCATGAAGGTGCCTTATGTCATTATTGGCCATTCAGAAAGAAGAGAATATAATCACGAAGACAACGCACTCCTTGCATCCAAGCTCAGGGCTGCACTCGATGCTGGACTAAAAGTGATATTTTGCTGTGGAGAAGCACTAGACATCAGGAAAGCCGGCAATCATGTGTCACACGTAAAAAATCAGCTGATAGAATCATTATTTCAGCTTGATGCAAAGGAAATGAAAAATATAGTCATTGCATATGAACCTATATGGGCCATAGGAACAGGAGAAACTGCTTCACCCGCACAAGCTCAGGAAATGCATGCAGCCATCAGATCCATGCTTCAGCAAAAATATGGTAAAAGAGTGGGGGACAGTACCAGCATTTTATATGGCGGATCCGTAAAAGGCAATAATGCAAAGGAACTTTTCAGTCAAGCTGATGTGGATGGTGGTTTGGTAGGCGGTGCTTCGCTGAATGGTGCAGAATTTGTTCAGATTATCAATTCATTCTGATTTAAATTCTAAATTGTATAAAAAACTTGTTTGAATAATAATATATAAAATTATGAACCAATTCAGAAAAGAAAAAGATAGTATGGGCTACATTGATGTCCCCGCTGATAAATATTGGGGTGCCCAAACACAAAGATCTTCCGACAATTTCAAAATCGGTGGACATCGTATGCCAAAAGAAATCATCCATGCTTTTGCTGTACTAAAAATGGCGGCTGCTCGGACAAATCACGATCTGGGTGTCCTTTCGGAAGATAAAAAAGTCCTTATAGAGTCAGTTTGTCATGAAATCATGGAAAACAAATTGGATGACCAGTTTCCATTGGTAGTGTGGCAAACAGGATCTGGTACGCAATCGAATATGAACCTAAATGAAGTGATTGCCAACAGAGGGCATGTTGTCAACGGTGGTTCGCTGGATGATGCTAAAAAAATCCTTCACCCCAATGATGACGTCAATAAATCACAGTCATCCAATGATACTTTTCCAACTGCGATGCATATAGCAGCATACAAGGTTTTGGTAGACGTAACCATTCCCGGACTGGAGATTCTCAGAGATACCTTAAAGGGGAAATCTGAAAAATTCATGCATGTAGTCAAAATAGGCCGAACCCACTTTATGGATGCGACACCACTGACCCTTGGACAGGAACTTTCTGGATATGTGGCACAACTCAACCATGGTATTAAGGCCATAAAAAACAGCTTTGATCACCTGTCAGAACTGGCACTTGGTGGTACAGCCGTAGGTACAGGGTTGAATACGCCAAAGGGTTATGACGTGCTGGTAGCAAAAAAAATTGCAGAAATCAGTGGTCTTCCATTTATCACAGGTACAAATAAATTTGAAGGACTTGCTGCCCATGATGCTATTGTAGAAGCACATGGCGCACTGAAAACCGTCGCTGTATCCCTGATGAAGATCGGAAATGATATAAGAATGCTGGCTTCCGGTCCCCGATGTGGTATCGGTGAAATCAACATTCCGGAAAACGAACCTGGTTCTTCTATTATGCCCGGAAAGGTAAATCCTACCCAATCAGAAGCACTTACCATGGCCATGGCACAGGTGATGGGTAATGATGTTGCCATAAATATAGGTGGCATGAGCGGTCACTTCGAGCTGAATGTTTTTAAGCCGGTCATGATCTACAATTTTCTGATGTCAGCCAATCTGATCGGTGATGCTTGTGTGAGCTTTAATGAACATTGTGCCGTCGGCATAGAAGCGAATGAGGCACGTATAAAATTTAATCTGGATAATTCATTGATGCTGGTGACTGCACTCAATACCAAGATAGGATATGACAAAGCGGCAGAAATTGCTAAAAAAGCCCATAAAGAAGGTACCACGCTTAAGCAGGCAGCCTTGGATTTGAATTATCTTACGTCAGAAGAATTTGATGCTTGGGTGAGACCTGAAGATATGATATAAGGGCAATGAAAAAATCAATTTTGCTGATCTCTTTTTTGAGTCTATTTATTGCTTGTAAAACATACAAGCCTGATTATACTTTTCTGGAATACAAGTTGGAGTCTGTCGATTATGCTGACTTAAAATCTTGGGCTGCCCATCCTGATATAGCCGATGAATCAGATCGCACACCTGAGGGAGACACCGTCACTTATGACAACCTGGATGCTGATGTATTTTTTATTCATCCCACGACGTATACCGGAGACAAAGGTCAAGATAAGTGGAATGCAAAAATAGAAGATCAGAAGTTGAACAAAAAAACGGATGAAGGATCTATTCGGTTTCAGGCGAGTGCCTTCAACCATGCAGGCAGGGTTTTTGCTCCGCGGTATAGACAAGCCCATCTACAAGCATACTTTACAAAAGATAAAGCTTCAGCCAAAAAAGCTTTTAACTTGGCTTATGAAGATGTAAAAAATGCATTTGAGTATTACTTAAAGGTGCAGAACAATGGACGTCCTATTATTATCGCAGGTCATAGTCAAGGCACCAATCATGCAGAACGGCTTCTTGAAGAATATTTTTCAGGCAAATCGCTGAAAGAAAAACTGGTGGCTGCCTTCCTGATAGGTATGCCGATACGAAAAGATAGATTTACTGATATTTTTCCCTGTCAGGACAGTAGTGATACCGGATGTTTTGTGTCGTGGCGTACTTTCAAAAAAGGATATACATTGCCAGCTGCCATCTCAGAACCCAATATATGCGTAACCAATCCAATATCATGGGCATGTGATGAAAATTATATCCCTAAATCATTCAATACAGGAACCCTTCTATTTGAGTTTAATAAAATCTATATACATCACATAGATGCTCAGGTGAGTAATAATATACTTTGGGCCAATAAACCAAAATTTTTTGGCAGTATATTTTTGCGTACTAAAAACTATCACCCGGCTGATATCAACTTTTACTACTTTAATATCAGGGAAAACACACTGACTCGAGTGAATGCGTTTCAAAATAAAAATGGGTGAAAATAAAATCGCAGTCCATTATATTGTAAAGGACTGCGACATTATATTATTCTTTTGAGCTTTTACTAAAACCTGAATCCTACCCTTCCGAATAGGTACATGCCTGAAAATCCCATCTGAACTGAATCCCAATATCCCCCTGAGTCTGTCCAATCTGCATCCTGTTGTGTTGGATATTTATTCAGCAGATTATTGGCACCCAACGTAAAACTCAATTTTGATGTAAAATGATATTGGGCACTCAAATCCAGCACCAAAGCAGGGTCGTACACATCTTTTGATGCTTCCAAAGCCGCACCCGGTGTTCCACCAAAATCGGCATCAGACTCAAATACTTCCCAGCCAAGTAAAGTAATTCCGCTGAATTGTGTAAGTGCCAAGCCTGCTTCAAACTTAGGAGAAACAATTCGGGTATTGAAGCCAAATTTGTATTCCGGTGCTGAGGCTTTCAAAAAGAATTGTTCTCTTGGGCCATAAAACACATCTGCGTCCAGATTACCATTGTTTATTTTCTGAATGTCTATTTTGTTGATATTACCGATCAGTCCGAAATGTAAGGTATTCTCACCCATGATATGTTTATAATTTAAAACCATATCCAATCCAGTTGTTTTGGTATCCAATCCATTCGCAAAAAACTGAGCAGAAGCCACGTTTATACCCAGTTGTGAAGCATCAAAATAGTCGGTCAGCACTATTCTATCATTAATTTTAATCTGGTAGGCATCAATGGTCGCTGTAAAATTTCCTTTTGAAAAAGTCACGCCCAAACTTAAATTTTGAGCTGTTTCCTGTGTCAGTTCCTGAATACCAAAGCCTCTAGTCACGGGACTATTGTTTGGCGAAAGCAACACCTCACTGGCTGTACCACCCACAAAATTAGTAAATTTAAGGTTGTAATATTTTTGAGCCAAAGATGGAGCCCTGAATCCGGAGGATACTGACCCTCTCAAAGCAAATGCATCAGATATTTTATATCGGGAAGCCAGTTTATAATTGATGGTATTGCCAAAGTCGCTGTAATCTTCGTACCTTAGTGCCCCACTCAATAGAAATGCATCTGACAAATTTAACTCGCTGTCCACATAAAAAGAAAGGTTTGATCTGAATTTATCTACCGTATTTGCAGGACTGTAGCCCGGAAAACCCTGAGATCCACCTGGTCTTTCTTCTCCTGTCACTGGATCGACTGGTATCACTTGTGAAGCATTAATAATCGGTGCACCATTTACATCATATTGAGCATAAGAACCCGTTTCACCAGCAAAAATGATAAAGTTTTCCGTGCGGTATTCAGTACCAAAAGCAAGATTAAATCCTTTCATTACTTTTTTGTAATATTTGGAAAAGTCTAGTCCTGTAGTATTTTGTGATAGACTGTGTCCTCCGGCATCAAATTCAGTAGGTGACGCTTCTTCCAGCGAAGCATTAATGGTGTTTTTGATCTGATAATGGAATTTATTTTTTCCAAAAGTATTGTTGAAATCTACTTTCCAACCACTGACCATTTCATGCCGAAGACCGGCAGAAATGGAGCCATCCGTGATCACTGACGTAATTCTGGGGGTAAATCCTTGTGGATAAATGTCGATTACATTTCTAGGCGTTTCATTGTCTCTTGAAAATGCGTATGCGTCCGTATCTCTGTAATTCCTGCCACCAAATGCATAAAATTCAGTTTTTTTGGACAGTGGAACGGCTGCATTTACCAAAAAATTGAAACCATCTATGGCTGCTTCACCAAAACCCTGTCTGAAGCTTGCTCCCGGTCTCAGTGTCCTGGCTTTTGAAATAAGTTCTGAAGTCAGATTGATAAAACCTCCTTCTTCACCTACTTTCATGCCATAATTGGTACCAACCTTCACCGTATTTCCATCAAATGATTTGTCTGTATCATACAAACGGTTTTTACCATCAGCATTGGGAGTCCCCGCTGCAAATGTTCCTTGTGATGCTGTACTGGATGTACCATAGGTTATGCTGCCTCTCAATGTCTCAGTCTGATCATTCAGTACAATATTAATCACACCTGCTATGGCATCCGAACCATACTGAGCAGAAGCACCATCTCGCAATACTTCAATCCTTTTTATGGCAGATACCGGTATAGCGTTCAAATCAGTACCTGTGTTGCCCCGTCCTCTTGTTCCAAATACATTGATGAGGGAAGATTGATGTCTTCTTTTGCCATTAATTAATACCAGAGTCTGATCCGGACCGAGACCTCTTAATGTTGCCGGGTCAATATGGTCAGCACCGTCAGATCCTGATTGTTTGGAAGCATTAAAAGACGGGGCAGCATATTGCAGAATCTGATTTATCTCCACCTGCCCGTTTCTGGTCTGAATATCAGACAGATCAATGATATCTATGGCCACTGCCGAATTGGTGGATGATCGTTTGAAACTTCGTGAACCGACTACCTGTACTTCGCCTAAAAGCAATCCTTCCAGCATCGTTGCATTCAGGACTGAATTTCCATTTATTGGCTTGATCAGCGTTGTATATCCAATGTAGCTAAATGTCAGTGAACTGTTCAAACCGGATACTTTCAAACTGTAATTACCATCTACATCAGTTATAGTCCCCGTAATAGAGCCTGTTTCAGTGACATTTACGCCGGGTAGTCCATAGCCACTTTCATCTGTGACGGTACCTTCTACATTTTGTGCTTGAATACTAAATGTCATCAGGACAAGGAGAAAGAGAAATGCAAATTGTTGTTTCATGTTTTGATTTTTTAAAGTGAACGAATGAAGAAATCAGATCAAATGTAAGTTATTTGGAGATATGATGAATAAATAAGATATAAAAGTTTTAAGTTAAGGTTGTTTTAAGCGGGTATACATATGTCGTTTCATACGTGAACTTCGGCGAGGTTGTTTCAAGCGGAGACTTTAGCAAGGGTGTTTCAAGCGGAGACTTTAGCAAAGGTGTTTCAAGCGGAGACTTTAGCAAGGGAGTTTCAAGCGGGGACTTTAGCAAGGGAGTTTCAAGCGGGGACGCATTGAAACAACGCGTGTTCCTTTAATGCGTCTCGCTTGAAGGAACTTTAGGG